>WNGL01000981.1_pt1 | contig 34504 bp, 29 predicted proteins | sample 5400591 | NCBI WGS metagenome assembly WNGL01 (sample SAMN13153377, study PRJNA577476) | soil metagenome | isolation source: 80 cm soil or saprolite under Garry oak tree replicate 1 | place: USA:California | collected 2016-06-15
AGCCAGGCCCCGCACGCGCACCGGACCCTGTACGCCATGGTGGCGGGCCTGCCCGAGCACAAGATCCGGGTGATCTCGCCGGACATCGGCGGCGGGTTCGGCAACAAGGTGCCGATCTACCCCGGCTACCTGTGCGCGATCACCGGCTCGATGATCACCGGCCGGCCGGTGAAGTGGATGGAGGACCGGTCCGAGAACCTGATGTCCACCTGCTTCGCCCGCGACTTCCACATGCGCGGCGAGCTGGCCGCCAGCCGGGACGGCACGATCAGGGCGGTGCGGGTCACGGTGCTCGCCGACCACGGCGCGTTCAACGGCGCGGCCCAGCCGACCAAGTATCCGGCCGGGTTCTTCGGCGTGTTCACCGGCTCCTACGACCTGGAGGCCGCTCACTGCCAGGTGACCGCGGTGTACACCAACAAGGCGCCGGGCGGGGTCGCGTACTCCTGCTCGTTCCGCATCACCGAGGCGGTCTACCTGGTCGAGCGGATGGTCGACGTGCTCGCCTACGAGCTGAACATCGACCCGGCCGAGCTGCGCATGCGCAACCTGCTGCGCCCCGAGCAGTTCCCGTATACCTGCCAGACGGGGTGGACCTACGACTCCGGCGATTACCCCCGTGCGTTGCGGCTGGCCATGGATATGGCGGGCTACGAGGACCTCAGGAAAGAACAGGAGGCCGAACGGGCCCGCGGTCACCTGGTCGGAATCGGTGTCAGCTTCTTCACCGAGGCCGTCGGGGCGGGTCCCCGCAAGCACATGGACATCCTGGGCATCGGCATGGCCGACGGGGTGGAACTGCGCGTCCACCCGACCGGGACCGCGGTGCTCCGGATCTCGGTGCAGACCCAGGGCCAGGGGCACGAGACCACGTTCGCGCAGATCGTCGCCGAGGAGCTCGGCCTGTCCCCGGACGACGTGGAGGTCGTGCACGGGGACACCGACCAGACCCCGTTCGGACTGGGTACCTACGGGTCCCGGTCCACGCCGGTGTCCGGGGCGGCCACCGCGATCGTGGCCAGGAAGGTGCGCGAGCGGGCCAGGATCGTGGCCGCCGCCATGCTCGAGGTCGACCCGCGTGACCTGGAGTGGGACCGCGGCCGCTGGTCGGTCAAGGGCGATCCGGACTCAGGCCCCACGATCGCCGAGATCGCCTGGGCCGCGCACTCCAACCTCGAGCTGCCCGACGGCATCGAGGGCCAGCTGGACGCGACCTGCGTCTACAACCCGCCCAACCTGACCTACCCGTTCGGCGCCTACATCTGCGTGGTCGACGTGGACCCGGGCACCGGCAAGGTCGACGTCCGCCGGTTCATCGCGGTGGACGACTGCGGGGTGCGGATCAACCCGATGATCGTCGAGGGTCAGGTGCACGGCGGGCTCGCCGACGGGATCGGGATGGCGCTGATGGAAAACATCGCCTTCGACGCCGACGGCAACTGCCTGGGCGGCTCGTTCATGGACTACCTGCTGCCGACCTCGCTGGAGTGCCCGTCCTGGGAGCTCGGCGCGACCGTCACCCCGTCGCCGCACCACCCCATCGGGGCCAAGGGGGTGGGCGAGTCCGCCACCGTCGGGTCGCCGCCGGCCGTGGTCAACGCGGTCATCGACGCGCTGCGGCCGTTCGGCGTGCGGCACGCCGACATGCCGCTGACCCCGGGCCAGGTGTGGCGGGCCATCCAGGGCCGCCCGTTCCGTACCGACCTGGCGATCAGTTAGTTCGCCCCGCAAAGATAAACTCGCACCTTGTGAGCACCATGACGCACGATCTGCACGACCGGTTCCCGAACGTCGGCGACCTGAACGCCGCCCTGGAGACGGTCGGCTACCTGGCCGGCGACCAGCTCGGCGCCGCGCTGTTCCTGGCGGTCCGGATGGGGCAGCCGATCCTGCTCGAGGGCGAGCCCGGGGTGGGCAAGACCGAGGCCGCCAAGGCCCTGGCCGCCGCGATCGACACCCCGCTGGTCCGGCTGCAGTGCTACGAGGGCATCACCTCCAACGAGGCGCTGTACGAGTGGAACTACCCGCGCCAGCTGCTCGCCATCAGGCTGGCCGAGGCGGTCGGCGAGCGGATCGAGGACAAGGACCTGTTCACCAGCGAGTACCTGCTGCCGCGGCCGCTGCTCACCGCGCTGCTGCACCCGGGTCCCCGCCCGGCCGTGCTGCTCATCGACGAGGTGGACCGGGCCGACGACGAGTTCGAGGCCTTCCTGTTCGAGTTGCTGGCCGAGGCGGCCGTCACCATCCCCGAGCTCGGCACCCAGCAGGCCGCGCTGCCCCCGGTCACCGTGCTCACCTCGAACCGGACCAGGGATCTGCACGACGCGCTCAAGCGCCGCTGCCTGTACCACTGGATCGCGTACCCGGACACCGCCCGGGTCGCGGAGATCGTCCGCCGCCGGGTGCCCGCGTCTGGTGAGCGGCTGTCCGGCCAGATCGCGACCGCGGTCGGCCGGCTGCGCAGCCTGGACCTGACCAAGCCGCCCGGCATCTCCGAGGCGATCAGCTGGGCCTTCGCGGTGAGCGTGTTCGGCGCCGCCGACCTCGACGCGCCGGTCGCCGGGCAGACCCTTAGTACGGTCCTGAAATATCCGGAAGACGAAGAGAGCGTGCGCCGGGCTGGGCTGGCGTCGGTGGTCGGGCGCATTGACTGAAGCGGTCCTCGCCGAACCCGATGTGGCCGCGATGGCCACCGGGTTCGGCATCGCCCTGCACGACGCGGGGCTCCCGGTCGGGCCGGACCGCTGCGAGCGGCTGGCTCGCGCGGTGACGATCATGGGCGCCACCACAGTGGCCGAACTGCGCGCCTGCGCGCTGGCCACGATGGTGTCCGATCCCGGCCAGATGCCCACCTTCGACCGGGTGTTCGCCGCGGTGTTCGGCGGTCCGTCGCCGTTCCGCCACCTCAACCTGCCGAACGCGGCCCGCTCCTACGAGCGCCCCGACTCCGACGGCAGCCCCCAGCCCCAGGGCCGGTCCGAGGACGGCCCGGGCGACCTGCCGTCCGGCCTGCGCGTCTCGGACGCCGTCCCGGCCGCGGCGGACAGCGACGAGCCGCTGGTCGAGGGCCCGGCCGTGCACCGGGTCGCGTCGGCCACCGAGCGGCTCAGCGGCCGCGACTTCACCGAGCTGTCCCCGGCCGAACTCCGCCAGCTGGTCACGCTCATGCGTGAGATGGCGCTGGCCATCCCGCCCCGCCGGACCCGCAGGTTCCGCACCGCCCGCGACGGCAAGCGCCCGGATCTGCGCCGGACGCTGCGGCTGGCCCGGCGCACCGGCGGCGAGGCGATCAGGTTCGCCCGCCGGGCGCCGCGGGTCAAACCGCGCCGGCTGGTGGTGCTGTGCGACATCTCCGGCTCGATGGAGCCCTACGCCCGCGCCCTGCTCATGCTGCTCTACGTGCTGAACGCCGGCCAGCCGCGCAATGCACAGAACCGGCCCGAGGTGTTCAGCTTCGCCACCCGGCTGACCCGGCTGACGCCCGCGCTCGCCGCGGCCAGCCCGGACACGATGCTGGCCAAGGCGGGCGAGGCGGCCCCCGACTGGTCCGGCGGGACCAGGATCGGCGCCGCGGTCAAGGAGTTCAACGACCACTACGGCAGCCGCGGCATGGCCAGGGGCGCGGTCGTCCTGATCATCTCCGACGGCTGGGAGACCGGCGACCCGGCCCTGCTCGGCGCGCAGATGGCCCGGCTGTCCCGGGTGGCGCACCGGATCGTCTGGGCGAACCCGCGCACCCAGTCGCCCCGCTACCGTCCCGAGGTCGGCGGCATGGCCGCCGCCTGGCCCTACTGCGACGCCGTGGTCAGCGCGCACAACCTGGACTCGCTGGACGACCTGCTCTCTGCCCTCCGCGCTCGCTGAACTCTCCGGGCCCGCTGACCGCCGCGCGGAAACGGCGGCCAGCGGGCCCGGGGACGAGCCGGTGGTGCGCAAAGCGGGTGCGCGCCAGCGGCTAGCACTGTACTCCCGCTAGGCCACGTTCACGTGGATTGTGTGGTACCCGGTCGCGCCGTTCGGCGGGGCCTTGTGCTTGAGCTCGGTCTGGGTGTAGCCGCTCTTGTCGGTGGCCCGCACCTGCAGCACGTGCGTACCGGGGGTGGCGTCCCAGACGTAATACCACTGCCGCCAGGTGTCGATGGTGTCCTGGACCGGCAGCCTGGCCTGGTAGAAGACGCCGTCGATGCCCACCTCGACGGCCTCGATGCCGGTGTGCTGGGCCCAGGCCACCCCGGCGATCGTCACCTGCCCCGCGGCCAGGTTGCTGAGCCGTTTCGGCACGTCGATGCGGGATTCGGTCTTGATCGGCGCCTGCTGGGACCAGGCCGGCCTCTGCTTGACCCAGTAGGCGCTGAACGCGCCGAACGTGGTGAACTCCATGTCCACCACCCACTTGGTCGCGGACACGTATCCGTAGAGCCCAGGGACCACCACCCGCACCGGGTAGCCGTGCGCCTGCGGCAGCACCTGGCCGTTCATGGCCACCGCGAGCATCGCATGCCTGCCGTCCAGGACCGGGTCGGTGGCCACCCCGATGGTCATCCCGTGCACGTCGCGCATGACGATCTGGTCCGCGCCCCGGTGCACGCCGGCCTTGCGCAGGATGGGGGCCAGCAGCGTGCCCTGCCACCGGGCGTTGCCGACGTAGTTGCCACCCACCGACTCGGAGACGCAGGTCAGCGTGATGTCCCGGTCGATCATGGGCCGCCGGATCAGGTCGTCGTAGCTGAGGGTCAGCGGCCGGTCCACCATGCCGCGGATGCGCAGCTGCCAGTCGGCCGGGGAGACCTTGGGCAGCACCAGCGAGGTGTCGATCCGGTAGAACTCCTTGACCGGCGTGTAGAACGGGGACAGCCCGGCGATGTGGTCCAGCGTCTCGTCCGCCGGCAGCGGTGTCATCGGGTGGATCTTCAGCTGCGGGGGCGGCGCCGTGCTAGGGCTGGGGACGCTCGGGTCTATCGCGGTCGCCGGGGGCTTTGGCGCCGAGCGGAACTGCTTGCCGAGCAGCAGCTCGCCGCCGACCCCGGCGGCCGCCGCGCCCACCGCGGTAACCCCAGCCGCGCGGAGGAACTTGCGCCGGTCTACGCCGTTCGTCATCGTGTCCTCCTCCGGGTCCCGCCGCGCCGCGGCTGGAGCGGCCCTTCCATCAGCTGCGGTGCCGCCGCGCGGAACAGCCACATCGCCGCGGCCGCGCCGGCCAGGCCGCCGATGATCACGGGCGTCACGTCGGCCACGTGGCTGGCCGGCCTGGTGATCGTGACGAACGCGGCGAACAGGGTGAACGCCGCCACCCCGGCCACGCCGGCCGCGGCGTCGCGCCGGGCCAGCGTCCCGATCACGATGGCGACGACGGCGAAGGTGACGTACATGCCGAGCAGCAGCACGGTCCGGCCCTGCGCCCCGAACTGGTGCACCACGGCGTTGCGCAGCGCGGCCGGCGTCCGGTCGGCGAACACGGCGGCCATCGCGCCGACCGGCGAGATCGCCGACTTGAGCACCGCCGCGGCCAGGGTGGAGACGCCGAGCACGACGCCGGTGGCCAGGAGTTCGGTGACCGCGCCGACCGTCGGCCCGCGCCGCCACGCCTCCCGCCTGCGTGCCTGCTCGGCCCGCCAGCGTTCCGGGTAGACCCCCGCGTCCGGCGCGGTCAGCGTCGGGTCCTCCGTCAGCGTATCCCCAGGCTCGACATAGCTGCCCGGCCCCAGGTAAGCGCCACCCCCGTAGCCCCAGTCGTAGCCGTCCTGAGGCTCGGCGTAGCCGACGCTGCTTCTGGCGTAGCCGTCCCGCTGGTAGACGTCCTGCCCGTAGCCGTGCTGGCCGTAGCCGTCCTGCCGGTATCCGTCCTGGCCGTAGCCGTCCTGGCCGTATCCGTCCCGGCCGTCGAAATCATCTGCGGCCCCCGCGTAGCCGCCGTATCCGTTCCTCACCGCGGGATAGGCCGCCGTGGCCATGGCCTGCTGAGCGCCGGTCTGGTACGACGGCCATCCCTCGGGCGGGGTCGCCGCCGGCCAGCGCTCCTGGCGGGGCGGCATCCGGTGCGACGGGTCGTAACTCATATCCCTATTCACGGTCCTCAGGCCGGGTGCCGTTCGATGTTTGCCCGAGGGGTAACCAACCGGTAAGAAAGCACGCCGGGGCTCAGACCGGGAGTTCGCGGCCCACGGATTCGGGCTCCGTGACCATGGGCTCCGCGGTCACCGGCCTGGCGGCCAGGGCTGCACGCTTGGCCAGTTTGTTCCTGATCAGCCAGCCGGCCGCCACGACCACCAGCGGCACGGTGTAGGCGACGGCGTCCTGCAGCCGCGGCGGAATGTAATACCGGGCGCCCAGGGCCGGATAGGCCGCGTAGTACCCGCCCGCGGCGAACGCCAGCCATTCCGGCCGGCCGTCCAGGGCGACCAGCATGACCAGCAGCAGCGAGTACCACTGGTAGTGCGGCGTGGCCACCGCGAGGGCGGCCGCGGTCATCACGACCGCGCCCGACCAGGGCCGGTCGGGAGGGGAAAACTGGAGCACGGCGAAGGCGACCGCGGCCAGGATGAGCAGCGCCACCACCGTGGCCAGCGGCCCGATGATGAACAGGCCGATGATCCCGTACCTGGTCCCGGAGGTGTAGTTCTCCTGCTGCAGGTAGCCGGGCAGGAAACCGACCACCTTCGCGCCGACCCGCACCACGTGCGGGACGTACACCGCGATGAACGCGCCGCTGGCGGCGACCGCGACGGTGAACCAGCGGCGGCGCAGTAGCGCGGGCACGGCCAGCACCGGGGTTAGCTTGGTCGCGATGGCCAGGCCGAGCAGGATCCCGCCGAGGATGGTCCGGCGGGTGGTCCGGGCCGTGGCCAGCGCGAGGACCGCGGCGGCGGTGATCGCCACCGCGACCACGTCCACGTGCGCGCTGTTGCCCGCCTCCAGGACCACCGTCGGGCACCACGACCACAACGCGGCCATCCGCACGTCGCGCCCCAGCCGGCCCAGCCCGACCAGCAGCAGCACCGTGACGAGCACGGCGACCGCGGCCGCGGTGGCCTGGATGGGCAGGCTGGAGTCGTTGGCCGGATGCAGGTAGTAGACGCCGAGGAAGTACGCCTCGGCCACCGGCGGGTAGATGGTCGGCACGGTCGGCCGGTTGATCCTGGTGCAGCCCGCGGTGAGTTCGGCCGCGGGGTGGCTGCCGACGTAGCCGGGGGAGACGCAGTACTGCGCGCCGGGGTAGAAAAGGAACTCGTTCCGCAGCCCGGTGAGCTGGGTCGCGGTGGGCACGTACTGGTACGGATCGATGCCCGCGGCTTGCACCTGGCCGTCCCACATATAGCGGTAGAGATCGTTGCTGTAGGCGCGCGGTACGGACACCGCGACCGCCTGGAGGCCGATGCCGCCGAGCAGGATGAGCACCACCGCCGTCCGCCGCGGCACCTTCCGCAGCAGCCAGGCGGCGGTGAGGAAGGCCAGCCAGCCACCGATGATGAGCGGTAGCGGGCGGAGCTGCGCCGGGTCGAGGCTGGGCCGCACGACCAGCAGCAACAGCATCGCCGCCACCGAAAGGGCCAGGCCGATCGTTGCAACCCGCAGTTTTCCGTTCATAACAGCGCTATGGGCATTCGTTCGGCACATTCCTGGCAGCCCCCGACGGACGCGAACCACCGTCCGTCGACCGTCCAGATCTCCACCTCACCGAGACCGGCGTCGTTGGCCACGTCGGTGATGTGGTCGGCGCCCACATAGGCCCACGGGAACCAGGCGCTGGCCGAACCCCCGTGGCACAGCCGGACGTGCTCGCGCCGCAGCGGCGAGCCGGGCGGCTCGAGCTCGACGATGGCGCGGCCCTGCGGCGCGAGCAGTTCGGCGACCCGGCGGAGCAGGGCGGCCGGGTCGCCGCCGATCCCGATGTTCCCGTCCGCGAGCAGTACCGCGGTCCACCGGCCGGTGCCCGGCACCCGGTCGAACACGTTGCGCAGCATGACCAGCGCACCGGAGGACCTGGCCAGGTCGACCGCGTACGGGGTGATGTCGATGCCGAGGGCCGGGATGCCACGTTCGGCCAGTGCGACGGTCAGCCGGCCCGGTCCGGAGCCGATGTCGAGGGTCGGCCCCTCGCACCGGTCCAGGATCGACTTGTCGCCCGGGCTCTCATGCAGCCAGCCCTCAACAGGGAGCGGCCCGCGGCTTCCGTCGGCGTGCTCGACTTCCGGCCGCGCCCAGCCGGCCAGCGCGTGCTCGTAGAGTTCCCCGATCACGCGGATCTCCTCCTTGAAGGCATCCCCCAGTGTTAGCCCAGGCGCACGGCTGGTTCGGCGCCGAACCGGCCGGCCTTACACAATCGTCACTGTGCTTACGGACCGGTGACGCTTTTGACCGGTTTGCTGGTGTGACCGGCTGTTTACGACCTACCGTGGAGGCGTAATCACTGACTAATTACGAGGAACGGGAATCCTTTGGTAAGCAACCCCGATCCGCCGGGACGGATTGTCGTTGTCGACGACGATCCCACCGTGGCGGACGTCGTCGGGCGTTACCTCGTGCGGGACGGGCACACGGTCGAGTGCGTGCACGACGGCTACGAGGCGCTGCGCCGGGTGGCCGAGGAGCCACCCGACCTCGTCGTCCTTGACCTCATGCTGCCCGGCATGGACGGCCTCGAGGTGTGCCGCAGGCTGCGGGCCAAGTGGCCGATTCCGGTGGTCATGCTGACCGCCCTCGGCGACGAGACCGATCGCCTGGTCGGCTTCGAGACCGGCGCGGACGACTACGTCACCAAGCCCTTCAGCCCGCGTGAGCTGGCGCTGCGGGTGCGTTCGGTCCTGCGCAGGTCGCGCGGCGCCGGCCTGCCCGACAAGCTCGACCGCGGCGCTATGACCGACGGCAACCTGGTCGTCGACCTTTCCGCGCACGAGGTCAGGACCGACGGCAAGCTGATCCAGCTGACCTCGCGCGAGTACGACCTGCTGGTTTTCCTGATGCGGAATCCGCGTAAGGCGTTCACCCGGGATCAGTTGCTGACCGAGGTGTGGAGCTGGACGTTCGGCGACACCTCGACCGTCACCGTGCACGTCCGGCGGCTGCGCGAGAAGCTCGAGCCCGACCCGACCATGCCCCGGCGCATCGTGACCGTGTGGGGCGTCGGCTACCGGTACGAACCGGAGGCAGCGTGAGACCGCTAGCTGACGGAATGTTCGTCTTGCCGGCCGGTATCGAATGGGCCGACCTGGCCTGGATCGCCGAGCGCGTCGCGATCATCGCGGCCGTCTTCGCCATCATCGGCATCCTGCTGCTGCGCAGGCTGGCGGGCCGCTCGATCGGCTTCATGGTGGCCATCACGGTCCTGGTGTGCTCGCTCACCTCGATGGCCGGGATCGGCGTCATCGCCGTCCGGATGGTAGGCACCCCCTCCGAACGCAACGACATGCTCGATCTGATGGCCGTGGCCGGCCTGGGCGGGCTCGCCGTGGCGGTGTTCGTCGGGCGGCGGCTCACCAAGGCCAGCCGGGCGCTGTCCTCGGCGGTACAAGGCGTCGGCGATACCGGCGTCTATGTGGCGCCCAAGCTGACCCTGCCCGCCGAACTCAGCGACCTGTCCGCCGAGCTCACCGCCACGCACGAGCGCCTGACCCAGGCCCGGTCCAGGGAGCGGGCGCTCGAGGCCAGCCGGCGCGAGCTCGTCGCCTGGGTCAGCCACGACCTGCGCACCCCGCTGGCCGGCCTGCGGGCCATGGCTGAGGCGCTGGAAGACCAGGTGGTGGTCGACCCGCGCGAGGTGAATCAGTACCACTCGCAGATCCGCCGTGAGGTGGACCGGCTCACCGTGATGATCGACGACCTGTTCGAGCTGTCCCGCATCCACGCGGGCGCGCTGCGGCTGACCAAGCGGATGGTCGGGCTGGAGGACCTGGTCGCGGAGGTCGTGGCCAGTACCGATCCGGTGGCGCGGGCCAAGGGCGTTCGGCTTACCGGGGCCGCGGTGCGCGGCATGCCGGTCTACGTCGACGCGGCCGAGATGGGCCGGGCCCTGCGCAACCTGGTCACGAACGCGATCCGGCACACCCCGCCCGACGGCGACGTGGAAGTGCTGGCCGAGGTGCAGAGCGGGATGGCCTGCGTGAGCGTGTCCGATGCCTGCGGCGGCATCCCGCCCGGGGACCTGCCCCGGGTGTTCGACGTGGCGTTCCGCGGCGAGTCGGCCCGCACTCCCGGGCCGCAGGAAGGCGCCGGCCTGGGCCTGTCTATCGCGCGCGGCATCGTCGAGGCGCACTCCGGCCAGATCGCCGTGCGCAATGCCGGTCTCGGCTGTCAGTTCCTGATCAGGCTGCCGCTGGCCCGCGGGGGCGTCCCCGCCCTCAACCGCACCGTCCCCCGCCGCCGTGTCGGCGCCCACACCGGCCCCATCCCGGGCATCCACACCGGCCCCATGGCCGCCGCCCCCGGCAGCCCCGCCCACGCAGGCCCCGCCCCGGCCGGCCCGGCTTCCGCAGGCCCCGCCCACACCGGCCCCACCCCTTCGATCCCTTCGACCCCTTCGATCCCCACCCGCTGACCCGCTCGGCTCTCACATCACCCGCTGACCGAGGGCAAGACCGCCCGCCAGCGGTTCCGCGCCGCCGCAGCCGGACCGCCGACTAGAGCGTGTTCAGGCCGAACGGGCTGGCAGTCTGCCCGTCTGCCACAAGCGTGCGCGGCATCATCGAGCCCGGCCCCTGGCGCGATGCGAACCACGGCAATGTCACATCGTGGTGGTCGGGACCACTACAGAGTCACATTGCCGTGGTTCGGCGCTGTGGACCCCCGATGCTGCTGTGAAAAACGAGGCCCGTGGGGTTACTCAGGAACCCCTAGACCCGGGCCAGGGCGGGCTCCCGCAACGGGGCGTAAGCGAACTCGGCCAGGCCGGCCGCGAACCTCGTCTGCGCCCGGAAGCCGAGGTCCCGCGCCGCGCCCTCGGGCGAGGCCACGATGTGCCTGACGTCGCCGAGCCGGTACTCCCCGGTCACCACGGGCTCGATGCCGCCGAACGCGCCAGCCAGCGCCGAAGCCATCTCGCCCACCGTGTGCGGCTCCCCGCTGGCCACGTTGTAGCAGCGCAACGACCCGCCAGCCGAGCCCCCACCGCCAGCCCCACCGCGAGCAACCGCCGACAGGGCCAGCAGGTTGGCCTGGGCCACGTCGCGGACGTGGATGAAGTCGCGACGCTGGCCGCCGTCCTCGAACACCCGTGGCGGAACGCCGTTCTCCAGGCAGGAGCGGAAGATCGCGGCCACGCCCGAGTAGGGGGTGTCGCGGGGCATCCGCGGGCCGTACACGTTGTGGTAGCGCAGCCCGATCGCGACGCCGCCGGTCAGCCGCGCCCAGCTCGCCGCCAGGTGCTCCTGGGCCACCTTGCTCGCCGCGTAGGCGTTACGCGGATCCAGCGGCGCGTCCTCGCCGACCGTCGAGGTACCAAGCGACGACCCGCACACGGGGCAACGCGGCTCGAAAAGCCCCGCGGCCAGGTCGCCCGGGTCCCGGGGCAGGGGCCGCACCCGGCCATGCACCGCGCAGTCGTAGGCGCCCTCGCCGTACACGACCATCGAGGAGGCGAAGACCAGCCCCCCGATGCCGTGCCGGCCCATCGCCTCGAGCAGTACCGCGGTGCCGGTGACGTTGACGTCGGAGTACAGGGGCAGGTCGGACAGGTCCACGCCGAGCCCGACCATGGCGGCCTGATGGCACACCACGTCCACCCCGGTCAGGGCCTCGTCCACCGCCGCCGGGTCCCGCACGTCGCCTTCGACGAGATCACACGCAACGTGCGAAGGCCGGCCGTTGTGCACGGCGGGGGTGAGCGAGTCCAGGCCGCGGACCTCGTGGCCCGCCTCCCGCACCATCGAAGCGATGTGCGACCCGATGAAGCCGGCCGCACCCGTCACTAGTACGCGCATGACTGAAGCCAACCACCCCGCCGGACCGGGACCGGCGCCCGCACCATACCGTCATACCTTCGTAAGGCCCGAACAGCCCCTTTTCGCGCTCATCGGGAAAGCCCCGGAAGTACTGTCAGTCGCCATGGAAATCGATGTCGTCCTGCCGTGCCTCAACGAGGCAGCCGCTCTGCCCTGGGTGCTGTCCCGGATGCCGAACGGATTCCGGCCCATCGTCGCGGACAACGGTTCCACCGACGATTCGGCCGCCATCGCCGCGGCGCACGGGGCGCGCGTACTGCACGTCCCGCAGCGCGGCTTCGGGGCCGCGTGCCACGCCGGGCTGCTCGCAGCGAGCAGCGACATCGTCTGCGTCATGGACGCTGACGCCTCCTTCGACCCCGGTGACCTGCCCCTGGTGGCGGACCCGGTAATAACGAGCGCGGCCGACCTGATGCTGGGCCGGCGAACTTTGCCGGGCAAGGGCGCCAAAGGGACCTGGCCGCTGCACGCCCGGATCGGCAACCGGGTGCTGGCCGCCGAACTGCGGCGCCGCGTCGGCGTCCCGGTGCGGGACCTCGGCCCGATGCGCGCCGCCCGGCGCGAGGATCTGCTCGTCCTGAACCTCACCGACCGGCGTTTCGGCTATCCGCTGGAGATGGTGGTGCGCGCCGCCGAGGCCGGCTGGCGGATCACCGAGACGGCGGTGCCGTACTACCCGCGGGCAGGCAAGTCGAAGGTCACCGGCACCGTCCGCGGCACGGTACGGACCATCACCGACATGCGCCGGGTGCTCGCCTCGATCACGACGGCACCAGCGACGGCACCAGCGACGGCACCAGCGACGGCACCAGCGATGGTCCCAGCGACGGCACCAGGCACGGCAGCGGCCCAGGCCCCGGCGTCCGCACTCACCGCGCAGGTCACCTCGTGACCGCCGACGTCTACACCGGCAAGCACCGCCGCGAAGGCGCCCTAGGCACCATAAAAACCTCAGGCATACCGGCTAAGGGCAAGCCCGCCTGGAGCAAGGCGGGTCGCCTGCTGGCGGCCCAGATCGTGGTGATCGCCAAGGAGCCCTACCCGGGCCGGGTGAAGACCAGGCTTACGCCGCCGTTCACGCCAGTGCAGGCGGCCGAACTAGCCGCGGCCTCCCTGTCCGACACCCTGGCTGCGGTCGCGGAGACCACGGTCGCGCGCCGGGTGGTCGCCCTGGAGGGGACGCCGGGCCGCTGGCTGCCCCCGGGGTTCGACGTGATCGGGCAGCGCGGCGCGGGCCTGGATGAGCGGATCGCCTGGGCGCTCGCCGACGCACGGGTCACGCTGCCGCTGCCCGTGGTGCTGATCGGCATGGACACGCCGCAGGTGACACCGGGACTGCTGGCCGCGGCGGCCGAACCCCTCGTGTCCAGGAGCGCCGACGCCACCTTCGGCATGGCCGAGGACGGCGGCTTCTGGCTGCTCGGCCTGCGGGAGGTCGATCCCGGCCTCATCCTCGGCGTGCCGATGTCCCAGCCGGACACCGGGCCGAAGCAGCTGGCCCGGCTCGAGCAGGCCGGACTGCGCGTCACGATGCTGCCCCAGCTCACCGACGTGGACACGGTCCGCGAGGCCGAGCGCGTCGCCGCCGTGACGCCGGGATCGCGCTTCGCGGCGTGCATGGCCCGCATGCGCGAACCCGCCGATCAGGCCATCGTCGCCGCCCAGTGATCCGCCCCGATGATCGGCCCGGTGACGCCATTTCGGCCGGTCGGGACGACTCCGGTAGCCGTGAGTGGTTAAATGGGTTCCGGTTGTACGAAGTTCGTGTACGTGTCACAGCGCCAGCGAAGTTCTGACCGCGGGCGTTCTGCATCCGCAAACGCCCGGCCCCTCGTGGGCAGTGGTCGCGGCAACCCGGGACGCACGACCGTGTGTTCCCGAAATCGTCATAGTAGGAGAAGTACATGCCTCAGGGCACCGTGAAGTGGTTCAACTCGGACAAGGGCTACGGCTTCATCGCCCCGGACGACGGCTCGGCCGACGTCTTCGTCCACCACTCCACCATCAAGATGGACGGGTTCCGCGCCCTCCAGGAGAACCAGCGGGTCGAGTACACCGCTGGCCGCGGCCCCAAGGGCCCGCAGGCGGAAGAGGTTCACCCGATTTAGCACGTCACGAACCACCAAGCAGAACGGGGCGGTCCCGGCCGGGGCCGCCCCGTTCCGTAGCTAACCGGGGAGGCCTCAGGCCACCGGTCCGGTCACCGTGACCAGGCTGCCGTAGGAGAGGTAGCCGTAAGCCTTCTTGGCCGCGGCCCAGGGCAGCTCGACGCAGCCCAGGCTCTGGTAGGACCCGTAGCTGTACCGGCTGAACTGGTGGACCGCGTCGCCGCCGTTGAAGTAGTTCGCGAAGTACACCGGGTCGTGGTATTTCGAGCCGTCCGGGTTGATGCCGTCCATGTACGAGAAATAGAACTTCAGGTAGACGGGGAACGTGCCGTCCACGGTCGGGCGGCCCGGGATGCCGGTGTTGGCCAGCGTCTTGAGCACCACCTTGCCGTTGTGCCAGACGGTCAGGTTCTCCGGGTAGTGCTGGTTGGCCAGCGCGTAGGTGTACCCGTTGGGGTTCTTCTGGCCCTTGGCCACCGCGGTGAACAGCTTGGACCACACGGACTTGCCCGCGATGCCGTCCATCGTCATCTTGTGCACCGACTCGAACGCCCGGATGGCGCCGGCCTGCAATATGTTCGCCTTACCCGGCTTCCACTGCGACCTCAGCGCCCACGGCCAGCCGCTCTGCCAGGTGAACGTGCCGGCCGGCGCGTGGTAGGCGGCGGCGAGCTGAGCCCTGGCGCTGGTCGCGCCGATGGCCGGGCCCGACACGGCCTTGAACGTCATCGGCAGGTACCCGAGCTGCGCCATCAGCTGCTGCAGCCGCATGTTGCTGAACGAGCCGGTGGTGAAGCTCCGGCTCAGGTTGGAGCCGAGCGTCCCGCCGCCGCCCGCGGTCGCCCCCTCGGCCGAGACCACGCCGGCCAGCCCGCCCGGGATCTTGACCGTGACCTTCGTCTTCTGCGACCAGCCCACGGCCGGGGTGAAGACCGCCGCGTTCCCCTGCACCGCCCAGTGCCCGGCGATCGACGGCGACAGGGCCGGCATCGGCGAGTTCGGCGCCAGCGGCACGGAGAACTGCACCCGGATGGGGCGGGTGCCGTTGACGCCCTTGGCCCCCCCGGCCGGGGTCATCGAGACCATCTGCAGGGCCACCGCGGGCTGCAGCGGCTTGATCCCGTTCGCGGGCCCCTCCGACGACACCAGCGAGGCGTGGCTCCCCGGCGACGCGAACGCCACGATCATCATCCCGGCCGCGAGGACCAGCGTGGCGCCGCTCGCGGTCAAGGCCGCCCCCCGCCGCTTCGGCCGGGTCACGCTCAATGACTTCCAGGTTCTTTTAGGTGCAGAACTTTCCTTACCTGCCGACAATGATTGCTGCCTCCGGAACCATCCGGATCCCGACACGGTGCCGTCCCCTCACGCGATATCACAATTTGACAAAAATTCAGGCCTCAACCCAGTGCAAGCACGACAAGATGGTCACTCCCCACTACTCACAGACGCGCACGCGCGGGAAAAGGTTGCCGGCGTCCGGCTTGTCCCGCCCGCCACCGGAAGCGGACCGTCCCCAGCCTCCGCGGCGTTGCAATCGGTAGTCAGATGAACCCGTGCCGGCCACATGCTGACCAGCACCCACATCAGCTTACCCAGCCGCCGCGGCCGGGGCGCGCGGACGGCCGCGGGCCCGCGCCACGATCTCGCCGTAAATAGGACACCGAACGGGCCTGGCTATTCGCCCCTCGGTCACCACTCCGCCCATTCACCTAAACCAAACACCCGAGGCAATTCGCCGCTTCCCGCCGGCATTTCTGAATTTCCCAGGGCGACCTCATTCCCGGCCCGGTCCTGCCGCCCCGCGGACCCGGCGCTCTCGTAACCTCTCCGCAAGATCTGCTGATCACAATCCGAACCGTAATAACTACTGTCCGCCTCCGGTCCGGGGCGGCCGACCGGGCCGCGACGCGCGGCCGCTTATCACGGCGAAATTTCGCCTTCCACAAGCATACCGTCACCTGCGGCGTAAGCGCTTAGCAATGAATTTCCCAGGTTTCGGCGCTGTCCGGGCACTAAAACCGGACAAAACGCGAATCTGGAGAATTCTCGAATAACGGCCCCGCGGCGGTCTACGGTGATGCACCGGGAGCGGCACAGCGGACATCCATGGAGGTGGATTGAATGCTCAGCGGGCATCGGTCCGCACGGCGCCGTCGCGGTAATAAGAGCCGCGCGGCGCGTATTGCGGTCCCTCTCGCCATTCCGATGGCACTGGGCCTGACGCTCGGGATCATCATTGCCGTCTCGAGCGGCAACTCGACGACGATCGCGCAGTCGGCCCTCGGCTCGTGCGCCTCGGCCGCGGCCGGCGCCAGCGCCCCGGCCCCCGCGGCCAGTGCTCCCGCGGCCAGCGCCCCGGCGGCCAGTGCTCCGGCGGCAGCGAGCTCGGCCGCGGCGGCACCCTGCCCGTCGGCTTCCGGCTCCGCGGCGGCCACCGCCGCGGGCGCCACCGCGGCTAACTTCGCCATCCCGCCGAACAACGCGGCGAACCGGGCCGGCCTGGCCGGGGCGAACGCGGTGGACGCGGCCGGGAACGCGTTCAGCTTCACCCAGAACGCGGATCAGGCCGCGGCCTCGATGAACTGCACGGTATCCGTGCCGGCCAACCCGCTGACCGCCCAGGGGCTGGCCACGCCGTGGGTTCTCGGGGACGGCTGCACCTGGGCCAACGGCGGGACCGAGGGCGTCTTCATCGACGCCACGATCCTGGCGCCGAACGGCCAGCTCCAGGTGTACGACCCGCTCGTGATCAACCAGGGGACCACCCCGGCCGTGGCGCCGACGCCGCCGACGATCGCCGCGGGTTCGCAGGTCATCCTCAGCGCCGGGTTCAACGGCAACGCGCTGGCGCTGGTCGGCCCGGGCGCGACGCAGGGCAACTGCATCGACGCGTTCGGCAACTCGCTGATCAACCAGACCCCGCAGTGCAACGCGGCCAACTTCTACCGGATGGCCAACGCCGAGATCGCCCGCGGCACGCTGACCATCCCGGCGGCCGGCACCGGCCAGGACGGCCAGGCCTGCCAGACCACCCGTGACTTCGCGCTGATCGACCAGGACCAGAGCGACAACGCGGTGGCGAGCTACCTGTTCGACCCGGCCACCGGCAAGGCGGCGCAGGCCACCGCGGCCAACGCCGCGGCCATGACCGGCGCCACGGTCGAGCAAAACGGCAGCGACAACGGCCTGCTGGACAAGTTCGTGGACCCCGCGCTCGGCTGCACGCCGTTCACGGCCCCGAACCCCACCAACCCGAACGGGTCGAGCGCGTCGCAGGCGCTGAACGAGCTGTCCGCCCGGGCCAACCAGAAGGGCACGATCGCGCTGCTGCCGGTCAACAACCCGCAGCTGCTGGTCGGCGGGCAGTTCAGCCTGGGCAAGACCAACGCCTACCGGATGGAGACCGACCAGCCGCGGCTCGCGGCCAACACGAACACCAGCCAGAACGCGGCACGGTACTGCCAGAACATGGTCAACATCCAGGCGCCCAGGCTGAAGCTGGACGCGGCCATGGAAACCGGCACCGCCTCGCCCGTCCCGGCGCTCGGCAACAACCTGGCCAACTTCCTGGCGGCCCGGCTGAGCGGCTCGTTCGGCAACCTGAACTGCCAGAACTTCGGCCTGACCAACCCGGTCACGCTGACGGTCGACGGCAACGGCGTCGCGACCGGCGCGACGTTCAACACCGCGCGGCAGGCCGCTAAGGTCACCGGCACCACCAGGGGCGCCGGCGCCGGCCAGGGCGGTGGCGGTGCGCGCAACCGCGGCCAGTTCATGCCGGGCAGGCGCGGGCACATGTAACACGGTGACCGGTGGCACCGGCGCCTGAGCGGGCGCCCGCCGGGAATCAACCAGCTCCATGGCCGAAGGTGGCCCCGGGAATCCCGGGGCCACCTTCGCCATCTCCGGCGTAATAACCGCGCCATCTACCCATCCGGTCTCGCAATCGGTTGCGCTCCTCGCTGCACGTGCAACCGCGTATCACGGGGTTATCTCGACGCCTCCATTATGTCCCTCACCTGGGACGTAATAATTTGGCAAGAAATTTGAGAGGTTCGGGCGCAACCCACCCCTAAACCTTAAAAAACCCTTACATGAAGCGAATCTTCAGAATTCGCCGATCTTGCCGAACGCGCAGGTCTACCGTGATGCACCGGGAGCGTCACAGGGGACTTCCCACATGGAGGTGGATTGAATGCTCAGCGGGCATAGGTCCGCATGGCGCCGTCGCCGGAACAGCCGCGCGGCGCGTATAGCGGTACCTCTCGCCATCCCGATGGCACTAGGCCTGACTCTCGGAATCATCCTCGCCGTCTCCGGCAACAACACCACGACGGTTGAGCAATCGGCCCTGGGTTCGTGCGCCTCGGCCGCGGCCAGCGCCCCGGCCCCAGCGGCGAGCGGGAGCCAGGCAGCACCGGCCGCGGCCGCCAGCGCCCCGGCCCCTGCGGCCAGCGCCCCGGCGTCAGCCTCGGCCGCGGCGGCACCATGCCCGTCGGCATCCGGATCTTCCGCGCCCGCGCAGGCGGCGGCGGACAACACCGACTGCGACATCATCGTCCCGGCCGACCCGCTCAGCGCGCAGGGCCTGGCGACGCCGTACCAGCTCACCGGGCCGAACGGCACGTCGCCGGCCGACTCCGGCTGCAACATGGCCAACGCGGCCGCGCTCGGGGCGTTCGTCCAGGCCACCATCGTGAACCCGCGCACCGGGGCGCTGTCGGTCTACAACCCCCTGGTCATCACGAAGGGGACCACCCCGGCCGTCGCGCCGGTCGTGCCGAAGCTGCCCAGGAACGCGGTCGTCACCATCGACTTCGGGTTCAACGGCGCGAACCTGATCCAGGTCGGCGCGACGCCGAACGCGCTCGCACAGGGCCGCTGCGTCAACGGCCTCGGATCGCCCTTCGGCCAGCAGTCGTTCTGCAACGGCACCGCCTTCTTCCGCGCCGCGTACGGGCTGATGGTCTTCGGGCGGCTGCGCGTGCCGTCCCAGGGGACCTCGGCCAAGATCGTGCCGACCGGGGGCCGTCTCGGGACGGGCCGTGCCTGCCCGAACGTCCGCAACTTCGACATGGTCGACCAGGACCAGAGCGACAATGTGACCAGCGTTTACCTGCTCAACCCGGCCACCGGCCAGACGGCCCAGGACACCGCGGCCAACGAGGCCACCATGGCCGGCAACCAGGCGCTGTCCAACGGCAGCGACAACGCCCTGGTCGACAAGTTCATGGACCCGGCGCTCGGCTGCACCCCGTTCATGGCGCCCGACCTGGCGAACAACAACACGCCAACCACGTCGCAGGCCCTTGACGAGCTGCTGGCGGCCGCGCCGAGGAACGCACCGAGGATCCCCGCCCTGGTGCCGGAGAACGACCCGATGGTGCTGGACGCCAACGGCAACCTCGACCCGGCCAAGACCAACCTGTACCGGGCTGAGGTCGGCCAGCCGGCTATCAGCCGGCAGAACGGCAGGTTCGACAGCCCGGCGAACTACTGCCAGAACATGATCAACATCCAGGGTCCGTTCCTGGCGGCCAACCAGGCCGTATTCGCCGCCGGCCCGTCGCCGGTGCCGGACGTGGGCAACAACCTGTTCACCTTCCTGGCCAACCGGCTGCTCCAGTCCTTCGACAACCTGGGTTGCAAGAACTTCGGCCTCACCAACCCCGTCCAGGTCGTCGCCGACGGGAACGGCGCGGCCACGTCGGCCACCATCAACACCACCCCGCAGCAGGCGACCGGCGGTAACGGCGGCGGCCGCCAGGGCAACCAGCAGACCTGGCAGCAGATCTGGCGGCAGTTCCTGGGCCGGGGCGGTCAGGACAACCAGCAGGACGGCGGCATGTAGGTCCGGCGGCGCCCCCTCCTCGTCACGGCGCGGCATACCTCCTAGTGCGGCGCCGCTCCCCGGGCTGCGGGGCTGGCCTCCAGGCCAGCCCCGCAGTCGTCTTATCGTGGGAGCCACAGTGAACCGCGGCGCTGCCGCCAGGGCCGGGAATCAGTGACCGAGGAACTCGTTCATGACGCTGACCTGGGCGTGGTCGCTGGTGAAGACCAGCTCGGGCAGGCCCCAGGCGTCCTCGATGGTCCGCAGCAGTGAGTAGTGGTTGTAGGCGACGTTGCTCACGAAGTGGCGCGGCCCGCTCGGGTCGACCACCACCGCGGGCACCAGCGCGCCGCCGAACACGCCGCCCGGCCAGTTGGGGCTGATGTCCGGGTCACCGGCGGGCAGCACCGGGGAGTCGCAGCAGCCGGCCGGGGAGTCCCAGCCGCCGTTGACCGCGTTGCCGGTGAAGTCGCCCTCGTCGGCCACGATGAAGATCGCGCTATGCCGCGTCCAGGCCCGGCTGGACATGATCGTGGCCACCGCGCCCTTGACAAAAGCGTCCGCCTTCTGCTTCAGCGAAGCGTCGTTCGCGTCGTCATTTGCGCTGCCGAACGGGCAGGGCGTCTCCGGGTGACCGGCTACCGCGGTGTTCACCCCGCCGTGCATGTCGTTGCACTGATCCGGCGTGATGTACACGAACCTGGGTGCGTGCGGGCTGTTCAGGTCGCCGGCCAGGGCGGTGTACGGCTTGATGTGCGCGACCCGCGCCGGGTCGTCGCGGACGTCGGTGTACAGCGCGAACGGGTTGTGCTTGGACGCGTACAGCGGCTGGGCGCTTGACGGCCAGAAGTCGTCGAGCGGATTGGGCGGCAGCGCCTCCATGTAGGCGTCCCAGCTGATGTGGGCCGCCTCCAGCGTGTCGACCACGTTGGTGTGGTCGAACCGGTTCGCCGGGTTGTCGTTGTTGATGAACCAGTTCGACCCGCTGGTCATGGCGATGTAGTTCGGCTCGCTGGGGTGCGTCACGCCGAAGTAGTTCGCGGCCTCGCCGTACTGCTGCGCCAGCGACGTGATGAACGGCGCGTTCGGGTCGCCGATCACGCCCTTCGCCGAATGGTTCTCTAGCACGATGATGAACGCGCGGTCCAGTCTTACGTGGTTACCGCCGGACCCGTGGCTGGCCACGGGGGCCGCGCCGCTCGACGCGGACAGTCCCACGGTCAGCGCCGCGGCGACACCGGCCACCGCGCCGACCGCGAGAACCTTCGCTCGTTTCGTCCGCAGGGTCACGCCCCACCTCCCAAGTATGGGCCGGGCCCTGACCCTGTTCATCGGCCCGGCAATCCCCCTTTCCTACGCTTTTGCACAGGCTCGCGCAAGATCTCGCGCTAAATGGATTTAGTCCTCCGTCCGTCGCCGGGCCGGGGGCTACCTCAGGTTCGCCGAGCCGGCAAAGTAGTTGCCGTGCGCGGAGGTGCCGAGCGGCGCGGAGGCGGTCGAGCCGGGCAGCGTCGACGGCGAGACGAACGTGCTGCCCTGCGGCCCGGCCTGCACCGCCTCGCCGGTCGCGCTCCCCTTCAGGTACTGCGTCCAGGACAGGAACCACTGGGTCCAGCCGTCGTCCCACTTGCCCGCCGCGGTGCTGGCGGTGACGGTGATCGGGTCACCGGGGATGGACATGTTGTAGTAGGTCTGCGCGGCCAGCGGCGGCAGGTTCACGCACCCGTGGCTCACGTTCGAGGTGCCCTGGTTCACCACCGACCACGGGGCGGAGTGGTAGTAGTCGCCGCTGTAGGTGAACCGGACCGCGTAGTTGACCAGCTCGTCGTAGTGGCCGGAGCTACCCGCGGGGCCGCCGCCGACCATGCGCACCGGGTTGCCCTTCTCCACGCTCAGGTAGGTCCCGTCCGGCGTGGGCAGGCTGGCCCGGCCGGTGCTGATCGGCCACTGGTACGTGAGCTTGCCGTTCAGGTAGATCTGCGTCTTGTGCGTGGTCGCGCTGGCCACCGCGATCAGCGACCGGCCGATCTCGAAGGTCTGGGTCAGGTTGTGCGTGCCGTACACGCCCTTGGCGCCCTCCACGCCGTCCAGGTGCCCGGCGAAGCTGACCGTGGTGTAGGCCGGCCAGTAGTCCCGCGGCCGGAAGGACAGCTGCTGGTCGCCATCCCAGTACCAGGCGCCGACCACCGGCTTGGACGTGGTCAGCTCGAGCGACCGCTCGACCGCCGCCTTGTTGGTGATCGGCCGGCTGAACGTCAGCATGATCGGTATGCCGACGCCGTAGGTCTGCTTGTACCCCTCGAAGATGTGGGTGGTGAAGGTCTGCGCGGGCGTCAGGGTGCGGAACGTGCTGGTCTTGCTCATCTTCTCGCCGCTGGGGGCGGTGCCGGTGGCGGTCACCGTGTAGCTCTGCGACACGCCCAGGTTCCCCGTGCTGTGCCAGCTCTTGCCGTCGGCGGCCAGGCTGCCGGACACGGAGTCGCCCGAGGTGCGCACGGTCACGTCGGTCACCTTGCCCGCCACCGCGGTGACGGTGATGCCGTCCGAGGGGGTGGCCCCGTGGCTGCCGTCCGCCGGGGTGATCCGCAGGTCCTTGGCCAGCTCCGCCGCGTGCGCCTTGGCCGACGCGGAGGCCTGCGCCCTGCTCTGCGCGGGGGAGGCGGTGGAATGGCTGCCGCCGCTGCTGCACGCGGTGGCGAGCAGGGCGATGACGGCCGCCGCCGCGAGGCCCGCGTACCGTCGCGCGTGCCGTGCTGACCCGCGGTCTGTGCCCCGCACGGTGACCCTCCTTTGCCCCGTCTTGCCCGTCCGGACGCAGTTTACTTGCGCTGTGCTAACGACGGGGCCGCAGTGCTCGCACGACCGCCCAGGCGAGCGCGAGCACGGTCAGCATGATGATCACGTACTCCGGCCACGCGCCGACCCGTGTCGCCAGCGTGCGGTGGCTCACCAGCGGCACCCGTGCGTCGAGTACGGCCTGCTGCCACACGCCGCTGTGCGCGATCAGGCTGCCGTCCGGCGCGATGATCGTGCTCTCCCCGGTGGTCGAGGCGTACACCACGGCGCGGTCCGATTCCACCGCCCGGATCCTGGCCATCGCCGTCTGCTGCCTGGTCTCGCCGAGCTGGCCGTCGATCTCGAAATCGGCGTCGTTGGACTGCACCGCGAGCAGGTTGGCGCCCGCCGCGACCTCCGACCGGACCAGGTGGTCGAAGGCCACCTCGTAGCAGATCACGTCGCCCAGCCTGATCTTCCCGGCGCCGAACACGACCGGTCGGCGCCCCGCGGTGAAGTCGATCGGCTGCAGCGCCGGGAGGTCGCTGAAGCTCGAGATGACGCCGCGGAACGGGATGTACTCGCCGAACGGCACGAGCTGGCGCTTGACGTACGCGGTGCCCGGCCCGCGGCCGGGCACCCACAGCTGGCCGACGTTGCGGCGCGGGTCATTCAGCACCTCGCCGATCAGGATCGGCTTGCCGATCGCGGCCACCGCCGCGGATAGCTGGGCGTAGACCGACGGGTTCTGGAACGGGTCGATGTCGGTGGCGTTCTCCGGCCAGATCACCAGGTCGGGCGCTGGCCGCTCGCCCGCCTTGACCTGCGCGGCCAGCTTCAGCGTGGCGTCGACGTGGTTCTGCGTGACCTGGGTGGCGCTCAGCTGCTGGGGGAGGTTCCTGGCCCGTGGCACGTTGCCCTGGATCGCGGCCACCTGGGCCGTGGGCGCGCCCCCGGTCGGGTCGGCAGGCAGCAGCCCGCCCGCCAGCACCAGCCCCGCTGTTGCCACTGCGGCTAGCAGCGGGGCGTGCCCCGCCCAGGGGGGTCTGGGGGGGCGGGTAGCCCCCCCAGGAGCAGGGGGGGTCTGGGGGGGATCGTCCCCCCGAGACAACACAGCCCGGGCGAGCATGGCACCGGTCAGCGCGATCAGGAAGCTCAGCAGCGGCGCGCCGCCGAACGCGACCCAGCGGACGTCCGGCGCGACCGACTGGCTCATCGCCAGCCGGCCCCAGGGAAAGGCGTAGGGCCACCGGTCCCGCACCCCCTCGACCAGGACCCACCAGCCCGCCACGGCGACCGGCCAGTACGGCAGGCGAAGCAGCAGCCGCTGGCCGATCGCCAGCAGCGCGAAGATGACCGCCTCGGACCCGGCTAGCGCGGCCCACGCGTACCAGGCCAAGTTGATCAGCCAGGACAGCAGCGGCACGAACTGCGCCAGGCCGAACACCAGCGCGCAGCCGAACGACCCGCGCAGGCTCCGCCCGGTCAGCGCCAGCACCAGCAGCGCGGGCCCGAGCACCGCCAGCGGCCAGAGGCCGGCCGGCGGGAAGGAGGCGTACAGCGCCAGGCCCCCCGCTACCGAGATGAGCAGGGCCCAGCGGGTGCGGAATCCGCCGGAATCCCCGGCGCGGCCGGTCCGCGCGCCGGAGGCGGCGGAGGCCTGGGCGGAGATCACCCTGAGAGGGTAACCGGGCGGATGCGCGCCCGTCACGCTAGCCGGTTTGACCGCACGGGAGGCAAGCGATGTTATTTAGCGTGAACGAGGTATACCTCTGAGCTATAGTACGGATTGCGAACGCCTCGGTGGGGGGGCGTGCACCTGCCGTTTCCGCTCCTTTTAAAGGTAGTGCACATGACACGGGTTGTTACTGGGCTGGGCCATGATTAGGGTTCGCTACCGCGATTCGAACGAGCTTTCTCCGGGATTACACGCAGCGGCCGAGCGTCATGGCCGCACCACCACGGTCTACCTGCTGTCCGGCCTGACCAAGCCGCAGCGCCGGTCGGCGCTGCGCAGGCTCCGGCTGTCCGCCCGGATGGGCCACTGCCCGGGGCTGCCCGCGGGGCGGCTGGCGCTCGCGCTGTTCGCCGACCGGATCAGGACCGGCATCGGCCAGGCCGGCGCCGTGCTGCGCCTGCATCCGGCCGGCAGCACCCTGCCGGTCATGGTGCTCTCCGGCGGGGCCATCGCGTTCCTGCTCTTCTCCACGGTCTCGATCCGGGTCCTGCCCACCACGCCGACCTCACCCGAGGCGGCCTCGAGCCCGGGCCCGGCGGCCACGGCCGGCGCGATCCCGATCACCGGGTCGCAGGGCGGGGCGGCGGGACTGGGCGGTTCCGGCGACCGGCAGGCGGTACCGCCCGGCCTGGGCGGCTCCTCGCTGGCCACCGGGCCCAGCCTGGCCGGGGCGGCCGGCGGGCAGGGGCCAGGCGCGGCCCCCGGCAGCGGCGGCGGTAACGGCACCGGCCAGGGCGGCAGCGGGACCGGCGCAATCGGGTCCGGCGGTGGGACGACCCTGAGCGGCGGCACGGATCCCGCGCCGACGCCGTCCCAGGGCGGCGGCTCGTCCGGCGGCGGGTCGTCCTCCTCGAGTTCGCCTTCGCAGCCGACCTCGTCGTCGTCCTCGGCGACGCAGCCCGCGTCCAGCGGGCTCTGCGTGAAGGTGGGACCGCTGGGGGTCTGCCTGAACGTCTAGACCCCCAGCGATCGCGACCTACCCTGTTCCGGCGACCTGAGGAGGGCAGGGTTGAATAGCTTGGGTGACTGCTGGTCGCTGCAGACCCGTGATAACGCAGCCCGTTCGGGCTAGGTTTGGATCTTGACATCCTCCATCCGCCTGAAGGCGGAGGATTCCAGCCGCGGCTCGCGCCGCGCTGTAGGTTCGCGGTTCGCAGGCCGGGCGATCCCGTCGCCTCCCCGCGCAGCCACGGCATGCCCTGCCGCGTTTCGTGCTGGGTCGTGCATGTGCCCGCTTGGCTATCGCAGACATGTTCGATTATACCACACTTTGGAGGGAGGGAGCGGCGTTTTCTCCAAGGCCTAAAAGACGGGTCTCCACGCCGCGATCCTGATGACTGAAACCGCGGCGGCCCCGGCGGGGATCCCGGACCTGCGGCTGTCCACCGCGCCGGGCCGCTGGGTGGTGACCGCCACCGTGCTCGGCTCGGGCATGGCCGCGCTCGACGCGACCGTGGTCGGCATCGCGCTGCCCGCCATCGGCCGGGACTTCCACGCCGGCATCGCCGCCCTGCAGTGGGTGGTGAACGCCTACACGCTCACCCTGGCCGGTCTGCTGCTGCTCGGCGGCACGCTCGGGGACAGCTACGGGCGGCGCAAGGTGTTCGTCATCGGCACCGTGTGGTTCGCGCTCGCGTCGCTGCTGTGCGGGGTCGCCCCGAACGTCGAGGTGCTGATCGCGGCGCGCGCCCTGCAGGGCGTCGGCGGGGCGCTGCTGACCCCGGGCAGCCTGGCCATTCTGCAGGCCTCGTTCGCCGAGGAGGACCGGATGGCCGCCATCGGCGCGTGGTCGGGGCTTGGCGGCGTGGCCACCGCGATCGGCCCGTTCCTCGGCGGGTGGCTGATCGACGCGGTGTCCTGGCGGCTGGTGTTCTTCATCAACCTGCCGCTGGCCGCGGTGGTCATAGCCATCGCCGCCAGGCACGTGCCGGAGACCAAGTCGCCGGGCCCGGTGCCGCGGCTCGACATCCGCGGCGCGCTGTCCATCAGCGGCGCGCTGGCCGGGATCACCTACGGGCTGATCGCGGCGTCGGCCGACGGCTGGACGTCGGTCTCCGTGCTGCTGCCGCTCGGCCTGGGCGCCGTCCTGCTCGGCGTGTTCATCCTGGTCGAGGCCAAGGAGCCGGAACCGATGCTGCCGCTCGGGGTGTTCAGGTCCCGGCAGTTCTCCGCGGCCAACGCGGTGACGTTCGTGGTCTACGCGGCGCTGGGCGGGCTGCTGTTCCTGGTGCCCACCGTGCTGCAGGTGGTGCACGGGTACTCACCCGTGGCGGCGGGTACCTCGCTGCTCCCGGTGACGTTCATCATGCTCGCGCTGTCCTCCCGCTCCGGCGCGCTGGCCTCCCGGATCGGGCCGCGGCTGCAGATGTCGGTCGGCCCGCTGGTCATCGCCGCGTCGCTGCTCCTGTTCATCCAGATCGCGGATTCCGGCGATTACCTGACCGCGGTGCTGCCCGGGGTGGTGGTGTTCGGGTTCGGGGTGGCGATCATGGTGGCGCCGCTGACCGCGACCGCGCTGGCGGCCGCCCCGGCCGAGCACGCGGGCGTGGCCTCCGCGGTCAACAACGACGTGGCCCGCGCGGGCAGCCTGATCGCGGTGGCGGTGCTGCCGGCGCTGGCCGGCATCACCGGCGACAGCTACCTGCACCCGGCCGCGCTCGCCCACGGTTTCAGGGAGGCCGCGATCATGGCCGCGGTGTTCTGCGCCGCCGGGGGAGTGCTGGCCGCGCTCACCATCCGCAACCCGTCCCGGGCCAAGTGCGAAAAGACGACACCGCAGGAGTTCAACTGCAGCCTGGAGGCGCCGCCCCTGCGTAGCCTTAGGGAGACCGAACCGATCAAGGTAGGAGACTCCGATGACCGCTGACGGCGCCGACGCGCACAAGGCCGTCGAGGAGGCCGCCCGCGCCGCCCGCGGCACCGTGGCCGACCTGGCCGGGGTGCCGGGCGAGCGGCTCGACCAGGCGCTGCGGGCGATCGCGGACGGCCTGGTCCGCAGCTCCGCCCCGGTGCTCGCGGCCAACGAGGAGGACATGACCGCGGCGCGCCAGGCCGGCCTGGGCGGTGGCCTACTGGACCGGCTCCGGCTGGACGAGGCGCGGCTTGAGGCCATCGCGGGCCAGCTGCGGGCGCTGGCCGGCGTCCCCTGTGAACCTGCCGAACGGGCGGTCAGGGAGCTTCCCGGCGGCCTGGTGCTCACCGAGCGGCGCCGCCCGGTCGGCGTGATCGGCGCCAACTTCGAGGCCAGGCCGAACGTGGTGGTGGACATCGCCTCGCAGTTCGTCAAGTCGCGCAACGCGGGCGTGCTGCGGACCGGGTCGGCCGCGATCCGTTCGGCCATCATGCTGGCGGACGAGGTCATCGCGCCCGCCCTGGCCTCCGCCGGCCTGGACCCTGCCATGATCCAGCTGGTCCGGGTACCCGGGCAGTCCTCGGCCCGGGCGCTGGTCAGCCAGCCCGGCCTGATCCCGCTGGTGATCCTGCGCGGTAGCGGGGACAGCACCCGCTCGCTGGCCGCCGAGGCGGCCCGGCACGGGGTGCGCACGATGGCGCACGCCGACGGCGGCGCGGTGCTGTACGTTGACGCCGCCGCCGACCTGGACCTGGCCGGGCGGCTGATCGAGGCCAGCCTGGACCGGCTCGGCGTGTGCAACCGGCTCAACCTGCTGCTGCTGCAGCCGTCGCTGTGGGATACCTTCGTGCCGCGGGTGACCGCGCGGCTGGACCGGCTGGGTATCGCCGTCTCGCTGCCGCCGCACGCGCACCCGCTCGGCCACGAGTGGGCGCTGGACTCCGGCCGCGAGGCCACCGTCACGCTGGCCCCGGCCGACGGGCCGCGCGCCGCGGCCGTGCTGGCCAACGAGGAGACCTCCGGGCTGGCCGCGGCGATCGTAACCCAGGACCGGGCCGCGGCGTCGGAGTTCCTCGGCGCCTACGCCGGCACCGGCGCGTTCTGGAACTCCACCACCCGCCTGCTGGACGGCTTCAAGCTGTTCTCGGTGCCGGAGACCGGGATCAACATCGACGCCGTGCCCGGCCCCCGCGGCCCGGTAACGTTCCGCGACCTCTACCTGCGCCAGTTCGTGGTCACCCCCGCGTGACCCCCTCAGCCGAGGATGGCGACGGGGCCGGGGTGGTCGACGCGGTGGTTGACCATGTCCAGGTGGCGCGTGGTGTACGTGCGCAGGGCGCGGAACTGGCGGTCGGTGAGCTTGTCGCAGACCCAGTCCCAGTGCAGCGCCACCCGGTCGCCCGGACCGATGCCGCGGGCCAGCACCGTGCCGTCCAGCGCCAGCCGCGCCATCTCCGTCACAGGCTCGCCCAGCGTCAGCAGCCGCCCGTCCCAGCACAGCGGCCGGGATTCCACCGCGGCCTGGTCGCCGTGCAGGGCGGTTACCGTGCCCCACCGGATCCGGCACCGGTCCAGCACCATGAGCGCGTGCCCGGCCTTGCGGTCGTCGCCCAGCAGGCCCACCCACGGGTACACGCCGAACACGTGGAAGCTGTGGTGCGGCACTCCGCCGGCCAGCACTCCCTCGGCCAGGAACTGGAACTTGTTACCCACCCGCTGCCGGAACCGCTCCGCCATCGAGTCGCCGATCTTCCCCACCGGAACCCGGTCGAGCAGCTCGTTGCCCACCCAGTACGCCTCCACCACCCGGTGGTCCAGCGGGTCACCGATGCCGCAGCCGGCCGAGATCAGCTCCAGGTACGGCCACGCGCCGGAGAACGCCCGGGCCAGCTGGACCAGGCCCTGGTCGGCCACGCCGGCCACGGCGTACTCGCGGAAGGCGGCGAAGTCGTCGGGGCCGCAGTAACCCAGCGCGTTCGGCGGGTAGGCGTACCGGACGAACATCAGCGGGCCGTCCGCGGCCGCGGGCCCGCTCACGTCATCCACCTCGCCTCGGCCTCGCGTTCGGCCCCGAGCGCGGCCAGCGCGTCGGCCGCCTCGGCCGGCGTCATCACGTTCAGCGCGAAGCCCATGTGCACCAGGATCCAGTCGCCGGGACCGGGCCGCTCGTCGAGCAGGCCCACGTTGACGGTGCGGGGCACCCCGCCCACCTCGGCCATGACCAGGTCGGGATGGCCGGTCTCACCCGCCACGAGCTGGGCCGGGATGCCTAGGCACATACCTATCCCCTCTCAGCCGGTCCTGGCCGGCTCGTAAGTTATCGATTCGAGCGTCATCTCGTCGCCGCCGGTGATCTCGACGTTCTCCCCGCGGCAGCCCGGGCAGATGGCCAGCACGTCGGTCGTCTCGGCGGTCAGCCCGCAGTCCTGGCAGGTGAGCGTGGCCGGTACGGTGACGAGCGCCACCGCGGAGCCCTCGGCCTCGGTTCCCTCGGCGACGAAGCCCCAGGCCTGCGCCATCGACTCCTCGTCGACCGCGTGCTTCACGCCGAACCGGACCCGGATCCCCGCCACCTTCCGGCCGGCGGCGCGCTGGCGCACCGCAGCCAGCACGCCTTCGGCCAAGCCGTACTCGTGCATTCTCCTCCCGTCTTTACCTACGCCTCATACCTACGCGCCGCGCTCCCCGCGAGAATCTCCTCCACCGTCCGCACCGCGTGCGGCAAGGCCTCCTCGACCGGCCCGGACAGGCCCATCCCGGCGCTGACGTCGGCCGGCTCGCACGCCACCAGCAGGCTGCGCCCGGGGCGCCCGCCGAGCGAGCCGAGCAGCGCGAAGATGCCGTCCGGGGTCAGGCTGTGCGCGTCGATGACCGGGCCGGACCCGAAGACGGCCGGGTCGGGCTCGGGCACCTCGACCTCGAGCACGGTCACCGTGCCCGGCGCCTCGCCCCGCTGCGCCGCGTCCACCAGGACGAATAGCTCACACCCGTCGAGCAGGTCGTAGGCCAGGTGCACGCCGCGGATGCCGAAGTCCTTGACCTGCACCCCGTCCGGCACCGGCCGCCCGGCCAGCAGCCTGATCACCTCGACGCCGAACGCGTCGTCCCGCAGGAACACGTTGCCCACGCCCGCCACCAGCGTCCGCCCGCTCATGGGGCCGCCCCGGCCTCGTACGGCTCGACCTCGTCGGTCATGAAGTACAGGAAGCGCCCGTGCGCGATGCGCAGGTCCTCGTCCGGCTGGCCGGCCAGCGACACGGCCAGGTACGGGTTGTTCTCCACGTCGTGCAGCACCGCCTGGACCTCGGCGATCCGGCCGGCCAGGAACATGTCCTGCGCGTCGGCGCGGCGCGCGCCCGGCCGCAGCCGGACCAGGCTGCCGCGGGCGATCGGCCGCCCGCCGATGGTCACGCTGTCGGTGTCCGGCGACACCGAGGCGTCCGCGTCGGGGTCCCACCACGGCAGTGTCCCTTCGGGCCTTTCGATTTCCCCGGCCTCGGTCAGGGTCGGCGGCTCCGCCGCCGGTCCCGGCCGCGGCGATCGCAGCGTCCCGTGCAAACGCTCCAGGACCTGCGGGTCCATCGAATCGACCCGGTCCAGCAACGCGGCCGCCCGCGGGTCGGTGGCCCGGGCCTCGGCCTTCTCGTCGTCGGACAGCGCCATCGTGCGCAGCGTCAGGATCTCGTCGATCTCGGTGCCGTCGTAGAGCTCGCCCGGGCTCTCCGCAGCGAGTTCGGGGTGGTCGTACAGGATGATCGGGGAGGACAGCATGACCCGGTTATCCGGGTCGGCCAGCACCGGCCAGCCGCCCTCGTTGCGGCATCCGGCCACGGCCGGGGCGGCCCACTCCGGCGGGTCGGTCATCGAGAGGAACTTCCCGCCTTCGGCGGTGATGATGGCGTGCGCCGCGACCAGCGACGTCGGCAGCGCGTCCTCCCGGCGCCGGGGCGCGGAGCCGAGGTCCGTTCGGTTCTCCACCCGGACCTGGAGCTTCAGGGCGCGCCACGGGCCGGGGACCTCGGCCGCCCGGATCGTGACCGCGCCGGCCAGCGGCTCCCGGCGCCGCACGACGTCCTCCTCGCGGTCCTCGCCGCCCTCGACGGTGAACGCCCGCGTCACCCCGTCGCCGAACAGCGCGGCGGCGTCCGCGGCCGCCTCGATCTCGTGCTCCACCGCCTCGTCCCAGATCTCGGCAGCAGGGCTCTCACCGCCGGAGGTCCGCCGCTGGACCTGGAGGAACCGCAGCAGAACCCGGACGGACGGCTGCCCGCCGTGCTCCAGCACGCACTCGGCCCGGGTGATGCTGGTCTCTGACTCCTCGGCGGCCGCGTATCCGGGCGCCATCACCACCCCGAACTGCCAGCGGCTCCGGTTCTTCTGCGATGAGGCCCGGTAGGGGTACAGGATGTAGCCCTCGTACAGGACCGCGTCCGCGATTTTCCGAACGGGGTCGAGGTTCACCGCTGCGTCACCCCCGTCTCGCCCTCCTGATCGGGCGCGGCCGCTGGCTCGCCGCCTCTGGCGGCGGCCAGGAGCTCGGCCAGGGTGGCGTCCCAGGTGGGCAGCGCGTTCCGCGCCTTGTACTGCGACAGCGCGTCCAGCGTGTCCCGGCTGCAGCGCAGCCAGGCGCTGCCGGGGAAGTGCGCGTCGACGAGCTCGCGCCAGACGGAGACCGGCATCCGGTAGGAGGCTTCGGTGCTCCACGGCACGAGCTCGACCGAGAAGCCGTGCTCGGTGGCCACGAACACGGTGCCGCTGAACAGCATCAGCAGCGGGATCGTGCCGTCGTCCAGGCCCTGCAGGTAGCGCGCCGAAGCCACCTCCAGGTCATAGGTGACCGGCACGGTGAGCTCGACCTCGGTCACCGCGGTGAACGCCGGGACCATCGCGGTCACGGTGGCCAGCTGGATCGGCTTGACCGTATCGGCCCAGCGTGACGTGTCGCCGAACAGGTCGTGCAGCCGTTCCGCCTCGGTCGCGGTGTAGCGGCGGCGGTGCGGCTCGATCCGGATCTGGCAGCGCAGTGCGATCGCGTGCACCCGCACCCCGGACCGTTCGGTGATGGCCAGCTGGAAGGACAGGGTCGGCGTGGCGGCGTACCGGTCCGCGCTCGCGCCGGTACACCCGAAGATCAGGTCGGCCACTCTAGCGCCCCCGCTCCAATACGACCGCCCGCCGCCGCAGCCCGGCCAGGAACGCGGCCAGCGCCTCGCGGGCCTCGGCCCCGCCGTCGAACCCCTGCCAGTACATCCGGAGCTCGCCGACCAGCGAGTAGCACATGTCGATCGGGATCAGGAACACCTCGTCCTTATGCACGAAGATGGCCTCGGTGTCCGGCGTCAGCTCGCCGAGCAGCGGGTACGTGGCGGCGAGCCGGTCCCAGGCCTCCAGGTCGAGCTCGCACTCGGTCACCCCGCCCGGGCTCGGGTAGCCCGCCACCACCCGGCCCAGGGCCGAGTTGAAGAAGAAGAACGCCATCGCGACCGGGATCTGCAGCTCGTTCCAGTCGGTGCCGGCCAGCGGCCGGGCCGGGTCGTGGCAGATCCGCTCGGGCACCGCCTTATACCGGCCCCCGGCCGCTCCTTCGTGGGTGAACAGCAGGTAGCACGCCCGGCAGGCGCAGGCGATCGAGCGCTTGTCCATGTCGACCAGGTGCCCGTGCCGGCCGTCCAGGATCGTCTGGCACATCTCGCACCGTTCGGTACCCGGCGGGTCCTCCCGGCGCTGGCTACCCAGGCGCTGGCCACCCAGCTGCGACGCTTGCGTACCGGGCGCCGGGGTCCCGGACGGCCGTTTGACGAAACGGCGCAGTCCGGTGACTTCAAGGGCCCCGGCGGCACCCGGTCCGCCCCCTCCTGGCCCGAAGCCCTCGGGGGGATTCTCCGTCACCGCGCCCCCTCGAAGGGACGCCTGGTGATCTGCAGCAGCGTCGGTTCGGCGGGCGGCTGGGCCAGCTCGATGGCGACCCCCGCTGCCTCGGGTGCCGCCCCGGCCACGGCCTTTTCGATCAGGTCCCTGACCGTGTCCGCCGAGCAGCCGCTCTGCTCCAGGCGCAGCCGGAGCACGCCCGCCTCGTCCAGGCCCAGGTACTCGACGTTGCCCGCGTGCGAGCCGAGCTGCGGCAGCACCTCCTCGACGGCCCGCCGGACCCGGGTGCTGGTGTCGAGCGGGTGCAGGTCGTGCACCAGCAGCAGGCTCTCCACCAGCGGGTCCGCGACCAGCTTGTCGATGAGCTCGGGCCTTTCCTCGCCGACGATCTCGGTGATCCTGGCCAGCCCGGCGCCGTACAGCTCCACCAGGCAGCCCACCAGCTCCTCCGCGGTGGCCGCGACCCGCGGTCCGGCCCCTGATCGCAGCTCGGCGAGCAGCGCCTCGACCCGCTCGCCTGCCGCCTCCGCGTCCTGGTTGCTCATGTCGCCAGCGTTACGCCCGTTGGCGAGTGCGCCGTCTTGAGCACCTTGCCGCCGCCCAGGTACATGTGTACCCCGCACGGCAGGCACGGGTCGAAGCTGCGCACGGCGCGCATGATGTCGATTCCCTTGAAGTTCTCCTTGGAGTTCTCCTCGAAGATCGGCGTGTTCTGCACCGCGTCCTCGTACGGCCCCGGCGTCCCGTAGACGTCGCGGACGCTGCCGTTCCACGGCGTGGGCGGGTACGGGTGGTAGTTCGCGATCTTGCCGTCCCTGATCACCATGTGGTGCGACAGTACGCCGCGCACCGCCTCGGTGAAGCCGCAGCTGAACGCGTCCTGGGGCACGGTGAACGACTCCCAGGTCTTGGTCCGGCCGGCCCGGATCTCGGCCAGCGCCTGCTCGACGAAGTACACGCCCAATGCGGCGGAGTAGGCCTGGAAGTAGGTCCGGGCCCGGTCCCGCTCGATCGCGTTGGACAGCGGCTGGCCCTGCTTGTCCACCGGGATCTTCCACTCGAACGTGGTCTCGGGCTTGGACACGGTCCGCGGCAGGTTGATCTTCACGCTGTGCCCGGTGGACTGCACGTAGCCGCAGTCGACCAGGCCGGCCAGCGCGGTCGCCCACAGCCGGGCGATCGGGCCGCCGCCGGTGTCCAGCGGCAGGTAGTCCTGGCCGTCGAACCAGCGCGGGGACATGGTCCAGCTGTACGCGTTGTCGAAGTCACGCTTTTGCGGCCGGGGGATGGTGTGCTGGTTCCACGGGTGCCGCCGGTCGACCGGGTTGCCGAGTTCGTCCCGGGTGACGAACATCTCCTTGTCTTCCCAGTCCTCGTAGTACGAGTGACCGAGCAGGATCC
>WNGL01001006.1_pt1 | contig 34502 bp, 46 predicted proteins | sample 5400591 | NCBI WGS metagenome assembly WNGL01 (sample SAMN13153377, study PRJNA577476) | soil metagenome | isolation source: 80 cm soil or saprolite under Garry oak tree replicate 1 | place: USA:California | collected 2016-06-15
CGCCATCGTCGGCGACCTGGCCAAGTGGGGCGTGGCCCACGGGCTGCGCATCCCGGGGATGAACTGATGCGCCCGGTACTGCTGGAACCGCAGGGCGAGCTGACACCTGAGCTGCTGTCCAGCGTGCTTGAGCTGGTCACTGTCTTCATCGAGCCCGGCAGGGTAGCGCCGTGGACCGAGATGGAGCGGCTGCTGGTCTACGACTGGGCCTGGCGGCGGTACCTGGGTGCCAGCGACAACACGGTACGCCAGCGCGAGAAGCCGTGGCTTGTCATCGCAGCCCAGCACGGGAAGGCCGGATCATGATCACCATCAGCAACACGGAGGTCAACACCTGGCAGCGGTGCCGCCGGAAATGGTTCCTGGCGTACTTCCTCGGCTACCAGCCAGCGGTGGAGGAGGTGACCGGCCACCGCATCCTCGGCGTCCGGGTGCACACCGCCCTGGAGGGCTACTACGGCTACGACCTGGACCCGCTGGCGGTGCTCGGCGTGCGGCCTCGGCCATGGTGGAGGGCTACATCGAGTGGGCCGCCGAGACCGGGGCCGACGCCGGGCTGAAGGTGGTGGCCACCGAGGCCGACATCACCGTGCCGCTGCCCGGCGTCGAGGGCGTGCAGATCCGGGGCAAGCTCGACCAGGTGGTGCTGCACGAGGACACCGGTCTGCTGTCCTTCCACGACTGGAAGACGGCGGCCAGCTTCGAGAAGCACGAGGTCCTGGCCCTGGACCCGCAGTTCCGGTTCTACTCGATGATCCAGTCGCTGGCATCGGGACGAGACGGTCCGTGGGTGAGCGGCGGCATGCTGACCACGCTGCGCCGGGTCAAGCGCAGCGACCGGTCCAGGCCGCCCTACTACCAGCGGGATGAGTTCCGCTACGACCCGGTGACCATCGACTCGACGCTGGCCAAGGTGCAGCAGATCGGTGCCAGCATCCTGGCGGCCCGTGAGCAGCTCAGCTGGGTATACGCGCCCGACGGCGGCAACGGGGACCTGGACCTGCTCAACACGGTGCAGCGTGCCCTGTTCCCGCCGACCCCGATCATCCGCGACTGCGGCTGGAGCTGCCCGTTCGTCACGCTCTGCCCGATGATGGACGACAGCAGCGACTGGGCTGGCGCGCTCACCAGGTCCGGGGCCTTCACCCAGCAGGACCCCTACGCCTATTACTCCGACGACCCGCTGCACCGGGTCCGGGAGCAGCTCGCCAAGCAGTAATGTCAGACCCTCGTGGCAGGCTTGGTAAGCTGACGACACCCGAAAGGGGAGACGATCACGGTGACGGTTCAGCCAACTGACGTTGGACTCAGGCAGGCTCATTCCAACGCTCAGGCCGGTTCCGTTGGGAGCTGGCAGCAGCAGCAGCAGCAGGGCCAGCTGGCCCGGCCGCGCCGCAAGGTCCAGGGGATCTCGTGCTGCGTGCACGGGCTGGCCAAGGCGGGCAAGTCCAGCCTGGGTGACTCCGGGCCGGTACCCCGTCTGATCGTGGACATCGAGGGCACGGCGTTCTGGACGCCCTCGCGCAAGATCGAGTGGAACCCGATGACCGAGCCGGTGCCGAGGGCAGACGGATCGTGGGACTCCTGCCTGGTGATCGCCAAGGAGGCCAGGGTAATCCAGCAGGTCTACAAGGTCCTGGCCAGCGGAGCGCACCCGTTCAACTCAGCCTGCGTGGACTCGATCACCGAGTTCCAGCAGCGCATCATTGATGAGAGGGTCGGCTGGGGCAAGGTGGGCCGGGACGACTGGGGCGTGCTCCTGCGCCAGGTCAGCTGGGCTACCCGGCAGTGGCGCGACCTCATCACCCACCCGACGAAGCCGCTGTGGACGCTCACGTTCGTCGCGGGCACCCACTGGGACGAGAGGCTGAGCAAATGGCGGCCTCTCGTGCAGGGCCAGGTAGGGAATTTCCTGCCGTATTACGTCGATATCCTCGGGCACCTCGGGGCCTTCCCCGACCAGTCCCGGCATTTGCTCATAGGCCCGCACCCGAGCTACGAGACGGGCGAGCGGGTCGGCGGCAGGCTCCCCTACTCACTCCCTATCGGCTATCCCGGCCGGGATGGCTACACGATGGAATCCATGCTGGCGCAGGTGCTGGCAGGAAGGTACTGATCATGACCAACCCATACGACCCTAACCAGGGTCAGTACCAGGGCCAGGGCGGCTGGCAAGGCCCGCCTCCCGGCCAGGGCGGGTGGCAGCAAGGTCCTCCGCAGGGCCAGGGCGGCTACCAGGGCCAGCAGGGCTACGGCGGCCAGCAGGGCTACACGCCCGGCTACGACCCGCAGGGTGCCAGCCAGGGCGAGGACGGCGGCTACTTCCAGTCGCTGTACGGCCAGGCCGACCACTCCCGCCGGGTGCTCGACAAGGACAACTATGACGCCATCGTGGAGTCGGCCGAGTGGGGCCGGACCAAGGACGGCACCAAGGGAGCGTGGACGATCGTGTTCCGCACCACGACGGGCCAGCACGCGGGCACCAAGCTCACCATGACGCTGAGCGTCAGCCCGAAGAAGAACGACGGCAGCGAGAACGACCAGGGCATGGGCATCATGTTCCGCCAGCTGCACGCGCTCGGCATCCCGACCGGCCCTCCGTACGGCCCGTCGAACGAGACGCCGTTCTGGGTGCTCTGGCCCCAGGGCACGCCGCAGCAGGTGGCCCAGGCCATGACCGGCCGCCCGGTGCTGCTCAGCGTCAAGCAGGACGAGTACGACGGCGTGACCCGGAACAAGATCAGCGACATCCGCGACCCCCGGCCCGGTGCCCCGACTCAGGTCCAGCAGCCCCAGCAAGGCCAGGGAGGCCCGCAGCAGGGCTGGGGACCGCCCCAGAGCGCTCCCGGCGGCTACAACCCCAGCCAGGGCTACGGCGGCCAGCAAGGACCGCCACAGGGCCAGGGCGGGGCTCCCCAGCCCTATCAGGGCCAGCAGCAGGGTCCTGGCTACGCCCAGCCTGCGCAGCCCGGCCAGGGCGGCTACGGCGAGTTCACCCAGCAGGGCCAGAGCTGGCAGCCCGGCACGGTCGGGCAGCACAACCAGCCGCCGCCCCAGGGCTGGCAGGGCGGCCAGCAGGGTCCGCCCCAGGCAGGTCCCGGCGGCAGCGGCCTGCCGGGTCCGTCCGGCTACCAGGGCCAGCCCAACGGCTACCAGGGCCAGCAGCAGTACCAGCAGGGTCCGCCGCCGCAGCAGGGCGGCGGTGAGCCCGCGCCCCCGCCCTGGGCCGGTCAGTAGGAACAAGCGCCGCAGGTTACGGCGTTTACACCAGTGACGTGCCCGGCTCCGGGCAGTCTGCGGAGAAACCCCAACGTCGCACCGGGTGACGCACATCGGGTCACCACACGCACAGGTAAGGGGACACAACCGCGTAACCCGGAGCCGGGTCGCGAGCCCGGCCCGCCTCGCGCCGCCCCGGCGGGGAATGTGAGGAGGGCCGGGACCAGCCCGGCTGGGCTGGACAGGGAATGTATCCGAGGGGTATGGTGTTTACACCAATGACCAGGCCAGCTGGCCCGGTCAGGGAAATGTCAGACCCGAGGAAGAAGATCACGATCATGACAACCGCAACACTCGACAGGACCTCAGCGTTCAACGACGAGCGCCTGTCCCTCATCCAGGGCCTGCGCGACGGCCAGGCAAGCGCTGTCGAGCGCGCCGTCGCGTACAACAAGGGCATCGACGCCAAGATCAAGGACGGCAGGCTCGTCTCGCTCGGCGGCGACCGCTACCAGGTCGTGGACCCGGGCAGCTGGGACAACGGCGAGGTCTGGACCTACCGCAAGGTGTCCGAGCAGGCGGAGCCGCTCCTGCTCCCCGAGCACGGCCTGGCTGAGAACGAGAACGGCGAGGTCTCGCTGTACCGCAAGCGGCCTGCCTGGCACAACCTGGGCAGGTTCCACCTGGAGGGCCTGAGCAACATCAGCGACGTGCTGAAGGAGTCCGGCCTGGACTACGACATCGCCCAGTACCCGACCCGGTTCAACTTCAAGGGCAAGAGCAAGCTCGTCCCCGGCTCCTTCGTCAACGTCCGCACGGACACCGGAGAGCCCAAGGGCGTGGTCGGCAAGGTCTACACGCCGGTCCAGAACCGCGAGGCGTTCGAGTTCCTCCAGAACCTGGCCGACAAGCACGACATCCTCTGGGAGACCGCAGGCGAGACCGCCAGCGGGCGGGCGTTCGTCACCATGCAGCTCCCGGACACGCTGGTCATCGATGAGGGTGGCCTGAACGACGAGATCGTCCCGTTCGTCGGGGCGTTCAACAGCCACAACGGGCAGAGCCCGTTCCAGGTGGTCGTCACGCCGTGGGCTCCGGTCTGCGGCAACACCGAGCGCTTCGCCCTCCGGGACGCGGTGACCAGGTGGACCGTCCGCCACACCACCAGCGCGACCGCCAAGGTGGCCGATGCCCGCAAGACGCTGGGCCTGAGCCTGAAGTTCTACAACCAGCTGGCCGAGGAGGAGACCGCGCTGGCCCGCAACGAGCTGGTGCTGGACGAGTTCCGCGAGCTGATGGCCGACCTCTGGCCCGCGAAGGAGGAGGACCCCGGGAAGGAGACCGCACGGTCCAGGGGCATGAGGGAGCGCCGCGAGAACGCCCTGGAGCAGCTCTGGGGCAAGAACAGCGCCAGGGCTGGCCGGACCGCCTACGCGGCCGAGCGGTCAGTCACCGAGTACCTGGACCACGTTGCCCCCCGCCGGGCCGTGGGCGACAAGCTGGCAGCGGCTCGGGCCACCGCCATCCTTGAGGGCACCGACGACGGGATCAAGAACAAGGCGCACGAGAAGCTGATGCTGCGAGTGCGATGAGAGCAGGGGCAGGGCCGGGCCGCGCGAGACGCGAGCCCGGTCCTTCCTCCATGTACAGGAGGCAAGCGATGCCGACCGCCGAGGGTTTCACCGAGGTGGCTGAGCTGATGAGCGATCACTACGGGACGAAGGTCTCCCGCCAGCAGGTCTACCAGTGGTGGAAGCGGGAGACGTGCAACAGGGCCGGGGTGAGGTTCCCGGCCGGAACCCCGATCCCGGAGGCGGTCACCAACAGGCCGAGCCGCCGCTTCGCCATGCGCGACGTAATCGCGTGGGCGGACGCCGGGGTACCGGTCAGCCCGCACGCCTACGCGACCGGCGGCGGCGACGGCTGGCGCAGCCTTGGGAGCGGGTTATGAGCGCGAGCTTGACATCCTCCACCGCCTTGAAAGGCGAGGATTCCCGTGAGCGGTACAGCAGCCGTGCCCAGGATAGCAGCAGGGGCACCGCCGCTTGGCTCTCGCGGCATAGGTGCCCCTGCCTTCGCTGGCGTCCCCCCGAGGGAAGTGGCTGCTGCCGCTCACGGAGGTTCGCGGATCATCGCCGAGGTCACGTACCCGAGAAGGCTCACCGCGCTGCCACCGCATGCCCTGCGGCGGTACTGCGCTGCCCAGCCTACCGCCCTGGACATATCTGATGAGCGCGAGCATGTTCGCGTCCTGCGAACGGCACTTCCCGTACGAGACCAGGGAGCTGGCCAGGCGGGCTATCGGCCAGCGCCGCGCCGCCCGTGGCCGGAAGAAGACCCAGGGCCTGAAGGTCTTCAAGTGCCCGTCCGGCAAGCACTTCCACATCGGCAGGGACCGGAGGTTCAGGGAACGCTAGGAAATATCTGGTGTCTTCAGGGTGTTTACACCAGAGAAGGGCTCACCCGGAGCCCGAGGAGGACAACGATCACGATGACGATGAACGAGCAGTTCCAGGCCGTCGGCGACTGGGTGGCCGAGGCCCGGCTGGCCACGGGCGGGGTATGCCCCGACCCGGTGACCCACAACCTGCACACCGACGGGCGCTGGCTGTACGAGCGCTGCCCGAGATGCGGCGGGTCCGAGAACATCAGGGAGGTGCCCGAGCGATGAGGGCGAGCGAGGCAGTCGAGATCATCCGCAACTCGGTGTTCAAGCCGGGCTGGCGGATGGAGGCCGAGCGCTATGTGGGAGGCATGATCATCTTCACCTTCTACATCGACACGGTGGATACCAGCTACCCGAGCCCGGACGGCACGTGCCGCGAGCACGTGACGCTGGTCCGGGACGAGGTGTGGGACGTAGGCCCGCTGCATACCACCGAGGACCTGTTCGCCAAGATCCTGGCGCTGGCGGCCGAGACCGACGTGCACGAGAACCGCGAGTTCCTCAAGGTCCGCCAGTCCGACGGGACCTGGAAGGCCCCGCTGCACCCGCACACCGCCGATGGCCAGTACGCCTGGGCCAAGCGCGAGCTGGCCGGGAGGGGCACCTGATGAGCAGGCCCGGCAAGCCGGTCACCGTACCGGCAGGCGGCTACAGCACCTCGTTCTTCCCTGGCAGCCACACGGTAGTGCTGCACGGGAAGGCGGCCACGCCAGCCACGCTGGCTGGCAAGCCGGTGGATGTGGCCCTGAGTCCTGATGACATCCGTCACATCCTCGGCTGGGTCGCGCTGCATCCCGACGAGTACGGACCCCCGCTGCGGGCGATCGTCGCCGAGTGGGGCGAGCAGGAGCAGAACATGACCACCGACCTCGACCACGAGGTCCACACGTCCTGGCTGAGCACGACCCGCCGGGACCGGCTGGCCAGGGCGGCCAGGACGGAGGCTAACCATGAAGATCACGCTGACCACTGACCAGCTCGGCCAGGTCCGTGACGAGGGCACCGTGGTGGTGCTCACCGGCACCGAGGACGAGACCGGGGACCTGGTGACCTTCGGCGGTGACCGCAACGTGTTCATCAGGACCTGCGGTGACCTGCTCCAGGGCACCGGCCGGGTCACATTCGAGGTCGAGCCCTGGCAGGAGCTGGGCCGGGTGCCGCTGCGGCGCGCGGTCATCGCGCGCAGCTCGATCGGCGGGCCGACGGGCGAGACGACCGAGGCGTACCTGCCCGCCAACTACCGGGTCACCGGGGTGACTGCCGCCGAGGTGGCCATCGCCGGTCACGACAACGCCGGGTGGACGCTGGATGGCTACGTCATCCCGCGCCTGGCCAGCGGCCTGATCTGGGCGAAGGAGGTGACCCGCGATGTGGTGGACCGTGAAGGTGCAGAGTGACGCGGGCGAGCCGAGCAGGCAGTACCGCACCGAGGCAGACACGTGGGAGCAGGCGCTGGCCGATGTCAGCGCCCTGTTCCCGCCGGAAGGAGGACAGTGATGACCAGCTACCCGAACCGGGAGCACGAGAACGCGGACAGGGCCGCCATGCGGCGGGCCCTGCACACCCTGGAGGGCATCCGGGGCGAAGCCAATGACCTGCATCTGCGGCTCTCCAGGGACCAGCGCGTCGATGCCGACGACGCCCAGGTGATCAGCGGCAAGGTCCGTGACCTGACCGGCTACCTGGCCGAGCTTGCCACCCTGCGCGACGTGCGCGAGTGGCACGCGGCTGATCAGCAGAAGCCGAAGAAGATATGCATCAGCTGCGAGCAGGAGCAGGGCCAGACTCACCTGAGCTGGTGCCCGGTCGTGACCGGACGGCTCAGTTCTCTGGACGACCGGCCGGTCAACGACCTGGGCGGCCAGGACCCGCACCCGCGCTACGGCGCAGACGAGGCGGTGACGTGATGCCGTTCCCGGTAGACCGCAGCCTGGCCTTCACCGCCCTGCTGGAGCACGAGTGGTTCCGCCAGGCGAAGATCGGCGATGGCGAGCGACTGGTCACCCTGTTCCTGCACGACTACTACCGGTCAGTGGACCGTTACCAGTCGGCCAGCCAGAAGCCGCCCACCATGTTCAACTTCTCTGCCAACTGGGAGCCTAATCCGCACCAGCTGTGCCACTGCCAAGGCCCACTGGATGCCTGCTGCTCCCCCGTCCACGGCAAGGAGACCCGCCATGGCTGAGACCTGGGACCGCGAGAGGTTCCACGATTTCGTGTCGGAGGAGTACGAAGACCAGGCCCCGGAGGTGATCATGCTGGTCGAGCGGTGGATCACCCGTGGCGACGGGGCTGCGGTCTACCAGAACCACGATCTCGGCCACCCTCAGCTGGGCATGCCGAAGATCGTGTCCTTCGGCTCCCCGGCGGCGCAGCTGGAAACAGACACGCCGCCAGATCGCCTGCCTGACATCGGCAACCAGATCAACTGGAGGTTTACGCTCGTCGCAACATACAGGGAGAAGGCACGTAATGGGCGACACGACAGAGAGCTGGAGACGGCTGACCGAGGCCGAGCTGACTCACGACGCCAGCCTGGCGAGCCAGGAATGGGGGAGGGTGAGTGATGGGCGCGCGGATCAGGCACACCGAGGGAGTGAGCTGGCGGGCCGGGCCGGGCGTCCGCCGCTGGCGCAGCAGCAGCGTCAGCGTGGGCCTGGGCTGGTTCGGCCTCGGCTGGCTGCTGTGGTACGGCATAGCCTGGCCGTTCTTCATCGCCCCGCTGTGGCTCGTCGCTGAGTTCTGGCTGCTGGTCATCACCGCGCTGGCGTCCCTGGGCTACATGATCAGCCGCGATCAGCCCGCCAGCGACCTGCTCATCGCCAGGGCCGGGCCATTCTGGGTGTTCGACCTGCGCCTTCCCCCCGAAGGGAGGTGATCACCATGACCAAGATCAAGTCCAAGAGCGGTATGTCCGTCATCGAGGGCTGCTGCTGGGCATTCGCCGTCGTCTGCTCGATCGGCATCTTGTACCCCGCCTACCGGGCGCGCAAGCACAGCCTGGCCCGCACCACCACCACGCGGCTGCCGTGATCCGCAGGAGCCCGCCTAGCCAGCGGGCTTCTTCGCTGTCACCGGCTTGCACCCGGTCAGCGGGTCAGTGTCCTCATCCTGCTCCTCGACCTGCGGCTCCGTGCTGTTGCCGGTGAAGCGCCACATGCCGCGCGGGCTGAGCAGGTCGAGCACCAGGGTCGAGTTGACCATGGTGTTCTTGCCGTGCATCGCCTGGATCTGCTCCAGCTCGATCCGCACCCGTGCCACGGCATCGCGGTAGTCGCACTCGTGGCTGGCGTCCGGCCTGGCCCGCCGTGCCCGGAAACCGGGCATCAGGCCCCGATCAGCTTGCGCCAGGTGTCCGGTCCGGTGATGCCGTCCTGGGGGAGGCCGAAGAACTGCTGGATGCGCTTGACGCCAGCTATGGTGGCCGGTCCGTAGACGCCATCATCAGTCACCTGAGTGACGTTGCCGAGGCTGTTCCAGTCCCCGATGCCGTTGACCAGCTTCTGGATGCGGTGCACGAGTTTCGTGCCGCCGGGGAGATCGGTGTCGCCGGGTCCGAGAGTGGGAAGTGCCATGATCATCTGCTCCGTCCAGTCGGGAGGCGGCGGGGGAGCCGCGCCGAAGTGAGCCCACGGCCCGCTCATGCGGGTCAGCGTCTTGTCGCGGTCCATCGAGATGCCGCCGATCGTGACGCCGTTCTGGTACTGGTAGAGAGCCGCGCGGGTGCTGAGCTGGCCGTGCGACCAGGCGTATGTCTGCCAGTGCTTGTCCCCGAGCCCGGCCGCGAAGGCGGCCTCGACCACGCCGAACTTGCCGTACAGCTGGGCGGTGTACTCAGCCGTGGCGGCCTTGGCCCCGCGCAGGTAGGCGTTGGTGCTGGCGTAGTCCGTGGTGTCGGTGTCGATGGCGAACCAGCAATAGGACCCGGCCGGTGCCCTGCGGGCGCGCAGCAGGGACGCGGCGGCTCCCCCGGCCGCGAACCCGGCGGCGTACCCGCCCCGGAAGTCGGTGCCAGTGGTCTCGTAGACAGGCGCGATGATGATGTTGGCGGCGTCCAGGGCAAATGCCTCGGTTGAGTCGATGCCCTTGCCGCCGGGGTCGTTGATGTAGCGGCACACGAAGTCGGCCTGGTTGGAGTTGAGCAGCTGGAGCAGCTGAGCCACCGGGGGGCTCTCCCAGGCGTAGTCGAATCCCCACTGCGTGATGCCAGCGGACAGCCTGCTGATCCTGGCCATGACCGGGTGGTTCTCGTCTGCTGGCGGGTGCTCGGCGGGATCAAAGTCCACGCCCGGACGGGGCATCGGCATGTCGCTATCCCTTCATGATCGTGTCCTCAGCCTAGCTCAGCATCCCGCGATCAGCAGGTAACCGCTTCCCTTGGTGAAACCGGCTGGCACGGTCACGACCGTGCCTGTGAAGCTGGCCAGCGTGGCGATCCCGGCGGACGGGCTCAGCACGGCAGCCTGCCTGATCACCTGGAACGCCGGGCCGCCCTGGATGATGGCCAGGTCCACCGTGTCCCCCGTGTTGACGTTGCGCAGCCAGAACACGGCGAACATGTCGGGGCCGCTCTCGCTGTACTGGTTGATCACGTTGGTGCCTGTCAGTGCTGCCACCGTTACTCCTAGTGCGTATAATTGACAATCATCGCCGGGACATTGAAGTTGTTGTTCCCGCCGCCCCAGAAATAGCCGTACCAGTACAGGCTGTGAAGGTGATCGGAATCCGGCGAGAGCACGGCGTACGTGGTGCCGCCCGCCGCGAACGGGGTCCAGGCGGTGCTGGTGAGCTGCTTGGTCAGCTGCTGGCCCTCGTTGATCGTCCACTGCTGGAGCAGGTTCGAGTAAACGCCCTGCGCACCGCCCAGGCTTGTCGAGCTGTGGAATCCCAGGACCATCCCGGTGTCGTACCAGGTGTGCTGGTTGAGCAGCCGGAACTTCACCGAGTTCACGGTGTAGTTGAGCACCGTGTTCAGGGCATTGCCGGTGCTCACCCCGTTGATCACCCCGGTGCTGAATTGCAGGTAGGCATACTGGTAGCCCGCTTCGCCCTGGTATGCGCCATGGAAGATGCTGCCGTTCTTATTGCGCAGGCTGGGCGTCGGCCCGTAATAGGACCAGGTGTTATTGGCGTAGAAGTACTCGGTGACCGTCTTCGTGCCGCCGCCGCCGCCGCTGGTACCCGACCCGAGCACGACCCCGGTGTTGGTGAACTGGCCAGTGTCCACGCCCAGGTCGGTGACCCGCATTTCCAGTGACGAACTCTGGAACTGGAACCCGCCTGCGGTCTGGCAGTTGGCGGACAGCAGCATCCTGTACGTGGTGTCCACGCTGGGAGTGCTGGGTATCCACTCGATGTAGGGGCTCACGTAGTTCTTGCTGGTCGTGGGGATGGTGATGATGAACGGGCTGTGCCCGGCTGCCTCGGTCGAGGAGGTGGTCGGCGTCGATCCGTCCGTGGTGTACCGGAGCCGGAAGACGTGCTGGATACCGGCGGCGGCGGTGGTGAGGAAGTCCGCCGGGAGCACCTGGAGCAGGTAAGAATGCCCGGCCGGGATGGTGAAGTCGATCTCCAGCAGGGCTGTCTCGGTCGTGCCGATGGGCGTGCTGGGCCATGCCCCGCTGCCCGGCGTCCAGGCGCGCTGGACTATCCCGCTGTTTCCCGCGACCAGGAACTGGGCGAGGGACTGCCCGCCGATGAACATGTCGCTGACCGCTGAGATCTGCTGCCCGCTGATGTTCCCGGCCCCGTCGATCTTGGCCAGCTTGCTCCCGAAGGGATCGTTGACCGAGAAGGTGTTGGTCTGGCCGGGCAGCCCGATGAAGTTGATGCCCTGGTCGAACGGGTTGCCGAAGTCATCGGTGCCCGGCACCGGGCTATTGGAGTAGATCAGGCCGCCGGGCACCTGGATCACGTCGATGTGCATGACCGTGTTAGCCGCGTCGGCCGCCGCCTCGTTGACGAAGAAGACGGCAGACTGCGCCCCCGCTGGCACGCTCGCGCCCGTGATCGAGACCTGGTAGACCCCGCCAGCCGTGGTGGCCAGGGTGCCCTGGTCCCCGCTGACGCTGCCCAGGCTGGTGCCTGTGCCGTTCGCGCCGGAATAGAAGGTGAACCCGATCGAGACCGAGGCCAGGATGGCCGGGGTGTAGATCTGGCTGGCCATCGAGACCAGCGTGCCCCCGATCACCGGGAAGGCCGGGAAGGTCGCGCCCCAGTTGGCCGCCGTGTTGCTGTGCGTGATCTTCAGCGACAGCTGGCCGTTCCCGGACCAGGCGGTGCTCGGGGCCAGGGTGGCGTTGACACCAGCAGGCGAGTTGCCCGCCGCCGGGAGGGCCGGGCTGTCCTTCAGGCCCATGATGACTGCCGACCAGGCCGCGCTGGCGATCGTGACCGAGCCGGTGACCGCTGCCGCGCTGATGTTGGACGTGTAGTAGACCGAGGTGTACTGGAAAGTCGATATGCGCTGCTGGGCCAGCAGGGTCCAGCCGTCCGGGATGGCGCTCGGGATACCGCCCGCGCTGGCGTTGGAGACGAACATCAGCACCAGATCGCCGTAGCTCGTCGGCGTCCCGGCCACGCTGACCGCCGTGCCGGACCCGTTGGCCGAGGCCGAGAAGTCCACGTTGGGCGTGGTCAGCACGCCCCCCGTGGCGATGGCGATGATGTTCTTTTCCTGCGTGTTCGCTGCGGCGTAGGTGACCGTGATGCTGTCGTGGCTGGTCAGGGCCAGTGCGTTGGTGCACTGGAAGACCTGCATGTACTGGTTCGCCGTGACCGACTGGATCAGCGTGTAGACGTTTCCGGCCGTGTCAGTTACGCCCGTCGCCGCCGTGGTGCCGGATGACGAGGCCACCACGCTGATCGTGCTGCCCGGTGCGGTGGCGGTGATGGTCACCGCGTTGGCGTAGGTGGCCGAGCTGACCGCCGAGGATGCCTGGAACAGGATCTGCGGGTAGCCGGGAGGCTCGAAGTCCCACCCGGCCGGGCCGGTCAGGCTGGCGTAGACCAGCTGGGTGCCGCCCGGCTTGAGCTTCATCATCAGCGTGCCGGACGAGCTGTACCAGTTAACCGTGCCGTCGGCCTCGATCTTGAAGATCACCGTGCCGCCCGCGTTGGTGATGGTGATCGAGCCGTCGGAGTTGATCGAGGTCTTCGGGTCCGTGGCGCTGTTGCGCAGGATCGAGCCGGTGATCGTGGTCGCATCGACAATGCCGCTGACCACGATGTTCGCGGCCAGCAGGGCCACGGTGATCGTGCCCGCGAAGATGTTGGCGGCGGTGATGGTGGCCCCGGCGATCTGGCTGCCCAGGATGCCCGCCGCCGCCGCGATCTGGGCCGTGGTGATCGTGCCGGTCTGGATCTTCAGCGCGGTGATCGAGCCGTCCGGTATCGTCCCGGCCGGGATGGCCGCCGGGCTGGCGGACGCCTGGGCTGACGGGTCGCCAGCCTGGCCTGCCCCGTTGACCGCCACCAGCGCGACGTAGTAGGTCGTGCCAGCGGTGAGCCCGCCGATGCCGAACAGGCCCGCCCCGATCATCTGCCCGGCCAGGGTGCCGGACGAGGGGGTGAAGTTCGGCGTGACCGAGACGTGGACCTGGGTCGCGGCGAAGTCGGCCAGCGGCGTGGTGCCGTCGTTCATCAGGCCGTCCCAGGACACGATGATGCCCTGGATGCCGCCGAGGACGGCGGGCGTGCTCGGTGCCAGCGGCGGGACCACCGTGCCGATCTGCTTGACCGCGAACGTGCCGTCGGACTGCTGGCCGATCACGATGGCCGGGTTGCCGACCGCATCGTTGATGGTGAGGCTGCCGCCGTCGATCGAGGTGTTCGGCGCGTTGTACCCCGAGCGCTGGTTGCGCTCCAGCTGGGTGATCCGGGCTGCCATGTCCCGGAGCTGGCCGGTGAGCTGGGTCACCGCCGGGTCGAGGATTCCGCTGACCGCCATGGCTACAGTGTCCCAGCCTGGCCGCTCTGGGCGATGTAGGTGAAGCTGTCGCTGCGCGCCAGGGCCAGCGTCATGATGTCGGTGGTGGGGTCCTGGGTCATCGAGACGATCCGGCTCCAGATGGTCGTGTTCCGCCAGCCCGAGGCCAGCATGACCGGGATGTCATCGCCGGGACTGAAGCTGCCGAACGGGGCGTTGGGGTGGTTCTTCACCACGATCTGCGTCACCGAGTCGATGTTCTGCATCGAGGTCAGCACCTTGGTGGCCTTGGACGACATCCGGGCCACCGTATTGGCCGTCTGGTCGGTGAACACGAAGGTCCGGCGCAGCCTCCCGGTGTTGGCGCTGGCCGCCGTCACCCGGACCTGGGCCGCCCCGCTGCCCGCGCCGAGCCCGACGACGTTGGAGGCGTACCTGGTCCCGTCGCGGGTGACCTGCACCGAGCTGACGATGTTCTCGCCCTCGGCGAAGCGCAGGCCGGTGAGCCGGGTGCCGAGCCGGGGCACCCCGAAGACCAGCCGGTGCCGCACCGTGCTCCGGGTGACCGGATCGCCCCAGGTGTGCTGCTCGCGGAAGTCGAAGATGGCTTCCTGCTGGATCGAGGTGATCTCGCTGCCGATGTCAGTGCTGTTGTACCAGAACAGCTGGAACGGCGTGATGGTGCGGACCTGCGTGACCCTGGTGCCTGCGGCGTACGCCTTCCTCAAGTTCGAGGTCAGGGTGACGTTGCCTGTCACGAAGCCCTTGGAGTCGGTGACCACCGTGTTGATCGTGTAGAGATCCGCGCCGACCGTGATGTTCTCGCCGCTGGCGAACGGGGCCGAGGTGCCCAGCTGGATATTGTTCGCCCCGCTGGCCGCCGCCTTGGCCAGCACGGTGTTGACCGGGGTCACCTGGGCCACCGGCTCATTCAGCGCGTGCGGTTCGGTGAGCTTGGTGGTCAGGCTCATCTGCCCGGTGGCCACGTTGTTCGTGTTCCTGTAGACGTGAGAGATCGTGTAGGGAATGCCGCTGATGGTGATGGACTCGCGGTCGTTGAACGCCTGCGCGTTGCCTATCCAGATGCTGGTGTCTCCCGTGCTCGCCTTCCTGGCGATCGAGCTGTAGACCCCCGTGTCGGTCTGCGCGCCGAGCAGCACCCCGGACTTGACCGTGCCCAGCTCCATGCCGATGTTGCCGCCCGGCTGGCCCTGGAGCCAGTCCCACAGGAACCGCACCACGTCCAGGGCGTCGATCTTGGTCCGGCTGTAGTTCGCGCCCTCGTACGGCATGCCGTTGGGGTAGCCCGCGAAGCCCATCGCGGTGATGTTCCACTGCGGACCGGCCAGGGCGGACTGGGTGACGATCCCGCCGAACTTGATCTGGTCGTCCTGCTCCAGGTAGATCGCGTCCCGCCATTCAAGCACCAGCGCGTTGCCGCTGGCGTCCAGCAGCTCGCCGCGCGGCGGGGCCAGGGTGCAGGTGAAGCTGTCGGCGGTGTTCAGCGCCCAGGTCACCGAGGGGCTGACGATGCCCTGCACGTCCCGGTTCAGCCACTGCCCGGTGAGCAGGTTCTGGATGTGCATCCGGGGCATCTGGGACCGGATGAACGCCGGGCTGGCGGGACGGAGGAAGGTGCCGGGCGTCGGGGCCGGGGCACCGCCGATCTGCACCTGGAGCGAGTCAACGGCTGCGGCCTTGTCCGCGATCTGGCTGACCTGGCTCTGGGCGACGCTGATGTCGTCGGTCGCGGCGGCCCACTCGGGCAGGCTCGGGGAGAGCGCTGGCGATCCCGTGGTGACCGTATCGACCACGCCAGCTGAGTCGGCCAGGGGCACGGTGACGATGACAGCCAGCGTGTCCTTCGCCCCGGCCACATCGCCCAGGGATATGGCGCTGGCCCCGCCCGCCGCCGGAAGGATCTCCAGCGCTGTCCAGGCGTGATCGGAGCTGGACGCCCATGTCCAGCCCAGCGAGGTCGCGCCGGGCGTGCTGGTGGTAGCGTGCCCGGCTGCCCCGGCCACGATGTCCGTGATGTCGTTGAAGTAGTGGTCGGTGGTCAGGCCGACCGTGCCGGGCGTGCCGCTCTCGCTGTTGCCGACGGACAGGCCCGTGCAGGTCCAGCTGCCCGTGGCCGTGGTGGTGATCGAGTGGCTGAACGGGCTGGACCCGCTGGTGGCGTTGGCCGAGTTGCCCAGGGTGGAGCTGGCCCCGGACAGGACATAGGGCACGACCTCGAACAGGGCCTGCCCGAGTGCCACCGTCCTGGTCACGGTGACCGTGATCGAGCCGGGCGCGGTGGTGTAGAAGTGAGTGAAGATGTAGGACCCGGAGAACTGCCCGTCGTAGGCGGCCGGGCCTGCGGCGTAGCTGACGGCCCCGGAGTCCGCGCAAGTCACCGTAGGCCCGGTGGCGGTGAGACTCAGGTACCCGATGTTGACGACGATGACGACCATCGAGTTGGCGGGCGGGCTGAAGCTCGCCGTGACCGCCGTCCCGGCCGTGCTGGCTGTGTTGTCAACCGGTGCCGGTGTCGAGGCGTCCTGGAGGATCGTCATCTAGTAGACCGTGATCGTGCCCGCGAACTTCTTAGGCGACTCAGGCGAGCCGGTGACCCAGCTCCACACGTCATACTTCCCGGCGGCCAGGGTCACGGACCCGCCGGGGCCGACCAGGCACTGGGCTACCCAGCCCTTGCCCTTGCTGCTGCCCGGAGCCAACCAGGAAGCGGTGAACCAGCTCACGGCGTGGGCTGGCGACAGCGGGTTGCCCGAGCTGGCCGGGAAGGCCATCTGCACCACCAGCGGGGTGACGGTCGGGTCGATCACGGTGCCGTCCAGGTCCGCTGTCCACCGGACGTTGACCTCTTCCAGGCTGTCTGAGGAGATCGGGTCGAACGCTGTCATCATGATCCTCCACCTGGCCGGTTCGGCCTGTGCTCTCCATCGTGCCTGACCGGGCTCAGCCCGCCAACGGGGCGTGCTGGCCTCAGCCTGCCAGCGCGCGGGCTCGGCCGCTGCCCGCCACCGGGGCACCTCGGGCCGGACCCGCCAGGTGACCGTGCCCGTCAGGAAGACGCCCTGGGTGAAGCTGAAGGCGTCCAGAGCCCCTGAAACGTCGCTGAAGACAACGCTGGCGGTAGGTGTGAGCAGCTCGACCGCAGCCGCAGAGTCCGCCAGCGGCACGCTCACGGTCACCTGAAGGGCATCTAGCGCCCCGGCGGAATCCCCGAGCGCGGGAGCGGCCCCGACCGCCACGGAGATGGCGTCAACGGCCCCGGCGGCATCAGCCAGCCCGGCGGAGCTGGCGACGGCAATCGCCTCGGCCGCGCCAGCTAGCTCCGTCAGGACGGCCGAGGCGGCAACACCCAGGATATCCGTCGCGGCCCCTGTTTCGGCCAGGGCTACCGGAGACCCGCTGTCCACCGCGATCGAGTCAGCTGCGCCAGCCGCGTCCGCCAGTGGCACGGTGACGCTCGCGGTGAGCGCGTCGGCCGCCGCACCCAGGTCGGCCAGCGGAGCTGAGACGGTGACCGCGAGCGCATCGACGGCGGCGGCTACGTCGGCCTGCGGGACCGGGATGCTGACCGCTACCGCGTCAGCCGAGGCGGCCACGTCGGCCAGGGGTACCGCAGCGGCCACGGCCGGGGCATCCACCGCGCCAGCCACGTCAGCCAGGCTGGCTGTCACTACTGCGGTGCTGGCCTCGATCGCGCCCGCCACGTCAGCCAGCGGGGCTGAGACGGTCACAGACAGGCTATCGGTCGCGCCCGCCGCGTCGGGCAGGGGTGCGGCCACGGTGGCGCTGAGCGCCTCGGCAGACCCGGCTACGTCCCCGAGCGGAGCATCGGCCGTAACGGCCAGCGCATCGACGGCGGCGGCCGGATCAGCCAGGGCGGGAGACGATCCCGCTACCGTGGTGAACGCGATGATGAGCGTCCCGGCAGCCTTCGCGGTTCCCAGCGTCCAGGCAGCGCTGTAGGACCCCGGAGGCGCGCCGATCAGGATCGCGGCACGCCCGGACCCGGCTGCCCCGTCATCAAAATCAAGTAGCGCGGAGAGCCCGGCTGTGGTCAGGACGCTCGTGGCCTGGCCGTAGTGAATTGCGGCGATCACCAGGTCAGCCGGTCCCGTGGTGGTGATCGACGGGGTGACGACGTTCGTGGAGCTGGCCTGGCCGGACCCGTCGGGGCTGGCCGTCTCCAGCGCCGCGTACACCGGGCTGGTGTACTCCTGGATGTCCCAGGCCCAGGTCTGCGAGGTGCCGCTGCTGCCCTGCACCCAGGTGACGGGCGCGGCGTTCAGCGCGTACCAGGCTTCGATCCGGGTGTTGGACTGCCCGGATACGGAGCCGCGCGTGGCAAGCTGCCAGGTGTTCCCCGCTGAGTCGGTGACGGAGGTCAGTGCCCCGGTGCTCAGCCCCCCGGACCGGGTGAATACCGCCACCAGCAGCGACCCGGAACCGGTGAAGACGGGAATCTGCGGCGAGTTGGCCGCCGCCGCTGCCGACCCTGTTACCTGCTGGAAAGGCGGCGGTGCAGGAAGCGGGACCTGCGTGCCGTGATGCCTGGTACTGCCGCCCCTCCTGGCCAGGCCCTGCCTGCCCCGGCGCTGGAGCGGTACAGCGCCCCCTACGGCGGTCTCCGCGATCAGGACCGCGACCCCGAAGAAATGGGAGGAGTCAGCCCACACCGGGAACGTCGCCCCGGCCCCGCAATTGGGGTTGAACGCCACCCCGTCGCTGTTGCCGTTGACGGAATACGTGTAGCCGCTGGTGGTCCCGGGAGACGCCCCCGCCGAATCGGACGCGTAGCCGAAATACAGCTCCCCCGCGCCGGAACCGGGTGTCAGGCTCGGCCAGCTGTTCGTGCCGCCGCCGACATCGAGGTTTCCCTGGACGTCAAACGCCCAGGACCCCCTAGTGGAGGTGAACTCGTGCCCGTTAATCTCGTACCCGGACGGAGCCGTCCCCGACCACGACGGGGTGGCCGTCCCGGCCCCGGTGGTGGTGACCCTCCCAAGGAACACCACCGCCGAGCAGGCGCTAGCCGTCCCGAGGAACTTGACCCCGGCCTGAGTCCAGGTCGCGCCGCCGCCGGATAGCCCCGTGCACCACACCGTGCTGTTGGTGTAGTTGACGACCTCAACGACCAGCAGGTTCCCTACGGCCTGGTTGTTAGTGGCAAGGGCGGCATTGTTGGAGAACAGGAACGCCCCGGTCGCGGCGAACGTCACGGCAGGTCACCGCCCTCCCGGCTAGGCGGTCAGTTCTCTCCGTAGAGCTTGCCGTACTGGGCGGTAACCGTGTTCAGTGCCGTCGCCGCGCTCAGCGTCAGGTACGGCCACAGCCAGTAGCTGAGGGCCTTGTCGTACGTGGCGAAGGTGTTACCCGAGCCAGCCGGGGCGAGCTGGGCGTTCGCCGCGAAGCCGGGGCTGCTGACCTCCCCGTGGGTGACGAGAGTGGAGTTCGCGCCCGACGCGCCCAGCGTGCGCAGCCCGATCTCGGCTTCCATCTTCCAGGACCAGGACCCGGCGGTGGGGGTGACCGCCCCGCTCGCCGTGGCCAGGATGCTGGTCGTGGCGAAAGCATTCGTCGTGCTGACCGCCAGGCCCCAGGAGAAGGTGGGAACCGTCGCGGTGGCGGTCACGAACCCGCCCATGCGGAACCGCAGCGAGCTGGACCAGTCCCCGGTGTCGGAGAAGTACCCGGCCGGGATGATGATGGCGGGCCACCCGGCGGTGATGGTGACCGGGGCGGCGGTCGGCACGCTGATCGTGGCCGCCTGGTAGGTCGAGAACAGGACCTCGACGCCGACCGGCTTGTAACCGGACATCAGCTGCTCCTAGCTGAGCGTGCCAGCGCCGGACGGGTAGCCGAAGCTCAGCGTCTCCGTCGCGGTCCAGGTCTGCCCGGACGCCTTGGTGCCCTGGGCGGACACGCCGTGGTTGAGGAAGACCGGGTTGGTCGCGGTGATCGTCACGCCGTCGGCCGAGCCGTTGTCGGTGCCGAACTCGGCCCAGACGAAGTTGGCCACGCCCGTGCCGAACACCGAGGTGAAGACCAGCGTGCCGATGACGCCCGTGGTGGTGATCACCGGAGCGCCGCTGACCAGCTTGTAGTAGCTGGTGGTGCTGCCTCCGCCCGTGTCGCCTGTCAGCTTGGTGTCCGCGCCGTTGGCCGCCGTGGACGACGTGCCGACGCCGATCCGGGCCTGGGTGGCGCTGTACTTGGTCGTCATCGTGGTGCCCGCGATGCCGCCGAGCAGCGCCGCCCAGCCCTGCTCGGTGACCAGGTTGCAGTCGTCGTCCTGGGTGACCAGGTACGGCTTCAGGCCGACCGAGGCGAACTGGTCCGGGGTGATGCCCCCGGCTGGCCCGAGCGGCGGCAGCCAGTCCCCGAAGCCGATGCGCCGCATCGCCCAGGAGGTCTGCTCCTCATCCCACCGTTCCACGTGAAACGAGGTCCGCACGCCGATCCGCTCGCTCAGGCCGAGGGCCGCGCTCACGCGCAGGCTGTCGGTCGCGCCGATGATGTCGCCAGCGCCGGACGGGCTGTCTGAATGGGTCATGTCTCTCCTACGTTGCTGCCGCTAGCTGCTGGAACTCATAGGTGACGGCTATCGATCCGCCCTCGTCCAGTCCGATGAGCCCGGTCTGGGTGCCGTCCGTGACCTGCTTCATCTGGAGGGTCTGGGTGGTGCCGCGCAGGCTCGGGCCGATGCTGGTGCTGAAGGCCCCGGTAATGCCGTGCCGCCACTGGCCGGTTGCCGACGGGATCGAGACGATCGTGGACGGCATCAGCAGGTTGGGCGCGGTGACCGAGCTGCCGAAAACCGGGCTCAGGAACCCCCTGGCGAACCCGGACGCCCAGAGCACGTCGTTGATCTCCCAGTTCATGACCATCGTGGTGGCCCAGGACGGGATCGGCACCTGGAAGTTGAAGGCAGCGGGCCAGGCCACGCCGGTCGTGCCCACGGTCCAGCTGTTCAGCGAGCCCGGCCCGGTCGCCGCCAGCATCTGCATGATCCGCTGCGGGTTGGCCACCTGGCGCAGGTCGTGGATCATCGCGTTGGTGATGTTGGAGGTGGAGACCGGGATGTCGATCCGGGCCAGCGCGATGGCGCTGATCCCGCCGGGCGGGACGGTGGCGCTGCCCGAGACGCCGCTGATGACGCGGGGGAACAGGATCTGCCCCGAGGCCGGGTTACCCCAGGGGCTGCCAGCCCAGGTGGGGTCCTCGGCCCGGACCACGATCATGTCCGAGCGGATCGTGCCGCCGGTCGCCGCGATGGACAGGGTGGTGTCGTTGCCGACGTTGTAGCCGAAGTAGCTGCCCTGGAACGGCGTCTCCGCGCCGAACACCACGCAGGCACCGGGGTTGATGATGATCCCGGCGGACGGCGAGCCGGTCTGCGTGACGATCAGGTCCAGGTGATTGATGACGCCCTGCGCGCCGAGCGTGGCGCTCTGGAGCATCAGCCGCAGGAAGTTGCCGGATTCCGAATTGCCATCGACCGCGTATGCAGCGGTTTGGAATGTCATCGAACACCTACACTAACATGCGACTGGCCGCCGCACGATTGCGGTTGCACGTCAGACAGTAGCGGCTGGTCTTCCCGCCGTTCTTCCTGATCCCGTCGAGCGGATGCCCGAACCTGCACGTGTCCTTGCGGATACTCCGGTGCGTGCCGTGCTGGATCGAGTCGATGATGTTGGCGCTGTGCGTGTCGTATCGCATATTCGTGACGACGCAATTCCAGTCGTCTCCGTCGTTGTGGCATATCTCCAGGCCAGATGGCGGTTCCCCGAGGAAAGCACGGGCAACGAGCACTGCCAGTCGGTACGTCTTGATCTTCTTGCCGTCCCACAGGCTGATCTGCGGTCGGCCAGGTGACTCCGATCCTTTCCGGCCATGCGGCCCGCCTCGTTGAATCCGCATAACGTACGGAGCCTCGCGCCCGTTCTTGGGCTTCAGTGACCGGATTCGCCCCAAGCTGCTGACCTCGTAGCGGTCTCCCAAACTCAGCACCGGAACAGGTAGCCATCGTTCGCTCATACATACAAGTGTATGCGTAGGTCACGCCGAGCCCCCGATCGCCAGCGTGGCGTTGCGCCACTGGACCGTGCAGGTCGAGCTGCCGGTGTAGTCCTGGCCGGTGAATCGCACGACGGTGGCTCCTGGCTGTAGTTGCAGGCTGATCATCGGGTTGCCGGTGAGCAGCCCGGCTACGCTGGTCGTCCCGTTCAGCATCGCAGTCCGCGCCCACGGGCGGGTATCTATCGTCAGCGTGTCGGAGCTGGCGAGGATGCCGTTGTAGCCGATCACGACCGGCGTGTTGACGAAGATGAAGCCCGGGTAGCTGATCGGCCCGTGGAAGATGATCACCGGCCAGGTGGGCAGCGTGCCGGTGTTGTTGACCGTGTTCTGCTGGTAGTTGATGCTGGCGGACAGCTGGTACGGCGGGGTGAGCGGCGGGGTGAGCGTGCCCCGGAAGCTGGGCAGCTGGCTCAGGATCAGGCTCTGCTGGACATCGGAATACCAGGTGTTGTCGGCGCTCTGGAACTGGCTGGTGAACGGGATGACGCCCTGGTAGACCTGGCCCATCGTCGGCTGGATCTTCCGGCCGCGCCCGTAGGTGCGGCGGGTCACGCTGCTGCCGGGGTAGAAGGCCCGGAGGACCTGCACTGCGCCGTCCGCCAGCCGGATGGCCGGGTCGTTCCAGGCCCCGGCCAGCGCCGAGTAGGCGTCGAGCGCGTTGACGACCGGTATCGGGGAGTAGGCGAAGCCGGTCTGCGTGATCACCATGCCGGGCAGCGTGTCGATGCCGAACAGCGTGCCGTCGTGGCCGACCACGGCCTGGTCCTGGACAGTTATCGAACCTGTATCCGTAGCAGTGTTCTGGATCTGGATCGAGTTGGCCCCGCGCCCGTAGACGAACGCAGCGGAGCTGCCGTCACGGCCAATTGAATACTGACCAGACGCCAGCGTGGGGTCAGCCATGATCATCCACCAGGTAGAGCACCGGCCCATCCTTGCTGCTGCGCCACCCTCAGCCTAAAGGACAGCTCGGCGAACGCCTGGGCCAGCGTCGATCCCTCGGGCAGCATGATGTTGAGGACGTTGGCGAGCTGGCCGCCGTGCGGGCTGGTGCCGCCGGGACCGGCTGGCGAGACCCACTCGGTGCCACGGTCCCCGAAGTGGTAGCGCTCGCCGCTGTGCATGCCGAACCCGATGACCGGCTCGCGGATCGCGCCGCCCTTGCCGTACCAGTGCGGGTGACGGCTGACCCACTTGGCGAACGCGGCGGACGGGTTGCCGTAGCCGGGCGTGTCGTGGATGTAGCCCATGCCCCAGTCGATCTGCGCCCCGGCTGAGCTGACCGGCGGGTTGGCCGCCGCTCCCATCTTGCTGCCGGGGAGGGCCTGCGGAATCCCGTAAGCCCCGCTGGCACTATTTCGAGCTAGCCTGTTCCATCCTGACTCACCCATCCACAGCGTAACAAGAGCATCCCAGTTGCTCGTCGTGTTCCAGCCGAAGTTGTGCATCCGGGACAGGGCGTAGGCCATGGCCTGGCTGGCACCGGCCGCGACCGGCCCGTGCCCGCCTCCGGTGGGCAGCTTGAAGCCGCCGGGCGGGGTGCCGGTCCACAGCAGCGGCATGCCGTGCAGCGCCATCAGCTTCGGGCCCATGCCGCCGCCCTGGCTGATCACCTGGCTGGCGTTGTTCACGATGGCGACGTGGCCGGGGTCGGGTCCGCCCGCCGGGGAGTGGTAGAACGCCAGGCCGCCGCTGACCGGCGGGCCGCGCTTCACCCATGCGCCCTGGGACTCGGACGTTCGGGGTGCCTGGATGCCGAAGTGCTGGTAGACCCCCTGGACGAACCCGGAGCAGTCGGCCCCTCCGGGAACGGCTGTACCGCCCCAGACATACGGGATCTTGCCGAGGAAGGAGAGAGCGTACTTGGCGATGTCGCTGCCGGACCCGCCAGCCTCGCGGCTCTTGCCCATGATCCAGCCAACGATGTCGTTGACCAGCACCTTCGGGATCTGGATCAGGATCTTGGACATGATCCCGGCGGCACCGCCGGTACCCGCCCCGAGCAGGTCCTTGAAGGCGTTGACGAAGGCAGCCTGGTTCTGGGTGGCGAATGCCAGCGCCAGCTTGCCCACATCGATGATCTTGTGGATGATCCCGCCGAGCGGCCCGAGAGCAGGACCGCCCGCGTTGACGCTCGACCCGAAGCGCGCCTGGGCTGGCGTGATGGCGGGGGGATTCTGGCCGATCCTGCCGCCCGCCTGGTAGCCGGGCACGCCCATCGCGGCGAACAGCGGGGCCAGGTGCCTGCTGCGGTGCTTGTCCACCACGGTCTCGCCGGGCTCCAGCAGCGCCGGGCCGCGCCCCAGGACCCACGCCGGTACGCTGTCCCCGCCGCCGAAGCCGGGGATCTTGCCGCCCTTCGCCAGCCCGAACGGGTGCACCTCGCCGATGTGGATGCTCCCGAGGCCGATCGCCCCGGTGATCGTGTTGAAGACCCGGATCAGCCCGTCGAGAACGTCATCGATGACGAACCGGACCGGCGCGGTGATAACGCCCTTGATCTTGTTCCAGAAGGTGGCGATATTGCTCTGCGCGGTGTTGAACCAGCCAGGGAGGGTGCTGACCAGGAATGTCCTGATCTTGGCACCGAAATCGTCCCAGATATAGTGCCAGAAATCCCTGGCCCCCTGCTTGACATTGCCCCAGAAAAGGCCCCACCCGCGCTGGAGGGTGCCCAGCCAGCTAGGTATGGTGCGGGTGAGGAAATTGCTGATCTTGGCACCGAAATCAGCCCAGAACCACTGGTAGAAATCGGCTGCTACCTGCTTCGCGGTGTTCCAGGTGGCCTTCCAGTGCAGCGCCAGGAACAGCAGCGGGGCGGCGATGGCGAGGATCAGGTTGAAGATCTTGTTGTGCAGGATGTTGTCGATGAAGTGCCAGGCGTCATCGAGGATCGTCTTGACCGCTCCCCAGACGGTGTGCCAGTGCTTGACCAGCTCGAAGATGGCGATGCCGAGCGCTGCCAGGGCGATGATGACCAGGCCGACCGGGTTGGCATTCAGTGCCGCGTCCAGGATGAACTGGGCGGCGGCCCACAGCTTCACCGCGCCCCAGATCGCCAGGATGGCGATGGCGATGCCCTTCAGTACCGGGGGCGGGATGGCGTTGATCAGCTGGGACAGGCTGCTAGCCAGGTCAGATACCACGCCGACGACGGCGGTCGTGAACAGCCCGACGAAGGTGAGCAGCAGCGGCAGGATGACGGGCAGCAGCAGGGCGATGGCCTGGAGGGCCACCGTGGCCAGCTGGGTCAGCGGCGGCAGTATGGCCAGCACGGCCTTGACCAGCGCCCCGATGAGTATGCCGGACAGCTGGGAGATGAAGTCGATAATGGGCGGCAGGAGCGGCGTCAGCCCCCTGAGAAGGGCATTGATCAGGGTGGCCAGCGGCTTGACCAGCGCCTCCAGGGCATCCCCGAGGATGGCGAAGACGCCGCTGTTCTCCAGCACGGTGAATATCCCGGACAGCGCCGTGGCAAACGAGGACAGCGCCGGGGCGACGGCGATGAGCAGCTGGGCCACGGCGTTGAATGCGGCTACCAGGTCGGTGAGAATGGCACCGGCCAGGGAGGCGATAAGCTTGCCGATAATAGTCAGGAATGGCAGCAGGGATTTAATTACCGAGGCAAACGTGAGGAATACCGGAGCCAGGGCGTTAGCGAATATGGCGGCCAGCTTCCCGATGATCGGGAATAGCGCGGACACCACGTCGAGAAGGGCCTTGAGAATGGCTGAGGCTGGCTTGATGACGGGGGCGAATTCGGACAGCATTGTCCCCAGGTCCTTGCCTATCGTGCCGAGGACCTGGGCAAATACGTTAATGGCGGGTCCGGCTGCCCGCAGGAGCGTGATGAGTCCGGGCAGCAGCCCCCTGACCAGCCCGCCGATCCCGTCAAGAAGGGGACGCAGTAGCGGGGCTGCCGCCCGGAAGGCCGAGCCTAGCAGCGGCAGGACCTGGTGGGCGATGTCGGTCAGCCCCGACAGAAGCGGCATGATCAGGGTGCCCGCCCCGGCGAACGCCTGCTTCAGGTCGGGCACGATGGACTTCATCAGGGACGGGATGGTCTTGAGGGCCTTCATCAGCGGCGTCAGCATGCCCTCGGCCCCGGCCATCAGGCCGGCCTTCAGCGCCTCCCCGGCGACCTGTGCCGCCGCGTACGCCGGTCCCTGGGTAGCGGGCTGGCCCTTGACGTTCTTGGAGCCGATCAGCGTCCTGGCCCCGAGCCCGGCGAACCCGAGGCCGATGCCGCCGATCGCCGCCGCGCCGCCGATCGCGCCGACGGCGGGCAGCGCGCCGAGCGCCGCGCCGCCGAGCCCGAGGATGGTGGCGGCCCGCGTGCCGATGCCGAGGATGCCGGGGCCGATGCCCTTGAACAGGCCGGTGCCCCAGCCCTCATTGCCGCCTCCGCCGCCGCCGCGCGCCGCCCTGGCCACGGCAGCCCCGGTGAGGAACCCGCCGCGACCGCCGCCGCCGCCGCCGCCACCTCCCCCGCCACCGGACAGGGCCTGCTGCTGGGCGGCCTGCTGCTGGGCAGCGCCGCCCGTGCCGACCGCAGCGCCCTGGACCGTCTGCCGGGCGACCCGGCCCAGCAGCCCCTGGCTGGCCGCCTGAGCCGGGCTGGGGGCTCCGGTGACCGGGTGCGGGCTGAACAGCGCGTTGAGGGAGCCGAGGACGGAGCCTTGCGGTGAGCCCCGCAGCCGCTGCATCGCATCGCGGGACAGCTGCTGGTCGAGCTGGGCGAACGCCTGCCGTGCCCGGCCCAGGCTGGCGTTGTCGAAGACGGCAGACAGCCGGACGGTGTGCTTCTCGCTCTCGAACTTCCTGACCCGCTGCTCAGCGGCGGTCAGCTTCCTGTCAAACTGGCCCAGCTCGATGTCGAGGTGCGCCTGGATGGCCCCGGCGTCAAACATCAGCCACCACCTCGCCTGGCCCGGTCAGCCTCCAGCTCGGCCCTCATGGCCGTGAGGTCGATGACATCGGTGCCCGCGTCCACCCCCTCACGGATCTGCGGCCCGTTCATGCCCGGCGTGACCTCTCCGGTCTGCTCCCGCCAGCTGAACGGCACGCTCTCATCTTCCGCCAGCCCGTCCAGGTAGGAACGCTGACGGTCCCAGCTGAGCGCGTCCCAGTCGGGCTCACGGAACCCCAGATAGCGGAGGACGGTATAGAGAACTACCCGGCGCGTGCGGTGCGCAGGGTGCTCACCTGCGCTTTCCCACCGCCGGTCGCGGCTTCCGGGGCCATCACCTCTTGCTGGAGCCAGTTGAAGAAGATGGTGCGGACCCGCATCGGCAGCTTGCTGATCTCCTGCTCGGTCGGCGTGTCCGAGCACAGCGCCGCGTAGACCACGGCGACCTTGCTCATGGCCCTGATCTGGACCTCGGGGTCGAGGCTGTCGATGGCCCCCAGCAGCATGCCGGGGTCCTCCAGGTCGATGTCCTGGGGCAGGTCCGCCTTGGCCTCCTTGAAGACGGCCTTCATGCCGGACAGGAACGCGGCGATCTGCTTGTCCGTGGGCTCGGGGATGGTGCCGTGCGCGTTGACGTACGGCCTGAAATCCCAGTCCAGGGCCTCTACGACGCCATCAGCGACGAATCCTGGCAAAGCTGCCTCCTAGCTCGTGGCGATGGCCGTTAGGTCGGTCCACGTGATCTGGTTGAACGGGCAGACGGCGTTGAGCGTGAGCGGGTACATCCGCTGCTGGGCCGCGCGCCTGTAGGCCGTCTGGACCTGCCCGGCGCTCACCACGGTGGGGATGGAGAGCACCCTGGCGAAGCCGAGCTGGTTCTTTCCGACCAGCGCGACCGCCACGTTGGCGAAGTTGGTGCTCAGCGTCAGCACGCTCTTGCCCGGCTGGCTCGCGCCCGGCGGGGTGACCGCGATGGTCCCGCCGTTACCCCAGGCCAGGTTGACGTTGGCGAGCGTCTCCTCGGACAGGGTGGTGGTCACCTGGAGGGTCGCGGTGTTCACCGCCACGCCGACCGGGGTCGGCTGCTCCTCGATGTTCAGGTCCTGGGTGGTCGGGTTGAAGGTGACCGTGACACCTGCCTCGGTACCGCCGACGTAGGCCCAGCCGAGGCCGGTCCACGCCGAGCCGACGCCCAGGTTCTGGTCAGACGGCACGGCGGTGCCGACGATCGCCGTGAACAGGATGCCGATGCCGTACAGCACGTTGGTCGAGGTGTAGTTCGGCGGGGAGTAGACAAGCGGCGCACCGGGCATGGATCAGACCTCTTCCTGGACGAGAGACACGCCCGAGTTGACCGCGCCCTCCATGATGGCTGGGGCAGCATCGGCGGGCACCTCAGTCCAGTCGCTGCCCACCGTGATGCCGTTGTGGACGAGCGCGCTGTGCGGCCCTTCCACCTTCAGGCGCACCGTCGGCTGCCCGCTGGCTTCCCGCCTGACCTCAGCCAGCTCGTCTTCCAGCTGGGCCGCCCGGTCGCGCGGGCTGACGGCCGGTGCCTTCTTCACCGCCACCTTGTCCTGCGCTGCGGCCTTGTCCTCTGTCATGATCGAAATCCTCTCACGGCTGGACCGGGATGAGCTGGTAGGCACGCACCACCAGGTTGGTCGTCACGGTGAAGTCGATGAGCACGCAGCCCACGTCAGCCTGCACGATCGCCTGGGTGTTGATCGCGGCCGGGATGACCGTGCCGGGCTGCTGGATGTTGTACGTGTTCGGGGACCACGGACCCAGCCAGCCCGAGGCCGTGGCACCGAGGGTCTGCTGCTCCGTGGTGCCCGGCGGGAACGTCCCGGTGTTCCCGATCGGGTCTCCGACTAGCACCTGTGTGACCCCGGCCCCGGCAGCACCCGCCGCCCAGAACAGCAGGACCTGGCCGTTGTTCGGGATGCGCACGCCGCACGTGATGTTGGGCCAGGCGGTGATCGCGCTCGGACTGCCCGCGTCGTAGCCGGGCGTGGCCGCCAGCGGGAACGTGCCAGCCAGCGGAGCCAGGTTGAACGGGATCGGCAGGCAGGTCACGCGAGGCTGGGGGAACGCCATGGTCTAACTCCCTGTGACGATGATGTAGTTGCAGGTGAACTCGTGGCGCAGGTCCGACGGGTCCACCGGCAGGGGGGAAGGCCCGCTGGCCGACCGGTACACGTTGCTGATCAGCTGGCCGTCGATCCGTACCGGGAACTGGGCCTTCAGGATCATGGCGTCCAGCAGCTGTGCCGTCGCCTCGGGCTCGTACGGGTCGGCCTGCGGACCGCGCACCCGCGCCTGGAACATGCCGCCGTCGGTGCTGCCCTCGTCGGTGAGGTAGCCAGGCCCGCCGCCGCCCGTGATCCACACCGAGCGATCCGGCTCAGGAAGGATCTCAGGACCGGGAAACAGGGGGTAGCCGGTCTCCTGGGCCGTATCCCACCCGAGGGACGTGATCCAGTCGATGATCACCTGGGTCTGGGCTGCGGTCATGGCATCGGCACCGTAACGTCGCCCTGCTCGTGCAGTAGCCGGTCCAGGTCACCGAAGCCGACGTAGAACCGGCCGTTCAGGCCCCAGCCAGGCCCCCAGCTGTTGATGAACCCGACCAGCTGCCTGTCGGCCTGGATCTCGACGGCGACGATCTCGTGGCCGCCCCGGATGTAGGCACCGGGGGTGAGCCTGACCAGGCCGGTCTCAGGGTCCGGGCTGTCGAAGCTGCTGTACCAGTTCATGCCCCAGATGTTCGGCCGCAGCACCAGGGCCTTCAGGGCCTGGGTGAGCCCGAAGGCGTGGTGGTAGCTGGTGATCCAGCCGAGCTGCTTCGCGGCCTTGCAGGCCCACAGGCCGGTGCCGCCCGGGTCGTCCGGCGGCCAGGGCTGGCCCTCGTTCTTCGTCTCCAGCCCGTACAGCTTGTAGGCGTCATCCTGGGTGAAGGTGTGCCCGGCCTGCTGGCCCTTGACCTTGGCCGGGTCCGGGTCGGTGTTGAGCGCGCCGCAGACGGCCTCGGCGGTGCAGCTGCCCACGTCGCCCTGGTCGAGCGGCAGGCCGGAACTGTCGTGTTTCACCGACCTGATCCTGGCTGCCTGGGCGGCCCCGAAGTTCCTGGACCGCTCGTCGTGGAAGACATGACGGCCGAGCCGCCTGCCCGCGACGGGCGTTTCCTCGATCAGGTGCTGACGCTCAGTCACGGTGCCAGGCCCCCTCCGAGATGACGGCGCGGCGGCGGCTCGGTGTGCCCGGAGACGTGCCACCAGATCCAGCCCTTCAGCCTGGCTGGCAGGGTCATGTACTTGATCCGGGACTTCTCGGCCAGCTCGGCGTCGGTCAGCCGGTGCTGCCGGGGCGGCCGGTCGTAGACGACGCGGAACCCCTGGCGCACCTCGGGGTGCCCGGACAGCCGCAGGTCCCCGAACTCGCGTGGTGCCTCGGTCTCCACCTGGCCGCTCAGGTCCTCCATCGCGCGCTGCATCGCGTGCTGGCCGCCGTCATGCAGGACATCGCGCGCATAGTCCGCCAGGTAGTCCCGAAAGCTCTCGAACAGCGGCCCGGACAGGTACTGCGCCCGGCCGCCGCGCGGGTGGGCGAACTCCAGGTGCTCATGCTGGTAGTGGGCGTACCGCTGGTCCACGGTGACGGTTCCGTGCAGCGTTCCCTCCCTGCTGCCTGTGATCCGGCGCAGCTCGGCTGCCCGCTCGCTGAAGGTCTCCATCAGGGAATCCAGCTCTGCCCCGACCAGTCCAGCCCGTGCGGAGCCCACATGCCCGCTGGCACGTCGGCCTCCAGGTAGCCGTCCTGACCGATGCGGGTATTGCTGTCCTCGCCCTTGAAAACCGGCGGGATGCGGTTGATGACGTGCGCCATCTCCGCTCCGGTTCCGGCGCCCACCACCGCCGGGTCCAGCCGGATCTCGCCCGAGCGCACCGCATCGAGCATCTTCGTCGCGTTGGTGTACGCGATGAACGCCGGGTGCGCGGCCGGGATGACCTTGCCCTTGAGGTAGTTCTTCCAGGCCCAGAAGGCAGCCAGGTCCAGGCACAGGTCGTGGAAGATGTCCGGCGGGACGGCCTGCGGGCTGCTGCTGTCATAGACGCTGCCCGCGTAGACGCTGATCCGGCTGCTGGCCGAGGTGAGCGCCTGGGTGAGCTGCACGTCGCTCAGCTGCGCGGGCGTGCCGACCCCGCTGTCCGTGCCGGACAGCACCTCCCGCAGGTCAGCCACCGTGGCATACAGCGTCGTCATGGCACCGCCCCCGCCAGCACCCAGGCGCTAAACCCGCCGAAGCCCCAGGCCCACGCAGGCCCGTTGAAGATGTCAGAGCCCGCCATGGTGATCGCGGCGAAGAAGAAGCACACCGCTGCGATGAGCAGCAGCAGCCGCGAGACGTACCACGGTGAGCGCTGGGGAGCTGCTGGCTGTGTCATCCAGTCCCCGTTCCCAGTGGCTCGGTGGTGTCGGCGGTCCCGATGGCTGACAGGTTGCCCGCGCCGTAGGCGGTCTCCAGCGAGCTTCCGGCCGGGATGTCCACGATGGTGCCCCTGGTCACGCCGAAGCTGCCGCCGTCCCAGGTGACGGTGATGTTCTTGTTGACCAGGCGCGGGTTGGCGGCCATGTCAGTTGGTCACCCCCGCGCCGAGCAGGGTGGCCCCGCCCATGTCATGCGCCGGGTACGGCAGCAGGGCCTGCGGGTTGTACCCGGCGAACTCGGCCAGCGTGTTGTACGCCGAGTAGCCCGGCGCGTAGCTGCTGGCCGGGACGTTCTTCCAGGCCCAGGTCGGCGCGACGGAGTAGATCAGCGAGATCGATCCGCCCGGCGGCAGCATCACCGTGACGGGCGATCCGATCGCGGTCCCGGCCCGGCCGTCGGCCAGCGCGGTCCAGGTCCAGGACGTGGGCACGACGGAGTAGGTCAGCGCGATCGTGCCGCCAGCGGGGACCACGGCGGTGACGTTCGTGCCTGTGAACTGGGTAACGCCGCTGACCGAGACCACGGTCACGGTACCGGCCGTGATCAGCACGGAAACCGGGAACGGGTTGCTGTTCACGGCTGGCACCGTGCTGGCCGGGATAGCTGGCGTGGTCACCGGGGGGACGACCGGCGGGTTGACCAGGATGCCGGTGACCGTGCCGCCGGTCACCGTCACATCGACCCACTGCCCGGTCGCGTTGGGCTGGACGACGGTGGTGGCGGGTACTGCCGGGGTTACGAGCGTCATCCTGGCCTCCTAGTTTGCGAGGGCTGCGTGCCCTACGTCGTCCTGGCCCTGGACGTAGGCCCGCAGGTTGCCCGCGCCGATCGCGGCCTGGAGCGCTGCGCCTGCCGTGGTGGCCGTGTCCATCATGATCACCGTGCCAGCTGGCCAGGTGGCTCCGCAACTGCCCCAGTGACCGGCCGCGTCGGTCCCGGCCATGTTGCCGAACCCGGCCGCGCCCCCCGTGCCGGGCTCGCCAGCCACCACGGCAGCGGCGGCGTCGGCGGGCACCGTCACGCTCGCGGTGAGGACGAACCTGGCCATCGCCATCAGAACCCCCAGCCAGGAGCGTTGGGCACCGCTTCCTCGCCCACCGCCGCGTAGGTGGAGGTCAGCAGGAGCTGGCCGAACGCGGCACCGGAGCTGTGCGCCTTGGCGTACGGCGTGACCGGGACCGAGGTAGCCGAGCCGGTTGCGGTAGCTACCACGACCTCGGCGTTGGTGCCCGTGTCCATCAGGATGTACATGCTCGCGGTGAAGCTCGCGCCGCCGGACGCCACCGGGATCGTGGCCGCTCCTACCGCGCGGGCCGCGTTGGTCACGCCGGTCGGGGCCTGGGTGCCGAAGGTCCACGTCCACTCGCAGCCTCCGCACCGGTACTGGACCCCGCCGCCGCTCACGTTGAGGAACGGCCGGGGCCTGATGCACCGGGGGCACGGGACGAGGGCTGCGGCGGGGATCGTGGCGACCATGACTTACCTCGCTGCCTGCTGGCGCTGGCGCACGCGCGACGGGATGATGTCCTCGGCGCTGACCTCGTGGCCGCCAGCGCCGGGATCGCCGTCCCAGTTCTCCTGGCCAGGCTGCGGCTCGGCGCTCTCGGGCACGTCACGGTACTCGATGAACGAGCTGCCCGGCGGGTCCGGGCGCGGGAAATCCGACCCCTTCGGCGGCGGGGGCGGCGCGTGCAGCGGGCCGGACACGGCCTTGGGCGGAACCCGCTGGGGAGGCTCGCTGGTGGACTGCGGGCCGGTGGCCGGGCGGATGACGGCGATCCTGCGCCCGTCTTTCTGTCCATGCCGCATGTACCCGGCGGCCTCGTCGGGCGTCAGGTTGACGGTCTCGCCTGCCTCTACCAGGTCCGTGTTCTTCTCCGGGTCGCCCCGGCGCGGCACGGACAGGTTGATCAGGGCGATATACGGGTCACCGAAGCGCGTAGCCGGGGTCTGCTGACTGATAGTGGTCCGGGCGAGCAGGTCTTCGAGCTGCTTGCGCTCGGCGGCGTCCAGCGGCCGGGGGGCCTCGGCGGTCTTGGGTGCGGTGGCCATCAGACTCCAGAGAGCAGGCAGATCGCCAGCGGCTGGTCGAGGCCGATGGCGGAAGCCCGCTGGGTGTCGGAGCGCCAGGTCTTCCTGGGCTCGTCACGGTAGAGGGGACCGGCGACGTAGGGCAGCTCGTCGGCGAAGAACCCGGCGCGCTGGCGCTGCATGATGATCGCGTTGCCCGCCGGGACCTGGCGTGAGACCAGCACGTCCAGGTTGAAGATCTTCTGCGGGAGCTTGCCGGTGTAGAGCAGGTTCTCGCTGGCGATGTCGCCGATGTACGGCGCGGCGAACGTGCTGCTCTGGAGCAGCGTGTTCTTGGTGCCGTGGTTGATGATCAGCGTGTCCGCCTCGAAGCCCAGCCACTGGGTCACTCCCGAGGGGCTGACGATGTTGGCGTTCTCGACCAGGAAGCACGCCTGGGCGATGTCGGCCCGGATCGTCGCCGCAGCCGACGCCCAGGTGTTCGACACGGCCAGGGTCTGGATGCTGGAGTTGGCCACTACCGCCGAGTAGAAGGCGGTGTTCCAGCTGTAGACCATGGTGTTCTTGACCTGCATGAGCTGGCGGGTCACCGGGTCCACGGACTGGCGGCGGCGCATCTCGTCCGAGAGCATGATGGCCATCGCGCGCTCGTGCGTGAAGACCACCCTCGGGATGCCGATCGAGGTCGGCACGACCGGGACCTCGCCGAACTCTGGCCGGATCTCCGGGTAGTCATCCGCGTACAGCGGCGTGCTCTCGGAGTACCTGACCGCGCCGCTCGGGGCCGCGCCGCCCATTCGCAGCACGGAGTCCATCACGAACTCGTTCTGCGTCATGTCGAGGATGAGAGCAGGAATGACCAGGGGGTCCTTCAGCAGCTCATTGACGGTAATGCGCGGTGCATCGCTGTAGCCGCGAGTCCCTACCGGCATCGGTCACTCCTTTGTTGTTCAGGTCAGACGGTGAGTCGGACGCGGCCCAGGAAGAAGGATGCCGCGCCCTGGCCGCCGATCTGCTGGGTGAGCATGGCCGCTGCCACGCCACCGGGGTGCGTGCACTTGCCGACGATCTGGTCCGTTGCGGGAGCAACACCACCCGTGTTGAGTGTGCCATTGGCTGCCGCGATGACAAGCTGGCCCTGGGCACAAGCAGCGGAGTACCAGGCCCAGATGTCCGTGTGGCCGTAGTAGACGGACACGTAGTCGGTCAGGACGCTGATGTCGATCAGCGGCTGGCCGTAGGCGTTGGCCGCTCCGGTCTGGGTGGCGATGACGTTGGCGTCGTTTCCGGCTACGCCGAGAACGAACTTGGATGCAATGCCCGCAGGTTTGACCGTGAGGTCGGTGGTGGGGTTGGTCACCGTGGTGAACTCAACGAGCTG
>WNGL01001343.1_pt1 | contig 34481 bp, 29 predicted proteins | sample 5400591 | NCBI WGS metagenome assembly WNGL01 (sample SAMN13153377, study PRJNA577476) | soil metagenome | isolation source: 80 cm soil or saprolite under Garry oak tree replicate 1 | place: USA:California | collected 2016-06-15
GTCCGGCCGGGGGAAGCATGCACGGACCGCTCGCTCACCTCATCCTGCCGCTCGCGCTCGCGTCCGGCGCCGGGATCACCTCTACCGCCGCGGCCCCATCTGCCCCAGCCGGGACCGAGCTCGTGGAGCTGGAGGTCCTGGGGGTCGTGCCGCTCGAGGCGGAGCCATCGAGCCTGGTCGTCCTGCGCCAGAAAGGCGGGCCCATCCTCCTCCCCCTCTGCGTCGGCCGGAGCGAAGGCGCTGCCATCGCGCTGCGCCTGAAGCGCAGCTCATCCCGCTCCCACGCGGCCGATCTGTTCGCGAAGGCCATCGCGGCGCTGGGCGGGAAGGTCGCGCGCGTGGCCCTCGAGGCGGAGCAGGCGACCGTCTTCCACGCGCGCGTGACGCTGCAGCAGGGCGAGCGGAGGCTGGACGTGGAGGCGCGCCCGTCCGACTCGATCGCGCTGGCGGTGGCATCGCAGGCGCCCATCGTCGTCAGCCGGCAGCTGCTGAAGGACGCCGGCCTGGCGCAGGAAGATCTGGGCCGGCTGCAGGCCCCACCGAAACGGCCGGCCGACGACCGGACACGTCCCGAGCCCGCGCAGACCTTCTAGAGTTGCAGGCGATCGGCGACGTCGGCCGCCACCGGCGCACGCCACTCCTGGCCAGCGAGCGCCTTGACGATACCGAGCACCGAGAGGATGAGCACGCCGGTGAGCCCCAGGTAGCCGATGAAGCCGAGGTACGGCACGCCGCGCGTGAAAGCGGACGAGCGGCGCCTCCCGCCCGGCGGCCAGGTACGGGACCAGGGCGAGCAGGCCCAGGTAGCACAGGACGAGCATGATGACGTCGTCGCGGGGAGCTGCCGGTGGCACCGGCGGGAGCGGCGGGGGCTGCTCGCCGTTCACCGTCAGCTCTCCTTGACGCGCGGGGGAGGCGTCGCGGCGGGTCGCACGTCGGGGCGGAAGTCGTAGAGCGACTCCACCTTCACGTTGCGATAGCGCTCGAGCTTGAAGGCCATCCGCGAGAGGACGGCGATGAAGGCAGGCACGTCGAGCGGCTTCCCCTTCCCCGCCTCCTTCTTCATGAGCTTCACCTCGGACAGGATGAGCTTGCGCACCTCCTGCGGGTGGTAGAGGAAGGCGCCGGAGAAGAACAGCCGCCCTTCGAACGGGAGGAGCCGCGCCTCCAGGATGTCCCCCTTCTCGAGCCCCAGCATCTGGCGTCGCTCGGTGACGTCGTACACGACCTCGCTGAACACGTCCCGCAGCCGGACCTCGCCCGGCTTGATCTTCTTCACCTCGAAGAGGCCGTGGACGCTCTTGGCGAGCATCCGGTACACGGCCAGCTCGTCGGTGGTGAGCTGCGGCCCCATCTCCCGCATGAAGATCTCGATGGTGGTCTCGGAGGAGCCGGGCGGCCGGAAGTCGAACAGGTAGTGGTCGAGCATCCCGTTCATGCGGGTCTCGAAGCTCTTGTCCTCCTCGTGCGGCTCGCCATGCCGGTCGAAGTAATCGCGCCTCGCCGACAGCAACTGCTCCTTGCGCTCCTCGGCGGTCGCCCAGGCGAGGAGCTTCTCCTGGAGCTCGGAAAGGCTCATCGACGCTGCTCCATCATCGAGACGAAGCGCCCGAAGAGCTGCCGCGCATCGTGCGGCCCCGGAGACGCCTCGGGGTGATACTGCACGCTGAAGGCGGCCACACCCTCGACCACGATCCCCTCCACAGTACCGTCGTTCAGGTTCACGTGCGAGACCCGGGCGCGCTTCCCCAGCGAGCGGTCGTCCACCACGAACCCGTGGTTCTGGCAGGTGACGTCGACCTTGCCGGTGGCGAGGTCCTTCACCGGCTGGTTGGCGCCGCGGTGGCCGAACTTGAGCTTGTGGGTGGTGGCGCCCACGGCCAGGGACAGGATCTGGTGTCCGAGGCAGATGCCGAACACCGGCACCTTCCCGAGGAGGCCCGCCACCGCCTCACGGCCGCCCTTCACCGCCGCCGGATCACCCGGTCCGTTGGTGAGGAAGACGCCGTCGGGCTCGAGCTTCAAGGTCTCCTCGGCGGAGGTCGCGCTCGGCACGACGGTGATGCGGCAGCCCTGCTCGGCGAGGACCCGCAGCATGGCGCGCTTGAGGCCCCAGTCGTACGCGACGACGCGGAAGCGCGGCGCCGCCTCCGCCGTCCGGCTGCCACCAGCGTAGGCGTCTGCCCCGCCCTCGCTCCAATCGTAGATGACCTTGGTCGAGATGAGCGAGGCGAGGTCCTGCCCTTCCATGCCCGGGAGCGAGCTCGCTCGATCGACGAGCGCGCGTGCGCTCGTGCCGTCGCTCGCGATGATGCCCATCTGCGCGCCCGCGGTGCGGAGGTGCCGGGTGAGGCGCCGCGTGTCGAGGCCGGCGATGCCGGGGATGCCGTGCTTCTTCAGATAGGCGTCGAGGCCCTGCTCGGCGCGCCAGGAGCTCGGCTGCTCGGCCCAGTTCTTCACGATGAAGCCCGTGGCGTGCGGACGGGCCGACTCCTCATCGGCCGCGTTCACCCCGTAGTTTCCCTGCTCGGGGTAGGTCATGCAGACCATCTGCCCGACGTAGGACGGGTCGGTCAGGATCTCCTGATACCCCGTCATCGAGGTGTTGAAGACCACCTCGCCGGTGGCCTCGCCGGAGGCGCCGAAGGCGGTGCCCTCGAAGACGGAGCCGTCCGCGAGCGCCAGGATCGCAGGCTTCATCGCGCTCCCTCGCCGAGCTCGTGCACGAGCCGCCCGCCCACGAGCGCGTGGGTGCAGCGGCCGACGAGCGCCCTGCCCTTCCAGGGTGAGTTCCGGCTCTTCGAGTGGAACCGCGCCGGATCGCAGCGCCATTCGAGCCCGGGGTCGAGGAGGGCGAGATCGGCCGGGGCGCCTCTGGCCAGCGAGCCGCCCGGCAGCCCGAAGGCGCGCGCCGGTGAGGCGGTGAGCGCCTCGATGAGGCGCCGCTCGCCGAGGAGCCCCTCCCGCACCAGCGCCAGGCAGACCGGGAAGGCGGTCTCCAGGCCCACGATGCCGTTCGCGGCCGCGTCGAACTCGAGGTCCTTCTCCACCGCGGAGTGCGGGGCGTGATCGGTGGCGATGCAGTCGATGGTGCCGTCGGCGAGGCCTTCGCGCAGCGCGCGTACGTCCTCCGCCGAGCGGAGCGGGGGGTTCATCTTGAAGGAGGGGTCGTAGCCGGAGCGCGCCACGTCCTCGTCGGTGAGCGTGAGGTGGTGCGGCGTCACCTCCGCCGTGACGGAGAGCCCGCGCCGCTTCGCCTCCCGGACCGCTCGCACCGCCCCGGCCGTCGAGAGGTGGGCGATGTGGAGGCGGCCGCCCGTGAGCTCGACGAGGGCGAGGTCCCGCGAGACCATCACCTCCTCCGAGGCCGCCGGGACGCCCTTCAGGCCGAGCCGCGTGGCCGCGGGGCCCTCGTGCATGACGCCCTTCCCCACCAGGCCGAGGTCCTCCTCGTGCACCGTGAGCGGCAGCCCGAAGGCGCGCGCGTACTCGAGCGCGCGCCGCATGAGCGCCGACGACATGACCGGCTTCCCGTCGTCGGAGAGCGCCACGCAGCCCGCGCCCCGCAGCTCGCCGTACTCGGCGAGCTCCTCGCCCTTCGAGCCCTTCGAGATGGCGCCTACCGGGTACACGCGCGCCAGCCCTGCCGCCGCGGCTCGAGCCAGGATGAGCTCGGTCACGCTGGCATTGTCGTTCACCGGGACGGTGTTCGGCATGGCGCAGACGGCGGTGAAGCCGCCCGCCACCGCGGCGCGGGCACCGCTGGCGACGGTCTCCTTGTACTCGTGCCCGGGCTCGCGGAGGTGGACGTGCAGGTCCAGGAGCCCCGGCGTGACCCACTTCCCGCGCGCGTCGATCACGCGCGCGCCGCGCGGGCGCTCGAGCCGCTCCACCACCTCGGCGATGCGCCCTTCGCGCACGACCACCGTCCGCACGCCGTCCGTGCCGCTCGCCGGGTCGATGACCCGGCCACCCTCGATGAAGACGATCTCGTCGTGGCTCATGCCCGCGCGCCTCCCTGGCCCGCGTCCTGCGCGCCGCCGGCGAGCAGGTAGAGGATGGCCATCCGCACCGCCACGCCGTTCTCGACCTGGTCGAGGATGACCGAGCGCGGGCCATCCGCCACCTCGGGCGAGAGCTCGACGCCCCGGTTGATGGGGCCGGGATGGAGGATGCAGCACGCGGGCGCGAGCCACTCCGCCACCTTCTTCTCGTTCAGCCCCCAGAACTTCGAGTACTCGCGCGTGCCGGGGATGAGCGGATCGCCGATGCGCTCGTGCTGGATGCGCAGCATGACGATCGCGTCGGCGTCCTTCACGGCCTCTTGGAGGTGGTGGTGGACGCTCGCGCCGAGCGCCTCCAGCCCGGGCGGCATCATGGTGGGGGGTCCGCACAGGCGCACGTGGGCGCCGAGCGTCCTGAGCCCGAAGAGATCCGAGCGCGCCACCCGCGAGTGCGAGACGTCGCCCACGATGGCGACGGTCTTGCCGGCGAGCAACCCGAAGTCGGGCGCCGCGTCCTTCCTCCCAGCCGCCGCGGTGAAGTACTCCGCCAGCGTGTAGAGGTCGAGGAGGCCCTGGCTCGGGTGCTCGTGCGCGCCGTCGCCGGCCGAGACGACCGCGCAGCCCACCCGGTCCGCCACCAGCTGCGGCGCGCCGCTCGCGGGGTGGCGGATGATGAGGATGTCGGGGTGCATCGCCTCGATGTTCCGGGCGGTATCGACGAGCGTCTCCCCCTTCGTCACCGAGGACGTGGAGGAGCTCCAGTTGACCGCGTCGGCGGAGAGGATCTTGGCCGCCGTCTCGAAGGAGGTGCGCGTGCGGGTGGACGCCTCGAAGAACAGGTTCACCACGGCCTTGCCGCGCAAGGTCGGGACCTTCTTCAGCGGCCGGCGCAACACCTCCTTCATGGAGGTGGAGAGCTCGAGGACGGAGAGGAGCTCCTCGCGCGACAGGTGCTCGAGCCCGATGAGATGACGGTGACGTCCGATCACGCTTGCCCCCTCGCCTTCACCACCACCTGGTCCTCGGGCGCGCCGCCCTCCCGGAGCCGGACCTCGACCTGCTCGGCCTCCGGGACCGCCAGCGCGACGCCCGTCACGTCGGGAGCGATGGGAAGCTCGCGCCCGCCCCGGTCGACCAGCACCGCCAGGAGCACGCGCCGCGGCCGGCCGAAGTCGACGAGCTCGTCCAGCGCCGCCCGCACCGTCCGTCCGGTGTAGAGGACGTCGTCGACGAGGACGATGGTCTTCCCGGTGACCGGGAAGCGGATGTCCGTCGGCCCGACCACCGGCGCCACGGCCAGCTCCGAGAGGTCGTCCCGGTAGAGCGCGATGTCGAGCGTGCCGAGCGGCGGCTCGGTCCCGAGGATGGCCGCGATCTGGCGCCGCAGGCGCTCGGCCAGGTGGACGCCGCCACGGCGGATGCCTACCACCGCCAGCTCTCCGCCGCGCTCGCGGGCGCGCTCCACCAGCTCGCGCGCCATGCGCGCCAGCGCACGCTCGATTCCGTCGGCGTTCATGACGCTTTCCACTCCGGCAGGGGCCATGGGGATCACGCGTTTGTAGCGCTACTCGATCCGTTTGAAAAGCCGCTCGGGGCGAAGGCCGGCCGGGCTGTGCCAGGGCGCCCAGCCGGACCCTCCCCAGCTCCACCAGACCAGCCAGGCGCGCCCCTTGACGTTGGCGAGTGGCACTTGCCAGCCACCGCCGGACCGGCTGTCCGCGGAGCGATCGCGGTTGTCGCCCAGGACGAAGACGTGACCGGGGGCGACTCGCTCGAAGGGCCCCTCGCGCTCTCCGAGCCGGGCGCGACGGCACTGGACGACGGCGTGCTGAGAGCCGCCCCCCTTCGCCAGGGCCGCCTCATAGGCCTGCGCGAGCGCGCGCGGCACCGCGCTCGGCGGCTCGGCGACGCGGCCGCGCGCCAGGGTCTCGCGCCAGGCGGAGCAGGTCTCGCGCGTCCACGCCCCTTCCGGCTCGCCCTGCTCGTCGTAGGTGAGGTCGGGGAGGGGCTCGCGCGGCTGCGGGACGCCGTTCACGTGGACGACCTGATCCCGCAGCTCCACCACGTCGCCCGGCAGGCCCACCACGCGCTTGATGTAATCCTTGCCCGGCTCCTGCGGGTTCGCAAACACCACCACGTCGCCGCGCCGCGGCTCGGACCAGCGGACGAGCCAGCCGCGCCCGACCGGCAGCCGGACCCCGTAGGAGAGCTTCGAGACGAGGATGTGATCGCCCACGTGGAGGGTGGGCACCATCGACGAGGACGGGATCTTGAAGGCCTCCACCACGAACGTGCGCAGGAAGAGCGCCGCGAGGAGTGCCACCAGCGCCGACTCGAGGAGCTCGCGGAGCGTGCTCTTTCGGGCCACGTCGGAGAGGTGGTCGCGCCAGACGAGGTCGAGGCGCGCGGTCGCCTCGGCGAGGGCCTCCACGCCCTTCCCTGCCGCGGCGGTCTCCACCGCCGCCGCCGCCGCGAGCGCCTCGGCGCGGGCAGTCTCCGGGACGCGCCCGCCGCGCCGCTCGAGGAAGCGACGGGTGGCTTCGGCCAGCCGGAGCGCCTCCTCGCGATCGTCGGCGGCCGCGGGGGCCGCGGCCGGCACGCCCCCCCTCAATCCTCCACCTTCAGCACCGCCAGGAAGGCCTCCTGCGGGATCTCGACCGACCCCACCTGCTTCATGCGCTTCTTGCCTTCCTTCTGCTTCTCCAGGAGCTTGCGCTTGCGGCTGATGTCGCCGCCGTAGCACTTCGCGAGGACGTTCTTGCGATAGGCCTTCACCGTCTCGCGCGCGATGATCTTGGCGCCGATGGCAGCCTGGATGGCCACCTCGTACATCTGCTTCGGGATGACTCCCTTCAGCCGGGCGGTCAGCTCCCGGCCGCGCTGATAGGAGTTCTCGCGGTGGACGATGACGCTGAGCGCGTCGACCGGCTCGCCATTCAAGAGGAAGTCGAGCTTGACGAGGTCGGCCTCCTGGTAGCCCTTGAGCTCGTAGTCGAGGCTGGCATAGCCGCGCGAGACGCTCTTCAGCTTGTCGAAGAAGTCGAACACCACCTCGGCGAGCGGGATCTCGTAGGTGATCTGGACGCGGGTGGCCGCGATGTACCTGAGGTCCTTCTGCACGCCGCGCCGCTCCTGGCACAGCTTCAGGATGTTGCCCACGTCGTCGGTGCGGCCGTGGATGTGGCAGGTGAGGATGGGCTCCTCGAGCTTCGCGATCCTCTGGACGGGGGGTAGCTTGGCGGGGCTGTCGATCTCCACCACCTCGCCCTGCGTGTCGGTGACCCGGTAGACGACCGACGGCGCGGTGGTGATGAGGGACAGCTCGTACTCGCGCTCGAGCCGCTCCTGCACGATCTCCATGTGGAGGAGGCCGAGATAGCCACAGCGGAAGCCGAAGCCGAGCGCCTGCGAGGTCTCCGGCTCGAACGTGAAGGCCGAGTCGTTGAGGCGGAGCTTCGTCAGCGCGTCGCGCAGGTTGTCGTAGTCGGCGGCGTCGATGGGGAACACGCCCGAGAAGACCATCGGCTTCATGACCTTGAAGCCAGGGAACGGCTCGTCGGTGGGCTTGCCGACCTCGGTGATGGTGTCGCCCACCTTCGCGTCGTGGACGTCCTTCACGTTGGCGACGACGACGCCCACCTCGCCCGCGATGAGCTTCCCCACCGGGCGCGAGAAAGGCGCGAAGACGCCCAGCTCCTGCACCTCGAACTCCCGCTTGTTCGACCAGAGCTGGATCTTCTGCTTCGGCGCGAGCGTGCCCTCGAAGATGCGCACCAGCATGACCACGCCGCGGTAGGAGTCATACCAGGAGTCGAAGATGATGGCCTTGAGCGCCGCCTGAGGATCGCCCTCCGGTGGCGGCACCTTCTTCACGATCTGCTCCAGGATCTCCTGGATGCCGATGCCCTCCTTGGCGGAGCAGGGGATGGCCTCCTTCGCGTCGAGGCCGATCACCTCCTCGATCTCGCGCCTCACCTCGTCCACGTCCGCGCTGGGAAGGTCGATCTTGTTGATGACCGGGATGATCTCGAGGTCGTGGTCGAGCGCCTGGTAGACGTTCGCGAGGGTCTGCGCCTCGACGCCCTGGCTCGCGTCGACCACCAGGATGGCCCCCTCGCAGGCGGCGAGCGAGCGGGACACCTCGTAGGCGAAGTCCACGTGCCCCGGGGTGTCGATGAGGTTCAGCTCGTAGTCCTTCCCGTCCAGGGCGCGGTAGGCCATCCGGATGGTCTGCGCCTTGATGGTGATCCCGCGCTCGCGCTCCAGCTCCATGTTGTCGAGAAACTGGGCTTGCGCCTCGCGTGCGCTGACGGTCCCGGTCTTCTCGAGCAGGCGGTCGGCGAGCGTCGACTTGCCGTGATCGATGTGGGCGATGATGGAAAAGTTTCGGATGTGCTGATTTTCGGCCGGCATCGGAGGACGGGCTTTTAACATGCCTGTCTTCTCCGGTGCGCGTGCGGCTGCCGTCCCGCGGCCTACCCACCAGGAACCATCGCCGGAACTCCGCGAAACTCCAGCATGTTGCGTACGACCATACGTGGCACCACTATATATTGTAGTCAGGTGCTTGACGTGTCGTACGGCAGCGCCTTACAGTTTCGTCGTGTCGGACCCCCATGTCATGACGTCCGGACTCGAAGGTGGGGAGCGCGGGCGGAGGAGAACCGGGGGCGTCCTGTCCCCGGTCACAAGTTCCTGAAGCATCTCGACAGCTTGGGGTAGTGATTCTCCGGCCCTCTTCCGCGGGCCCGGCCGGGGACCTTTTTTCTCGAGGAGCGCCTGCGGGCGCTCGCAGTCCAGCCAGCCGTGGGATCGGGCCACAGCGCCCGGACCGGAGGAGTGGAGAGATGATGGAGCGCGAGATCGTCGGGCAGCGGCGGAACGGGAAGGCGGCGCGGCGCGCCGTCAAGAAGGGCGTGGTGGTGCCGCGCTACTTCTCGACGCCGGGGGTCGATCCGGCCGAGGAGCTGGCCTGGGAGCTCAGGACCGCGGCCATCACCGGCGACGGTGGTCAGCTCATCTTCGAGCAGAAGGACATCGAGGTGCCGAAGAGCTGGTCGGCGCTGGCCACGAACGTGGTGTCCTCGAAGTACTTCCGCGGCGCGCTCGGGTCCCCCCAGCGCGAGCGTTCGGTCCGGCAGCTGGTGAGCCGCGTGGTCCACGCGATCGGCGCCTGGGGCCGCAAGGACGGGTACTTCGCCTCCGAGGAGGACGCCGCCTCGTTCGAGGCCGAGCTCGCCCACCTCCTCTACCGGCAGAAGATGTCCTTCAACTCCCCGGTCTGGTTCAACGTCGGGGTCGAGGAGCACCCGCAGTGCAGCGCCTGCTTCATCAACGCGGTCTCCGACTCGATGGACTCGATCCTGAAGCTCGCCCACACCGAGGGCATGCTCTTCAAGTTCGGCTCCGGGGCCGGGTCCAACCTCTCCAAGATCCGCTCCTCCAAGGAGAAGCTTTCCGGCGGCGGCGAGGCCTCCGGCCCGGTGAGCTTCATGCGCGGCTTCGACGCCTTCGCCGGTGTCATCAAGAGCGGCGGCAAGACCCGCCGCGCCGCCAAGATGGTGATCCTCGACGCCGACCACCCGGACATCGAGGAGTTCGTGGAGTCGAAGGCCAGCGAGGAGAAGAAGGCCTGGGCGCTCATCGACGCCGGCTACGACGGCGGCTTCAACGTCCGCGGCGGCGCCTACGACTCGGTCTTCTTCCAGAACGCCAACCATTCAGTCCGCGTGACTGACAGCTTCATGCGCGCGGTCCAGGCGGACGGCGACTGGGAGCTCACCGCCCGCACCCGCGGCGGCGTGGTCGAGCGCATCAAGGCGCGCGAGCTGATGGGGAAGATCACCGAGGCGGCCTGGCTGTGCGGCGACCCGGGCATCCAGTTCGACACCATCATCAACGCCTGGCACACCTGCCCGAACACCGACCGCATCAACGCGTCGAACCCCTGCTCCGAGTACATGTTCCTCGACGACTCGGCCTGCAACCTCGCCTCGCTGAACCTGATGCACTTCCGGTCCATCGACGGCGGGTTCGACGCGGAGAGCTTCAAGAAGGCGATCGACCTCACCATCCTGGCGCAGGAGATCCTGGTCGGAAACGCCCGCTACCCCACCGAGGCCATCGGCAAGAACAGCGCGGCGTACCGGCCGCTCGGGCTCGGCTACGCCAACCTGGGCGCACTGCTCATGGCGAGCGGTTTGCCCTACGACTCCGACGCCGGCCGGGCGGTGGCGGCCGCCATCACCGCCCTCATGACCGGCGAGGCGTACGCGATGAGCGCGCGCATCGCCGGCCACACCGGGCCCTTCGCGGGCTTCGAGGCGAACCGCGAGCCGTGTCTGGGGGTCCTGCGCAAGCACGCCGCCGAGGTGGAGCGGATCGACCGCAACCTGGCGACCCCCGAGCTCGTCTCGGCGGCCCGCGCCGCCTGGGGCGAGGCGCTCCGGCTCTCCGAGCTGTCCGGCGTCCGGAATGCCCAGGTGACGGTGCTCGCACCCACCGGGACCATCGGCTTCATGATGGACTGCGACACGACCGGCATCGAGCCCGACATCGCGCTCGTGAAGTACAAGAAGCTGGTCGGCGGCGGCGTGCTCAAGATCGTGAACAACACGGTGCCGCTGGCGCTGCAGAAGCTCGGGTACGCGCCGGAGACCATCCACTCCGTCCTCGGCTTCATCGACGAGGTGGAGACGATCGAGGGGGCGCCGGGGCTCGCATCCGAACACCTGCCGGTGTTCGACTGCGCCTTCAAGCCGTCGAACGGCAACCGCACCATCCACTACATGGGGCACATCCGGATGATGGGGGCGGTGCAGCCGTTCCTCTCGGGCGCCATCTCGAAGACGGTCAACATGCCGACCGACGCCACGCCCGCGGACATCGAGCAGGCCTACCTCGAGTCGTGGCGCCTCGGGCTCAAGGCGGTCGCCATCTACCGCGACGGCTGCAAGCGGAGCCAGCCGCTCAACACCGGCAAGGAGAAGCAGCAGGTGGCGGTGGAAGCCCCGCCGGAGCGCCTCGCTCGCCGGCGCCTCCCCGACGAGCGCCGCTCCATCACGCACAAGTTCTCCATCGGCGGGCACGAGGGCTACATGACCGTCGGCATGTACGACGACGGCGCGCCCGGTGAGCTCTTCGTGACGATGGCGAAGGAGGGCTCGGTGGTCTCCGGCCTGATGGACGGCTTCGCGACCTCCATCTCGATGGCGCTCCAGTACGGCGTGCCGCTCCAGGTGCTGTGCGACAAGTTCAGCCACATGCGCTTCGAGCCGTCGGGCTTCACCGGGAACCCCGACATCCCGATCGCGAAGTCCATCACCGACTACATCTTCCGCTGGTTGTCGCTCAAGTTCCTGCCCAGCGAGAACGCGCAGCAGGTGAAGGAAGCGCAGGCCGCGCTGCCCCCCGGCGCAGCCCCGCAGGGGGTGAAGGCCGCCGCGGGCACGAAGGTGCTCGTGATGCCGCAGCTCCCGCCCGTGGCGCGCCCGCCCTCGCCCAGCGAGTCGGCTCAGTTCGGCGCGCGCATGCAGCAGGATGCCCCGCCCTGCCCCACCTGCGGGAGCATCACGGTGCGGAACGGCGCCTGCTACAAGTGCCTCAACTGCGGGTCGACGACCGGTTGCAGCTAAACCGCCGCCGAGCTTGCTCGGCGGAATAAGCACGAGGCGCCCGGGGGATCATTCCGGGCGCCTCTTTCTTGCGGCGGGGGACAAGCCCCCGCCCTACACGTGCCCCCGTCGTAGGGCGGGGGTTCATCCCCCGCCGCGGGTCAATCTTCCACGATCAGCTTCCCATCCCCCATCCCCATCGCCGAGCAGTGGAACTTCTCCACGCCCGCCTTCTTGGGGGTGAGGGTGAGCGTGACGGCCTTGTTGAGCGGCAGCGCGAACTCCTTCACGTTCTCGGCGGGCACGTCGATGGCCGTGATGCAGGTGTCCTCGGTGGTGCGGGTGAAGACGAGCGAGATGGGCTGACCCTTCTTCGCCTTCACCTCGTGCGGCTCGAAGCCCTTGGTCGTGACCTTGATCTGCACCTCCTTCACGCTTCCCGCGGGGGGCGCGGCCAGGGTCGGGGCTGCGGAGAGGAGGGCGAGGGCAGCGAGGAGGTGGCGCATGCGTGCTCCTGAGAGATGGCCCGGTGGGGCGAGCCGTGGAAGGAGGGACCGCATGATACCCGACGCAGCGCACGGGCCATCGCGGCCTAGGTGACGACGCGGCGCCGGCGGCGATATTCACCCGACCCGGGAGAGACCTAGTGAAAGTCACGCGCCTGGGAGGCCACCCCCGGCGCGCCGGTGAGCGGCGTCACCGAGCGCACCCGCACGTTCACCACCTGCCCGTTCCGCTCCACCCTCCCCTGCGCCACCAGGAAGGCCGAGCCGCGCACCAGCAGGCGGAACTGCTCGTAGACGTCGGGCATGAAGACGAGGTTCGCGATGCCGGTCTCGTCCTCCAGGCTCACGAAGACGATGCCGGACGCGGTGGCCGGGCGCTGGCGGACGATGACGAGCCCGGCCACCTCGACCGCCGCCCGGTCCCGCATCCGGCCGAGCTCGCGGGCGGTGCGCACCCGCCGCATGGCCAACCGCGGGCGCAGGAGCGCCATGGGATGGGCGCGTTCGGACAGCCCCTGGGTGGCGTAGTCGGCTGCCACCTCCTCCGAGGCGGTAGAGGGCGGGATGGGCGCAGCCGGCTCGTCGCAGGGCGCCTCCGCGAGGAGGTCCCCCTCCCGGGCCGACGGCCCGACCGCGAGCGCGCTCCACAGCGCGCGCCGCCGCTGCACCTCGAAGCCGCGCAGCGCGCCCGCCGCCGCCAGCCGCTCCAGCCAGGCCGGGGAGAGCTGCGCCCGGCAGGCCAGGTCGGCCATGGAGGCGAAGGGCCGCTCCTCCCGGGCGGCCACCACCGCCTCTCCCACCGCGCGCGGCAGCCCGTGTATGACCTGAAGTCCCACCCGCAGCGCTGGCCGCTCGCCCTCGGCGACGGGCATGCCTGGCACCGCGCCCTCGAGCGTCTCCTCCCACCTCGAGTGCAGGACGTCCACGCCCCGCACCTCCACCCCGGAGTGCTTGGCGTCCTCCACGAGCGTGTGGGGCGCGTAGAAGCCCATCGGTTGGCTGGCGAGGAGGGCGCAGGAGAAGACCGCCGGGTGGTAGCGTTTCAGCCAGGCCGAGGCGTAGACGAGCAGCGCGAACGAGGCGGCGTGCGACTCGGGGAACCCGTAGCCGGCGAAGCCGAGGAGCTGCTGGTAGATGGCCTCCGCGTCGGCGCGCGGGATGCGCCGCTCGGCCATCCCGGCCACGAGCCGCGACCTCATCGCCGCCATTCGCTCGTGGGAGCGCTTGTGCGTCATGACGCGGCGGAGCTCGTCGGCCTCGCCAGGCGTGAAGCCGGCGGCGACCACGGCGAGGCGCATCGCCTGCTCCTGGAAGAGCGGCACGCCGAGCGTCTTCTCCAGCACGGGACGGAGCGGCGCGTACGGATACCGCACCGGCTCGAGCCCATCCCGGCGGCGCAGGAAGGGGTGGACCATGCCGCCCTGGATGGGGCCGGGGCGGATGATGGCCACCGAGATGACGAGGTCGTAGAAGCAACGCGGCCTGAGCCGCGGGAGCAGGGACATCTGCGCCCGCGACTCGACCTGGAAGACGCCGATGGTCTCGGCGCGCGCGATCATCTCGTAGACGGCCGGGTCCTCGGCCGGGATCTCGGCCAGCATCTGGGGCCAGGGCGTCGCGGTGGGCAGCGCCGGCGCCGGGTGATGGGCGGCGAGGAGCGCGAGCGAGCGAGAGAGCGCGGAGAGCATGCCGAGCCCGAGCAGATCGACCTTGAGCAGCCCCAGCTCGGCGATGTCGTCCTTGTCCCATTGCACGATGGTCCGACCCGGCATGGCCGCCGGCTCGATGGGCGCCGTCTCGCACAGCGGGCGGCAGGTGATGACGAAGCCGCCCACGTGGATGGAGAGATGGCGCGGGAACCCCTGCAGCTCGCTGGCGAGGGCCAGGGTCTGGCGCACCGCGGGCGAGGCGGCCGGATCGAGACCGGCCTGCGCGAGCAAGCCCGGCGTCACCTCCGACAGCTGCTCGTAGGGCCCGAGGAGCTGCGCCAGCCGGTCCACCTGCGAGAGGGAGAGCCCGAGCGCCTTCCCGACGTCGCGCAGCGCCGACTTGCCGCGGTAGCTGATGACCTCGCACACCATGCCGGCGTGGTCGCGGCCGTAGCGCTCGTAGACGTACTGGAGCACCTCCTCCCTCCGCTCGTGCTCGAAGTCGACGTCGATGTCGGGTGGCTCGCCCCGCTCCACCGAGATGAAGCGCTCGAAGAGGAGCCCCATCCGCACCGGGTCGATGGAGGTGATGCCGAGGCAGTAACAGAGCACCGAGTTGGCGGCGCTCCCGCGGCCCTGGCAGAGGATGCCGCGCTCGCGCGCGAAGCGGACGATGTCCCAGACGGTGAGGAAGTAGCTCGCGTAACCGAGCTGCTCGACGAGCTCGAGCTCCTTCGCCATCTGCAGCTGCACGTCCTCCGGCGGCTCCCCCTTCCAGCGCCAGCGCGCGCCGTCCTCGACGAGCGCGCGCAGGAGCGGCATGCCGGTGACGGGAGCAGTCGGGGACCCCATCTCCCTCTCCCCCGCCAGGGGAAGGGGGGAGGGTTGGGGAGAGGGGGCGGTCGCGGCCCTTCGACTACGCGTCGCCTCCGGCGACGCTACGCTCAGGGCGGACGGGCCGTGAGGTCGATCGTCTTCGGCGTAGGGCGGGGGCTTGTCCCCCGCCGCGGCCGGCACCCCGGTACTCCCGATGGACGACGGCCGCACCTCGTGCGGCCTGGCCAGCACCGGCGGCAGGGGGTGCTCGCCGCGGATCTCGTCCAGCCGGAAGCGGCACGCCTCGGCGACGTCGACGGCGTTCTCGAGCCCCTCCGGGAAGTCGGGCCAGAGCTGCGCCATCTCCTCGGCGCCCTTGAGCGTCCGCTCCGCGTTGGGGAACAGCCGGCGCCCCACCTTCTCGACGGTGATTCCGAGCCGGATGCAGGTGAGCACGTCCTGCAGCGGCTGCCGGGCGCGCGCGTGAGTGTGGGCGTCGTTCGTGATCGCCACTGCGATCCCCAGCCGCCGCCCGACGCTGCGCGCAGCCGCGATGCGCGTCTCCTCTCCTGCCACGTGGTGGCGCTCGACGGCGAGCGCCAGCCGCCGCCCGAAAGCCTCGCGCAGGCGGGACGCCGCCTCGGCGTCGGCGCCGGGGTAGAGGGCGAACAGCCCGCGTGGCCGCTCGGCCACCTGGGAGAACGGGAGGTCGATCACGCGTTCCTGCCCGACCTGCCGGACGAGGCGCCGCACGGGCGTGGCCAGGCCCTCCGCGATCCCGCAGTGCGCCTGGCTCACGAGCCGGCACAGCCCGGCATAGCCCTCGCGATCCTGGGCGAGGAGCACGAGCGGGGCAGTCGGGAAGGGCCCGGGCGAGAGCTCGCGGCAGGTGAGCTCCACGCCGGTGACGAGCGCGAGGCCGCGCCGCTTCGCCTCGGCGTGGGCGCGCACCACCCCGTAGAGCCCGTTCACGTCCGTGAGCGCGAGCGCGGCGATCCCGAGCTCGGCGGCGCAGCCGACCAGCTCCTCGGGGTGGCTCGCGCCACGCAAGAAGGAGAAGCACGACTTCGCGCGCAGCTCGGCATAGCGGGGTGGAGCCATGGGCGTGCGATCTCCCTCGGTACGTCACCATCAGTCGAAAAAGCCGTGCAGCCAGAGCCGTCCATCGGCGGCGTCACGGAAGATCCAGCAGTCGCCGAGGCCCTCGACGCGGGCGCGGTGGTAGTCGCGATCGAATGGCTCCGCCCACCACTCACCGGCGAGCCGCTCCGCCGGCGAGAGCTCGAGGACGCGCAGCGTCCGGCCCATCGCGCGCACAGCGGTGAGCCGTCCGCCCTCGCCCAGCGCGAGGAGCGGCTCGGGGTGGGCGAGGAGCCGGGTGGGCCGGGCCGCAGCGGTCGGGGTCGCGGTCGAGGTCGAGGTCGCGGCCCTTCGACTACGCGTCGCTTCTGGCGCCGCTACGCTCAGGGCGGACGGTTCCGAGGTCGAGGTCGGGGTCCGCCGCCTCCCCTTCACGGCCCGCTCCTTCTTCCGCCCGAACGCGGCCGTCCGGTACGCCCCCTCCGGCCGGTGACGATCGACCGGCTCGGCCGCGAAGAGCGCCTCTTCACCGAGCCGGGCGGCGAGGCGGGTCAATACGGTCTCGAGCGCGGCGAGCTGCTGCGGGCGTTCGTCGAGGGCGAGCTGCTCGACCGGAGCGGTCGCTGCCTCCGCCACCGCGAGCGTCGCCCCCACCACCGCGCCCGGCAGCCGCAAGCTCCCGAGCCGCTCGCGCAGGACGAGCAGCCAGCGCGAGGCGGCGGCGGTGGGGAGGGCGAGCGCGATGGCGACCCGCTCCACGCCGTGCGGATCCAGGCGGAGCGTCAGCGCCAGCCGGGTCGCGCCGAGCCCGCGCCCGGCCAGCCGCGCCGCGAGCCGATCGGAGAGCCGCTTCAGCCCGAAGAGGAGCGGCTCCGAGCTCTCCAGCGGCGCCTCCAGCTCGAGGCGCTCCTCGGGCAAGCCCTCCGGCGTGTAGGGTACGAGGGGCGAAGGATCGTCGCCATGCGAGAGCCGCCAGGCCGCGAGCCCGGGGGCCCCGAGGCGATGCGCCAGCGTCTCGGGCGGGAAGCGAGCCAGTTCGCCCACCCGCGAGAGCCCGAGTGCGAGGAGTCGCGCCTCGAGGGGAGCGGGTAGCTCGAGCGCGCCGAGAGGTAGCACTCCCAGCGCAAGAGTACCTTCACCGGCCCCGGGCCCACGCCCGTGCCGCGCCAACGCCCGCGCCGGCGCGCGGCCGTTCGCCACCGCCGCCCGCGCGCGCAGGCCGAGCCCCGCCGCGAGCGCGACCGCCGCGTCCGCCAGCGCCGCTTCCCCCTCGCCCCCCGGCCCGAGGAGGTGCGCCGCGCTCGCGTCGAGGAGGAGCGCGTCGGGAGACGCGACCTCGACCGCCGGAGCGAGCGCGAGGAGCGCCTCGGCCAGCCCCTCCAGCGCGGCGCGATCCTCGGCCTCATCGGCCGCCACCACCTCCAGGTCCGCACAGGCGGCGTGGCCCTGGGCGAGCGCCTCGCCGGGGCGCACCCCGCGCGCGCGCGCCTCGGCATCGCAGGCGATGATGCGCCCTTCTCGCTCGATGGCGAGCGGCGACCGCGCCCTGTCGCGCGCGGCCCCGGCCGCCTCGCGCCCGCGCAAGACCCGCTGCAGCGGCAGATCAGGGAGGAAGAGCGCGACGAGCCGCGGCCCGCTCGGGAGAGGCAGCGGCGCGCGCCCTCCCGCTGCAGCGAGCTCAAGCTGCATGGATCGCCTCGCGCCCTGAGCCGCGCTGCACCCGGTCGCCTGCGGCGAGCTCGAGTCGCACCGCCGCCGGTATGCGAGGGCCCTCGGGTCGGGCGAGCCAGAGACCGACCGACCCGCCCTTCTCCGCGGCCGCCCGGACCCGCCGCAGCATCGCGTCCACCGCCGCTCCCCCGGGCGCCCGGCCGCGGGCGCCCTCCACCGGCACGTCGACGGCAACCGCCTCGAACGCACCACTCCCGAGGAGCGCCTCCGCCGCCCACAACCCGGGCCAGGGCTCGCCAGGGCCAGCGGCCGGGCGCACCACGAGCAGGCGATCGAGATCGACCCCCAGCGCCGCCGCTGCCGGCGGATAGAGCTCGCCCCGACCATCGACGAAGGCGCCGAGGCCGCGCTCTCCCATGGCGGCGGCGAGCGCCGCCAGGGCGACCGCCGTCTTGCCACTGGCCGGCCCTCCGCAGAGCTCCGCCAGCGCACCGCGAGGAAACCCGCCACCAGGGAGGAGCGCGTCGATGGCCGCCCGTCCGCTCGGCACCGGGCGCACCGCCGCGATGGAAGGCTTCCGTTCCAGCCGCCGGATCTCCAGCCGGAGCCCCTCGATGATTTCGCTCGCGCTCGCCGCCATGCCTGATGACCTCCACCTCGATACTAGCTGCTCGTATGTTCAGGTAACAAGGAGGTCTGACAGGCGCAACGGCCAGGGACGCCCGGTCGACTTAGCGGCGCCAGCTCGCCCGACCGAGGATCGTAACTAGGGCTACCGACTAGAAAAAATCGTCCTTAGGCTCCAGGAAGCCGACAGGTGGGAGGCGACGGTATTCGCCGGCCTCCTTTCGAAACTCGAATAGAGCCAGGGGGGAAGAGATGATGAAAAAGACGGGATGGGGCTTCGGCCTCGCAGCCGCGCTGACGCTCATCGTGGGTCAGGCGCAGGCTCAAACCGCGCCCAGCGGCAGCGGCACCTCCAGCGGAAGCAGCACCTCCGGATCGCCCAGCACCTCGCGTGACTCGAGCACCGGCTCGATGGGCAGCGCCACCGACAAGAGCACCGGCTCGACGGGCGCGTCCGGCTCCATGGGCACTGGCTCGGGCGCCACGTCCTCGACTGACAGCACCTCCCCGAGCGGCCACTTCGACTCGCTGCAAGGGAAGGTGCAGAAGTTCGACCGCAGCAAGAACACGCTCACCCTCTCCGGCAGCGCCCAGCCGCTGAAGATCGACTCCAGCACGCAGGTCATGAAGGACGGCTCGCGCGCCTCGATCGACGACATCAAGGAGGGCGACCAGGTCCGCGCCAGCTACTCCGGCTCGGGTGATATGCTCAACGTGAAGAGCATCGACATCACCTCCTCGGGCGCGGCCGGGGAGAGCTCGAAGAGCAGCACCTCCGGCAGCTCGAGCTCTCCGAGCGGCACGGGCACGAGCGGCACAAGCTCCGGCACGACCGGCACGACCGGCACGTCCGGCTCGTCCGGCTCGTCCGGCTCGTCCGCCGGCTCACTCGACCGCAGCGGCTCGAGCCAGGGCAGCATGGGCACTGGATCGACCGGCTCCGGCACCACCGACTCGAGCTCCAGCTCCTCCACGGGCTCGAGCCCATCCTCGAGCGGCACGGGCAGCTCCGGCAGCAGCATGGGCAGCTCCACCGAGAGCCCCGGCGCAACCGGCTCCACCGGTTCGACGAAGGACGACATGAGCGGCTCGTCCTCGACGACGACCACCAAGAAGCACTCGAAGAAGAAGCACCAGGGCAGCAGCTCGACCGGCACGACCGACTCGTCCGGAACCGGAACCGGAACGCAGAGCGAGTCCACGACCAAGTAACCGTCACGCCCGGCGTGCAGCGAGGAAAGGGCGGCGGCCGGGGGCCGTCGCCCTTTCGTTCGAGGGCGCACTATCCCCGAGGCGCGCGGCCTTCACGGCCCGGGGGGTGTCTCGCTCTTCCGTTCGGCCGAGATCTGGTTCCGCACCGCCTCCATGTCGAGCGCGCGCACCTTCCGGATGAGGTCCTCCAGCGCCATCTCCGGCAGGGCGCCGGGCTCGGAAAAGAGGAGCACCCGATCGCGCAGGATCATCAGCGTGGGGATGGAGCGGATTTCGAACGCGCTGGCGAGCCCCTGCTCGACCTCCGTGTTCACCTTGCCAAAGACGAGGTCCGGGTGGCGCGCCGCCACCTGCTCGTAGGTCGGGCCGAACGCGCGGCACGGGCCGCACCACGGCGCCCACCAGTCGACGAGGACGATCCCGTCCCGCTCCACCACTTCGTTGAAGTTCTGCTCCGTCAGCTCGACCGTGGTCGCGCCCATGAGGTCCCCCAGGCTGGTGGCACGGGCACCGCAAGCACGCGCACCCGTGAATGATGGTGAGAGGTCGCGAGTGGCGCAAACGGTTCAACCCCGGGCGGTCCCGCGCAGGAGCACCTCGTCGAGGCTCGCGGCGAGCTGCCCGCGGGTGAGCACCTCCTCCACGCCCAGGCCGAGCGCCTCGTCGCGCAAGTCGGTGCGGAGATGGCCGAGGTAGCCGACGACGCGCACGCTCGGCAGCTCGCTTCGGATGGCCCGCAGCTCGTCCATCGCCCCTGCCTCGCCCAGATCGGCCAGTACGAGCTCGGGAGGCCGGCCCCGCGCCGCTGCCGACAGGGGTGTGTCGCGGGGCGCGAACGCCAGCTCGACCCCCAGCCGCCGGGCGGCGGCGTCGATCTTGGAGCGGAAGAGCAGGTCGCGAACGGCGGCGAGGATCATGGCGGAAGCCTAAGGCCCCGCCCACCTCGCTGCCGCTAACGCACGGGTGGGTACTTCTGGAGCTTGCGCTGCAGGGAGCGGCGGTGGATTCCGAGCCGCCGAGCCGCCTCGCTGATGTTTCCGCCGCAGTCGACCAGCACCCGCTGGATGTGCTCCCACTCGGCGCGCGCCAGCGAGGGCGTGGCGAAGTGATCGGGGGTGGGCTGCGCGGTGTTCTTCGCGAAGGCGGCCAGGAGCTCGTCGGCGTCGACCGGCTTGGGCAGGTACCCTTCGGCGCCGAGCTTGGTCGCCTCGACGGCCGTGGCGATGCTCCCGTAGCCGGTGAGGACGAGGACGCGGGTGGCCGGGTCGTGCTCGCGCATCTCGCGCAGAAGCTCGAGGCCGCTCCGGCCGGGCATGCGGAGGTCGATCACCGCCATCTCGGGCGAGTCGGCCCGGACCTGCTCCATCGCCTCGTCAGCGCTTCCGGCGGTGCGGACGTCGAAGCCGCGTTCGCGCAGCGCGCGAGCGAGCCGCTCGCGGAGCGTGACGTCGTCGTCGACGAGCAGGATGCTGGGGGACGCATCCTTCGGCGTCTCCGGGATCTGCGGGGCGGTGGGGTTCATGAGGCTTGGCTCCTGCGCTGCGCCGTGGCGGGCAGCTTGAGTGTGGCGGTGGTACCCGCGCCGGGGGTCGATCGCAACTCGAGACCTCCCCCGAGCTGCTCGGCCAGCGTGTGGGTCAGAAAGAGGCCCAGGCCCATGCCTTCGCCGGGGACCTTGGTCGTGAAGAACGGCTCCCCCGCGCGATCGAGGATCTCGACCGGCATGCCGACGCCGCGGTCTATCACCTGGGCGCGGACCTGCCCCGCCTCGACCGCGACGCGCAGCACGACGGGCTCGTTCGGCGAGGACGCCTGCACCGCGTTCTTGAGCAGGCTCCGCAGGGCGCGGGCGAGGCCGCGCGGCGGACCGGCGACGGCGTAAGCGGCGAGGTCCCCCTCGGCGTGCAGCTGCACGCGCTTCGGATCGGGGAGGAAGGCCATCGCCTCCTCCACCCAGCTCGCGAGCGGCAGCTCGACGATCGGCTCACCCGCGTTCTCGCCAGCTTGAGCCGACATGTGGTGCAGGATATCGCGGCAACGGCCGACCTGCTCGCGGATGAGCGCCAGATCCTCGAGCGCGGCCGCCTGCGCGCCGTCCCGCTCGGCCGAGCGCATGAGCTCCTTCACCGCCACCGCGATCGTGGAGAGCGGAGTCGAGAGCTCATGGGCCGCTCCGGCCGCGAGGGTGGCGAGCGAGGCGACCTTGTCCTTGCGGGCCGACAGGCTGCGCTCGGCGGCGAGCGCCTCCTCCACCCGCGTCAGCGCCAGCTGCACGCGCGCCACGATGTACACGATGAAGGCCGCCGCCACCGCGAAGGAGACCCACATGCCTTGCATGTGGAGCGCCATGATCTCCTCGTGGTCGAGCGTCGACAGCACCTGCAACACGCCCACGTGGTGCAGCGCGAAGAGCGAGGCGAAGAGGGCGAGGCTCGTGCCGAGCATGGCCCAGGCCCAGGTGGCGTCGAGGAGCACCGTGGCGAGCGCCACGTTCACGAGGTACATCGTCGAGAACGGGTTCGAGTAGCCGCCGGAGAGGGCGAGCAGCGCGGTCAGGATGAACGCGTCGAGGAACATGGTGGCGGCGATGAAGCCCTGCCCCACCCCACCCCCGCGCCGGAGCCACAGCTCGAGCCCGATGTTCTCCACCACCTCGAAGGCCAGGATGGCGAAGAGCGCCCACAGCGGCACGTCGATGCCGACCATGAAGCGGGCAGCCATGATGGCGAGGCTCTGTCCGAAGATGCCGCCCCAGTGGAGCCGGATGAGCCAGGAGAGCTTGATCCGGTTGGGCTGACCGCCGAGGACGGCCGGCCAGACGGGGTGACGAGCCGGCGCGGGCGCGGCAGCTTCGACGATCCCGACCGGCAGGCTCATGCCCCGATATCTATCAGGATTCCGACCTGACGGGGACAGCGCCGGCGTCGGGCGGTCGCGCGGTGTGTTGACGCACGACCGGCGAGGGGCCTAGCTTCCGGCGCCATGCGCGGCCGCGGACGTCCCATCGCCACGGTGCTCACCGATGCGCTCGCCGGGCGGCGCGACGCGCGCCTCGCGGCCGCGGCGGCGGCCTTCGCGGAGGCTTGCGGCTGGCCACTCGCCCGCGAGGTCTCGTTGCGTGCGCTGACCCGCGACGGACGGCTGATGGCGGTCGCCTCGACGCAGGGCTGGGCCGAGCAGGTGGAGCGCCTCGCGTCACAGCTCTGCCAGCGGGTGAACGCGCGGCTCGGCCGCGCCGTGGCGGTCGGGCTCGAGGTGCGGGTGGGACCGCTCGATCGGTGATGCGCTTCGCCCGACGCGCCGCCAGCGCGGCGTTCCTCGCTCTCGCGGCCGCCTGCGCTGGGCCCGCCCCTCGGCCCCCCCCACCTCCTGCTCCGCCCCAGCCGCCGGTGCATGGGCGGTACGGCGCCGAACCCGCCGCCACGCCGACCCCGCTCGAGCGGTCAGCGCTGGAGACCGCGCTGCGGCGAGTCGCGCCCGCTCGTCCTCGGCCCTCGGCGGCGCTGACGCTCGCGGCCCGCGCGCTCGCCGAGGGAGCCGCCGCCGGCGTGCGGGACCCCCTCTCGCGGACCCGGCTCCGGCTCGCCCTCGCCGGCGCGCTCGCCTTCGACCCGGCGCCGGCGGCCTACCTCGTCGAGGCCGATCCGGGGCGCGTCGCCGAGGCGCTCGCCGGACGCGTCGTCCCGGCGGAGACGCCCTTCACGCACGTCGGCGCGGGCGCGGCGATGCGCGGCGGGCGCGCTTACGTCGTCGTCCTGCTCTCGCGACGCCCGGCCACGCTCCTCCAGCCTTTTCCGCGCGAGGTGGCCCTCCGCGAGCGCGCCACCCTGCGCGGCCAGCTCATCGGGCTCACCGGCGCGTCCGTCCACCTCACCGCACCGTCGGGCGACAGCCGCGACGTGCCAGCGTCCGCCGATGGGGCGAGCTTCGCGGCCTCGATCGATTTCGATGCTCCAGGGCGCTGGCAGGTCGAGGTGGTCGGCGCGGACGCGCGCGGCCCTCAGGTCGCGGCCCTCCTCACCGTGGCCTGCGGCGGCACCGCGCTCGGCGTCGCCACCGAGGACGACGAGCCCGATCCCCCGGACGCGGGCGCCGCCGAACGGCGCGTGGTCGCGGCCATCAACGCCACGCGCCAGCGGCAGGGCCTCCCGTCGCTGGAGCCGGACCGCCAGCTCGCCGAGGTGGCGCGCCACCACAGCGAGGAGATGCTCCGCGCCGGCGTCCTCGCGCACGTGCTGCCAGGCTCGGGGGGCCCCGCGGAGCGGCTGCGGCGCGGGCACGTGGCGTTCGCGGTGGCGCTCGAGAACGTGGCGCTCGGCGAGAGCGCGCTCGCCGCGCACCGCGCCGCCGAGGAGAGCCCGGCCCACCGGCAGAACATCCTCTCCCGCGAGGCCACCCGCGTCGGCTGCGGCCTCGCGCGGGGCCGGACGGCGGGAGGTGAGCCGGCCGTCTACTTGACGGAGATCTTCATCAGGCCCGTCGAGGACGGCGCCGACGACGCCATGACGCCCGAGGCACGGGTGCGAGAGGCGCTCTGGCGCGAGCGCGCGCGGAGCGGCGCTCCCGCCCTGGTCTCCGATGTCCGCCTCGACGCGCTTGCCCGGGATGCGGCGCGCGGGATGGCGCAGCGGGGCGAGCCGGCGCCGGGGGACGCCGGCGCGAGCGCGCTCGCCCTGGGACGGAAGCTCGCGGCGGTCGACGCGTTCATCGGCGCGCGCGCCGCCGACGCAGCGCACTCGCGCAACCTCACCGACCGGCGCTTCGGAAGGGTGGGCGTGGGCGTGGCGGTGGGCGACAGCGCTCGCCATGGGCGAGGCATGCTCTTCATCGCCGTCGTGTATACGGACTAGGGGAGGCAGGGGACGAGCACTCGCCCTACGATTCGAGGTATGCCTGCGACTCCGTCTTCACCCCAGACGGCGCTGGGTAGCGTAGCTCTCCAGCCCCAGCTCGACCTCGGGCTGCAGCGCGAACAGCTCGCAATGCGTGCACGACCAGCTGTTCCAGCCCTTCTTGACCGCCTCGTCCAGGCAGCCGTCATAATAATTGCAGAACAGATTGCGGTGGCCTTCGACGCCGCGATCGGGATTGATAGGCGCGGTGAGCTCGCTCGGGCACGGTTTGGCCAGCACGTCGACCTCCACGAAAGATGGCTGGTGCGGCGCGGCGCAGAGCTGCGTCCTGCGCAGGATCCCCGTCGAGCTCCCCCTCGAAGATGCTCGACGCGGGTTGGCCGCCTTCAGCTGGGAGCGGGCGTGAGGCCCGTCCTTCGATATTCAAGCGTGCGGGCTATATGGCGCCTCGCGTTACCATGTGTCAACCCCCCGGGGCGCGCGCCCGGGACCCCGCTCCGGCGCGCTGCGGAGGTGCGCGATCAACCGCTTGCTTCGCGAGCACTTACGCTGACCCGGGTCCTCGTCACCGCATCGGTGGCTGTGGTCGCGGCGGCGCCTGCGTGGGCAGCCGATGCCGCGCCGGCGCACCTCGCCGCCTGGCTGGAGGGCATCGCCGAGAGCGCGCAGGAGCTCGCCGATGGGGACCCGGCGCGGGCGGAGGCGGCTGCCCGCGCCGCCCTGGCCGCTCTCCCGGCGGGCGCGGCGGGAGCCCACGGCGCGCTCGCCCTCGGGCTGGCGCTGCGCGAGGCGGGCCGCTCCGCCGAGGCGGCGTCGGCGCTGGCCCGGGCCGCGGCGGGGCTCGCCGATCCGACGCTGCGCGAGGCGGCGCGCTACGAGGAGGCCCAGGCCCTCTTCTACGCCGGCCACCCGGGAGCTGCGGCGGCGCGGTTCGCGGCGCTGGCAGCCACGGCGCGCGGCCCACTCGCAGCGCGGGCGCGCTGGCGCGAGGCGGACGCGCTCCTCGCGGCCGGCTCCCCGCGGCTGGCGGCGCGCGCGTACGAAGCCGGCTTGACGGCGGAGCCCACGGGTCAGCTCGCCCTCGGCGCGCGGCTCTCGTTGGCCGCGGCGCTACGACAGTCGGGCGAGGACGCGCGAGCGGCGGCCGTGTACCGCGCGCTGTGGGTGGAGCAACCCACCGATCCCAGCGGACGCGCCGCTGCGCGCGCGCTGCGCGCCTGGCGCGACGCGGGTGGTCCGGTCCCGCCGCCTACCCCCGCCCAGCGGCTCGCCCGCGCCAACCGCTTCCTCGAGCTGGCGCTGCCGCGCCGGGCACTCGCGGTGCTCGACCGACTGGAGAAGGAGCCCGCGCCGGCGGAGCTCGTCACCCGCGGCAGGCTCCTGCGTGCGCTGTCGTCCTTGCAGGTCGGCCGTCGCGAGGAGGCGAAGAGCCTCGCCGCGCAGCTGCTCGCGGACGGAGCCGCCGCGCCCGGCACGCGCGCCGGGGCGGAGCTGGTGCTGGCGCGGGTCGCGGCGCGCGCCGGTCGGCTGGAGGAGGCCTCCAGCCGCTACCGCCGCCTGGCCGAGACGCACGCCGACATCCCGGGACTCTCGGTCGCCCAGGCGCGCGACCTCCCCGAGGACTCCGCCTTCCTGGCGGCCTGGCTCTACTACGACGCCGGCCGTTACGCTCGCGCGGCGGAGCTCCTCCGCGCCTACGTCCGGGCGCACCCGGCCGCGCGCCGGGCCGACGACGCGCGCTGGTTCGAGGCGTGGTCGCTCTACCGGCTGGGGCGCCTGCCCGAGGCGCGGCGCGCGCTCTCCCGGCTCGAGGGAGGGCCCCTCGCGGCGGCCGCGCTGTACTGGCAGGGCCGGCTCGCACCGGGGCGGCACCGACAGCGCGAGCTCTACCGGGCCGCGCTCCGAGAGGCGCCGCCAGGGACCTGGTATGCGCTCCTCTCCGCCGGCCGGCTGACGGCATTCGGGGAGCAGCCACCCGTGCTGGCGGGGACGCCGGGCGCGCCGCTTTGGGACGGACCCGGCCGTGGCCCGGCGGGCGACGCGCTCGTCCGAGCCGCCGCCCTCGCCGGCACCGGCCTGAACGCCGTGGCGGTCGGGGAGCTGCGAGCGCTGGCCGGCACGCGAGAGGGCCGCGAGCATGCCGCGCTCATCGCGCAGCTGGCGGAGGTGGCCGGGGACGCGGAGCTCCCCTTCCGCATGGCGCGCGATCACCTCGCCCCGACCCGCCGGGCGCTGCGCTGGCTCTACCCGCGCGCTTTCCCCGAGCTCCTCCCGGGGGCCGCGCGCGAGGCAGGCGTCGACGCCTCGCTCTATCTCGCCGTCATGCGCCGCGAGTCGGCCTTCCGGCCCGACGCGCGCAGCGGGGCCGGCGCGATCGGGCTCGTCCAGCTCATCCCGCCGACCTCGGAGCGGCTGGCGCAGGTGCTCGGGCTGCCCGCCGCCGCGCAGGAGCTGGAGCGACCCGAGGTGAGCGTGCCGCTCGGCGCGCAGTACCTCGCGCTCCTCGTCGACCGCTTCCGGGAGCCCGCCGTGGCGCTCGCGGCCTACAACGCCGGCCCCATCGCCGCGGCCGCCTGGGCTCGCAGCAGCGCCGACGTGCCGCTCGATCGCTTCGTGGAGGACGTCCCGTACCGCGAGACGCGACGGTACGTGAAGAGCGTGGCCGCGGACGCGGTGGTCTACCGCGCGCTGTGGGAAGGCGGCGCGCTGGCGCTCGACGGCGAGCGGCCGGTGCCGGCGCCGCGGCAAGGGGTGGCGTTCTGACGAGTTCCGGCCCTACGCGCTGGGCGGCTGTTCGCCCTGGATCGCGGCGAGCACCGCCGCGCCCATGCGCCGCAGCACGACGGTGGTGACGCCTGGCACGCGCAGGAGCTCCGCCTCGCCGCGGGGACGTCGGCGCGCCACCTCGACCATGCTCTGCTCCGGCATCACCTTGAAGGGTGGCCGGTCGAGCGCGCTGGCGCGCTCCTCGCGCGCCACCCAGAGGGCGCGCAGCACCGCGCGGCCCGCCAGGTCGAGCTCGCGCGCACCCTTCATCTTGCGCCAGCCCTCCGGGTCGAAGACGCGCGGCCGTGGTTCGACCGCCGCGATGCGGCCAAACTCCTGCGCCGCCTCGCTCCACAGGTCCCGCGCGCGGAGCTCCGCCGCCAAGGTCTCGTACAGCGGCAGGAGGAAGTGCGTGTCGAGCGCGGCATAGCTCACCTGCTCGACCGTGAGCGGACGCCGGCCCCAGTCCGAGCGCTGGAAATCCTTCGACAGCCGGACGCCGAACTGTTCCTCCACGAGCGCGGAGAGGCCCAGGCCGAGCCGGCCGAGCCGCCGCGCGGCTGCCATCGTGTCGAAGAGGGCCGGCAGCGCGAAGCCGTACTCGCGCTTCAGGCAGCGCACGTCGTAGTCGGCGCCGTGCAGCACGAGGGCCGGCGCGGCGGCCAGCACCGGTCCGAGCGGGCGCAGGTCGACCGCGAAGGGATCGACCACCCAGTCCGTCTCTCGCGTCGAGATCTGGATGAGGCAGACCCGCTCCCGGTAGACGTGAAAGCTGTTGGACTCGGTGTCGAGCGCGATGGCGGGCTCGCCCGCGAGCGCGCCGACGAGCCCCTGCAGCGCGGGCGCGTCGGCGACGAGGACAGGCTGAAGGCGTGGCGGCTGGGAGGGCATCGGGAGGAGCGGGGCCTAGGCGCCGGCGAGCGCGACGGCGACCTCGCCGGCCACGCACGCGTTCGCCTCGAGGAGGGCCACGTTGGCCGCCCGGGCGCCGCCCGCGGTGGCGCGGTCGAGCGCCTGCAAGAGGAAGGGGGTGAGGAGCTTGCCGGAGAGGTGCCGCGCGCGTGCCTCGGCGAGCGCCTCGGCGAGGGCGCCCTCGACCTCGGCGGGATCGAGCGATGCCGGGGGCGGGACGCAGAGGAGCACGCCCTCGCTGCGCTCCAGGACCTGCCAGTGCAGCCGGAGGAGCGCCGCCATCTCCGAGGCGCCGTCCACCCGGTGCTCGAGCCGGACGCCGCTCTGCGCGACGTAGAAGGCGGGCATCTCCGAGGTGCGCCAGCCCACCACCGAGACGCAGAGCGACTCGAGCTCCTCGGCGGTGGCGGCGAGGTCGAGGATGACCTTGGGACCGGCCGCGACCACGCACACCGGGTGCCGCGACAGCTCGAGCAGGTCGGAGGAGCGATCGCGCAGCGCCCCGTCGTGCGGCCCGGCGCGGTGCACGCCGCCCACCCCGCCCGTGGCGAAGACGCGGATGCCGACCCGGGCCGCGAGCGCCATCGTGGCCGACACGGTCGTGCCCGCGTCGCGGCGCTCCAGGAGCAGGGCGGCCACATCGCGCACCCCGGCCTTGGCGGCCCGGGTGCTGGGGTCGGCGAGGCGGGCGAGCTCCGCATCGCTCGCGCCGATGGCCACCCGCCCGCCGAACAGCCCGATGAACGCCGGCACCGCGCCGGCCGCCCGCACCGCCGCGGCGCAGCGGTGGGCCGCCTCGAGGTTGGCGGGCGGCGGCAGCCCATGGGCGATCACGCTCGTCTCGAGCGCCACCACCGCCCGGCCGATGGCGAGCGCGTCACGGACCTCGGGGGCGATCTGGAGGGTGGCGTCCACGCGCGGCAGTGTAGCGCGCCGGCGCCCCGGCGGCATCCGCGGCGCTCCGGGCGGACGTGCTATGGAGCGGTGGATGGCCGCTCCCACCCCTCCGACCGGCGCTGATGCCGCCCGGGGCGCGCGCCTGCGTGGCCACCTCCTCGCCGCCTATGCCGCGCTGTCCATGGTCTGCTTCTTCCTCGTCCAGCTGCCGGTGATGCTCCTCACCGGCTCGGCGGACTTCTCCATCTGGCTCGCGCGGCGGGCGTGGGCCCCCTCCGCACTCTGGCTGGCTGGCGCGCGGCTGGAGATCGACGACCGGGCCGGCTTCCCCGAAGGGCCCGCCATCTACGTCAGCAACCACGAGAGCGCGCTCGACGCGTGGGTCCTGTTCCGCACCATTCCCCGCGACGGGCTGCGCTTCATCGCGAAGCAGGAGCTGTTCCGCATCCCCGTCTTCGGCTGGTACCTGCGCCTCGCGCGCTTCGTGCCCGTCGATCGCGCGCACCGCGCGCGCGCCGTCCAGGCGCTCCAGGAGGCGGGGCGTATCGTCCGCGCCGGCACCTCCCTCATCGCCTTTCCCGAAGGCACCCGCAGCGCGGATGGCCACGTCCAGCCCTTCAAGAAGGGCGCGTTCGTGGTGGCGATGGAGGCGGGCGTGCCGGTGGTGCCGATCGCCATCGCCGGCGCCGCGGCCCTCAACCCCAAGGGCAGGCTCGAGGTGCGCCGCGGCGTCATTCGCGTCGAGGTGGGCGCGCCGCTCACCCCGCACGACTTCTCCGACAAGGACGCCCTGCTGCGCGAGGTGCGGCGCCGCATCATCGCGCTGCACCTCGGGCTGGGCGGGCTGGGCGGAGACGTGGAGGACGCGGTGGCCGGGGCGGGAGTCGAAGGCGACCGCCGCTAGCGCGGCGCCGCGTTCGCATCTGAGCGCGCGGCGAGTGCACCTTGTCGGTCCGGGCGATCCGGGGCTAGGCTCCCCCCGAGCATGGCCACCCGCACCGATCTGCCGGTCGTCCCGGCGCCGAACGCCCGGGCGCACCCGCCCGCGACCCTCGCCCTCCGGCTGCGGGCGCGCGCGACCGAGCTCGCCGACGGCTTTCGCCGCTCCGATCGCTTCTTCAAGATGCGCCTCGGCATCATCGCCGCCTGGGCCGTCCTCTCCGTCGCCACGCTCTGGGGCGCCTGCGCCACCCCCGGGCCGACGAACGCGCTCGGCGCCGACGTGCAGGTGAACGGCGATTCGATCATGGGCGTGCAGCTGCTCGTCCGGAACGAGTCGGCGCACATCTGGGAGGACGTCGTCCTCACCGTCGACGACGGTTGGAAGTACACCCAGAGCACCATGCGTCCGCGCGATCTGGTGGTCGTCTCGCTCTCGTCCTTCCGCCGCGGCGACGAGGCGCCGCCGCGCGACTACCGCCCGCGCGCGCTCGCCATCTCCTGCGCCCAGGGCACCGGCCACTTCGAGCTCCACTGACGGTCGTCCTGCTCCGCCTCGGCGCCCCGCGCGCGCTCGCGTCGCCGCCCGTCCTCCCGGCGCTCGCGAGCGCGGTCGACGAGCTCGCGCTCCTGCCGCGCCCGCCGGTGAGCCTCCGCCGCAGCGCTGGCCTCGCGTCCGGCCCGGGCGGACGCCTCCACCGCCAGCGCCGCCCGCGCCCGGAGCCGCGCGCGAGCGCAGGCGCTCAGCCGGAGGGTTGCGCCGCTGAGGGCGAGCGCCGGCGAGCCCCACTGAGCTCGCCCTGCTGCGCACCGCTCCGCGGCGGCCCGCTCCAGCGCCGCGAGCGCTGCGACGAGCGCGCCAGCCGCGGCATCCTCCTGCCGGGCCCTCAGCCAGGCCAGCCGGCGCAACGGATCGGCGCTCACGCCAGCGCCTCCTCGAGCGCGGCCAGCGCGCCGGGCAGGGTCGAGCGCTCGGCGCTCTCCTGGCGCAGGAAGCGCTCCAGCGCCGGCAGCCTCGAGACTCGTGGGCAGCGAGGAGCCGGCGCACCCGCCCGGCGAGCGCCCGGTGGTGCGAATCCGCCACCGCCGGCATGACCCGCGACACGCTCTGCAGGACGTCCACCGCCGGGAAGTGACCGCGCGCCGCCAGCTGCCGATCGAGCACGACGTGTCCGTCGAGGATTCCGCGCACCTCGTCCGCGATGGGCTCCTCCAGGTCCCCCCCGGCCACGAGGACGGTATAGACGGCCGTGATCGTCCCGCGGGCCCGCTGACCGGTGCGCTCGAGGAGCCGCGGCAGCGCCGCGAAGACGGAGGGGGGGTAACCCTGCCGTGCCGGCGGCTCACCCGCCGCCAGGCCCACCTCGCGCTGCGCGCGCGCGAACCGCGTCACGCTGTCGAGGAGGAGCAGGACGCGCCTTCCCTCCACCTCGGCGAACCACTCGGCCAGCGCGGTGGCGACGTGCGCCGCCCTCAGCCGCACCAGGGCCGGCGCGTCACTCGTCGCGGCCACCACCACGCTCCGGGCCAGCCCGGCCGGGCCGAGTGACTCCTCGACGAAGTCGCGCACCTCGCGGCCGCGCTCCCCGACGAGCCCCACCACCACCACCTCCGCCTCGCTCCCACGGGCGATCTGTCCGAGCAGGCTCGACTTCCCGACGCCGGCCCCCGCGAACAGCCCGATGCGCTGCCCCTCCCCCGCCGTGAGGAGCGCGTCGATGGCGCGGACGCCGAGCGCGAGCGGCGCGGTGACGCGCGGACGCTGCAGCGGCGAGGGCGCTGGGCGGTCGACGCTCCAGGGCGCGAGGTCACCCGGCAGCGGTCGCCCGTCGATGGGCTGTCCCAGCCCGTCGAGGACGCGCCCCAGCAACCCTGGCCCTGCTCGGACGGCGAAGGGGCGGCCGGTGGCCGTCGCGGCGGCGCCGACGCCGAGCCCGCGCGTCTCGCCGAGTGGCAGCAGGACCGCCTCGTCCCCACGGAAGCCGACCACCTCAGCCAGCAGCGGCTCGGCGTTCGGGCGCTCCAGCTCCACGAGCTCGCCCTGGCGGACCTCGCCGAGCGACGCGCGCACCGCGAGCCCCGTCAGCTCCAGCACCCTCCCGCGGCACGCGAGCGGCGCCCGCGCCGGCAGCGCGGCCCCTCGTCGCGCGAGCTCGATGGGCCTCACCAGGTCACCTCCTCGGCGCCCCGGCGCAAGGCGCGGCCGAGCGCCTCGAGCTGCTCGGTGAGACGCGCGTCGTAGCTGCCAGCCTCGGTCTCGACCAGGACCCCGCCGCGCCCGACCGTCTCATCGCCGACCAGGGCGACGCGGCGCGCCCCGGGGAGAGACCCGAGCAGCTGCGGCTCGGCGGCGCGGAGGGCGGCGAGGTCCTCGGGGTGGGCGCGGAGCCTGACTTCGCTGCGCTGCCGCGCCGCATCGAGCGCCCGGCTCGCCACTTCCACCACCGCCCCTCCGTCTCGCTCGGCGATCCGGGACAGGACGCGCCCGGCCACCGCCAGCGCGAGCTCGACCAGCTCGGCCTCGGCCCGGGCCAGCAGCTCGTCGTGCAGGAGTGCCGCCCGCACCACGATCTCGGTGGCGCGCGCGAGGCCCTCTTCCCGGCCGGCCGAGGCGGCCTCCGTTCGCAGGACGTCGGCGTCCGCGCGCGCCTGCACGAGGAGCTCCGCCGCTCGACGTCGACCCTCCGCCTCCGTCTCGCGCGCCAGCTCGCGGGCGTCGCGCACCACGGCCGGAATACGCCGGCTAGCGGGTGTCCAGGGCAGCGCTGCCGCCGGTGCGACGATGGTCATGTACGAGGCCGGGCTGCACGGGGCGTGCCCCCTCGCGCGCCGGGGCGAGGGCCCCCCCTGGCGCGTTCGGCCGGAGTCCTCCGGCCCGGAACGGCTACCCGGAACAGTCGCGCCGCAACCCCCACGGCCGCGCCGCGGTCCACGAATGGCGAAGGGCCCGCCGCCTCTTCGGCAGTGGGCCCTCCGAGAGCTTCGAGCGGCCGTGAGGCGTCTAGGCGGCGCTCTCCATGTCATCCCCGCCGACCGGCTCGAGGTAGCGGTTCAGGAACTGCTTCGTCTTCAGCTCCACCTGGCGAACGCGCTCGCGGGAGACCCCCCAGCGCTTGCCGATCTCCTCCAGCGTCTTCGGCGAGTCCTGCTGCAACCGATTGTGGACGATGTCCCAGCCCAGCTCGCCGATACGCTTGCGCACCTTGCCGAGCGCGTCGCGGACCTCGCGATCGCCCTCGGCCGAGAGGTAGCTGTCCTCGGGACCGGGCCCGTCGTCCTCGATGCGCTCGAGGTGGGTGACGTCGCCCTCCTCGTCAATGGCGCTGTCGAGCGACAGGTCGGGCTGCGCCACCGTGCCGCTCTGAGGCCGCACGGTGGAGCGGGCTTCCTTGAGGTACTTGCCGATATAGGCGCGGATCCACCAGACGGCGTAGGTGGAGAAGCGGGTCCCGGCGTGTGGGTCGAACTTCTCGACGGCGCGCATCAGCCCGACGTTGCCCTCCTGGATGAGGTCGTCGAGCCGCACGGTGCCGCGGCGCTGCTTGCGGGCGATGGCGACCACGAAAGCGAGGTTGTGGCGGACCAGCTTCTGCTTGGCGGACGGTTCTCCCTTCCGCGCCCGGAGCGCGAGCGCGTGCTCGTCTTCCCGCGTCAGCGGCGGGAAGTCGCGCACGGCCCTCAGGTAAGGCGCCAGTTCCTCGAATTCTCTGCTGCTGCGCTGGGTGGTGGCAGTCCTCATGTCCTCACCTTGTCCTGCTCGCGGCACACCGTTGGGAAGGAGGTTACGTAACGTGAGTTTAAAATAACTGGACCTGACGAGTCAACCATTCACAAGCCAAGACGAGAGGGGCTGAGCTGAATCGGCAGCGCGTTCGAGTGCGCAACCGTGCTGGGAGGCACGCGTGTAGCGCGAATATGAGGCCCGAAGGGTCGATGGCCAGCACCCCGGCAGGTTTTTTTGATGATCAGACGGGTAAGCATGGAAACTTGCACGTCATCAGGCCAGGAGGCTCTCTTGGGTCCTGTCCCGGGAGCCGATCCCGCGTCTGGCGGCCGAGCGCCTCGCCGCTGGAAAAAGAAGCGGGCGGGCCCGGTCCGTGGACCGAGCCCGCCCGAGAAAGCATGCCGCCGAGGTGAACCTCAGTCCTCGCCCGCCACGGCGAGGGCCTCCTCGGCCTGCTCCACCGCGTCGATCGGCGTCTCGACCTCGATGTCGAGGTGCTTGTAGGCGCCGAGACCGGTGCCGGCGGGGATGAGCCGGCCCATGATGACGTTCTCCTTCAAGCCGCGGAGCTGGTCGGTCTTGCCGCTGATGGCGGCCTCCGTCAGCACCTTGGTCGTCTCCTGGAACGACGACGCCGAGATGAACGACTCGGTCGAGAGCGAGGCCTTGGTGATGCCGAGGAGCAACGGCTCGCCCTGGGCCGGCTTACCGCCAGCCGTCATCACCTTCTCGTTCTCCTCCTCGAAGACGAACTTCTCCACCTGCTCGTCGGCGAGGAAGCTCGTGTCGCCCACGTCGACGATGCGCACGCGGCGCAGCATCTGGCGCACGATCGTCTCGATGTGCTTGTCGTTGATCTTGACGCCCTGGAGCCGGTAGACCTCCTGGACCTCGTCCACCATGTAGTGCGCGAGCTCCTTCTCCCCGAGCACCTTCAGGATGTCGTGCGGGTTGGCGGCGCCGTCCATGAGCGCCTCGCCGGCGCGGAGGCGGTCGCCCTGGTGCACGCTGATGTGCTTGCCCTTGCCGATGAGGTACTCCTTGGCGAGGTCAGGCCGCAGCTTCGCGTCGACTTCGGGCGTGATGACGACCTTGCGCTTGCCCTTGGTGTCCTTGCCGAAGCTGACCACGCCGTCGATCTCGGAGATGACGGCGTGCTCCTTGGGCTTGCGGGCCTCGAAGAGCTCGGCCACCCGGGGCAGACCGCCCGTG
>WNGL01005480.1_pt1 | contig 34425 bp, 32 predicted proteins | sample 5400591 | NCBI WGS metagenome assembly WNGL01 (sample SAMN13153377, study PRJNA577476) | soil metagenome | isolation source: 80 cm soil or saprolite under Garry oak tree replicate 1 | place: USA:California | collected 2016-06-15
TCGACGCCGTTACTCCAATGGCCGGGTCTATTATGATTATGGCAACCAACCTCGTGGACGCACATTCTGGCAGAAACATCGTGACAAGCTAACGGCAGCGGGCGGCGCTGGTGCGGGCGCTCTGGTGGGCGGACTTATCGGCGGCAAGAAAGGCGCGGGCGTGGGCTTGCTAGCGGGTGGCGCTGGCTCAGCACTTTACACCTACAAACTTCGCCACAAACGGCACCGATACTAAGTAGACTGCTCGCCTAACAACGAGGCAGGAAGGCGTGCAGCATTTAGAGTTCTGGTTCCGATTAAGGGTCTGTTCCAAATCAGTTCTCTGTTCTTGGATCCGCGTACGGAACCAATTCAGATCAGCAAGTGTCTTACATGTCACCAGCAACCGAGCAGCAGACCGCTCTCGTAGTGGAAGATTACGCGGACGCGCGCGAGATGATGAAGATCATTCTGGCACAAATGGGCTACCGTGTGGTCGAGGCCGCCGACGGCATCGAAGCCATCGAGGTGGCGAAGCGCGAACGACCGAGTGTCATCCTCATGGATATGGGTCTGCCCGCGATGGACGGTTACGAAGCGACGAAACGTCTTCGCGACCTGCCCCAGTTCAAATTCACGACGATCATTGCCTGTTCGGCATACAATCGCTGGAAGTGGCGCGCCAAAGCGATAGCCGCGGGCTGCAACGGCTTCCTGACAAAGCCATTAGATTTTACCAAGCTCAAATCCGTTCTCTCCTCATAAACTGGTTTCTAAGTTAGTTTCTTGCTTTCTTGGAACCGATCAGATCGCGCGATCGCAGAAATCTCGTCCGGTTCAGTCGGCTTAGGCTCAGGCAGCCTGATGCTGTCAACCCGCCACTTGTATCAGTTGGAATCAAACATTGGCATTCGCGGTATTGGTTTCATGAGTTCGTCGTCATAGCACAGAGGACACATCGCTTTGGGTCGGCGCTTGGAAGTGGCAATCCAAAACTGAACAGGGTACCGCGTCGCCTGCATTGAAGATTTCTGAACTAGTAGTAGATCCAAAGGGCGTTGAACGCGTGCGGATCAGCGGCAACGTTCCGGATGCTATTCAATGGAAAGCGCACTCCGCGTGGTGAGAAAGCAGCCGGCGTCTTGCTTTGCCAGACATTCTGGTCAGTTTGATTTGAGGCGCGCCACGCGCGGACTCGATCCGGTCCAACGCTTGAAGGCGCGCGAGAACGCGGCCGGTTCGGAGAACCCCACCAGATAGGCTGTCTGGTTTACTGAGACTTTCTTTCGGTTCAGGTAGTGGAGCGCCAACTTTTGGCGCAATTCATCCATCACCTGCTCGAAAGTGACGCCTTCCGCTTTCAGCTTGCGAAAAAGCGTCTGGCGGCTCAGGCCTAGTTTGCGGGCGATCGTGTCCATGCTCGCTTCTCCAGTGTGCAGGATGGGGATCAATAGGTTCTCGACGCGGCCCCTCATGGTTTTCGACATCTCCAGACTCTTGAGCAATTTTTCCGCACGAGCGCTCATTATCTCTGAAAGATATGGGTTCGTGCGCGGCAGCTTCATCTTCAGGAATGCTTCATCGATCAAGAAGCCATTCATGTGGCTGCCGAAGAACAGCGGCACGCCGAAGATACGATCGTATTCGGCGCGGTAGCTCGGCTCTGCGTGAGTGACGCGGATGGCTTTCGGAAACGTGAGGTGCGCGAACTCAGGCATGGAAGCCGCCAGCGCCCGGGCGCCACAGACGTTGCGCGCGAAGCCGGATTCCGTAAGAAGTGGATTGTCCTTGTAAATCTCGCTTGTGAATTTCATCCACACATCGCCATTTTCGCGGACCAACTCAATTGCATCTGCGGTTCCACCGTCGTCCGCATCGAGCGTCAGAGGTGCATAGCGGTTCACTTGCCGGCGCACTGACTCCACGTTGTCAAAGGCCACGCCGATCAGCCCAACCAGCGATATGTCCTGCAACCTTACCGCTTCGCCAAAAAGCAGCGATAGAGCAGGTTCGTTGCACAATTCGATACCCGCTTTTAGCAAGGCCAGGTAATTCGCCAGGGGAATGCGGTTGTCCTGGTCCTTAAGATCGTCAAGACGGATTTGCGATCGCTCGATCAGCATCTGGCGATCGGCGCCTCTCGAGACGGCGAAATCCAGAAAGCCTCTGGGATAGCCGGCGGCAATCGTGGGGTTAGGCATCTGCTGTCAACTCCTTGCAACCTACAGTCATGTTCTTGATACGTCGCATCATGTCCATTGGTTTCCGCCATAGATAGATTATGCGTACTAACCGTTGAAGAAAAAGGAGAACCAATGCGAAAACTTACGATCCTAATTATACTCATTGCCGCGGCCACCGTCGTGTTTCCGCAGGAAATGGGGATGCCGATGCCGAAAACGGCTGGCGCACAGTCCGATGCACAAAAGGCTTTTGAGAAACTGAAGACTCTGGCCGGTTCCTGGCAAGGAAGCGTAATGGGCATGTCCGTGCAAGCGACCATTCGGGTGACATCCAGAGGTAACGCCATCCTTCACGAGGTGACATCGAGTGGATTTCCGGACAATCCGATCACGATGATTTATGTGGACGGGGACCGGCTGCTCTTGACGCATTATTGTGACTCCGGGAACCGGCCCCGCATGGAAGGGAAGATCTCGCCGGACGGTAACAGTGTGGAATTCACCCTCTTCGACATAACTGGGAATACCGAAAAAGGATTCATGAACCGTATCGTGTTTACGATCGTTGATGCGAATCATCATAACGAAGAGTCCACTTTCATGCTGCCAGGGAACAAATCGTTTCGTGCGGGCGGCGTCCTTCAACGGACAAAATGACGGAGCCTCTTTCGTGGTAAAGGGTTATCGGAAAACTCTGACTGACCATGGCCCTCAGGTCGAACATTAGATTCTGCAGAATCGTAGACGAGACGGATGAAAGCCATTGTCTATGACAACGCCGGCCCGTCCGGCGCTCTCAAGTTGGAGGACATTGAAAAACCAACCGCCGGGGACGACGAAGTCCTGATAAAGGTTTGCGCGGCCTCAGTCAATCCATTTGACTCCCACTTATTGAGACACCCTTTCCTGCGCCGGGTACTATCTGCGCTCAGTAAACGAAAAAGCACAGGGCCCGGCCGCGACGTGGCGGGCCAGGTCGAAGCGGTTGGCAGGAATGTAACGCAGTTCAAGCCAGGCGATGCGGTCTTCGGCTTGTGCGGCGGGGCGTTTGCCGAGTATGCATGTACTTCGCAGTCGGCGTTGGTCATGAAACCGGATAACGCGTCGTTTGAGCAAGCAGCTTCTGTACCCCTGGCGGGACTCACAGCCTTACAGGGTCTTCGCGACAAAGGAAAGATTCAACCGGGGCAGAAGCTCTTGATCAACGGTGCGGCGGGGGGCGTGGGCACCTTCGCTGTGCAGATCGCCAAATCGTTCGGCGCGGAAGTTACGGGCGTGTGCAATACGAGGAACGTTGAAATGGTCCGATCCATCGGCGCAGATCATGTCGTTGATTACACTCGAGAGGATTTCACGAAAAGTGGACAACACTACGACGTGATTTTCGACCTCGTGTCGAACCATACGTTCTCTGCCCGCAGGCGCGCCTTGAATCCCAGGGGGATATACATCGCGGCCGGAGTACTGGCCCGTTCGTCGATGATGAGTCTCCTGGCTGGTCTGATGACAGACTTTGTATTGTCTCGCTTCGTGAGCCAGGAGTTCGTCGTGCTTTCGGCGAAGGTCAACAGAGAAGACGTGTTCGTACTCGGCGAACTGATGGAAGCTGGCAAGGTCATACCAGTCATCGACAGGTGTTACAGCTTGAGTGAAGCGTCAGAGGCAATACGCTATCTGGAACAAGGGCACGCTCGAGGAAAGGTAATAATAACTATTGAACATAACAACACATTCTAACAAGGCGCTGGCGTGATTCGCCCCGCTTCCGGCAGACAGGAGAAATGAGCTGAGAAGCAGCGACATCGGGAGGAATGAATATGACCACAGCGGTAATGACGGAACGCATCGCAAAAGCGTCGCCGCGTTTGAAGGCCAGGATCGCCGGTCTGTTTGAGTTACTTGAGGCCCTCACATCAGGATTCGGCCAAGTGATTGTTCCTGGAATGCTCGTTGTTTCTGGTAACGCCGCGGCGACGGCGGCCAACCTCCTCGCGCATGGGTCGCTATTTCGGTTGTCTATCCTGGCCGCTCTGATTGGCGTCGCGTGCCACATCGCGTGGACTTTTCTCTTCTATGAGTTGTTCAAGCCTGTGAATAGGAGGCTCTCTCTGCTTGCGGCATTCTTTGGCCTCGTGGCGATTGCAATACAGGGTTTTAGCAGCCTCTTTCAAGGCGCCCCGCTGATGGTAATGGAAGCTGGGCAGTCATTCAGCGCATTCAACGTCGATCAGTTACAGGCGCTGACGCTGATGTTTCTACGATTCAGCGCGCGGGCGTTCAACACCTACCTGGCGTTCTTTGGAATTTGGTGCATGCTGATCGGGTACCTCATTTTCAAGTCGACTTTCATGCCTCGAATTCTTGGTGTGTTGGAAGCAATGGCGGGCTTGTGTTGGCTGACTTTCCTGTGGCTGCCACTCGCACACTATCTTTCTCCCTACAACCAGGCCCTCGCCGGGCTTGCGGAGGGATCGCTCACGGTGTGGCTGCTCGTTTTTGGCGTCAACGTTCAACGATGGAAGGAGCAGGCTCGCGCAGCGGGGGAATAGCGATCGCTAACGCTGATTCAGACGTTGGTCCGCACCGGATGTCTACATGAAAATCGTCTATTCCAACTATGGTTCACCCGATGTTCTCAAGTTTGAGGAAATCGCAAAGCCGATTCTTGAGGACGATGACGTTTTGATCAAAGTCCGCGCGGCTTCCGTTCGCAAGTTGATGGAGGCCGGAGGAGTAGCGCCGGTAATCGACGGGCTTTACTGCCTGAGTGAGGTCCCTGAGGCTATCCGGTACTTGGAGCAAGGACACGCTCGAGGAAAGATAGTCATAACTTTGTGTTTAAGTGGCTGCTCGTTGTGGAACAAAGCATATTATGAAAGTGATGTGAGGTATGAAGAATAAGCTTGCTCTCGCGTGTATTGCTTTTCTGGCTACTCCAACAGTTTTCGCGCAGCTTTCACTGCGCGAAACCATCATTGATCGTATCCCTCCATCTCAATCTGTCCGGAGCGATGGGACCGCTGGAGATCGACTTTGGGAAAGCTTGAGCGAAGCGCGGCCTGTCTCACAGCAAGTCAGCCTCCCGATTCGCAACCCAATCCTTGGCCAAGAAGAAGGACTCGTGCCTCCAATCTTGCTAAAGAAGGAGGCACTACAAGCTGGGAATCCCCTCGCAACCTACGCCGCCCTGCTCGATCTTGAGCCTCAATATCTAAAATCTAAGATCTTCGCGGATTTCTATCGAGAGGTTCGTTTTAACCTCGAAGAGTTTCTGGGTTTCCCACTTGCCGGGGTACAGGCGATGAGTTTGCCAACATATCGCCGACAAAAGCCAAGCGTGGAGACTGCCCTGCCTAAACTCTATCGAGCTGAAAGCGCGATCAGGGTTATTGAACGCGAAGCCAGGAAGACCAGGCTAGTCATCTGGGGCGAGGAACATCACCTGCCGCAAACGCGTGCTCTCTACGAAGCGTTGTTGCGTAAGCTTTGGCAGCAAGGCTATCGCTATCTCGCCGCGGAGACCTTTGCCGATGAGGTGATGAATGCAGAGTTCAAATATCCTGATTACCAGTCCGGGTTCTATCTTCGTGATCCGGTTTTCGCCTCTGCGATCCGCACCGCTCGAAGCCTGGGCTATAAGCTAATTGCTTATGAAACGCAGGAGCGCGGCCCAGTGGGAGACGATAGTTTTCGCGATAGGAAGCAGGCCGAAAACATCAAAGCGCGCATCTTCGATCAGGATCCACAGGCTAAGGTATTCATCATCGCCGGCAGGGGGCACGCATCTGAAGAGACCGCACCGGGCGGCTGGACGCCGATGGCCTCGGTGCTAAAGCGACTTACCGGCATCAATCCTTTGACTCTATACGCTCCCAGAATGAGCCAGCGATTGACACCTGACGAGGAAGACCCTTTTTACCGCTTCGCCACTGCGCACGGTCTAGTGAAAGAGCCAACAATTTTTGTGAATAGATTGGAAGGCCGTTTGCTCGGCTCAGATGGCGGCGATCTCGATGCATACATCTTCTGGCCGCGGATCGAGGTAAGAGATGGGCGTCCTGATTGGATGGTAAAGGAACTAGGGAGAAAGCCCATCAAAATTCCGCGGCAACTCAAGCATGGACGCGGTATTCGGCTCGTGCAGGTCTTCAAGGAAGGGGAGCCGGCGTCAGCTATTCCAATTGACCAGGTGATAATTGATGATCAAAGTGATCGTAAAGTACTAATGCTCCCCAAGGGCAGGTTTTGGCTTCGCGCCGTTAATCGGGATAGCAAGGTCATTGCCGAAGCACATCTAAGTGTTCCGTAAGAGGCGTAACAAGTTCTCTGAAAGTAGATGTTATTAGGCGGACGTCCCACCTAACAACTCATTCAACCGGAGCGGAGTGAGCTTGCTTTTCATCCGCAAGATTGAAGGCTTGGTGGGTTGTGTTCCGCCCGGTTAATCCGGCCGTTGGGCAGCAACCGAAAGAATATATGAGTGAAGAAAAGCGACATGAAATAACGAAGAAAAGGGTGCTCTACCAAATACCCGCCATAAACAATGAGGCGCACGTTGCTCGCTTTCGGGAAATTTTGCAGGAGCAGTTGAACTTGTTGAAAAATAAATGGAGAGCGAGATGGTAGATCGATCTGGTTCTCACAGTCCGTGCTTCTTATTTGAAGGCTTCAATCGATCGCCCAATGATGGCACCAATCGGGGAAACGTCACCACGTTCTTTGACTAGGATAATTGGCCGCTAATTCAGCACTTATGAGAAAAGGCAATATTGAGAGGAAAATGAAATGACGATCAGCAGCATCGACGAGTCACAACGCAAGGCTGCAAGAGTCGTGGGACTTTCGTATCTACTTGCACTTCCACCCGCGGTGTTTGCCGAGTTCTATGTGCTTGGCCGACTCATTGTGTCCAACAACGCTGTCGACACCGCTCGCAATATTATGGCGCACGAGCGCCTGTTTCGTCTGGGCACGGCCAGTAATCTTAGCGTCTTCGCTCTGGATGTAGTTCTGATCACAGCTCTGTATGTGGTGCTCAATCGAGTCAATCGGAACCTCGCTTTGCTCGCGGCGTTTTGGGGGCTGATAGAGACCGCTGTGTTGGTTGTCGCGCTGCTTAATGACTTCGAAACTCTGCGGTTCTTGAGCGGAGCTGATTACTTGCGAGTAATCGAACCTGATCGATTGCAAGCATTAGCGAGGCTGTCAGTTAGCGCACATGGCGCCGGCTACAACGTGGGCCTGGTGTTCGCTGGACTTCGAAGCACGCTGTTTTGTTATTTGTGGTTCAAGTCCAACTTGATCCCGAAAACATTAGCTGGCTGGGGCATGTTTGCGTCGGCGCTGATGGGAGCATCTGCTTTCGCTTTCATAATTTTTCCCGAGCTTGCGAAGGTCGTCGCCGTTGGGATTTATGGAGGTCCTATCTTTTTGTTCGAACTGACGATGGGCTTTTGGCTCCTGCTAAGGGGATTACGACCTTCCGGAGCGGCGCCCGATAGAGTAAGCGGGTCAGCACAAGCGGCCGCTGTCTAACCATGTCGTCCAGTCGATAGCCTCGGGCGGCAGTTCGAGTGCTAGCTCACGGAGATCTCTGGATTGGCGGGCACGGGCTCAGTGGAACTAGCTAGGGCGTGAACGAGATGGAACTGACGCTCACTCACATCGGCAGAGAGATGACATTGACAGCCATGAGAACGCGGAGGAGTTGACATGACGCGCACCACAAACGCAAGAATCTCCGGATTGATGAGCAGCCACAGCGCGAGCACGATCTGAAATACGAGCGCCGGCAGCCACTGGTAGTATCCGGTCAGCGGCCCTGTGGGGAAACCGGCGAGTTGCAGGGGCAGTCCCGCCACGAGCAGGCCCGACGCGAACACGCCCAGCCATGCGATTGAGACGGGCACCATCCGTCCGCGCAGGAGGAGATAGGAAAAGATCGTACTCCCCACGGCAAAGAAGATCGTACCGATGGGGACGCTCGGGCCCGGCATCAGCAGAAACGCACGCAGCGCGTTCGTTGTAGGGATGTCCGGGACACCCGTCCCGACTCCCGCGTTCGCGAGCCACAGTAGTCGCCAGTAGCTCGGGATGTTGAGCGTTCCGAGAACCCCTTCAGCAACGCGACAGACCAGGCCAGCATTGCAAGCTCGTGGTCCTGGTCGCGCGTGATCCCGTATAGAGTCACGGCCAGCACGAGCGCCGAGAAGCCTTCGAGCAGCGTAAGCAGGATCGCCAGGCGCACGTTAGTCGCGTACTCGCCGATGCGCGCCAGTTTCGCCGAATCACCCTCGACGCCGGTCGCACGATGCATCAACAGCTCGACGCAGATGCCGATCGCTGCGTAGAAGAGGTACGTGAGCGCCCATTCCAAGTTACTTCAATTGCGACCGAAGCGTCGGTGTGATTAGTTCTTCATAGACTTGATCCATCTGTTCCGGACTATAAGGCAAGCCATGATCAAGCCACCATGTGAGCAAGAAAAACAGCGCGCTCGCTAAATAATTCGCGAGGATGGGAATGGGAACCGACGGTTTGCTTTTGATTCGTGTAGTGAGCGCCGCTTCAATCCTTTGGCTTAGGTAGCTTATTCCACTTTTGAAGGTAGAATCGATCATTCCGGATCGCACCAGTCCCTTATAGAAAGGTTGGAAACTCTCTAGGTGTCTAAACAAGAAAGCTACCGGAATGAAAGAACCTCTGCCAACATTATTCCAATCAATGCGTTGCGCAAATCCGTCGAGAAATCTCTCCCAGTCCTTTTGAAAAAGATCTTCCTTATCGCGAAAATGCGTGTAGAAGGTCGACCGTCCTACATCGGCGCGATCAATGACGTTCTGCACGCTGATATCATCGAAGCGCTTTTCCTTTACGAGTTCAACGAGCGCCTTGCTCAGACGGCTCTTCGTACGCCGCTTTCTTCGATCAGTCTTTTTCTTAAGCCTCATCGCGCCAATTCTTGAACAACAAGAGCGGTTTTGTCCAAGAACAGAGTGGAAAATTACTTTTTTCGAAACGTACTGCTAATGCCATCGTATTATTCGCCGTTACTTCTTGCACTGCAAAATCCATGAAATCTTTGGAGGAAAATTCAAAATGAAAAATACAGTGTTGATAACTATCTTGCTTTTGGCGTATTCGGTCATCGCCCAACCGAACCGAGCCGCAGCGGGTGACGATCAGACAACGCACGCGCCATCTATTGTCGCAAACAATGATGATCTAATTTCGGGCGACTGGAATGTGACGTTCTTTGTGCACAAGAGCACCACTCCCGGTACTTTCATTCTCAAGCTCGATGGATCGAAAGTCACGGGAACTGTTTATTCAAATCATACTGGCCCCGGTGTTGTGCGCGATGGCAAATGGGCAGACGGAAAATTGAGTTTCACGCTCGATTTCAAGAACCACGAATCGATTGCGCTTACCGGCACTCTCCGGGTTGACAAGCTCGTCGGCGAGTTTCAAACCGAAGGGTTTACTGACAAATGGGAAGCAACGAAGAAGAACTGAAGAAGAAATAGATCCTGCAGGCCTGATACGCGTGAATGCATAGCCCTAATTAGATTCGAAGAGCAGGCTCGATATTGCGAATGACTCAATGAAGCATTCATCAATTTATGGGATCGCGCTCATCGTTGGTGCGGTGGGCGGCGTTGTGACCATGATGTTCCACCCGACAAGTCGTGATCTCGTCGGTCCAATCGATCAGATTGCTCGAAGAAATGAGATTATCACTGTCGCTACACATGCGCTCGCGCTTATAAGCATTCCAATCTCATTCTTCGGATTCTTAGGTCTTTCGCGGCTTTTGAGTTTGGATCGGCTACTTGTCTCAGCGGCGCTGGTCTTTTATTCGTTTGCTGCCGTGGCCGCCATGTGCGCCGCAGTTGCCAGCGGATTAATTGCCCCTGTCATCACACGCCAAATGATGATTGGTGATGAATCTACGCGGCAGTCTTTGCGCCTGTTCCTTTGGTATGACTCTCTTCTGAACCAAGGCTTCGCAAAGGTCTTTTTCGTCGCTTTGTCCTTGGCAATCATATTCTGGTCTATCTCTATCTTGAGAATCAGCCGCTTTGCACAAACTGTTGGAATCATCGGTTGCGTCGTGACGGTTGTAAGTCTCGCCGGTTTCTTGAGTGGACACGTTCGATTGGACGTGCACGGCTTCGGTCTTTTCATCTTGGCACAGTCGCTCTGGGTTATTTTATTAGGCGTGTTTCTGTTTCGTTGGAACGATTCGATGTCACCCGTCTAACGTCCATATTTTACGAGAAAAGCCTTTTGGCTCAGTCGAAAGGATTCTCGCCAATCGAGACGCGAAGAAACCCTGATGTCTAATTTTGAGTTGAAACGCGAAGCCGACCAATTGATCGAAGCTGCTTGTTTGCCGGATCTCTTGGCTAGCTACGAGGAATGGTTTATCGGCGGCAGTTACAGCTATGACCTCATGTGCTGGCGAGACCTTGATATCTACGTCCTCGATCGCACACACGACCTAAAAAGTTGTTTTGCCGTCGGCTACGAAGTTACTCAACGGTTGGCCGCTAGAAAATCGCGATTTACAAACAATGTGGGCCAGTTCGAACCTGGACCAGATGGGCTGTATTGGGGAATCAAGTTGGGCGATAGCCGGTATGGCGAGTGGAAGCTCGATCTTTGGTTTCTAGATGAGGCGGGATACGAAGAACACGCCAGGTACTCGGCTGGCATGCGCGAGCAATTGTCCGCTGAGACCAGGTCGGTCATTCTCACGATCAAAGAGAGTTACTGGCGGCGGACCGAATACCGGGATACGATCACGAGCCACATTATTTATCGCGCCGTACTCGACGGTGGTGTAAGAACAGTAGCTGACTTTGAACGTCTCATAAGCGTAGATCGCGATGAAGGATGACCGAACTGTGAGTGCGATTTTTTCATCGCAGGAAATAACGACTGCGCAGGACGTCGGCATGAGCAACTGTTTTAGCGAATCGCATTCAAGCGACTTCTGTCCCGGACACGCCGCGTGGGACATTCGTTTCATGAAACTCACACACTGACACGCGCGAGTGTTCGAGAGCATAAGAATTCATTCAAGCCGAAGCATGTTTCTCTTTTCCGCTGTTAATAATCCGTTGCCGGGGAGCGTTTTATGGATCGAGAGATTTTCAGACGGACGTTCGACTAGCCATGCGCGTAAAGAGCACGCTATGGCCGCAGTAATCGGTGAACGGATGATGGCGCCGGTCCCGGGAGTCCAACATTCAAACCTGACAAGAGAATCGTCTCAAAAATCTTCAGCTCTTTGGCGACAGCGCTTGGAGTATTACTTCTGGCAGGGCTACTTTTGTGGTCTTCGTCGCCAGCCGGTGGCTGCCTGCATCGGCTGGAGCGCCACAGGTCAGACGGAAGGCGCCTGACTTTTCTTGCTCAGGCGTGGCGCTCGGATTCATTTGTTGAGCACAAATGCGGTCGGACAAATAACCTGCGACAAGAAGGAGAGCTGCAAAAGCTAACTTGGTTTGTCGTGCGTTCATGTATGGGCTGTCTCTTTTCCAATTTTATTAGAATCAGATTGAATCGATCACGACTTCCGCGGTTGCCCAAGTTGAGGGTTCCACGTCACCTCAAAAATGCGCTTATCTGAATCTACGGGCTTTTCGTTCATGTCGAGGAAGCTAAACGGAGCGCTCTTTGGGTGCATGGTATTGATGTCAATTCCCCGCGCGCCTTCTTTGCCCACTCGAAAACAATGAATGTTGTCGCGTGACGGAGACAAGGTACTGATTCTGCTGGGTGTTATTCTTTCACTGCGGGTTTCTCGCACACGGAAAGTCTTCTGCGAAGCATAATCCGGCGCTTCGCCAACGATTTCGAAATTACGAAGCTGGACTTCACCCTCAAACCCAAGCGTGCACACGCTGGCATTCGGATGGTTATGCGGAGGAAGTACTGCGCCCGGCTCCATTCGCCATTGGATAATGAAGAACGGCGATCCTCTGAAACTTGGCCCAAACCAAACGCGTGGATCTACGTCGGTGTAGGGACCGAGCTTGCTGTCGGGAATCTCTTTCAGCCGAGTTGCCAGCGAACCAATCCGGTAAAGATATTCGTCAACATTGAAACCAGGATCCGCCATAAGTTGCTGCGCGACCGAAACAGCTCTCTTGAGAAAGTCATCCCACGCCAGCTTCTCTGCGGCCGCTAATTCAGTTGTCTTCGAGGCGGTCTGCGCTGCGACATTTTTCGTCAACGCCTTCAGAGCAACTACGGCGGCAAGCGTGGCTAATGAACCGCGAATGAAACGCCGTCGCTCATGAACACCGGGAAAGACTTCTTCTTCGGCCGCCGAATGAGATATCGAGAAATTGTTTTCCGCAAAGGTGTGTCGCATCGCTTTCCCTCCAAAGACCAGAGTCAAGCCGTCCTCAACGAGTAATGCCTGAAGAAAGCAATACACCTTGCTGAGGATTCCTGCATGTGCCATTAGTCACTTTCTAAGGTCACGATATTGTTGACCTTCACGCAACAAACATGACGAAAGTCACTCTGAAGGCTCGGCGGAGTTGTATTATAGTGAAATGGCTTCTACCACTCCGAGATAAAATGAACGTAAAGGCTCGTTACACCTTCAAGCTCTTCAGCAGTGGCAACATTGCCTTTGTCCTGGTCGTTTGTGCCTCATACGCTTCGGCCACGACTGCTTTGATTTACTCCCGGCGGCCGATTCCTTTATGGGAGATCGCTGCGCTCATAACCGTCGCGGCGTTGTACCTGGTTCTGGGAACCTACGGTTTCTCGGTTTTTCGGCATTCCGAGTCGCCTTTTTGGAGACTTGCGTATTTTCTGGTGCAGCTGCTGTTAGCAGGTGCTCTCATACTCTTACGCGGTTCCGCCGGAGAGCTTTCGCTGATCCTGCTTCCGCTGGCGGGCCAGAGCGCACTGCTATTGTCGACACAGTTGATGATTCCGATCTGCGCGCTGATCTATTTAACTCTGGTCATGCCGTTGCTCTTAAGAAGCAGATGGATTGATGCGATCGCCATCGCCATTGTTTACGGAGTCGGTATTATATTCGTCGTGGCCTTTACGCGCGTGGCCGCGAGCGAGCACGAGGCGCGTACGAAACTTGCTGAAGCCAATCAGCATTTACGCGAACGAGCGGCACAGATCGAAGAATTAGCTACTACGAAAGAGCGGAACCGGCTGGCGCGCGAGATACATGACAGCGTGGGGCATTACTTGACCGTAGTTAATGTTCAGATCGGTGCTGCGCAAGCAATCCTTTCGCAAGACCGCGCTCGAGCCCTCGACCATCTGGCTCATGCTCAGACTCTGACACAGGAAGGATTGGCGGAAATCCGTCGTTCGGTAGCGGCATTACGGGCATCTCCGATGGAGAGTCGTCCGCTGCCTGAAGCCTTGAAACAGTTAGTTGAACAATGGAACGCCGGTGGCCGGCAAGCAAGATTGAAAGTCGTCGGAGTGGCGCGTTCGCTAAGGCCGCAAGCGGAACTCACACTTTATCGCACTGCACAGGAAGGTTTGACTAATGTCGACAAGCACGCAAACGCCACCCGCGTTGATCTGCTCCTGGATTATCGCGAGGACGACTCTGTGCTATTGAAAATCGTGGATTGCGGAATCGGCAGTGATCATCCAGAGAGTGGCTTCGGGCTGTCGGGAATCCGGGAACGAGTCCAGTTGTTGGGTGGAGAAGTGCGAATAGAGAGCGCCATAGGCCAAGGATTCGCTTTAGAGGTGAAGCTGTCGGCATGAAACGAATCACCATTCTCTTGGTTGACGATCAGCCGCTCTTTCGTGAAGGCTTGCGCACGCTATTGCTAGTGCAGCCGGATTTTGAAGTTGTCGGCGAAGCTGGCAACGGCGAGGAGGCAATCAATCTCTGTCGCAAGGTACGGCCGTCAGTAGTTCTGATGGATCTACAGATGCCGGTACTTGACGGTGTTGCGGCCACGCGCCAATTGCATCAGGAACTTCCCGAATGCCGGGTGATCGTGTTGACCACGTTCGACGACGATGAACTGGTCTTTGACGGCCTGCGCGCGGGCGCACTGGGTTATTTATTGAAGGATGCTCCGTCCGAGAAACTTAGCGAGGCAATTCGGGTAGCCGCCCGCGGTGAGTCGTTTCTGCAACCATCAGTAGCGGCAAAGGTCGTTGCCGAATTTGCGCGCCTGACGAATAAGGGAAGCTTACTTTTGCGATCATTAATCGAGCCGCTCTCCGGTCGTGAACAGGAGATACTGGTTCTAATTGCGACAGGCGCGAGCAACAGGGAAATTGCTAACAAGCTTTTTCTTGCTGAAGGCACAGTAAAGAATCACGTAACCAGCGTGCTGGCGAAGCTGGGAGTGCGTGACAGGACGCAAGCAGCGCTGAGGGCCAGAGAGATGGGCTTGATTTAACCCACGAACTCTGCAATGCCTTCTAACTAATACTCAACGATATGATCGCTCACAAATCACTAAGCGTCGGTTTTCTGGGTTTTCAAGGCGCAATGGCGCTCGATCTGGTTGGACCGATCGACGCCTTCGCCACGGCCGGCGTTTGACGGGGCGCAGCGCCGTCGACAGCGTCGCGTACTCAGTCGGATTCAAAAGCGCCGACTCATTTCGCCGCGCCTTTGCACGTCGTTTCGGCCTACAGCCCAGCGCCTACCGAAAACACTTCTTACTAAAACGCGAAAGAAAGAAACTCTCCACGTAATATGTCCTAATATGTCGGCAGTTCGTCATGGAGTGACTCGGGTGCAGACGGTAAATTGGCAGCGAGGTTCACACTCAGGAGTCAGCGACAATCCAGATGAAAATCAGGAAGGGGTCAACCGGCAGTCTTATTAGGTCCGTAGGTGTCTGGTGCTTATGGATAACGTTTGTCGCAACTGGTCTTAGTCAACTTAGAACGAAGTGATTTAAGAGGCACCAACGCTGGAAATTAAAGGGAGCATGAAGGCTTATGCATAAATCTAACTTGTTAACTCGCCGCTCGTTTGTCGTGCTCGCCGCCAGTCTTGTCCCCGCTTATAAGCTGGGCTCGTTGTCATCGTTCGGCCTGACGCGCAACCAACCGGCGATCACATATATATGTCCGCCGTGCGGTTTGAATTGTGACACGCGGGAGTTCGACAAGCCGGGAACTTGTCCTGTCTGCGGGATGACGCTGATTGACAAGCAAGAAATAAAACCGGGCCAGCAAGTGAGCATCGAGAAGTTTATGGAGTTTTATAAGATTCCCGGTCTGAGCCTCGCAATCATTGACAACTTCAAAATTGCCGCCACCAAGACCTACGGAGTTACTGAAGCAGGCGGAAATACTCCGGTGACCGCACGGACTCTGTTTCAGGCGGGCTCCGTCAGCAAACCTGTCGCGACCCTTGGGGCATTGCATCTTGTCGAACGGGGAAAACTTTTGTTGGACGAAGATGTTAATCGGAAGCTCAAGAGCTGGATTCTGCCCGAAAATGAATTCACGAAAGAGCAGAAGGTGACGCTGCGCCGGATCATGAGTCACAGCGCCGGGACGACCTTGCATGGTTTTCCTGGTTATGCCGTGGGCTCGCCCGTACCAACGCTGGTTCAGGTTCTCAATGGCGAGAAGCCGGCGAACAACGCACCAGTGCGTGTGGACATCGTGCCGGGAACTAAATGGCGCTACTCGGGAGGTGGTGTGCTCATCGAGCAGCAGTTGATGATTGATGTAACGGGCAGGTCATTCCCGGAGCTCATGCACAAGATCGTCTTTGACAAGCTCGGCATGAAGGATAGCACGTTTGAGCAACCGCTGCCGGTCTCGCGCGCCTCGTCGGCAGCGAGCGGTAATACCTGGAACGGAAAAGTTGTTCCGGGAAAGTGGCACATTTATCCAGAGATGGCGGCAGCTGGTTTGTGGACCACACCTACCGATCTGGCGAGGTTTGCCATCGAAGTCACACTGTCCAAGCAAGGCAAATCAAATCGCGTTCTGTCGCAGAACATGACGCGCGAAATGTTGAAGCCACAGATGCCGCGCGTCGAAGAGATCGCTTTGGGAAACATGGAACATCGGGATCGAATGGGACTCGGTTTCTTTTTGGGTGACGAGACGAGACCCGATCTTTTCGGGCACATTGGTGACGACGAAGGTTTTCAGGCGATGCTGATGATGTATGGCGATTCAGGACAAGGCGCGGTAATCATGGGCAACTCACCTTCTGTCATTCGATTAGGCGATACGATTCTCGATCGGGTCGCGGGTGAATATGGTTGGAAGGAATATGTGTCGTCTCATCGTCCGCACGCGAGTAATCTTCCAAGTTAAATACGGAAAGGTAAACACCAAATGATCCGCAATACTAAACTAAGACTCGTCGCGATTCTATTAATGGCATGTGTTTGTTCGATCCCAGCGCACGCCGTGGAATCAATCGGCGCGCAAGTGGAGGAGAAAAAACCAACCGTCGCGATCCTTTTATTCGATCATGCCGAGATCATTGATTACGCCGGACCGTGGGAGGTATTCGGCGGAGCTGGCTATAAAGTCTTCACCGTCGCTGAAAAGACCGACACAATCAACGCAGTCTTTGGTCAGAGAATTAACGCCGACTACACTTTTGAAAACAGTCCGAGAGCAGACGTACTCCTCGTGCCGGGCGGCGGCGTACGCGATCCGACGAATGACCCGAGGCTCATTAAGTGGGTGAATTTCAATTAAGTCCCTTTCCGACCGCTTGCAGGCTTATCGTGTCAACAGGGAAACGCTAATGTGCGATGAATAACGTCTTGACCGAAAGATGCGTTGTGTAGCAACGACGTAATCGGAATCGCGGGCGAGAAAAACGTTTGGAACGAATCTCTGTGGGTTGCGATCATAAAGCGGAAACCAAGTGCTTTGGACCTGTACCATGATGCGATGCCCTTGAAGGAACGCATGATCGTTGGTGTGCAGATCGATTACGTATTCGTTGACCTGATTCGCGGGAATGGGTTCGGGATTGGTGAATGAGTGGCGGAACCTGCCGCGTAAAATTTCATCGGCGATCATCAACTCATAGCCCGCCATCTTTGGATCTTTGGGATAGCTCTCCGGATAGAGATCGATCAGCTTCACGACCCAATCGCTGTCCGTGCCTGATGTCGAAGCAAAGAGATGCGCCACGATATCGCCGGCGATCACTGTGTCTTCCTTCAGCGGCTCCGTTTCCCAAGTCAAAACGTCAGGGCGATTCTCGACAAAGCGTTGGTCTTCAACCAGCCATGTGGACCAACGCGAGCCGCCTTGGTCGGCAGGGTTGTAAGTGGGCTCGATAGGCCGCTGACGGTACGGCACGGGATGAGCCGGATCTGAAACGTAGCTATCGAATTGCGGCTGCGTTCCTGTTGGTGGATCGAATGAAAGCTGTCCATTCGCGTGAAGGTAAAGATTCCGCTGCGTTACGTTCGCGCGAGGCGGCCAGGCATTGAACGATGTCCACCGGTTCGAGCCCGTCTCGAACGTTATGGCTTCCGGCTGTTCGAGCTTGCCTTTGTCCTTCAGATAATAGGCGAACCAGGGACGCAAAATGTTCGCGCGAAAGTATTGGCTCGCCGGCGTTCCGAAATCGATGTTGCCCAGCTTGTCGCCCGTGGCACGGTTCCAACCGCCGTGATTCCATGGCCCGGCAACCAGATAATTCATATGGTTCGTATCAGTCTTCTCTAGAATCTCATAAGCTTTGATCGGGCCATAGAAGTCTTCCTGGTCCCACCAGCCGGCGACATGCATGATCGGCACGGTGACCTTCTTGAGTTGGTTGACCAAAGCTTGTTGCTGCCAGAATTGATCGTAATTGGGATGCGAAACAAAGTTGTTCCAGGTCGGCAACTTTCCGTGAAAGTACTTTGCATCCGCATTTGAGAGGGCGCCGAGGCGCAGATACCATTGATAGGTGTCATATCGATCGAACTTAAAGTTTGAGACTACGTTCGAAGACTCCAACGCGAATGCGTACTCAAAACCATAACTCAACCGGAAGGCTCCGTTATGATGAAAATCATCCCCCAGGAACATATCAGCGGGTGTTGCCAGCTCGGTGACCGCCTTCAACGCGGGATGCGGGTCGATTACTGCCATCACCACTAACCAGCCAGGATATGAGGTCCCAAACATTCCGACACGACCATTATTGCGCGGGACGTTTTTGATCATCCAATCGATCGTGTCGTAGGTGTCGGTGCCTTCGTCGATCGCAGTCGGATTGCCGGGCCCGCGCGGCGGACGTTGCATGACAAACTGCCCTTCGGACTTGAACTTGCCGCGAATGTCCTGGAACGCGAAAATGAATCCTTCCTCAATCAATTCCTGCAAAGAACCAGGAAAGCCCCGATAAATATTATCGATGCCGTAAGGAGTGCGATTAAGGAGAATCGGCAACGATTCGCGATGCGACTTGGGAGCGTAGATAATCGTGTGCAGCTTCACACCGTCGCGCACGGGAACCATCTGTTCGATCTTGTTGAACCCGGCGGGCGGATCCGGCGGCAGTGAAGTTTGAGCGCGCAGTTGGAAGGAGAAAAGAAGAATGATTGGAAGCAATTGAACGAATCGTGCTCTATTAGTCATGGAAACTCTCCAGGATCAGAATCGACTTAAGCTTGGGGGTCGCAGCGGTTCCTGCAAAGATTCGAAAAAACTCGGCGTTCTTTGCGAGATTCTCTGGTTCCTCCGCGATGAAATTCGTCCGTCGTAGTCAGCCGCGCTTTATTTGATCTTGCCCGGCCCCCAAAGCGCTCTGCCTGGTTTCGCGCCCGTATGCTCGCTATCTTTGAGCACCTGCACGCCGTTCACAAAAACATGCTTGACGCCCACTGCCAGTTGATGGGGATTTTCGAACGTCGCGCGGTCAGCGATCGTTTGCGGATCGAAGACGACCATGTCGGCGAACATTCCCTCTTTCAGAAAGCCTCGATGATCTAAGCCGAGATTCGTCGCCGGCAAACCTGAAAGTCTGCGCACGGCTTCGGCGAGCGAGATTACTTTCTCTTCGCGCACGTACTTACCGAGCAGGCGCGCGAAGTTTCCATAAGCGCGAGGATGCGCCGAGGATCTGAGGAAGACCCCTTCGGGCGCGATTGAGGCCGCATCTGAGCCGAACGAAACCCAGGGCTGCCGAATCTGTTTCTTGATGTTGTCTTCGCTCATCAGGAAATAGATCGTGCCGATGCGGGAGCGATCTTCGAGCACCAGATCCATAATCGTTTCGACTGGATCTTTCCCGCGCATGCGCGCGACTTCAGCAAGTGTCTTGCCGGTCAATGGTTTCAATTTTTCAGTCTTGAAGCTTGCGAACAGGATGCGATCGGGAGAGCCGGCGAGTAGATACAAGTTCTCCCATTCATTGGTCGGCGTGCGAATCGCGTCGGCGATCTTCTTGCGCGTGGCAGGATCCTGAAGACGCTGGTAAGCAGCTTCGCGCCCGCCGTCGAAGACCCAGGGCGGCATGGCAGCGTCGAGACCCGTGCCACCGGCCGGGTAGGTGTACATGTTGGCAGTGATCTTCACGCCCTGGCGGCGTGCGTCTTCGATCATCTTGATGACTTGAGCCATCTTGGGCCAGTTCGCTTCACCGGACGCTTTCAGATGATAGATTTCGGCCGGCAGACCGGCTTCGCGGCTGACGCGAATCGTTTCCTGCACGGCTTCGAGCAGTTGATTGCCTTCGCTGCGCATGTGCACCGTGTACTTGCCCTGATATTTGGCGGCAACTTTGCACAACTCAATTAGCTCATCCGTCTTCGCAAAGAACGCCGGTGGATAGATCAGAGCCGTCGTGATGCCGAGCGCGCCTGCTTCCATCTCGCGCCGCACCAACTCGCGCATTTGGTCTAGTTGCTCAGGCGTGGGTGGTTTGTCTTCGAGGCCGATGACGTATTCGCGGATCGTGGCCGCGCCGATGAACGATGCAACGTTTTGCGAGACGCCTCGCTTTTCAAGGTATTTCAGATATTCAGACAGCGTGGTCCACTCGATGTCGTACTTTACGTCGCCCTGCTGTTCGCGAAGCCGCCGCTTCATTTCATCGTTCAGCGGCCCCATCGAAAGCTCGCCGAAGATCTGAGTTGTCACGCCTTGCTTTATCTCACTCAGCGAACGCGGATCGCGAATCAAAGATGACTCAGAGTGAGAGAGCATGTTGATAAAGCCGGGAGCTACGGCGAGTCCTTTTGCATCGACAATCGTCGGCGCGGTGGCGCGACTCAGATTGCCAATGTCAGCGATGCGATCGCCTTTGATTCCAACGTCGGCTCTCACGGGTTGGCGTTCAGTGCCGTCATAGACCGTGCCACCCTTGATGATTACGTCGAATGATTGCGGTTGAGCCGTTGCGCGATGCTCACCTTGCCCGACCAACATCATGGAAAGCGCAAAGAACAGCGTTAGCGTAAGAACCTTTCGCAGGTTGATTTTCATTTCGCGCCTCAATGTTGCGTACGGTGTAGCGAAAGCACCAGCCCCAGAAACAGCCTGCGGAGCAGGCGTCAGCATAAAGCCTGGGGCGTGGGCCCCAGGAACAAGAGCAGTCAAAAATACCCAAGCCCGCGAAGTGGGGCGACAGCGGACAGATTACGCTCCGCCGTGTCGATTTCACCTAGATGTCCGAAAACACTGGTTCTGCCGCCCGCTTACGCGGGCTATTGATCCTTCGTGGTTTCCAACCTGGGGTTCCGCTTCGCTCCACCCCAGGCTTTACTCTATGCCTGCTCCGCAGGCTGGGCATAAAGAACCGGCAACGAATCTAACGCGCCGAAGGCGCCCTCTCCGTGCTGCTGTACTTCTTCATCAGATCGATCGCGCGATCAGCCAGCTTGAAGAGATGTGCATGCGCGCGATTGCCGTTGGTCAGAATAGCGAAGCCGAGCTTGCGATCACGATTGCCAAGCAGGAACGCAGTATAACCAGGCACACTGCCGCTATGCGCGATGTAGCGATCACCATCGCGCACCTCGGTCCACCAAGTTAGACCGAACCCGGCGGTCTCGTTGCCCCAAATGTTTTCTATTGTCCCCTTGAATTGATCGTATTGCCGCGTGAACATCTGCTCCAACGTCTTCTCGCTGATCAGCCGCTTCTCTTTGAATACTCCGCCATTGTACGGAATCGCAAGTCGCTCTCCCATGTCCGGCCGCGGCTCGAAGGCAGTGCTGTTCATTTCCAACGGCGTGAAGATGTGTTCCTGAATGTATTGCTTGTAAGTGACGCCCGAAAATTTCTGCACGAGATAGGCCACCAGCGTAAACGCCATATTCGAATAGGTGACTGAAGTGAGGGGCGGCTTGGTGATCTTTAGCGACTTACGTAAGTAATCTTCAAGCGACGGCGGCACCGTGTCGCCCCAAACCGGAAATGGGCCGAAGTCCGCAGGTAAGCCGGAAGTATGCGTCAGCAGATGCCGGAAGGTGACAGGATGCTGGAGGTCTTCGCCCTGAATTTTGAAGTCGGTCAGATAATCATTGACGCGATCGTCAAGCTTGAATTTGCCCTGCTCCATCTGCTGCAGCAGCGCGATCGTGGACATCGCTTTGAAGGTCGAACCGATCAGATAAACCGTATTCGGTGTCGCCGGAGTGCGCGCCCAGAGATTCGAATAGCCATAACCATTTGTCCAAATGACTTTGTCGCCGGCAATCAAAGCGATCGACGCCGAAGGTATATTTCCGGCGAGCAGCATTCGCTGAATTTCAGGTTCGAGTTCGCTGACAACGCGATCGGTGTTGACGGTTTGCGCACCGCCGATCCTGGGAGCAAACAAAACGATCGCCGTAAAGCTCAGAATCGATAAGTAAGATCGAAATGGGATTCGTTTTGGAAAGCGGAATGTGACTTTCATCTCGCGACAGTTTTAACGCATAGGACGCCGAGGTTTACGCAGAGAAAGCTTCTCTTAATCGATTCCTGCGAAAACCACTGGGTGTTCTCTGCGGTGAAAATAGTATCGAACAAATTCTATCGCGTTCGAGGCTTCGACACGCGATCAATCGGCGCCGGTCGAGGCGCGCGCTTCACCGGATTCTGTTCAAGCAGCTTCATTCCTTCCTGCACCGCGCGCTCGAGCTGTGGATCGTGTCCCTTGATCACTTCGGCGGGCGTGTACTCGACTTCAACGTCCGGCACCACTCCCTCGTTTTCAACGGCCCACTTGCCGGAAAGATCATAAAACGCCAGATTCGGCGCCGTGATGCCGCCACCGTCGATCGTCGGTGGATAACCAAGCGTGCCAACCAGTCCACCCCACGTTCGCGTGCCCACCATTGGCCCGAGCTTGCGGAGGTGGAACATATAAGGCAAGGCATCGCCACCTGAGCCTGCCGACTCGTTAATGATCATCACCTTCGGTCCATAGATACCGGCGATTGGTGAAGTGGCAGGCTGCCCATCACGTTGCACGAAGTAGCCCATCAGTTTTCGATCCAGCTCGTTGACGATGTAGTCCGCGACTTGTCCGCCGTGATTATAGCGCTCGTCGATGATCGCTCCGTCTTTGTCTTGCTGCGCGTAATAGTAACGAGTGAAGTATGTGTAACCAGGGCCTGCGGTGTTGGGCAGCCAAACGTAAGCCAACCTGCCGTTCGAGAGTTTGTCGACCATTCGGCGATTGTCTTCGATCCACGCGCGCGTGCGCAGCCCGTCTTCGTTAGGAACAGGAATCACAGTCACGACGCGCGAACCTTCTAAAGATGGGTTCTTGCCGACGCGAATCAAAGTTTGTCGTGCCGCAGTACCTTCGAACATGCTGTAAAGATTGGCCGGCGGCGTAAGCGCGCGGCCGTTTACTTCGAGCAGATAATCGCCTTCGGATACTTGAATACCAGGAGCGCTTAGTGGTGCCCGTAGATCGGGGTTCCAATTCTCTCCGGTGTAGATTCGCTTCATTCGATAGCGGCCGTTTTCGATCGCGAAGTCTGCACCCAACAACCCGACGTTGACTGGATCTTCACTGGGCACGTCGCCCGCGCCGGTCAAATACGAATGACCCACGGTCAGTTCGCCGCCAACGGTCGCGATCAAATAAGCAAGGTCCGATCGATGGGCGACATATGCAAGCAGTGGACGATACTTTTCGTAAATCGCTTGCCAGTCGTCGCCGTGAAACTTCGGGTCGTAGAAATACTCGCGCTGAATACGCCACGTCTCACGAAAGATGTCCTCCCACTCGGCGCGAGGATCGACCTTCATTTCGAGTTGCGCGACATTGAGTGGCCCGTCACCGACCCTTACCGGAGCAGGTCGATCGGTGGGAACGATTCCCCAACTCAATCCTCCGCCGGCGCTTCCCTGGTAGAGCAGCTTCTTCTTGTCGGCTGACAATGAATACGAACGTATCCCTTCGAGAAATGGCGCCGCAGTGCGCTCTCTTAGTTGATAGCGCTGCAGACGCAGAGAAGGCGGTCCGGGCGCGGTCGTCACAATCGGCTCCGTGTAGTAGAAGCTACCCGCAGCGCCTGCGGTGAGATTGCCGTAATCGCCCGCTGGTATGTTCACCGAAATTATTCTCTGCCCGATGCGATCAAAATCGATGCGAACATTCACGGCGCGCGGCGCAGGGGCCGGCTGAGGCGGCGGAGCTTCTGCCGGCGGGGAAGGTTTCGGCGGCGGCTCGTCGCCAGTCTCGGGAAGCAAAGGTGAAGGCTCATTCGCGCTGAGCACGGCAAGATAAACGGCGCGGCGCACGGGACGATCGATTGAGCTCATCTCCAGCCAGCCGGTGCTGGGTCCATAATTTGTGCTGGCCATGAAGTAGAGGTATTTGCCTCCCGCATCGAAGGCGGGCGAAATTGAATCCGCCATTCCATCCGTGATCTGGTGAGACTTCTTATCTGCCAAAGAGTATATGAAGATTGCGCGCAGACGGCTCGGCAGGTTCTTTGAATACGCAACCCATTTCGAATCGGGCGACCAAATGGCATCAAATGACCGCGCGGGATCGGGATAGTTATCCGTGTCGATCTTCGTCGCTTTGCCACTTCCTATTTCGATCGACCAGAGATTTCGATGATTGTCCTGAAGCAGGATCTGCGTTCCGTCGGGTGACCATGCCGGCGCCGAGAAGAACGCGGTTGACGGCAAGGCAATTGCTCGCGGAGTGGTCACGCCGAGCGGATCGCCGAGCATCAGTTGATACTCTCCGCTCGCGTCTGAGAGCCACGCGAGCTGACTACCGTCAGGCGACCAGGCGGGACTGCGATCGTGCGCACCCGAACTCTGCGTTAGATTTCGGTAGTCACCTTTCTCGGCGGGCACGGTGAAAATTTCGCCGCGCGCTTCGAAGGCCGCGCGCGCTCCGGTTGGCGAAAGCGCCGAGCTACGAATCATGCTGGCGACTTTCTTGAATTGCGTTCGCGCCCAATTGCGTTCGCGCCCACGGAAAATCGCCGGTTACCTGAATGTCGACTCGTTGGGTTTTGCCACTCTTCGCATCGACGAGATAGATATAACCGGCCTGCTCGTAAACTATCGCGTCAGGACCCGCCGACACCGTCATGATGTCGAAGTCGTCGTGATGCGTGAGCTGAGTTACCTCTTTTGTGCCTTCATGATAAGCGAAGAGGTTGGTGGTGAAATTACGATCGGAAAGAAAGTAGATCGTGTCACCGATCCACATCGGCAGCGTGTCGTTGCTGTTGTTCCACGGAAGCCTCTCGACGGCATGATCGGCAAGATTCATCACTAAAATTGGGTGAGTGCGGCCACCGCGATAGTGCCGCCACATGCTGGTTTCATACCAATCGGGAACGAAGGCAGTTGTGATCTCTTCATAGGCAATACGTCTCACATCGGGAGAATAAGACGCGCTGAAGGCCCGCGGCATTGGTAACGGTTCCGGAAATCCGCCGTCTACACTTACTGTCCAAAGGCGAAAGTAAGATTGCTGCGGCGCACTGTCCCGCACTGAGGCAAAGATCACGCGTCGCCCATCCGGTGTCCAGCCACGCACGCGATCGAGGCCGGGATGATACGTCAAACGTTTTGGATCGCCACCCGCAGTTGGAACGACGTAAACATCGGTGTTACCCGCGATGGTCGCTGTGAAAGCGATCTGTGATCCATCCGGCGAGAAGTACGGATCGATTTCCGCGCCCGGCGTCGAGGTGAGGCGCCGTGCTTGTCCGCCGCTGCGAGGTACGATCCACAAATCGCCGGCATATTCAAAAGCCACCGAGTCGCGACTCACCGTCGGATGACGGAGCAGACGTGTATCCTGCGCAGTCGCGATGCCCGAGATGGATAGACACAATAACAGATCAAAGAGGATCAGTCGTCGTATGTTCATGGATGATTTCTCACGAGCCGTTTAGCGTAAAAGCCAAGAGTTTGGTTTGGTGGGAACAGCAGCCGCTTAGTAGCGAATGGTTCTCTGTTCCCACCGCTGGCAGAAGGGCCTCGGTGACAGTAGACGTGAAACCGAGCTACACATCCGCCACTACTAACAGATGCTCGTCGATCTCTGTCCAGCCTCTCCCCGATCGGAGAGGGAGTCTTTGCAGCCGACTCAGAACGAAATTCTGAATCCAATCTGTCCTTCACGTCCCGGCAGCACCTGTGTTATCGATCCGAACGGTTGGGTAGAAATGTTCTCCCGGTTCTGGACCGAGGCTGGGTTCTGACGATTCAACAGATTGAAAAACTCAAAGAGTATCTCTGCCTTGACTCGTTCGCGAATGTTGAAACGCTTGGAGAAGCGCAAATCGACATTGACGAATGGCGGCGCGGTGAAGCCATTTCTCCCCGCCGTAAAATCGATACCGTTGAAATTACCATTGCCGTCTGGGTCTCTGTTCAAAGCGTCGAAGCGGCTAAAGTGAAAACCGCTCTGTGCGCGAACAATGCCGCTGATTTGAAATTGCCACGGAAGATCCACCAGCCCGTTGACCTGAAAGATATGATCCAGGGCCAAGCTTGACGGGCCTTTGTCCAGATCGGGGCCATTGACAAATGTTCCCGCCGCTGCAACGAAATTACCATTCCTGCTAGTAAACGATCCGTTCGCATTTGTCTGCTTCGTACAGGTGGGATTCGAGGCCGGGCACGGTTCCGTAACCACGGGAGCGATCCCGATGAAGTTGTCCGTAGGAGGTGTAAAGATGCCAAGCGAATTGTCGGTTGCTTTGGCATAGGTATAATTCGCTCCAAGAAGGTAGCGGTTGCTGAGGCGCTTATTCAAGCTCACGACCAGTGCGTCATATTTGCCCTTGAAGAAGGGGCCGAATGTTCGAATCTCTCCCGTGGTATTGGGGGGGTCAAAGCTTCGGCCAATACCCGCGACACGAGACCTGAAAGCAAGATTGCTGAGCCTAACACCCAGAAGATCCCGCATTTCGCGGTGAAAGTAGTCGGCCTCGACCACTATATCTCTTGTTATCTCCCTCTGCACGCCTACGCTGAAACCGAGTGTATGGGGAGTCCTAAATGTGCTGTCAGCCGTCGTAGGCGACACCTGCGGAGGGATAATTGGATTATTTAACACTCCAAATTGTCCCCATTCAAAGTATCCCGCGGGCTGGCCGATGGCTGCGGCGGCTTGTGTTAGGTACTCGGCCGGTGTCAGGCCAGTAAGCGACTGTACATTATTGATGTTGATGATCGCATTGGCCGGTATGAATGCATGACCTGGCGCAACCACTCTGTTCAACCTGTCAACCCCGACCATCGGCCCTCCAAGTGGGCAACCTACTACTGGAGGTCCAGCGATCTGCGCGTCAGTAAGGCGGTTCGAAATGCAAGGACCCGGAAGGCCAACGGCGAAGGCCAGGCTGGAGATTAAACTGGGCGACCCGTAAAATCCCCGTGGAAAGTATAACGATTGAACAACTCTCCGGTCGCTGCCGCCAAATCCGGGAATCTGTTCCACCAAGCCCAGCCGGAACTGATCATAAAACACGCCGAAGTGTGAACGAATAACCGTTTTCGGCGTAACCGACCAGGCGACGCCCAGCCGCGGAGAAAAGTTTTTCTGTGCGTCGAACTCGCTATCATGATCCCAGCGAAGCCCAAGATTGACAGTCAGATTCTTTCTGATCTTCCAATCGTCCTGCACATACAACGCGTTGTAATTATTCCGCAAATGTATCTGTTTGGCTTCCGGCGTGGCGCCCCCAGCCACCAAGAGCAAGAAAATGCCGCTGTTTACGGGGCCAAGGTTAAGGTAGTCATCGATAGTGGCAAATAGCTGGTTTGTCAATGTTTGAGAATCGAGCCCGTCAACTTTGGTACGTAGAAACTGCCACCCGAACTTCAAGTCGTGATCGCCAAAAACCTTGTTTACGTTGGCCGCTACTGACGTGTATTTCTGGTCCAGATTCGAAGGTGTCGACGAATTACCAAAGGTTACCCCTGGAAGAGTGCTAAAAAACCCACACGTCGGAGGACAAATCTGCTGCGCGGGGAAGGCGTTTAGTAAGGTACTCCCCGTGAACTCCGGATGGGCAGGCCGACTATCGGAGGGCTCGCCGCGATAAGAACCGCGGAGCGTTACTATCCACGGATTGCCCTGGTCACCCAGCAGCATTGTATCGCCAAACCCCAATAGCAAATTGCGGCCGCTGGTGCTGGTTCGAGTTGACGGTAATCCCGATCCCGCACCCCTGGCGAATTCATTTGTGTAGTTCAGTTCCTGAACCAACTGGTGTCGTCCAAACTGTTCGTTGAGCTTAAAAAAATTCCGGGTTGCTCGGCTGCGCTGTGGAACATCGAGTGGGTTCTCCTGGTTGCGCAGAAGCTGAAGGATGGACGCTGCTCCAGCCGATGTGCCGAGATCCGGATACTTGAAATCAATGGCACGGTCCTCCGTGATCCGTTCCGACGAGCCGAAGAAGAAAATTCTGTCTTTAAGGACCGGCCCGCCCCCCGCGAGGCTATAGTCGAATCTGCGCAGATGCAGCGGATTCGTCACCGCTGGGTCCAGCGAGTTGACGGAATCGAAAGATTCGTTACGGTGAAACAGCGACCCGACACCGTGAAAAGCATTCCCGCCGCTCTTGGTGATAACATTGACTATCGCCCCCGATGCCTGTCCAAACTCGGCCTTGAACCCTGTCGTTAGCACCTGAAACTCGGCAATGGTCTCTTGATTAAACTGCGCCGCAGGGCCGCCATTGACGGTGTCCTTGTTAGGCTGCCCGTCGATAAAGAAATTGTTATTGCCGCTCCGCTCTCCTAGTACCGGATTCGCATTATCGCCGCTGGATTGCCGGTTGATGGCGACTCCGGGAACGAGCTGCAACAGGTCGAGGTAGTTGCGACCGTTGACGGGATATTCCGTGATTTGGCGCGGAATAACAGTCGTGCCCGTCGCGGATGAGGTTGAATCAATCAACTGTGTTTCCGCGCTCACATTAACTTGCCCTTGTACGGCGCCAACTTCCAGTTGAATGTCTAAAGTCAGAGTGCGATTCACCGTCAGTTCGAGGTTCTCGATATTGCGTTCGGTAAAACCCTTGCTGGAAACCGTTAGAGTGTAGGTTCCCGCGGGCAATGCAGTGATCCTGTAATAGCCGTCCATGTCGCTCACAGCCGTGCGTTCGATGCCCAGTGACGCGGCCTTCAAAGTGATCTGCGCGCCGGCGACCACCGCTCTCTTCGCGTCAGTGACGGACCCTTCAATAGTCGAAGTCGTGGTCTGGGCGGCGGCGGTCGGAGCAAAGAGTTGGATCATGGAGAGAGCGAGAGAAAGGACTGTAAACGAGGACCCGTACCTCCGCTGCTCAGGTTGGGCCTCCGCTCCTATCAGATTGTCGATCGGTATTAGGATAATCCCTTTCATAACCTCTGCCTCCTCTTAGGAAAGTCGAAGTGCCGCACTCGCACTCGACTAATCGTGACGATCCATCACCAGCAGTTGGGCTCGGCCTTGCCTTTGCTCGTAGCGAACAAAAAGCAGATGGATAATTGAGCCAATACTTCGTTGTCTTGCAAAGCCTGAACAGATCTGTTGATTTGGATACCGCAGGTCTCTTTACCGCAAGTGCTGCAAAATGTCAATAGTGCGACGGATGCTGCACAGACTTCCTTGCCTCTCGAACTTTGATTTGCTATCTTGCCGGGCCATGCAAACTCGATCTGAAGGCGCGACCAGGCTTTGCGAAGCCGTCTCTGAACAGCTCGCCATCGAGAGAATTGAAATGCGAACGGTGCGTTTACCGCTCAACGAGCCGTTCGAAACCAGCTTCGGTTCGATCGATTCGCGCTTGATATTCCTGGTCAGCGTCGAAGGAGAAGGACTGACCGGATGGGGCGAAGTGGTCGCCGCCGAAGAGCCACTTTATAGCTATGAAACTGTCGGCACGGCTTGGCATGTGATCCGAGACTATCTCGCGCCGGCGATGTTGTCTCGACCTTTGCTGAATCTCGCCGAGCTTTCAGTCCGCTTCGCTCCATTTCGCGGCCACAACATGGCCAAGGCTGGATTGGAACTGGCCTACATGGACTTGCTCGCGAGAACGAGAGATCAATCCCTCTGTCAATTGATCGGAGGAACGCGTTCACGGATACCGGTGGGCGTCAGCCTCGGCATTCAATCTTCGCTGGACCAACTCCTGGAACGCGTAGATCGATACCTGGCCCTGGGTTATCAGCGAATCAAGCTCAAGATCAAACCCGGTTGGGACCTTGACATCGTGCGAGAAGTGCGGCGGCGTCATCGCGCCATTCTGCTCTCAGTCGATGCCAACTGCGCCTACACGTTGGCGGATGAGAATCATCTGAGAGCATTGGATGATTTCGGCCTGCTCATGATCGAGCAGCCGCTTGATCATGACGATCTGATCGACCACGCAAAGCTTCAAGCAAAATTGTCCACGCCTATCTGTCTCGACGAAAGCATCACCGGCCCGGCGCGGGCTGGACAGGCTCTCGATCTGGGCAGCTGCCGAATTATCAATATCAAGATCGGACGGGTTGGTGGCTACTCACAAGCGCTCGCGATTCATGACTTGTGCTATGCGCGAAGCATACCGGTCTGGTGCGGCGGAATGTTGGAATCCGGCATCGGTCGCGCGCATAATATCGCGCTCGCGAGTCTTCCGGGATTCTCTCTTCCGGGGGACATCTCGGCCAGCGCCCGTTACTTCGCGCGAGATTTAATCGTGCCGGAGGTGAGCGTTGCCGCGGACGGTACGGTGGAAGTGCCCCGTGGTCCAGGACTCGGATTTGCAGTCGATCTGGATTACATTACTTCCAACACTGTAAGCATTGAACAAATTGAAGGCTCAAGGAAATGAAGATTGTAAGGACGCGCATGAGTTCACGGTAAGCAATGTCGTCTTTTCAGAACCGCGAGCGGTAGCGAGCGGGTGAATGGCAATTTCCTGCCGGGAGTACCCGCTCGCTACCGCTCCCGGTTCTGACACGAGGCCCGTGTTTTGCGCACTAGGTGATTCATGAAAAGTTCCAACTCGCGCAAGAGAATCCAGAATGCCTTTCAGAGTGCTGATGGCGGTGATGGAAAAGCTCCACACAGCCCTCTTGAGGCGCGCCTCGCTAAAGCGAGACCCAAGCTTAACCCGCGTCGGCAGCGTTTGGTGCGGGCCATCCTCGATTCCGCGGAAGAGACGTGTTTCCTTTCTTCCCGCGAGATGGCCAAGCGTTATCACGTCGATGCCACCACGATCCTCCGCACTACACAGGTTCTTGGTTACGGAAGTTTCGCCGACTTTGCTGCTGACCTGCGCCAGCACTTCGTATCACGCATCACTCCCTACACGGCACTGAAGGCTGCCACCCAGGAACATCGCAGTGTCGCGGATCACATCGATCACTCTTTAGACAAGGCTTTGGAAAATCTAAATATTCTGAAGTCGGATCTGGACCGCCGGCGCGTGATTGAGTTGGCGAAGGCGATCAAGCGGTCACGCCACGTCCTGGTTGTCGGGTTGGATTTCGCATCTTCGCTCTCGTATTACCTGGCCTACGGATTATTAGCGCTCGGTTTCGACGCCGAGGCGCCCATGGGCAGCAGCGGTAATTTGCAATACAAAGTCGAAGTGCTGACGGCGAAAGATGTGCTGGTCGCGATCAGCTTTGGCCAGTGTCTGAGAGACACGGTTGAGGCCGTGCTGCGGGCCAGAAAGCAGGGCGTGCCTACATTTGGAATTACTGACAGCACAAGCTCGCCGATTGCTCGCTACTGTGACGCTCATTTGATTGCTCCCGTCGTCAGTCCCTCGTTTCTCAATTCCTATGTTGCCCCGATGGCGGCGATAAGTGCAATTCATGTAGCTTGCGCTCATATCGATCCAAACCGCTCGCTCAAGCGGCTCAGACCAACCGACCGAGAATACGCCTCAGGGCATCGGTGGTATCGAGAGCGGAAAGGCTTCAACGGAGACTTGCGGTAAGGATTGACATCGTGTCCAGCGCCGGCGAAGCACCAAACATTATTATCCGCGACAAACTGACCCACTCTGGACTGCCTGCCACAGCAAATGAAAGATGGAAAATGAAACACGGCCTTTAGCATCGCCTCTTGATCAGGACTCGCTGGATTCCCGTCCGGCCACGACCCTGGAACGCACGCTTGGCTTGCGCGATCTCGTCATGCTTATAGTCGGTGGGGTCATCGGATCGGGCATCTTCATTGTGCCGGGCGCAGTTCTCCGCCAGACTAATGGCAGCATCACTTTGGCGATGCTGGTTTGGCTTGCCGGTGGGATTCTTTCTTTGCTCGGCGCTCTGACTTATGGGGAGTTAAGCGCGATGAATCCGAAAGCGGGTGGCCTGTACATCTTCATCCGCGATGGTTTTGGCAGTCTGCCTGCATTCTTGTACGGCTGGACGCTCTTCCTTGTGATCAGCAGTGGTTCCGTCGCCGCGCTTGCGGTGGCTTTTAGCAGCTACCTCGGTCAAATTATTCCCCTCTCTCCGCCGTTCGCAAAGCTCGCCTCCATTGCGATGATCGTGCTGGTGACAATCGTCAACGTCCTCAGCACCAGAGAAAGCGCGAACCTGCAAGACTGGACGACGGCGATCAAGATTGCGGCAATCATGATAATGAGCGCCGCGTTGTTTGCGCTGGGACATGGATTCAATGGTGTCTCGCTGGCGGCGCCCCCGAATGTTAGCGCCAAATCGCTCGCATCTGGCGCTGGTTTCGCGATGATTGGGGTCTTATGGGCCTACGAAGGATGGCAATACGTTACCTTCAGCGCCGGTGAAACCATTAACGCGCAACGTAACTTTCCGCGCGCCCTGCTGATCGGCTCGTCAGCGCTTATAGGCATTTATCTTATTGCGAACCTGGCGTATCTAGCCGCGCTTGGCCCGGTAAAAGCAGGGCAGACTGACAGCATTGCCGCTACTGCCATGACTACCGTCGTCGGTCCTGCGGCATCGAAATTGGTAGCGCTAGCGATCCTGATCTCCATCTTCAGCGCGACAAATGCGATCACGTTGACCGCCCCGCGGGTTTATTACGCGATGGCGCGCGACGGACTCTTCTTTCACCAGTTGGCGAAGGTCCATCCACGTTTCAGGACACCTGCTTTCGCCGTGCTGGCCGGGTCAGCGTGGGCCATCATCCTGGCTGCCACCGGAACGTTCGAGCAGTTGTTGACTTATGTGGTCTTCACCGGCTGGCTCTTTTACGCGCTGGGCGCCGCAAGCATCTTCATCTATCGTCGCACGGCAACTGATCGTGAGTTGCCCTACCGCGTTCCAGGCTACCCGTGGACGCCACTCGTCTTCATAGCTGCGGCTGCTGCGCTCGTTTTGAACACAATCGTCATGCAGTTCGGTCGGGCCGCAATTGGACTCGGCATAGTCCTTGTCGGCGCACCAGCCTACTTTATCTGGCGGGGTAGAAGTAAGAGTAGGTGATCCCCAGTGGAGGTTTGTCGGACCGCGGTAGTTCTTTAGTTGGTATCAGTTGAAATTTTTCATATGGCCAATATGTGACCAAAAATAGCTGCACCTGACGTATGTGGCACCGACAGCACCGCGCAAAGCAGAGCCGGCAAGTCCTTCATGAAACCGCGCTCGCGACAGAACACCGCCGTCTTAGCGATGAACTCAGCCTCGACAGCCGCGCACAGTTCGAGCACCTTCGTCAGTTGCGCGTCGGCACTGGCGTAAAAGGTTGCGTTCAGACAACCCGTGGCCGCGTACTGCGCCAGTTGATGCTTTGGCGAATAGAGCGTACGCCGGGGCATGCTCTTCGTTGATTGCATCAGTTGCTGGAATCAGCTTGCCGATTAGCGACTTGAATAGAGTCTTGTTTGCCATTGTTCCTTACCTCACACTTCGTTTGCTTAGTTCAGTGACAATCGAAATACCTTTTGCGACGTTTCAGAAAAGATTGGCTGCGGGAGAAGGAGTCGAACCTTCATCTTCGAGTTCAAAGCCCGACGTGTTGCCGGTTACACCATCCCGCAAAGCATTGCCGATTGCCAATTTTTGATTGCCGATTGAAAACCACAGACGTTCGGCTTCCTGCCAATCGGCAATTGGCAATCAAAAATCGGCAATGACTTTGGTCGCGGTGGAAGGAATTGAACCGTCATCGCTCGATTATCGATCGAGTGCTCTGGCCGTTGAGCTACACCGCGAAGTGGTTGACCCGACGGGGCTCAAACCCGCACCTCACGGCTTAAAAGGCCGCTGCTCTGTCACTCGAGCTCCGGGTCAAGAACATTTTCTATTTCCGATTTTTGATTGCTGATTTGATTCTCGCGCGAGAAGAATCAACTTCACGAAGAGCCAAATTGGAAATCGGCAATAGAAAATGATCTGGCTGTGGCGGAAGGATTCGAACCTTCGCATGGCCGCATTAACAGTGCGGTGCCTTACCAGCTTGGCTACGCCACAAGAGAATTGTTACGGAACCGCGAGCGGTAGCGAACGGATCATAGACTCAGCGTTGGTGGTAACATCCGCTCGCTACCGCTCGCGGTTCTGTAAAAATTGGCTGCGGCGACGAGACTCGAACTCGCATCATCTCGTTTACAAGACGAGCGCTCTGTTATCCAATTGAGCTACGCCGCAATTTGGTGGACTGGGAGGGATTCAAACCCTCACAAGAAGTTTGCAGGACTTCTATGCTGTCGTTACATCACCAGCCCAGGTAAGTCTCGAGTTTCGAGTTTCGAGTTGGGTCCGCCCAGAGTTCGCGAACTCGAAACTCAAAACCGAAACTCGAAACTGGTTTTTGGTGGCTGTGGGTGGAGTCGAACCACCAACCTCGCGCTTATGAGACGCTTGCTCTAATTCCGCTTGAGCTACACAGCCATAAATTGGTTTCAGGTTTCAA
>WNGL01007980.1_pt1 | contig 34420 bp, 31 predicted proteins | sample 5400591 | NCBI WGS metagenome assembly WNGL01 (sample SAMN13153377, study PRJNA577476) | soil metagenome | isolation source: 80 cm soil or saprolite under Garry oak tree replicate 1 | place: USA:California | collected 2016-06-15
AGAGCTGCGGGACTTCCTTGTCCGCGGCCATGAGTGTCCTCGACATGGGTTGGGAGCCTCGTTTGGTGAGGCCCGAATATACACCGAAGCCCCGGTTATCGCCACCCGGGGCGGAACGCGTCGGCCAGGTGCTCCAGCTGGCTGTCCACGATCGCGATACAGTCGAACCGATAGATGTCCGCCGGCTTCCCGAAGCGGTCCACCCAGACCCGCGCGGCTTTTACCAGCTCGCGCCGCTTCGCCCCCGTCACCGCTTCGAACGGGCTCCCGAAGGCCTTGCCCCGCCGGGTCTTCACTTCCACGAACGTCACCAGGTCGCCCTGCCGCGCGATCAGGTCGATCTCGGTATGGCCGACCCGAAACCGATGCGCCACGATCGTGCAGCCGCGCGACAGGAGGTACCGGATCGCCTGTTCCTCGCCGGCGATCCCGCGCCGGTGGCGCTCGTCGGTCCACTGCGACGGGTCGGTTCTGATGCCGCTCCTCACAGATGCAAGCTACCGATCCGCCGGGGGTCGACGTAACCGAAACTATGCCGACGGTGCCCTATCGACGCGGAACGCGGAAGTCGGAACGCGGAACAAGCGCGTGCGCGTCGCTGCCGCGCCCGAGCTCGCATTGCTGTTCCGCGTTCCGCGTTCCCACTTCCGCGTTCACTCTCTCCCGCAAATCTCGTCAAGGTCCTCCAATCCGACCAGGACATCCCGTGGTTTCGAACCGTTTGCCGGACCTAGAATTCCAGCCATCTCGAGCTGATCGATTATCCTCGCCGCTCTCCCGTACCCGATGCTCATGCGCCGCTGCAGCAGCGAGGTCGAGCCGAGCTGGTTCTGGATGCAAACTTCCGCGGCCTGCCGGAACAGCGCGTCGCGCTCGCCCGGAGTGCCCTCCTCGCCCCTCCCGCTTCCGTCTTCCCCGGCTTTTTCCGCTTCTTCCAGCGCCGTCACCTGTGCATCGATGCTCGTGCCCGCGACTAGAGCCGCCCGTGCGGCGTGCGCCTTGTACCAGTCCATCAGCCGTTCGGTCTCATCCGTCGAGATAAAGGCCCCCTGCACGCGGAGCAGCTCGCTCTTGCCGGGCGGCAGAAACAGCATGTCCCCGTTCCCGAGCATGGTCTCGGCGCCATTCTGGTCGAGGATGGTACGACTGTCGACCTTGGCCGAAACCCGGAACGCGATCCGGCAGGGGAAGTTCGCCTTGATGAGCCCGGTAATGACGTTCACCGACGGACGCTGGGTGGCGAGCACCAGGTGAATGCCGATGGCACGAGCTTTCTGTGCGAGGGTGGCGAGCGGCGTTTCGATCTCGCCTTGCACCGTGAGCATCAGGTCCGCCAGCTCATCGACGATGAGCACGATGTAGGGGAAGATCCCACCCGTGTATTCGCCGTCGAGCGGCAGCTCCTTCTGAATGCCCGCCTGCGTGGCCAGCGTCTCGCGCGGGCCTTTGAGCGGTTGCTTCTCCTCGACCTTCCGGTTGAAGTCCACGATGTTGCGCGCGTGGTTGGCGTGCAGCAGCCGATAGCGCCGGTCCATCTCCCACACCGCCCACTTGAGCACGCTCGCCGCCTTGTGGTGGTTCGTCACCACCGGCAGCCCGAGGTGCGGCAGGGCCGCGTACATGGAGAGCTCGACCATCTTGGGGTCGATCATCAGCAGCTTGAGCTTTTCGGGCGGGTGCGTGTAGATCAGACTGGTGATGATGGTGTTGATGCAGACCGACTTCCCGGATCCCGTGACGCCGGCGATCAGGAGGTGCGGCATCTTCGCCAGATCCGCGACCACGGGATCGCCCTCGAGGTTCTTGCCGAGGGCGATCGGGAGGGCGCGCGTGGGGCGATGATATTCGGCGCCCTCGATCAGGTCGCGCACGTGAACCATGCGCGGCATGGGGTTCGGGACCTCGATGCCCACGGCGGCCTTCCCTGGGATCGGCGCCACGATGCGGAGCGAGGGGGCGCGCATCGCGAGCGCCAGGTCGTCGGCGAGCGCCGCGATGCGGCCGACTTTGACGCCCGGGCCAGGCGCCACTTCGTACTGCGTCACCACCGGTCCGACCGTACGTCCGGCGATCGAGCCTTCGACCCGAAACGTCTGGAGCGTTTCGATCAACTTCCGCCCCATCTGGTCGATCTGCGCCAGACCGGCGTCGCCGTCTTCGGGAGGAGCGGGATTCAACAACTCGATCGGAGGGATCAGCACGCCGGCGGGCACTGGCGGTGGTTTGGGCGGCGGGACACTCTTCGCTTTCCGCGTCTTCTCCGCCAGGGAGCGGGGAGCGGGGAGCGGTTCCTTCCGTTCCCGAGGGGCCGCATCGTTCTCCTTCTTCGGAGTCTTCGGTGTCACGGCGGGTCCCGCTCCCCGCTCCCTGCTCCCGGTGCGGAGCGACACCAGCGGATGCCAGCCGACGGTCAGAATCCCCAGCGCCGAGAGGGCGAACAGGCCCACCAGCGTCCCACCGGCGGTTCCCACCGCCTGGTGGACGACATGGGCCAACAGGGCGGGCACCAGTCCCGCGAGCTTCTGTGTCGGGCTCCAGGCGGCGTACGCCGACGGAAAGCCGGCGCCCGTCACCGTGCCGATCCCATAGGGGAGGAGCAGGATCAGCCCCGCCCCCAAGGCTGCCGCCCGCCCGGCGGACAGGCTTCCGAGGCGCTCGAACGCCGCCAACGCCCAACCGATGCCGAGGACGGGGAGGAGCACCGAGCCCACCCCCAGCACGCGCCACAGCCGCGAGCCGATCTGGTCGCCCCAGCTGCCGGTGATGGGGAGCCGCAGCAAGGTGAGTCCGAGGAACAGCCCGACCGCGAGGGCGCCGATGCCGATGAGCTCCTGGCGCGCCTTCCGGTTCATGTGATGCGGCGATCCGCGTATACGGGGACGACGCCGAACCGGTCGGCCTGAGCGGCGAACGCGACGTCCTCGCTCAGATCGACGTCGGCGAGCTGGTGTGCCGCTTCGGATCCCTCCAGGGCATCCTGCCAGCTCGTGAGCTCGTCGGTCAGGGCGAGCGCCGTGCGGGCCGCGTCGTTCAAGGCGAGCTTGCGGAGACCCTTCTTGACGGCCTTGATCAACCGGCCCGCCGTGTAGGCGTCCTCGATGGCGAACTCCCTCTCGCGGCCGGCGCAGATGACCAGCAGATCGCGCGGCTCGAGCAGCACCGCCCGGACGCGCTCCACCAGCGCCTTGAAGTTCACCGGAGCGCCCACCAGCACCGGATCGCCGCCCTGTGCGGCGACCAGGGCCGGCGTGCCGTTGGTGGTGGCGAGCACGATGGTCTTTCCCGCCACCGCGGTCGCGGTCATCTCGCGCGGCGAATTGCCGAGGGCGAACCCCTCGATCTTCACGCTGCGGCGCTCCCCCGCGAGGACCACGCCGTCCTTTTCGAGGTTCGAAGCGAGGCGCACCGCGTCCTCCGAGGTCGCCGCGGGGATCACCGCCTTGGCGCCGTTGGCGAGCGCCGTGACGATGGTGGTCGTGGCGCGGAGCGCGTCGATGACGACGACGCCATGACCCGCGAGATCCCCCGCGGCGAGGCCGAGCGGCGTGAAATGCACGTCGATCTTCATGCGGGGGCGGGCGGCTGGAGGAGCTGGGGCTCGCGCTCGAGGAACTTCGTGTCCACCCGGCCTGCGATGAAGTCGGGATGGCGCATGACCCGACTGAGGAACGGGATGGTCGTGGTCACGCCTTCAATGATAAACGAGTCGAGCGCCTGCCGCATGCGCGCGAGCGCCTCCGCGCGATTATTGCCGTGCACGATCAGCTTTGCGAGCAGCGAGTCGTAGTAGGGCGGCACGGAGTAGCCGGCGTAGATATGCGTGTCGACCCGCACCCCGGGGCCCCCCGGCGGGTGGTACACGGTGATCGTCCCGGGGCTCGGCTGAAAGTTGCGGGACGGGTCCTCCGCGTTCACGCGGCACTCGATGGCGTGGCCGCGCAGCCGGTTCCCGTTCATCACGAACGACAGCGGCTCCCCCGCCGCGACGCGAATCTGCTCCTTCACCAGATCGAAGTTGGTGCACATCTCCGTGACCGGGTGCTCCACCTGAATGCGGGTGTTCATCTCCATGAAGTAGAACGAGCCGTCCTCGTCGAGCAGAAACTCGATCGTCCCCGCACCCACGTAGGCGATCGCCTCGGCGAGCCGCACCGCCGCATCGCCGATGTCGTGCCGCAGCGTCTGATCCACGGCCGGACTCGGCGCCTCCTCGATGAGCTTCTGGTGGCGCCGCTGGACCGAGCAGTCGCGCTCGCACAGGTGCATGATGCGCCCATGGGTGTCGCCCATGATCTGGATCTCGATGTGGCGCGGCCGCGCGAGATACTTCTCGAGGTACACCTCGTCCGAGCCGAACGCCGCCAGCGCTTCCTGTTTCGCGAGGGAGAATGCCTGCGGGAATTGCTCTTCGTCCTGCGCCACCCGCATCCCCTTCCCGCCCCCGCCCGCCGCCGCCTTGATGATCACCGGGAAGCCGATCTTCTCGGCGTCTTTCAGCCCCGCCTCCGCATCCTCGACCGGTCCGGCGGAGCCCGGGACCGTCGGGACCTTGAGCTTCTGCGCCAGCTTGCGGGCGGCGGCCTTGTCGCCCATCTGGCGGATCTGGTCCCCGCTCGGGCCCACGAAGGTGATGTTCGAGGTGCGCACGATGTCCGCGAATTCGGCGTTCTCCGCGAGAAAACCGTAGCCCGGATGGATCGCGTCGGCCCCGGTGATCTCCGCGGCCGCGATGATGCGCGGGATGTTGAGATAGCTGTCGCGGGAGGGTGCCCGGCCGATGCACACGTCGTCGTCCGCGAAGCGCGTGTGCAGGCTGTCGCGGTCCGCCTCCGAGTAGACCGCGACCGTGTGGATGTCCAGCTCTTTGCACGCACGGATCACCCGCAGGGCGATCTCCCCGCGGTTCGCGATCAGCACCTTCTTGAACATCAGGGCGTGATGTCGCCGCGCAGCCCGGCCGCGGCCGTAGTCCCGCCGAACGCCTGGCTCTCGCCCGAGTCCACGCCCGAGACCTTCAGCGCGAACTCGCTCGGATTCGTGGCGTAGAAGATCGCGCTCTCGTAGCTGACGGTCCCCTGCTGGTACCAGTACATCAGCGACTGGTCGAAGCTCTGCATGCCGTACTGGACCGACCCCTGCGCGATGAGGTCGGGGATGCTGAGGGACTTCGTGAGATCGCGCATGTTCTCCTGCACGGCCGCGGTGTTGATCAGCACCTCCGCCGCCGGCACCCGCCCCTTGCCGTCCTTGCGCGGCACGAGGCGCAACGAGACGATCGCCTGGAGCGCCGTCGAGAGGAGGTGGCGCACCTCGTCGTGCTGATGGGGCGGGAAGAACGAGATCACCCGGTTGATCGTCTGCGTCGCATCCGTGGTGTGCAGCGTCGAGAACACCAGATGCCCCGTGTCCGCCGCCTTCAGCGCGGTGTCGAGCGTCTCCATGTCGCGGATCTCGCCGATCAGGATCACGTCGGGCGCCTGCCGCAGCACGTGGCGCAATGCCGCGTTGAAGGACAGGGTGTCGTTCCCCACCTCGCGCTGCGAGATGTTGGCCAGGTTGTCGCGGTGCAGGAACTCGATCGGATCCTCGATCGTGATGATGTTGACCCGCCGGTTCGTGTTGATATGGTTGATCATCGCCGCGAGCGCCGTCGACTTTCCCGACCCCGTCACGCCGGTGACCAGCACCAGCCCCCGCGGCCGCAGGCCGAGCTCCTCGAGCACCGTCGGCAGGTTCAGGTCCCGGATCGTCTTGACTTCGTACGGAATGGCCCGGAAGGCGAACGCCACCGTCCCGCGCTGCTGGTAGACGTTGGTCCGGAACCGACCCACCCCCGGCACGCCGATCGCGAAGTCCGCCTCCTTGTGCTCGGCGAACTCCTTCACCTGACGGGGGGTCATGATCTGCTCGGCGAGCGACTTCAACTCCTCCGGCTTGAGCGGCGAGGAGTCGAGGGCCACCAGCTCGCCATTCACCCGGATCGTGGCCGGTCGACCCACCTTGAGCAGCAGGTCCGACGCATTGCGCTGGACCATGTGCGTGATCGCCGCCTTGAAGTTGAACGTCGCTTGCCCGGCTTGGGGTGCTTCAGGCATGAGGATCCACCCGGAAGAGGAGCTGTCCGAACTCGACGGGCTGGGCGTTCTCCACGAGCACCTCCCGCACCACCCCCGCCACTTCGGACTCGATTTCGTTCATGATCTTCATCGCTTCGATGATGCAGACGACTTGGCCCGTTGCCACGCGGCTCCCACCCTTCACGTAGGGGTCGGCGCCGGGCTCCGGGGCCGAGTAGAACGTCCCCACCATGGGAGATTTGATCTCCACCAGGTGAGACGGAGGCGCCGCCGCGGCCGCCGGGATCGCGGCGCCGGAAGCCCCCACGGGGACGGGTGCGTGCCCCGGCGCCACGACTACGTGTTGGCCGCTCTCGTTGGTCGTGTGCCCACTCCGGCTCACCCGCACCGACGACCAGACCCCGAACAAACCCCGACGGACCTCGATCGCACCAAGCTCGGGCGCCTCCCTCAGGATCTGCACCAGCTGCGCGATGATGTCGAGGTTCATGGCTCCCAAAGTTACACGAGCTCCAAGAGGTCCGTCAGGCCATCGCTCAGGAGCTCTGGCCCCGCCGGAGCGAGATGCACGTCGTCTTCGATGCGCACACCGCCGTCGCCCGGGAAATACACGCCGGGCTCGATCGTGACCACGGCGCCCGCGGGGAGGGGATCGGGGTTGATCTTCGAGAGGCGGGGCGCTTCGTGCACCTCGAGCCCGAGTCCGTGACCCAGCGAGTGCCCGAAGGCCTCGCCGAACCCACGCGCCGCAATCGGATCGCGCGCCAGGGCGTCGGCGTCCCGCCCGCTCATGCCGGCGCGCACGCCGGCGCGCGCGCGCTGCTGCGCCTCGCGCACCAATCCGTACAACACCTGCTGCCGCTCGGTCGCGCGGGCCCCCACCACCACGGTGCGCGTGATGTCCGCGCAGTAGCCGTCTACCTGAGCCCCGAAGTCTAGCAGCAGCCACTCGCCGGCCGCCACCGCCCGGCGGCTCGAGCGCGCGTGCGGCAGGGCGCTGCGCGGGCCCGACGCCACGATTCGTCCTTCACCGCGCGCAGCCGCTCTACCAGCTCCGTCGTCGGTATCCACCGCCACGCCTTGCCGGCCTGCGCGAACCGCTCCGCGTCGTGCACCGACAGCGCGTGGGCCTCGTACCCGAGCGTGGTCAGCGGCCCCAGCGTCGCGAGCTCCTTGAAAAAGCGATCCCACACGCTGGTGCTGTCGACTTCGATCCGCGCCACCGCACCCGCCTCCCCCCGCGCCTGCGCGTCGTAGCGGAAATCCGTCACGAGCAACACGTCGGCTCTCGTGACCACCACGACCGCGGCGGAGCCCGAGAACCCCGTGAGGTAGCGGATGTTGGCGTGCGACGTGACGACCAGCCCGTCCAGGCCCTCCACTTCCAGCGTGCGGACGAGCGCCTCCTGCCGGTCGCGCCGCCGGTCAGCCGCCATGGCGGGCCTGGAGAAAGCCGACCAAGCCCTCGAGTCCTAGCCGATAGCTCTCGGCGCCGAAGCCGGTCACCACGCCCACGGCGGCGTCGGCGAGCACCGAGCGGCGCCGCTCCGGCTCGCGCGCGAAGATGTTCGAGAGATGCACTTCCACGAACGGCACGCGCACCGCGAGCAGCGCGTCCCGCACCGCGAGACTCGTGTGCGTGAACGCGGCGGCGTTGATCATCAGGCCGTCCGCCTTGCCCTTGAGCCGCTGGATCGCATCGACCAGCTCGCCCTCGTGGTTGGTCTGCGTCCACGACACTTCGACGTCGAGCGCGCGCGCCCGCTCGCGGGTGCGCGCCTCGATCTCCGCGAGGGTGATCCGCCCGTACAGCTCCGGCTCTCGCTCCCCCAGCAGATTCAGGTTCGGGCCGTTCAACACGGCGATGTGCACTAGTGCCGTTCCCGCGGATTGCCGGGCGCGGCTCCGATACGGTAGGGCTCGATCGACGGGAACGGCACTAGGACTTGAGGCCCCTGAGCCAGGCCTGGAACTGATCGAGGTCGCCCTCGTCCTCCACCGGCGGCCGGAGCCTGCCGCCCGAAGCCCGCGCCGGCGGCGTCGCCCCTCCCTCGCCGGGCGTCCCGGATCCGCCCGCTCCCCCCATACTCCCGGCCCCCCTGCCCCCTTGATCCGTTGACTCGGAGGCGCTGAAGAACTGGTCGAATGAGAACCCGCCGCTCTGTTGCGGGGCCGGTGAGGGCGCCGGGGGCGCGGGGGGCGCCGGCTCCGGAACCGCGCCCGAATTGCGCGGGCCCTCGTCCCCGAACACCTCATCGAGCGAGATGGCGTCGTCCGCCGGGCGGGTCGCCTCGCCCGGAGACAGCACGCTCGGACGGGGGTCCGGCTCGACCTCGGAATGAGTCGGAGCGAACGCGTCGTCGAGCGGAGACCCGACCTGCGGACCCGATGCCACAGGCCCGGGAGCTCCCGGTCGACCGGCGAGGATGCGCTTCAGGAACACCTGCACGGTCTCGCCCGTCCCAGCCGCGTCGTGTCGGTTTCCACCGCCGGTCAGAGCCTCCACCCGCCCCCGTAGTCGCGCGTCCGCCGGCCGCTTCGCCAGGAGCGCGTGGTACACTCGGAGGGCGTCCTCCTGGTGACCCTGGCGCAGATACAACTCGGCCATTGTCTCGGTGAGCACCGGCTCGAGGCGCGACAGCGCCGCCGTGTCCGCCGCGCCATCGTCGTCCGACAGCACGACCGCAGCCGGCGGCGTGGCTGGCGGAGCCGAAGAGGCACCCCGCGAAGCAGCGGGCGCCCGCTGGGCTGCTGCGAACGGGGGTGCTTCTTCGGCGACGACGGAGGGGGGGGGTCCGGCCTCCGCCACGTCATCGGGCATGATCAGCGGCAGATCGATCCTCGGCTCGTCGCCCGCCTCCGCTGTTTCAGACGGCGTGCCGAAAATGCCGCTCTCGTACTGGGTGTGCGCCAGCCCCTCGACGACCAGGTCCTGGGGCTTGAGCTCCACTTCCTCCTGCACCTCGATCCCGTCCGCTTTGGCAGCGCTATGGGCCACCGCGTTGAAGTCCAGCGTCCCGTCAAAGGTCTCGATGTCGGCGGGGGCGCCCTTCACGTCCAGCTTGGGGGAGGTTGGTTCTTCCGAGGCGTGGTCGATCACCAAGCCCCGCAACGGCTGGAACGGCGCGGCCCCCCGCGAGGTGGGAGGGGGCGAATGCGGGGCCGCGTCCGGGACGAGCCGCACGACCGGCTCAGGTGCCTGTTGCGCAGCCCGCGTCGCCTTGCCCTTGGTGCGCGTCAGCGCCTCCGCCGCATCCCCGTTCATCGGGTCGGCCGCCAGCAGCCGGACGAGCCACTCGGCGGCCTCGTCGAACCGGCCGCCGCGCTCGGCGATGTCGGCCAGGATTTTGAGTGCCAGCACGTTCTCGGGATCGAGCGCCAGCACCTTGCGAAACACGTCCGAGGCACCGGTGTCGTTCTTTTGATCGATCAAGCAGCGCCCGAACACGATGTGCGCGCTGACGTAGTCGGGGTGCAGCTCCAGCCCGGCGGTACACAGCTCGAGGGCCTTATCTAGTTCTCCTGCCTTGCGATAGGCGTCGGCCAGGGGGGCGAAGTTACGTCCCTTGGGGTTCTCCGCCCACCGCTTTTCCAGCTTCTCTATTTCGCTCGTGTAGGCCACAGCCTAAGTGCTTGGGGGAGTTGGACAAAGATAGTGTTTGCTCGGGCGCGCTGTCAATCGGAATCGCGCCCGCTCGCTTGAGTTTTCGCGTTGTCGTTTTTAGACTTAGGCCCCTTCTCACATGCTCTCCCAGGAGTTTTGTCGGATATGATGCGCGCGATGCGCGAGATAACGAAGCCTGTCTTCTGGGTCGTGGCGATCTCTTTTATCGGTTGGATGGCGTACGGGCAAATCACCGATATCGTAGGCGGGGGAAAGGATGTCGTCCTCAGCGTGGACGGCACGATCGTCCGCTCCCAGCCGTTTCAGCAGCAGTATCAGGCCAGCCTTGAGCAGTATCGACGGCAGCAGGGCGGCGGGCGGCTGACGCGCGAGGACGAGCGGCAGCTGCAGGATCGCGTCGCCGACCAGTTCATCCAGAAGATCCTGCTCGAGCGGGCGTACCGTCGCTTCGGCATCACGGTGTCGGACGATGAGATCATCCAGGCCGCCCGGAGCTCACCGCCGCCGCAGATCATGCAGCAGGTGCTCCAGGACCCGACCTTCCAGACGAACGGCCAGTTCGACATCACCAAGTGGCAGCGCTACATCTCGAGCGCCGGCTCCGAGTTCGCGTCTCAGGTCGAGCAGCTGTACCGCGACTACCTGCCACAGCGCAAGCTGGAAGACTACCTCACGGCGGACGTCTACGTTTCCGAAGCGAAGTTGTGGCGCATCTGGCGCGATCAACACGAGTCGGTAACGGTGGCCCTGTTCGCCGTGCACCCGGAAGACATGCCTGACACGCTCGCCCCGGTATCGGACGCAGAGCTCGAGCGCTACTACGCCGCCCACCAGGCCGACTTCAAGCGACGCGCGGCCGCCTGGCTCAGCTACGTCGAGCTGCCGCGCATCCCGAGCGCCGCCGACAGCGCGGCGGCCCTCGCCCACGCTCGGGCGTTGCGGGCCGAGATCGCGGGCGGAAAGACCAAGTTCGACGACGTGGCGAAACGAGAGTCTGCCGACTCCGGGACCGGCCCGCGGGGCGGTGATTTGGGGTGGGTGAAGCGGAACGGCTCCGGCTTCGTCGCGCCATTCGCCGCGGCGCTGCGGCGGCAAGCGCCGGGCGTCCTCAGCGAGCCCGTGCTCACCGAGTTCGGCTACCACCTGATCCGCGTCGACTCCGTCAAGGGCGATTCCGCCCGCGTCCACCACATTCTGGTTCCGATCGTGCTGCACGGCGCGCATCTCGACGCCGTGGATGCGCGCACCGACACTCTGGACCGGCTGGCCGCGGATCAGACGGACGGCAGCCACCTGGACAGCGCGGCACACCGGCTCGGCCTCCCGCTCGCTCACGCGTCGAAGCTCGCGCAAGGCGAGCGGCTGACGCTCGGCAGCTCCACCATACCGGACGTGAGCGTGTGGGCGTTCGAGGCCCGACCGGGCGAGACGAGCCCCGTCATCGACGCGGCTCAGGCGAGCTACGTGTTCCGCCTCGATTCACTCGAGGCGGCCGGCGTGCCGCCGCTCGCGAGCATCCGTGCCCGGGTGCTCGGCGCCGCACGCTTCGAGAAGAAGAAGGCCGTGGCGCGCGAGCGCGCGGACCAGGCGGCCGCCGCGCTACGCGACGCCGGCGATCTCCTCTCAGCCGGCCGGGCGCGGGGGTACCGGGTCGAGAAGCTGGGTCCGTTTACGCGCGTGACCGCGCCCGCGCAGTTCGCCCGTAATCCGCTCGTGCTGGGAGCAGCCTTCGGGCTGCGCCGAGGCGAGCGCAGCGGCGTGATCGCGGACGAGACGGGATGGTTCGTGCTGCAGGGCTTGGCCCACGTCGACGCCGATTCGGCCGCGTGGTTGAAGCAGCGCGATCAGCAACGCGAGACGCTGGTCCGGCCCGTCGAGCAGGCGCGGCTGCAGCAGTTCATCGCCGCGCTACGCGCGGACGCCAAGATCGTCGACCGCCGGAGCGAAATCTTCCGACCGGCCGCCGCCAGCGAGAGCTAGTCGCTCAGGCGCTTCGGGTCGCCGGAAGAAAGAGGGCTCGAAGTCGAGGCGGGCGGCTGGACACCGCGCGGCGTGGTGGGCGGGTCGTCGCTCGTGGCGTCCTTGAGGCTGCGCTTGAACTCCTTGATCCCCTGCCCTATCGAGGATCCGATCTCCGGGATCCGCTTCGCGCCGAACACCAGCACCAGCACGAGCAGCAGGATCAGGATGTGGCTGAACGACAAGTCCCCGAACATAACGCGCCTCGCTTCAGAAGATCGACCGGGCGACGTAGTAGGCAATCGCCACGCCCACGAGCGCGAGCAGGGACACGTCGAGTCCGATCGGCCCGAGAGTGATCGATACCACCAGCAGGTCCATGTGGACCGGCCCGAGCGTGGGAGTCACCGACCAGGTGAAGATCTCTTTCGCCGGCCCCTGCGGCAGGAAGCGTCGCAGCAGGGAGTGGACGAAGCCGCCCAGCACGAAGCCGGTGGCCAGCACGCCACAGTAAAATAGCGGCCTGCGCGGGCCTTGCGCCACGGCTAGTCCCGTTCCAAGTGCGGGGGCGTCGGATGCGATCCGCAGGGCATTGGCGTCACTGGGAACGGGACTAGCTGCGCCGCTCCACGGCGTATGCGATGCTGTCGCGCAGGGCATCCCGCGCCGGCGAGGCGGGCAGAAGATCCAGCTCCGCGTCGGCTTGCTGCGCGAGCTCGAGCGCACGCCGCCGGGCATAATCCAGGCCCCCGGCCGCGGCCACGCATCGTACCACCTCCGCGACGACGGCGTCCGGCGGCTCCGGCGACGCCATCAGCTCGGCCACCAGGCGGCGGTCGGCCGGCGGCATGGCGCCGAGTGCCGCAATGAGCGGCAGCGTCACTTTGTGCTCTCGCAGGTCGAGCCCCGACGGCTTGCCCGTCACGGCTTCCGCCTCGGTGTAGTCGAGCAGGTCGTCGGCGATCTGGAACGCCATGCCGAGCTGCATGCCGAAGCGGGCCAGCGCCTCGCGGTACGCAGCCGGCCCCTGGAGCGCCCCGACTTCGCACGCCCCGGACAGGAGCGAGGCCGTCTTCGCGCGGATGAGCTGGTCGTACTGCTCCTCGCTGTACGCCAGCTTGTCGTGCGCTTCGAGCTGGCGCATCTCACCGATCGTCATCTCGTTCGTCACCCGGGCGAACACGCGCAACGGCTCGCGATCGTCGAGGCGGACCAGCTCGATGATCGCCCGCGAGTACAGGTAGTCGCCCATGATCACGGCGACCTGGTGGGAGAAGAGCGCATTAAGCGTCGGCATGCCACGCCGCAGCACCGAGTGGTCGACGGAGTCGTCGTGCACCAGCGTGGCGAGATGAATCAACTCGACGACGGCGGCGAGCGTCACGGCGCGTGGGTCGAGGGCGCCCGTCGCCTGGCTCGAGAGGAGCAGCAATGTCGGGCGGAACAGCTTCCCCTTCATCCGCACCAGGTGCTCGTTCACCTCGGCGATGATCGGGAAGTCGGCCGCGATGATACGTACCAGCTCGTCGGCGACGTGCTCGAGCTCCGCCGCCACCGGTCGTTGGAGGTCCCGCAGCGCGACCGGAACGACCTGCTGGCTCACGTTACTTCGCCTTGGCAAGCGCCTTGGAGCGCTCGCCCACGTCCCGGAAGCGAATGTCCACGGCGAACACCCGGCCGTACAGCTCGCGCGCCTCGACCCGCTTGCCCAGTTCCTCGAGCGCGCGGCCCAGCCAGTAGAGGATGCCCAGGCGCTCCTGGTCACTGGAGGCCGGCAGGTCGAGCGCGCGCCGCAGGATCGACTCGGCCACGACGTAGGCACCCTTGTCGATGAAGCACACGCCCAGCGCCTCGGAGCTTCTCAGTTTCCCGTCGGGCGACCGCAGCGCTTTCTGCAGCTCGGCAATCGCCTCGTCCAAGAGCCCCATCTCTTTGAAGGCCACGCCCAGGTCGTAGTGCGACTGGAAGTCGCCCTCGTCGATGTTCTCGTCGATCCCCTGCTTGAAGCGCGCGAGCATCTCCTGAAAGTCGCGCTCCTCATCCCCGGTCGGCTCCTCGTCCGCGACCTTCATACGCGTGTCGCGCTCGGGGAGGTCCTCGTCGAGTATCATCGCGCTCAGGTCGACGAAGTCTCCCGCCTCCGCCGCTTCATCCCGCACCTTCATCTTCGCGTCCCGAGCCGCGGTCCTGCCTTCCGTATCCCGAACCTTCGCCTTCGGCTTCGCGGGCGGCTCCGGCGGGGGCGTGGCCACCGGCGCCAGCATCGCGAGCGCGGCCTTGGCGCGCTCGTTGGTAGGATCGTGCTCGGCGACGCGCTTGTAGACGGCGCGCGCCTTGTCCGGAAGGTCGCTCCGCAGCAGCGTGTCGGCCAGCTCGACGTATGCGTCGATCAGCTTCACCTTGTCGCCCGACTTGAACGCGAACTCGACCTGCTTCTGCCGGTGTCGAACGCTGTTGGGATCGAGCCGCAGGATCTCGTCCACCAGGTCTTGTGCCTGCGGCAGGTTCCCCCGGGTCTCGAAGCCGGTCGTCGCCAGGTCGAGCTCCACGACGCCCCGCTCCCGCTCGCCGGCCTCGATCAGCGCCTCGCCCAGCGCCTGGTGCGCTTCCGGATCGTCCGGATCGTCGGCCACCCGCCCTTCGAGCTCCTCAATAGTCGGCTTCGCCGGTGCCGCGTCGATCTCCGCGAACACGAGCGATCCTGATTCATCCCCTTGGATCACCACGCCGTCCAGGCTCAAGTCGATCGCCCCCGACCGTCGCCCGCCTCTCCCGGAGCCAATCGACGCGTCGCCCCCCGCACGGACATCCTCGATCGCCAGTGGTTGATCGTCGATGTCGTGCTTCTGGTCGGTCGCGCTGGTATCGAAGTCCGGCTCGAGCTCGAGCGGCGGTACTTCCACCATGCTCTTGCGCGGTGGTGGGCCGGGCCGTTTCGGCACGACGGGCTTGACCTTCGGTGGCTCGGGCGCCTTGGGACTCGCCCCTCCACCCAAGCGGGGCGGTGGCCCGACACCGGGCCGCTTCGGTACGACCGGGGCCACGCGTGGCGGAGCACTTGGCTTGGGCGCCTCGATCTCGATCTCCGTTTCCGGCAACGGCTCGAGCTCCAGCACCGACTCGGGTGCGCTCTCCTCCTCGGCCACCGTCGGCTCGAACTCCGCCGGGGGTGGGATATCCTCGGGGGAGATTTCGTCCCGCAGCGACGGCGCGTCCTGCGCCTCAAGCTGAATGTCGCCGAATTCCGCGATCGTGGTCTCGAACCCTTCGAGCCTGTCCGTCACGTTCGTAGGCTCGAGCCCCTCGACGAGACTCGTGGTCTCGATCTCGAGGGACGTATCGGGCTCCGCGATCACCGGCTCAATCAGGCTCTCCACCACCGGCTCCGGTTCAGGCGGCTCAGGCTCGGGCGCCGGCCTCGCGAGGGGCGGGGGCGCGGCGCGCCCCTTCATGGGAGACGCCTTAGTGACAGGTGGGGCGTCCACGTCGAGGAACACCAGGCTCGACGTCTTCCGCTTGCCCGACTTCGACGCGTCGTCCTGCGGCTGGGCTTTCGGTGCCGCCGGAGCCGCCGTGCCGGCGGCCAGGCGCCGCTCCGGATCGCCGTACATCCGCAGATGCTCTTCCAGCTGCTGGCGCAGGTGTGCGCTCTCGGCCGAGATGTCGGCGAACTCCTTCAGGGCGGCGAAGGCATGCTGGATCTTCCCGACCTTGTGCATCCGCTCGGCGTACTCGACGAAGTGCTGCTTGGCCTCCGCCATGAAGCCTTTGGAGGCATACAGCTTGGCGAGCTTGAGGTAGGTGGTCTGCCGCCCGGGCGCGTTGCGCAGCACCTTATTGCACATCGCGATGGCGTTGTTATGGAAACCGAGCTCGGCGTACTTATCGACGGCTTGGTCGTAGTAGTCGGCCGCCTGGGCAGGCTCCCTCAGCTTGAGATAGAGGTCGCCGATGCGATTGAAGATCGCCAGGTCGTGGTTCGGGTCGGGATCTTCTTCCTGTCCCTTGAGGATTTCCACCCACGCCTCGATGGCCCCTTTGGGGTCCTTCCCCTCGAGGCCTCGCGCCTTCTCCTTCTGTTTCTCAAGCTTTGACATGGAGCCCTAAAGATACCGGCCCCACATGGAGCGGACAAGCGGAACCTCCTGTCCAGACGGCGGTTACGAGCTGTTCCCCCATCCAGTACGCGACTTCCCGCCAGTCCGATACGCCCCAGCACACCAGATCCGCACGAAACCCCGGCGCGATTTGGCCTCGGTCGGCGGCCAGGCCGAGCGCCGCCGCCGCGTTGACCGTGACCGCGCTCACGACCTCGCTGTAGCGCAACCCCAGCTGCGACACGCCGAGTGCCATTACGAGGGGCAGGCCGACGGTCGGTGACGAACCCGGGTTGAAATCAGTCGCGAGCGCGACCGCCGCTCCCGCTTCGACCAGGCGCCGCGCCGGCGCCTGCGTGCGCTTGCCGAGGAAGATCATCGTGGCCGGCAGCAGGACGGCGACGGTGGCGCTCGCTGCAAGCGCCCGGATTCCGGCGTCGGAGATCGCGGCGAGATGATCGGCCGAAACAGCGCCGAGGGCTGCGGCCAGCTCGGCGCCCCCCGACCCCGCCAGCTCGTCGGCGTGCAGCTTGACTGCCAGGCCGTGCCGCTGGGCGGCGGTGAGAATCGTGCGCGTCTCGGCGACATCGAACACACCGGGCTCGCAGAACACATCGCATGCGGCCGCCAGGTGCTCGCGGGCCACGGCGGGAATCATCTCGTCGCACACCAGCCGGACATAGTCGGCGCGGCGGCCCCGGAACTCGGGCGGCACTTCGTGCGCGCCGAGGAAGGTCGGCACCAGGGAGGCCCGCTCCGCTGCCGCCGTCTTGCGGATGGCGCGCAGCTGCTTCAGCTCGTTCACGGGGTCGAGCCCATAGCCCGATTTGACTTCGATCGTCGTGCTGCCGTGGGCGAGCAAGGCCCGCACCCGCGTTTGCATGAGAGCCACGAGCTCGCTTTCGCTCCGCGCCCGTACATCGCGCACCGACTCGAGGATACCCCCGCCTCGGGCGGCCACGGTCTTGTAGTCCTCGCCCAGCGCCCGGCGCTCGTGATCGTCGAGCCGGGGTGCGCCGAACACGGCGTGAGTATGGCAGTCGACCAAGCCGGGAAACAGGACGCCCGTCACCTCCACCACGTCGATTGCGGATTGCGGAATGCGGAATGCGGAATGGAGGTCGCGAGCTTCGGAGCGCGGACCGACCCAGGCGATTCGCTCGCCTTCGATCAGCACGGCGGCGTCCTGGAGCACCTCGAGGTCCGCCATTTCACCACCACGGCGGGCACGGGCGGGTCCGCGGCACGTCACGATCTGCCTGGCGCCGACGAGGAGGGTCTTCAGTCGTGCGCCTCCCCCTCGCGCATCGGCAGGCGAATCCCGTGGCGGCGGGCCGTCTCGATGGCTTGGGGATATCCGGCGTCGGCGTGGCGCGCCACGCCGATACCCGGATCGTTCGTCAGCACGCGTTCGAGCCGGCGCCCCGCCGACGGCGATCCGTCAGCCACGCTCACCTGCCCCGCGTGCAGCGAGTTGCCGATGCCGACGCCGCCGCCGTGATGGAACGCGACCCACGCCGCTCCCGACGCCGTGTTGAGCAGCGCGTTGAGAATCGCCCAATCGGCGATCGCGTCCGAGCCGTCCTGCATCGCCTCCGTCTCGCGGAACGGCGACGCGACGGAGCCGGTATCCAGGTGGTCGCGTCCGATGACCACGGGCGCGCCGATCTCGCCCCGCTTCACCAGGTCGTTCAGTGCGCAGCCGAATTGCGCCCGTTCCCCTTGACCCAGCCAGCAGATGCGTGCGGGCAGGCCCTGGAACGCCACCCGCTCTTGCGCGAGCCGGATCCAGCGGTGCACGTGCTCGTTCTGGGGGAAGAGGTCGAGCACCAGTCGGTCCGTGCGGTGCAGGTCGGCCGCGTCGCCCGACAGCGTCACCCACCGGAACGGCCCCTTGCCCTCGCAGAACAGCGGCCGGATGTACTCGGGAACGAAGCCTGGGATCTCGAACGCGTCGCTGACCCCTGCGTCCCGTGCCTGGGCGCGGATGTTGTTGCCGTAGTCGAAGGTGACCGCTCCGCCACGCTTGAGCGCCAGCATCGCCTCCACGTGCGCCGCGATGCTCGCGACCGATCGCCGCACGTATTCCGCCGGCGCGCGGCGACGCAGGGCGGCCGCCTCCTCCACGGTGATCCCCGCGGGGACGTACCCGTTCAGCGGATCGTGAGCGGATGTCTGGTCCGTCAGCACGTCCGGCACAAACCCGCCGCGCCCCAGCTCCGGCAACACTCACACCAGCGCACCGCCTCGTCGAGGGAGGCCGTGCCGCGATCGAGATAGCGGGTCTCGAGACGACGCTGAACCCGCGCCGCGTCCACCTCCACCGCCAGGCACACCCCGTCGTTCATCGTCGCAGCCAGCGGTTGTGCACCTCCCATGCCGCCCAAGCCACCGGTGAGAACGATGCGCCCGCGCAGCGATCCCCCGAAATGCCGCCGCGCCACGGCGCCGAACGTCTCGTACGTGCCCTGGAGGATTCCCTGCGTACCGATGTAGATCCACGACCCGGCGGTCATCTGGCCGTACATGATCAGGCCCTGGCGCTCGAGCTCGTGGAACACCTCCCACGTCGCCCAACGCCCGACCAGGTTCGCATTCGCGATGAGCACCCGGGGAGCCTCGGGGTGGGTCGTGAAGACACCGACCGGCTTTCCCGATTGCACCAGCAAGGTCTCATCGTCGGCGAGCGTGAGCAGCGTGCGGCAGATCGCGTCGAACGCGGGCCAGTCGCGCGCCGCCTTCCCGGTGCCGCCGTATACCACCAGGTCCTGAGGTCGCTCCGCCACTTCCGGATCGAGATTGTTCATCAGCATCCGGAGCGCCGCTTCCTGAATCCAGCCCTTGCAAGTCCGATTGGGTCCCCGAGGGGCACGCACGGTTCGAACGGCTGTCACGGTTCCCGATCCTGCATAGTGCGGAATGTGGAATGCGGAATGCGGAATTGAAAGGAAGGGTCGTTCGCCTCATGACGCTTCTCTTTACATTCCGCATTCCGCACTCCGCACTCCGCATTCATGATGCCTCCGGGTCGAATGCCCCCGCTCGCACGCCGCTCGCGATCTGCTCGATGTCGGTGGTGAATGGTCGATCGCCGTCGAGTGCCGCGGCCACCGCCCGCACGGACGCGTACGTACGCCCCACGCCCTGCCCCGGCTTGAGCGGTTTCAGGAATTCGAGCCCCTGAGCGGCCGCGAGCAGCTCCACGGCGACGATGCGCACCGCGTTGCCGACAATCCGCTCCGCCTTCCACGCGGACGTCATGCCCATCGGGACGACGTCCTCCTGGTTGCCCTCGGTGGGCACGGACTGGATGCTCGCCGGCGTCGCGAGCACGCGGCACTCCGCGACCAGCGCCGCGGCCGCGATCTGGGGAATCATGAATCCGGACTCGACACCGGGATCGCGCGCCAGGAAGGGCGGCAGCCCGGACGACAGGTCCGGGTTGACGATGCGCTCGATCCGCCGTTCGGCGAGGCCCGCCAGCGTGGCGAGCGCGATACCGAGCACATCGAGCGCCAGGGCGATCGGCTGCCCGTGAAAGTTTCCACCGGAGAGCACGTCGTCGTCGAACACGAGCGGGTTATCGGTCGCCGCGTTCAGCTCGGTGGTGACCAGCCGCTCGGCGAACGCCAGCGCTTCTCCCACCGCGCCCAGCACCTGAGGTGTACAGCGCAGGGAGTAGGCATCCTGCACCCGCGGGTCGTTCTCGCGGTGCGACTCGCGGATTTCCGAGCCGGCGAGCAGCCCGCGCAGCAACGCCGCCGAGCGCTGCTGGAGCGGGTGGGGACGAGCGTCGTGGATCCGCGCGTCGAACGGCTCGGGCGTGCCCCGCACCGCCTCGAGGCTCATCGCCGCCGCCGCGTGCGCGGTCCGCCACAACACCCAGGCGTCGTGCACGAGCAGCGCCGCCATCCCCGTCTGCGCCTGCGTCCCATTCACGAACGCCAGCCCCTCTTTGGCCTCGAGCGTGATGGGTCGCAGCCGGTTGGCCGGGAGCGCGGCGCCGTCCGCGCCCTCGCCGATCATCGCGAGGGCCAGGTGCGCGAGCGGCGCCAGGTCACCCGAGGCCCCGACGCTCCCCTGCGAAGGAACGCGCGGGTGCACCCGGGCATTCAGCATCTCGACGATGAGCTCGGGCAGCGCCGGTCGCACACCGCTCGTCCCGCGCACCAGCACATTGGCACGCAGCAGCATCATCGCCCGCACGGCATCCACGGGCAACGGGTCACCCACGCCCGACGCGTGACTGCGGATCAGATTGAGCTGCAGCGCTCGCGTCTGCTCGGGCTTGATCCTCACGTGGGCGAGCTTCCCGAAGCCGGTGTTGACGCCGTAGATCGTGTCGCCCCGCGCGGCGGCGGCCTCGATGATGCGGCGGGAGGCGCTGACCGCCGCCAGAGAATGCGGGGCGATCCCGACCCGCACGCCGTGGCGGGCGACGGCGACGACGTCCGCGATCGATAAGGAACGGCCGTCCAGCATGATCGTGGCGGGCATGCGGAAAGGAAGCTACTGCTCTGAGATACGAGACGCCAAGGTAGACGCCGAGATGCCGAGGCGCTGAGTGGATATGAGCGCTGAGGGGTCAGGATGGCTTCCCTGACCCCTCGACCCTCGACGTCCACTCGGCGACGTGGCGACTCGGCGTCTACCTGGACACTACCATCTGACCGGTCGATGGCGGCCGCCGCGGCACCACGAGCTCCGGGTTCCCCGGATCCGTCTGTACGCTCCAGTCGAAGATCACGTACTGGTGGCTCACCGCGGTGACGCGCAGCGCGGCGTAGTGATACGCACCACCCTCGTTGCGCTGGAACACGTAGCCGTACCCGGGCACGGCCTGGATCGTGTCGCGGCCGTAGCCCGTCGCCGGTGCGAAGTCGATGGAGGTCAAATCGGCCACCGGTGTGCTCTGATACAGTTGCAGCGAGTCCCCCGCGAACTTCGGTGCGAGCCACACCGACGAATCGGTCGGGTCCACGTATACCGAGAAATCGATGTCGCTGCGGTTGCCGTCTTGCACCAGGCCCAGCTCGCCCGGGTCGCCGTACCCGTTGGCGTTCGCGTCCAGCCAGAACCGGAAGCCCGATTGCGGGGTGTTCACGCCGAACGCCCACACCAGCACATTACGCGCGTCGGGCCGGGGCGTGTCCTGCCACAGCGGCGACCAGTCGCTCTCCAGTCCGTCGCGGCTGATGGCCGAGGTGGCAAAACAGCGAGGCACGCCGTTCGGGAGCTGCCCCGCGAGGAACACGTGCGCCACGGTCGTGCCCTCAATCGCCCAGTCGGTGAGGCACGACCCATGGTTGAGGTCGTAGCTCGCACTGTACACTCGGTATATGGAAAAGCGGCTCGTATCGGACAGGTATGCGTTGTCCGCCCAATCGAGGAAAATCGCGCTGTCGAGCGAGATCGAGCTGAGGCTCGCCGGGGCCTCGAGCGGGCCCGCCGAGCTGGGCGCGGTGTTGTTCTGGCATGCCGCGGCGACGAGGCCGGCAACAACCAGGGGATAGCGCAGCGAGAGCCGCATGGGATCCTCAGGGCTTCAGGTCGGCCGGCGAGAGGGCACGCGCCGTGCCGGAGCGTAAGTGGAGGACGGTCCGGCGGTTGGAAACCAGCGCCGGACCGCCGCTGTCACCCGCAGGGGACGGTTAGCGCGCGAACGACTGCTGCTGGTAGTCAAACTTGATATCCGGCTGATCGAGCAGGGCGACGTAGAAGCTGAACGCGAAGTTTCCATTGGGGGCCTTGAGAAAAGAGAAGCTCGCGTGCCAACGGTGCAGATCGCGCTCCAGGCGAATCGAGTGGGAGCCGAACTGCCGCGTGTCGAAATTGTAGTTCGAATCCCAGGTCGCCGACCAACGCGCCGTCGGCTGGAACGAGAGGCTGAATCCCAGCTGTTGGCTCCCATTGCTGCCGCCGATCGGTACGGAGTCCGTCTGCGGGCGGGTCCGTATTTGGGAGTAGTTGAGCGACAGGTTGAACCCTCTGCCCCCGGTACCAATCGGCACCGCCCCCGGCCCTGCAAAGGCCTTCTGACCGAACCCCTCGGGGGCGCCACCCGGCGGGCTCGCGGGCCCGCCGGGCGGTGGGGCCGGAGGCTGGCCGGAGGCGGAGCGTCCGGCCAGGCCGAGCAGGGCGGCGATGCCATGGATGGTCGCCGGCGTGATGGCGAACCCGGCCGAGACGTTCGTCAGGAACGGATCGAACTTGGCGCTGTCGGTGCCTACCTGGCCCTTCCACAAGTCGTGCGTCAGGCTCAGCCTGAAACCCGGCAGCAGGTCCGACGCGAACGAGTTGTTGATCGACGACGTCTGCCAGCCCGTGTGACCCGGCTGCTTCGCCTGCTCGAAGTTGTAGGACAGCGAGCTCGTGTTGATGCTCAGGAGCCGGACCTTGCGCGCGGCGTGCTCGGTCGTGTCGCCGGGCGCCGGCTTGAGCTTGGCCTCGAAGTTCTGTGACAGGCCGAGGCTGATCGTTTGCTGGGGATCGCTGCGCGCGGTGAAGTTCCGGCGCGTCGGATCAACCGCGTACGCGAAGGCCGAGTCGACGGTCGACCCCGGCGCGTAGGCGTAACTGATCAGCGGCGAGATCGAATGACGGATCCGGGCGATGGGCCCGATCCCGGGGAAGAACCCGAAGAAGGTGGGGCTGAGGCCGGCGCTGAATTGAAGCCGCTTGCCTTGTTGCAGGAATTGCCCGTTCGTGAATTGGTTTCGGATCATGAACGGTCCCGCCGACGTCTGGTTCACGATCGCGATGCCGGGCTGGAGCTTCCACGTTCCCGTGAACAACGAAGGCAGGTTGATCCCGGTCTGCCAGTTGACGGCCGTACTGAACGTTTGGTCGAACAGTACCCGGCGGCGCCCACCCGGGACGGTCGAATCCACGATGTCGAACTGCTGCCGCGCATTGCTGATGTTGTCGGTCAGGTCGAAACTGTTGGTCCAGTTCCAGGGCCCGATGCGGAGCGGTGTCTGAAACCCCAGGGTCGTGATCCGGTTGTCGGCGAACAGGGTGTCGAGCGCGCCGCCCGGCAGGAGGATCGCCGGCTGAACCTGGTGGAACGTCTGCTGATTGGTGAACGAAAACCCGGGCGACCAGGTGATGGACGGCGTCAGGTTGATCGGCGAAGGTGCGAGGCTCACCGTCGGTATGGTCTGGGTTACGAGACCGCTCCCGACCTCTTGCCGTCGGTCCCCGCCGACGCTGAGCGTCCCCCAGTCGAACTGCTTGGTGAAGCTCGCCTGCGAACCGAGGCTCGCGGTCGCGAGGTACGGGTTCACCGTATTGGTCTGAATGATCTGGGTGCTGGTCGCGTAGTCGACGCGCGCGCTGAACCGCGTACGTGAGGAAAAGCGCTGCTGGTGGTCCCAGCCGAGGCGGATGGAGGAGCCCGGTGTGTCGAGCTGGCCGTACCGCTCGAACGAAATGTCGCCGTCGATGAACCGGTCGAGCCAGCGGTAGTTGCTCTTGGCTCGAAGCGCCAGGTAACGCTGGGCGTACCAGTCCGCCGAGATCAGGAAATCGAGGTAGTCGTTGATGGCCAGGTAGTACCCGACGTTCAGCACGTGACGCTGGTAGCTGCGCACGGGGCGGACGATGTCGTTCAGGCCGAACCGTGGCACCAGGATGCCGCTTCGCCGCCCCTTACGAACATCCTGAAAGATGAAAGGCAGCCACATGATCGGGACGTCGTGGATGTAAAGCACGGCGGGGCGGGCGACCATCACGTCCTTGTTCAACCACTTCATCTCCCCGGTGGAGAAGTGGTAATCGGGAACGGGGTTGTCGTCGGAGGTGACCTCGCTGTGCGACCCGTACAGCCGCGTGGAGCCCGAGTCGACCGCGAGGTCACCGCGCACAATCCACTTGGCGATGCCCTGCTGGAAGTTGGTGAGCGCCTTGTGGACGGTACCACGCTTGACGCACGTATCGTACCGCATGGCTTCCCCCACCATGACCGTCGCCTGATCGAACAAGCGGGGGTCACCGATCGCATCGAGCCGACAGCTGCCCTGCTGGTAGCGGATCGAGTCTGATTCGACCTTCGTCCCTTCGCGCTCCACGTACGCTTCGCCCCGCAGGTGAATGGTCTCCGTATCGCCACCTTGGACGACCAGGGTGTCGGCGACATACTGCGTGACACGGTACCGCGGCAGCTTGAGCAGCGAGTCGATCACTGCGTCGGATGGTGGAAAGCTGCGGGTCGGACCGGTCGGCAACCCGAGCCGGCGAGCGGTCGCGGTGTCGAGACGGCCCTGCGCGGCCGAGTCCGCGGCGGTTCGCACCGTGGTGTCGGGCCGGGCGGGTGGCCGCCGCGGTGTCTGGGCGTCGAGGGTGCCGACGGCCAGCAGCAACAGGGCGGCGAGCCCTGCGGCGCTTGCCGCCCCGGCGCGCGCGCGGCGCGCCCGCCGTCGCTCGACCACCCATGCGCACCAGATCCCGACCTCGTAGAGGAGCCACAACGGCACCATCATCAGGACCATGGACACGGCGTCGGGTGGCGCGAGCAACGCGGACGCCACCGCCGAAATCACGATCGCGTAGCGCCGGTTGCGCGCCAGAAATTGCGGCGTGACGAGCCCGAGCGCGGCCAGGATCACGATCACGAGCGGCATCTCGGTCACGAGACCGAACGCGATGATCAGCTGCGCCGCGAACGCAAAGTATTTGTCCGCCGTGATGAGGGGGTCGAACACTCCCTTCTGGAAGCTGAGGAGCACGGTCAACGCCCGCGGCAGGACCCAGAGGTATGCGGCGGCGGCCCCCGCCAGGAACAGGAGCGCGCCGATCGCGAGCGCCGGCACAATGAGGCGCCGCTCCCGGGGGTAGAGCGCCGGCACCAGGAAGGCCCACACGTGATAGCCTACCACGGGCGACGCGAGCACCAGCCCCAGGACGAAGGCGAACTTGAGGGTGATGAAAAACGGCTCGGTGGGACCGGTGACGCGGAGCTTGCCGCCGGGGATCAGGGGCGCGATCGGCCGGATGAGGAGGCCGATGACGTCCACGTGCTCGACGATGATCCAGCCCGCCAGCGTGCCGACCACGATGGCGAGCAGGCTGTAGAGGATACGCCAGCGCAGCTCCTCGACGTGGTCGAGGAACGGCATCTCGGCCCGGTTGTCACGAGTCTCCGACACGCCGGCTCCCCCACCCCCTCCCCAGCGCCTGGAGCGGTTACCGCCCCAGACGCTGGAGCTTGTCGCGCGCGAGGTTGGCCTCTGGAGCGCGGGGGTAGACGGCGATCACGCGGGCGTAATACGTCCGCGCGGCCGCCTTGTCGCTCCGCTGCTCGGCGAGGAAGCCCAGCTTGTAGAGCGCCGCCGGTGCCCGCGGCGAGGTCGGGTAGGCCTTCACGACCTGCTGATACACCGCGGCCGCCGAATCCGCGTTCTCTCCCGCAAACGACTCACCGATGAAGTAGAGCGCGTCGGGCGCCCGCTCGTGCGTGGGGAACAGACGCAGGAATTCCCGAAACCCCAAGCGTGCCGTCCCATACCGGCTCGCCCGGTACTGCTGATACGCCAGGTCGTACATCTGCTCCGGCCCCGGGCCCGCCGGTCCGACCGGCGCGCCGGGAGCACCGCGGCTGGTATCCAGAACCGGCACGGGCTGGCGGGCCTGCTCTTCCAGCCGCCCGCGCAGCTCGGTCAGACGCTGCTGGCTCTGGCCTGTCAGCTCCTGCACGCTCACGAGCTGCTGCTGCACCGCCAGCAGATCAGTCTTTACGTCGCCGCGTAGCTGCACCAAGTACGCCTGCTGCGCGACGAGTCGCTCCTGGATCGCGGCGAGCAGGGTGCGCACCGACTCGACCGCGGCCAGGTGCTGGCTGTCCGCCCGGGCCCGCTCGACCCGCAGCGCTTCGACCTGGAGCTCGACCCGCCGGACGTCGCCTTTCAGCGCGCATCCGGCGGTGAGCCCCAAGGCGAGCAGGAAGGGCCGCCTCACGGCTGCTTCAGGTTCTCGCCGCCGGAGAGAATCTCGAACTCGTCCCGCCGATTCTGCGCCCACGCTGCCTCATCGTGTCCGGAGGCGATCGGCCGCTCCTCGCCGTAGGAGACCGTCTCGATGCGGCTCCCATCGATGCCGTGACTGACGACGTACTGCTTGGCCGCCGTCGCGCGCCGGTTGCCGAGCGCCAAGTTGTATTCGTCGGACCCGCGCTCGTCGCAATGGCCGCTGATGCGGACGCGCAGCCCCGAGTTGGCCTGGAGGATCGCAACCTTCTGGTCCAGTACTGAGGCGTCGCCGCCTCGGATGAGCGCCTTGTCGTAATCGAAGTGGATCATCGTGCCGAGCAACGCACGCACCGCGTTGGTCGTCTGGCCGAGCGCCGCGAGCGAATCCGCGATCGCCTGCTGGCGGCGCCGTTCGGCTTCCTCGCGCTCCTTGGCCGCGGCGGCCTCACGGGCCTGGCGTTCCGCCTCCAACCGCTGAGCCTCCGCGATCGAGTCCGTATTGGCGGTCACTGGCCCCGGCGGCTCTGGCTTGGGTCCGCCGCCGCACGCGGCGACCGCCGCCACGGCGAGACCGCTCAGCAGGAGCAAGGATAGGCGTTTCATCGGTTGAAGTCCTCTCCGATTTCAAGGGGTCGACGATGCGGTCTCCGGCAAACGCGGAGACCAGGCCGGCAGGCGCGCGCCGCTCTTCTGCAGCAGCGGGCGGATGCGGCCGGTTTCCACATCGATGATCCAGAGCTGCCGATACCCCGAACGATCCGACACGAACGCCATATGACGGCTGTCGGGTGCCCAGGTTGGATCTTCGTTCCGTCCCACCGAGGTGAGCTGCCGCACCGCGCGCGTCCGCACGTCGAGCACGAACACCTGCAACGTACCGCCCACGTCGCGGTGGAAGGCGACTGTCTGGCCGTCGGGCGACCACTCCGGCGCGTTGGACGAACCGGTGGCACCGTAGTCGAACGGCGCGAAGAGCTGCTGGTCCGTCCCGTCCGCCGCCATCGCGTAAATTTGCGGCAGCCCGGCTCGCGTCGACACGAACGCGATCCGCTGGCCGTCGGGACTGTAGGTCGGTGACAAGTTGTCGTAAAAGCGTCCCACGGTCAAGCGCTGTAAGCAGCAGCCGTCCTTGATGTTGACCGTGTAGAGGTCGGTGCCTTCCTCGGTCGCGCGGCTGAATGCGAGCGTCTTGCCGTCGGGGGAGAACGCCGGTGTGAAGTCCAGCGCCTGCCCCGTCGTGGCGACAGGCGCGCGCTTCCCGCTCGCGACCTCCTGAACGAATAGCTTCCCGTGGCCCTCCCAAAATTCCATGTAGGCGAAGCGGCGCCCGTCGCGGGCCCAGGCAGGCGACATCGCCTGGTGATCGCTCGAGGACACGAGCTTTTGGTCGGCGCCGTCCTGATCGATGGCGTATACCTTGCCTTCCATCACAAACAGGACGCGCGTGGCGGCGGTGCCGCCCGCGCCCAGCGCCGCTTCGAGCACGCGGTCGGCCAACTGATGCACCGCAAGCCGAAACCCCGCGTCCTTGAGCGCCGGTAGGTGGGCGCGGAGCTCCCGCCGCACGCTACCCACCGCCACGTCGTGTACCGTGACGATCGTAGTGTCGCCCGGCGCGGGCGTGACGGCGACGGCAAAGTCCGCGCCGAGCGCCTGGTACAGCGGGTAGTTGAGGGTGCCGGCGGCCGCCGCGCCTCCCCCTGCGGTTCCCCGCCCCGCACCGCCCGCGGACGGGGGGCGGGCGCCGGGCGCCGCGGCCGTGACACGGATCGAGTCGCCGCCGGGCAGCGTGATCAGCTCGAACCGGTCGGTGTAGTCCAGATCGCGCGATACGATGGCGCGTACTGAATCGAGGGCGGGCGCGTGCACCGGCAAGACGACCATGCCCGGGCGGACTCCGGGCCGGTAGATGATGCCGATGCGGACGCCGCGATCGATGGCGGACGTATCTTGGGCGGTCAGACGGACCGGCGGACCGGCGGTCAGCACGACCGCGGACACACCCACCGCCAGACCGCCTGACCGCCAGACCGCCGTCACTGGCGCTTTCCGGAGAAGTAAAAGCGCACGAACAGCACATCGGAATCCCAGCCGGCCGGGAGCGCGCGGAATGCTTTGATGCGCCCGGCCTGCTCGACCGCTCCCTGCGCCTCCAGATCGAAGGCGAAATTGCCGGAGCGCCGGATGAACTGCAGATCGCTCACCGATCCATCGCGATGCACGAAGAACGACACCTCCGCCTCGAGGGGCGTGCTCTGGCGCGGGCGCTGCCAGACCCGCAGCACCTGCGCGACGATGTTCTGCAAGTACTCGGGGAACGGGAACTCCACCCCTTCCGTGCTCACGGTGGCGACGTCGCTGCCGGTCGACGGCTTCTCTCCCGGGAGCGGCGCCGCGGTGGGCGTCGTGCGCGGCGCCGCCTCACGCTTGGTGTTGTCGGCCACCGGCGGCGGCGGCGCCGGGGACACCGTGCTCTTCGGCGACTTGGCCTTCGGTGTCGGCGCCGGCTTTTCCTCGGCCGGTCGATCCACCGCCTCGGGCGCCTTGCGCGCGTCCTCGGTGGGCTCCGGCGCCGCCACGAGGTGCACCCGATACGTCGGAGGAAGGGGTTTGCGCGCGGCCGCCGCTCCGGCCACGAGGAACAACGCGGCGAGCGCGTGCACGGCGACGGTGCCGATGAGGCCGACCTTCGCGCTCTCCGAACCCCGACCGCGTCTCACGGCTTGACCACCTCCGGCTCCGCGACGAGACCGACGTCGTTCACGCCCGCCGCGCGGATCGCCGCGAGCACTTGCACCACGTCGGCGTAGGGGACCCGACCGTCGGCCCGGAGGTACACCCCAGTGGGGCGTTTGGTTCGCACGAAGGCCGGAAACGTGGCCCGGAAATCCGCGTATGAGAGCGGCGCCTGATCCATGAAGATGCGGCCCTCACGGTCGAGGGTGACCACCAGGCCCGACTTCGGCTCGAGGGGCTTCGCTTCAGCGCGAGGCAGTCGGACGTCCACGCCCCCCTGCATGATCGGCGCGGTGATCATGAAGATGATGAGCAGCACGAACGCCACGTCCACGAGCGACGTGACGTTGATGTCGGCGTTCAACGGCAGCTCACCGTGCCCGCGCAGCCCACCTCCACCACCGCCCAGGAGCCCGGCCATTAGAGCCTCCCTTCACGCGCCATCGTGCCGATGATTTCCTGGGCGAATCCTTCCAGCTCTCCGGCGAACAGCCCCAGGCGATTCACGAACAAGTTGTACGCCATGACCGACGGAACGGCGACGGCGAGCCCGGCGACGGTCGTGACCAGCGCTTCGGCGACGCCCGGCGCGACGGCCGCAATGTTGCCCGACCCGCCGACGGCGATCCCGATGAACGCATCCATTACGCCCAACACGGTCCCGAGCAGCCCAAGGAGCGGGCTGACCGAGCCGAAGGTCGCGAGCCACGGAAGGAACCGCGCCGCGGCGTCGCGCTCGGCCGCCACCTCCTTCGCGAGCACCATACGCAGGGCCTCGAGCTGCGTCGTGGTCAGCGCGGTCTGGGTCGCCACCGCCGGGCCGTTGTCCTTCAATCCGCCGGGCTTCAGCTCGGAGAAGAAATGAATGCCCTCGCGCAGCAGACGGTTGTACGGCGAGGCCGGCAGCCGCATGGCGGCGTGGTAGGCATCGTCGAGCCGCGTCGCCCGCTCGATCTCGGCCATGAAACGGTCTGCCTGGCGCCGCATCCGGCGGAACTGCCACCACTTGAGGAAGATGAGGTACCAGGAGACGATGGAAAACACGACGAGGATGGCGAGTACGAACTTGGTCTCGCGACTCGACGTGAGGACCAGTTCCCAGGGCGTTGTCGGAACCGCCCGGCCCACTTGAAAGAGCACCCTGTCAGCCCTCCCTAGTTCGGGTACCCATGCGGGTGTGCCAGGTGCCAGGCCCACGCGCTCGAGAGGATCTCGTCGAGACTGGAGTGTTGCGGCCGCCAGCCGAGGACCGCCTCGGCCCGACCCGCCGCCGCGACGAGCTCGGGCGGATCACCGGGGCGCCGGGGTCGTGCCACCGCCGGAATCGCTCGGCCCGTGACGCGCCGCGCCGCCTCCGCCACCGCGAGCACGGAGTACCCGACCCCGGTCCCGAGGTTCACCGCGATGGCCCGCCCCTGGGCTCCCGCCTCCGCCGGGTCCGCCTCGAGCGCCCGCACGTGCGCGTCGGCGATGTCCAGGACGTGCACGTAGTCCCGCACCGCCGTGCCATCCGGCGTGGGGTAGTCCGTCCCCTGCACGTCGAGCGCCGGAAGCGCGCCGGACGCCACACGCAGCACGTTGGGGATGAGATGCGTCTCGGGGGCGTGATCCTCCCCGTAGTGGGGACTCGCCCCGGCAGCGTTGAAATAGCGCAGGCTGAAGACCGTGGCACCGTCCCCCGCCGCGAAGGCAGTGAGCAGCCGCTCGAACTCGCGCTTCGTCTCGCCGTACGGGTTCACCGGCATCAGCGGCGCCTGTTCCGAAATCGGAGTCGCTGGAGGGTGCCCATACACTGCGCACGACGATGAGAACACGACACGCCGCACCCCCGCAGCCGCGACACCCTCGAGCAGCACGCAGCTCGTCGAGCACGCCGCGGTCTCCGATCCCGCCCCGCACGAAGGTCGCCTCCGGCGCCACCGCCTGCCGGTGCCCGCGACTGAGGTCGTCCAAGACGACGACCTCGTAGCCGCGGCCGAGCAGCTGGGCTACCACGACGCTGCCGATGTACCCCGCCCCCCCGGTGACGAGGACGCTACCCGCCATCTTGCCGCTCCAGGCCGAAGAGCCGCTTGAGCGCCTCGAGCAGACCGTAGCCCCGTCCGGACTGCGCGGCCTCTTTGAGCGCGATGGTCGGCTGGTGCAGAAACTTGTTCAGCAGGGTCTGGCTGAAGTGCTCGATCTCCCCACGATCCTCGGGGCTCAAATGGGCGAGGCGGCGCAGCGCGCGCTCCAGCTCGGCGGCGCGCACCTGGTCCAGCCGCTCGCGGAACTCCTTCAGGACGGGCACGACGACCAGTCCGCCGTACCACGCCCAGAAGCGCTCGACCTCCTCGGTCACGATGCTCTCCGCCGCCGGGATGTCGCGGCGCCGCTCGGCCGCCGCCTGTGCCGCCACCGCCTGGAGATCGTCGATGTCGTACAGGAAGACGTTCTCGAGCTGGGCCACGGCGGGCTCCACATCCCGCGGCATGCCGAGATCGAGGATGCAGAGCGGGCGGCCGCGGCGCCGCGCGACCGCCGGCGCGACGTGGTCCCAGGTGACGACGGCGTGCGGTGCCGCGGTCGAGCTGAGCACGATGTCGGCGTCGGCGAAGTGTTCCCACGCCTCGTCCAGCGTCAGGGCGCGTGCGCCCAGCTGTTCGGCGATCGCGCGAGCACGCTCGTAGGTGCGATTGGCCACGAGCGTGACCCGCACACCCTCGGACACGAGGCAGGTGGCGGCGAGCTCCGCCATGTCTCCCGCGCCGAGGATCAGCGCCGAGCGACCGGCGAGCCGCGTAAAGATCCGGGCCGCCACCGCCACTGCGGCGGAGGGTGCGGATGCCGCGCCGGTCGCGAGCCCGGTCTCACTGCGGACGCGGGCGCCGACGAGCAAGGCCGACTGGAACAGCCGGTGCAGCACCGGGCCCGCCTGTGCCTTCGACGTCTCCCAGGCATCACGCACCTGTCCCTGGATCTGTGATTCTCCGAGGATCATGGCGTCGAGCCCGGCGGAGACGCGGTACAGGTGACGCACCGCATCGCGATCGCGCTGGGTGTACCCGTACTGGCTGGCGCTGCGCCCACCCCCCAAGCGCTCCGACAGGATCGCCCACACGACGTCCGGCACGGCCTCGTCGGGCTCGGAGAGGTAGAACTCCGTGCGATTGCAGGTTGACAGCAGCACGCCGCCGCGCGCGCCGGCTGCCAGCACGCGCTCGAGCGACGCAAGCACTTCGCCCCGCTCGTGCGCGAAGCGCTCGCGCGCCTCGAGCGGCGCCGTACGGTGGTTCACGCCCAGAACCGTGATGCTCATGGTCGCCCGGCTCAGAGAAACCGCTGGGTTCCGGGCGCCGCGAGCTTGAGCGCCACGTACACGAGTAGCACGGCTGTGAAGCTCGCGATGCTCGCGAACGCGGCACGCCGACCGGCCCAGTGGCGCACCACCCGCACTCCCACGGCCCATCCCAAGACCCCCCAGGTGAGCATCCCCCACACGACCTGCGCCGCGTCGACCGACCCGCCCCCGGCGTAGCGCACGCCGAACCCGAGCAGCACACCCAGCGTCACGGTCGGGAATCCAAGCACCAGCGACAGATGATTCAGCTGGTCCAGCCGCTCGAGTGGCGGGAACAACCGGAACACCGGCCCGAAGCGCTTCGCCTTGAGCTCGCGGAACTGGAGCAGGTAAAGGGCGGCGGCGATGAATGCGAGCGCCAGCATGGCCAGGCCGAGCACGCTGACCGTGATGTGGAGAATGGACCAGGCGCCGCGCGTCGACGCGGCTGGGGTTTCCGGTGCGAGCCCGATGAGCAGTGCCAGCCCGAGGAGCCCCGTCGCGAGGGGCCCGGTGAACAGGCCCACGGCCGACGCGCGGAACAGGCCCTCGCTTGCGACCTGCAGCGCCATGAGGAACAGGGCCAGCATGGAAAGCGTCGGGGCGACGCCGAGGAAAGAGCTGAGTCGCGCCACCCCGATGACGTGCGTCGCGATGCCGAGCAAGGGCAGGCCCAGCGCCAGCGCACGCGGTGCCGGCCGGAGGCCGGCAAAGGGTGCCAATACGAGCGCGGCGGCCAGTGCGTACAGGCCCAGCGCGATCAGGTGCGGAACGAGGACCACGGGACGGAAAGCGCCGGCGCCCGCGAGACTCGGGCGGCCGGCGACCGGTCAGGACGGCATCTTCCGGATGAGCCGCACCGGCATGCCCGGAACGAGTTTGGGGTGCCCGACATTCAAGATCAGCCCCGAGGCCGAGTGATCGCGCGTGTGCACGATCTGGAGCACGACCTGCATCTGCTCGGACGACGTGCCCGGCACCCCCGCCGCCGGCCGGAACACTTCAAACACGTCCCCGCTGTTCACGCCTTCCGCACGTCCCCGATTGATGAAGACGATTTGCTGTGGACCGGCCAGCACGTGGAGATCCCGCTCGGCGATCACCACGCCCTCGAGCCCCCGGTCGACGGGAGTTGGGTGCACCTCGCCCGGATCCTTGAACGGCTCGAGCGGCAGCGCGAGATGCCCGTCGTGGATGCGTCCGAATTGCATGATCACGTCGGCGAGCACCTGTCGCCGCTGCAGCTCGGTCACACGCGCGACGCCGACCGGAACCACGACCCCTCCCCAACCCGCGATGTCGCGGTCGATCCGCACGACGAGCAGGGAGTCACCCACGTGATACGATGCGCGCCGCGGTGGCTGGATCGAAATCTGATCGAACGTCGTCGCGGTCGAACGATCCGTGAGACGCGGGATGGCGGGGATGGACGTGTTGCCGAGCACCCGACCGTACGGGAGCTGCTGCTGCTCGGTCAGGAAGCCCGCGGCGTAAAACTCGCCCCGGCGCAGCGGCCGATACGCCTGATTGGCGTAGGCCCGCAGCACGTCCCGCACTTCTTGTGTCGCCGTGCGACGCCGATCGAAGATCGTCTGATAGCCCTCGGCGCGGTCGGCGGGAGGCGGCGGCGCCTCCACCACCTGCGCCGTATCCAGCAGCGGGGTCGTATCCGGCCCCACCGCCACGACGGTGTCGGGCGCCGGTACGACGTGTACCGTATCGCCCGGCGTCGGCTGGGCCGGCCCCACGGACGTTGACTCCGGTGCCTGCGCCACGCTCAATCCCCCCGCCAGGCTCAACTCCTCCCCTGGATAGATCCAGTGGGGATCATCGATCAGCGAGGTGTTCAGCCGGTAGATCTCAGGCCAGAGAAGCGGATCGTTGTAGTACAGCTGAGCGATGGACCAGAGGGTCTCACCCGTCGTCACGGTGTGGGTGGCGGGCAACTGACCCAACGGCGCCGGCGCGGCTTGAGACGTATCCGGCGCCGGCGTCGAGGTATCCGGTCGAGCCTGCGTAGTGTCTTGCGCCGCAACCGCGGGCGCCACCCCCGCGAGCAGCCCTGCTACAAGGGCGAGCAGGGCTGCTCGTTCAGAACGGCAGATCGTCGTCCTCCTCATCCAGGGCCTCCGGGAACGCGTCCAGCGATTCCGCCTTCCCCGCCCCCTCGGGCGCTACCTTGGCGGCGGCCTTGGCCCGCGCGAACTCGCCGGACCCTTCGCCGCCTCCCCGAGACGACAAGAGGATCACTTCCCGCGCGATGATCTCGGTGGTGTACCGCGTCTGCTTCTCGCGATCTTCCCAGGTCCGGTACTCGACGCGCCCCTCGACGTAGATCCGGTCCCCCTTCTTCATGTACTTCTCCGCGAGGTCCGCCAGCTGGGCGCCCTTATTGTTCCAGCAGATCACGCGATGCCATTCGGTCTTTTCCTGCTTCTCCCCACCCTGCCCCGTCCACTGCCGACTGGTTGCCAGCGACAACGTGGCGACGCGGGAGCCATTATTGGTGCTCCGCACCTCGGGATCGGCCCCCAAGTTCCCGATTAGCATGACTTTATTGAGACTCCGGCTCACAACAGACCTCCAGACGCTGGGCGGGTCTGGACCAAGGGCGACAACAGTATATGACCCGCAAGTTATTC
>WNGL01000985.1_pt1 | contig 34407 bp, 27 predicted proteins | sample 5400591 | NCBI WGS metagenome assembly WNGL01 (sample SAMN13153377, study PRJNA577476) | soil metagenome | isolation source: 80 cm soil or saprolite under Garry oak tree replicate 1 | place: USA:California | collected 2016-06-15
ACGACCGCTGCCGCAGCCGCCCCGAGACGATCACCCGCATCCCCCGGGTCAGCGACTCGGCCACGTTCTCCGCCGCCTGCCGCCACACATTGCAGGTCAGGAACAAACTGTCCCCGTCCTTCCACTCACCCGTGGAGTTGTCCCGGAACCTGGGCGTGGACGCCACCCGGAACTTCGCCACCGGCTGCCCCGACGGGGTGAACCGCAGTTCCGGGTCGTCAACGAGGTTGCCCGCGATCGTGATCTGGGTGTCGCCTGCTGCCATCTGTCTGCTCTCCATAACCCTGGCGCTCTTCGTGTCAGCTCTCATCTTCCACCGGACCACTGACATTTCTGGCCGCATTGGCCGAGGTGACGTACCGTCGGGAAAATGGTGCTCAGTCCCGACGGTGCCGTCCTGCTGCTGATCGACCTGCAGGAGCGGCTCATGCCCGTCATCGCCGATCACGAGGTCGTCGTGGCCAGGGCCGTGCGGCTCGCGGAGGCGGCGACGCTGCTGGACGTGCCGGTCCGCGCCACCGAGCAGAACCCGGCCGGCCTGGGCCGGACCGTGCCGCCGCTGTCCGGCTACCCGCAGGCGGTCCTGGCCAAGACGACGTTCTCGGCGGCCGGTGATCCCGGCTTCGCCGCGCTGCTGCCCGCCGAGGGGGAGATCGTGGTGGCCGGGGTCGAGGCGCACGTGTGCGTCCTGCAGACGGTGCTCGACCTGCTCGACGCCGGCCGCCGGGTGGTGTGGGCGGCGGACGCGACCGGCTCGCGCGACCCGGCCGACCGGGCGGCTGCCATCGACCGCGCCCGCCAGCACGGCGCGGAGGTCGTGACCTCGGAGATGGTGCTGTTCGAGTGGCTGCGCGACGCCGGCCATCCGAGATTCCGCGAGGTGCACAAGCTCCTCAGGTAACGGGACCACTCCGCTACGGTGGGGCCATGCATCCGGGACCTGGCCCGCTGGCGCTGGTGGGCAGCGGTGAGTACCTGGCCGTCATGGCGGGTGTCGAAGGCGCCCTGATCGAGGGGCGTCCGCCCCGTTACGTCCAGATCCCGACCGCGGCGGCGCCCGAGGGGCCGGACCGGCTGCAGTACTGGCTCGACCTGGGCGCCGCGCAAGCCGAACGTCTCGGCGTGGAGCAGGTTCCGGTGGTGGTCAGGGACCGCGACGAGGCCGGATCCGCGGACCTGGCCGCCCTGATCGAGGGCGCCGGTCTGGTCTACCTGTCCGGCGGCAACCCGCAGTTCCTGGCCCGGACCCTGCGCGGCACCCGGGTCTGGGCCGCCATCGAGGCCGCCTGGCGGTCGGGCGCGGCGCTGGCCGGCTGCTCCGCCGGGGCGATCGCGCTCACCGACTGGGTCCCCGCCGTCCGTACTCCGGCCCGCGCGCCCGAGCCCGGGCTCGGCGTGCTGCCGTGGCTGCGCGTCCTGCCGCACTTCGACCGGATGCGGTCCTGGGCGCCGGACCTGGCCGCCCGGGCCGCGGCGGGCGCGCCCCCCGGCACCACCGTGATCGGCGTCGACGAGGACACCGCGATCGTCGACCTGTCTGGCGGTGGCCGCAGCTGGCAGGTGCACGGCCGGCAGCAAGCCTGGATCCTGACCGGCGGCCAGGATGACGGCGCCGGCCAGGATCAGGGCACCGGCCGGCAGCACAGCACCGGCCAGCCGTTCCCGGCCGGGGCTAATATCAAGGTTGACTTATATAAGTGGAACTTGATATTTTCCAGGTGTGCATGCGTTCGATGTGCTCGGCGACCCGGTGCGCCGGCGGATGCTCGAGCTGCTCGCCGAGGGTGAGCTGAGTTCCGGCGCGATCGGCGCGGTCGTCCAGCGGGAGTTCGGGATCACCCAGCCGGCCGTATCCCAGCACCTCAAGGTGCTCAGGGACAGCGGGCTGGCCACCGTCCGTCCGGCCGGGACCCGGCGGCTGTACGCGGTGAACTCCGAACCACTGCGAGAACTCGACGCGTGGCTCGACCGCTTCCGGCGCTTCTGGACACCGCACCTGGAGGCGCTGGGCACCGAACTGGCCCGGGGCAGGCGCGACCGCCGCCTCGGCCGTACACCACCGAACGAGAGGGGAAAGAACCCATGATCGACGTGACCCAGCAGATCAACGCCGTCCGGCGCCGGGTCGGCACCCGGGTGCTTGAGGCGGGCGAGGCGCGTACCGTCACCATCAGCCAGACCTACGCCGCCGCGGTCGAGGACGTCTGGGACGCCTGCACCAGCGCCGAACGCATCCCGCGCTGGTTCCTGCCGGTATCCGGCGAGCTGAAGCTCGGCGGCCGCTACCAGCTCGAAGGCAACGCGGGCGGCACCATCGAGGGCTGTGACCCGCCGAAGATCTTCTCCGCCACCTGGGAGTACGGCGGCGAGGTGAGCTGGATCGAGGTCCGTTTCGCCGCCGAGGCGGCCGACCGAACGCGGCTGGAGATCGAGCACATCGCGCACGTCAGCGACGAGCGCTGGGCGGAGTTCGGCCCGGCCGCGGTGGGCATCGGCTGGGACTCGGCGATCCTGGGCCTGAGCCTGCACCTGTCCGGCGGCCCGGCCATGGACCCCGCGGAGGGAATGGCGTGGGCCGCGTCCGCCGAGGGCAAGGAGTTCATGAGGCTCAGCGGCGAGCGCTGGTGCGAGGCGCACATCGCCAGCGGCGGGGACGAGGCCGAGGCACGCGCGATGGCCGGGCGGACCATCGCCGCCTACACCGCCACGCCGGGCTGACCGACCTGTAGGAGCAGCCGGAGCACGAGGGCGAGCGGCGGCCAGGCGGCGTGGCCGCCGCGGGTCACCGCGTAGGACCGGAGGACCACGTCGGGCTGGCGCAGCCGCCGCAGCGTCACCCCGCGGACCGCAGGCCGTCCGGCCGGGAGCAGGCCGACCCCCAGGCCCGCCAGGATCATGTCATACACCAGGTCCAAGCTGTCCGCGCGCTGCGTGATCCGCGGCTCGAAGCCGGCCAGCGAGGCCACGATGCGCACCACGTCCCCGTCGGCTGTGTTGCGTGAGTTGACGATCCACGCGTCGTCCCGGTACCGGCGGAAGACCTCCACCGCGGTTCCGCGCGGGCCCGGCCCGGACGGCGTGCCCAGGTGCCACGGAGTACTGGCCAGCGGCTCGGCCTGCAGGTCGCGGCCGAACCCGACCGGCGCCAGGTTGTAGTCGTAGGTCAGCGCGAGGTCGACCTTGTCCGCCGCGAGCAGGCCGAGCGCCTCGGCCGGCTCCTGCTCGAGCAGGTGCAGCCGGACCTCCGGCTGCCGTCCGGCCAGCATCCGGACGACCGGCAGCAGGACCTGGCGGAACGCCGAGGCGTAGGCGGCCACCCGGACCGTCCCGGCCGGCGGGGCCTCCGGGTCTAGGTCGCGGCGGGCGGCCTCGACCGCGGCCAGGATGGTGACGGCGTGGTCGGCCAGCCGGCGCCCGGCCGGGGTCAGCCGCACCCGCCGCCCGTCCGGCTCGATCAGCGGCGTGCCCGCCTCCCGGGCCAGCGCCGCGATCTGCTGCGACACGGTGGACGTGGTGACCTGCATCGCCTCGCCGACCTCGCGCATCGAGCCGAGGCGGGACAGCTCGAGCAGCAGCTCGAGCCGGCGCGGGTCCACGAGATAAATCATTCATTATCCATGAACGGTATGTCCATTAATCTCACGTGGACACGGACGATTCCGTCGTATCTACTGGCCATCATGATCAAGGGCGCGACGCCGGCCCGCACCGGCACCCTGATGGCCGTGGGCTCGATGACCTGCGTCCAGATCGGCCTGGCGCTGTCGGTCCCGCTGTTCGGCCGGCTCGGCCCGCTGGGCACAGTCTGGCTCCGGCTGGCCTGGGCGTCGGTGATCCTGCTGGTCGCGGTGCGTCCCCGGCCGTGGCGGTTCCGGCGCCCGATCCTGCTCGCCGCGATCGCCCTGGGCGTGGTGACCGGCGGGGTGACCATGCTGTTCATGGCGGCCATCGCCCGGATGCCGCTCGGGACGGCCAGCGCCCTGGAGTTCCTCGGCCCGCTCGGCGTGGCCGTCGCCCGGGGCCGCGGTCGCCGCCGGCTGCTCTGGCCCGGCCTGGCCGCGGCCGGCGTGCTGGTCCTGACCCACCCGTGGCAGGGCGGCGGCGACCCGCTCGGCATCGTCTTCGCGCTCGGCGCGGCCGCCTGCTGGGCCGCCTACATCCTGCTCACCCAGGCGGTCGGGGACGAGGTGGCGGGCCTGGCCGGGCTCGCGGTGTCCATCCCGGTGGCGGCGCTGGTCTCGACCCCGTTCGCGGCGCCCGAGATCAGCCGGGCGCTCTCGCCGCAGCTGCTGCTGATCGGTCTCGGCCTGGCGCTGCTGCTGCCGGTCATCCCGTTCGGCCTGGAGATGTACGCGCTGCGGCGGCTGACCACGGCGGCGTTCGGCACCCTGATGTGCCTGGAGCCGGCGCTGGCCGTGCTGGCCGGGCTGGTGCTGCTCGGGCAGGTGCCCGGGCTGTCGGCGCTGGCCGGCGTCGCCCTGGTGGTGGCGGCCGGGCTGGGCGCCGTACGGACCGGCGCGCGCCTGGACGAAACACATGTTCGAATTGAATCCGAACGGGTCGGGGTGCCCGCCATCTGTAACTAGAGCAGCCGCAGCTGGCGGTCCGCGGGACGGCGCGGACGCCGGGGCGAGGTGAGCCCGGGCGGGGCGGGGATGATCGCGGCCAGGAACGAGGAGCGGCCGGTCGCATCCTCGGTGCCGTGCCTGGCCCGCCGGGCGGCGTAGCTGAGCAGCAGCCGCTCCCGGGCGCGGGTCATCCCGACGAATAGCAGCCGCCGTTCCTCCGCCGCGTCCTCGGGGGTGAGCGGCCCCGATTTAAAGGGGCCGGGCAGGCGCAGCGGTAGCAGGCCGCGCTCGCAGCCGGCCAGGAACACCACGTCGAACTCCAGGCCCTTGGCGCCGTGCAGGGTCAGCAGCGTGATCGCCTCGGCCCGCGGGTCCAGCGCGTCGGTCTCGGCGCCCGTGGCGATCTCGGTCAGGAACCGTTCCAGGTCCTCGCCGCAGCGGCGGGCCAGCGGCAGCAGCAGCTCGCCCGCGGCGCGCACGTCGGTCACCGTGGCGTCGCCGGCGCCCCGGGCGGCGGCGATGCCGCGCACCGCGGCGGTCACCCGCCCGGCCACGTCGCCGCTCTCCGCCAGGCGTAGCTCGCGCACTACGTCGGCCACGCCGGGGCGGCGCGCGAGCCGGTCGTGCGATCGCTTCTGGTACGGCAGCCCGGCCCGGGTCAGCGCCTGGGCCAGCGGCCCGGCCTGCGCGTCGGTGCGGTACAGCACGGCGATGTCGGCCAGGCCGAGCTTGCCGTGCTCGTGCCCGTCGGCCCGGCCGCTATCGAGGGAATTGAACGACGTGCCACCGAGCAGCTTGTCGATCGTGGCGGCGATCCAGGCCGCCTCGGCGTGCTCGTCCCCCGCTTCGTCCAGGGTGACCACGTCGCTAGGCCCGCTCCGGGCCGGGAAAGCCGTCCGTCCCGGGATCAGCGTGGCGGGTGCGATGGCCTGCATGGCGGCGGTCACGATGGCCGGGTTGGAGCGGTAGTTCCTGGCCAGCTCCACCGTGCTGGCCCCGGGGAAGTCGGCGGCGAACCGGCCGAAGATGCCGACGTCGGCACCGCGGAAACCGTAGATGGCCTGGTCCGGGTCGCCGATCGCGGTCAGCCCGGCGCCGTCGCCGCTGATCAGCCGGAGCAGCTCGTACTGGGCCGGGTCGATGTCCTGGTACTCGTCCACGCTGATCCGCGGCCAGCGGACGCGCAGCCCGGCCGCCGCGTCCGGGTCGTCACGGAGCACGGCGGCGGCCAGTTCCACCAGGCCGTCGAAGTCGACCAGGTCCCGCTGGGCCAGCGCCTTACGGAGCGCCGGGCCGGCCTCGGCGATCAGCCTGCGGCCGTCCCGCTCCGACCCGGTCACCTCGGTCGCGACCTGCAGCGCGACGGCCTCGTCCGCCACCTTGAACCGCGGCGAGAGCCCGGCCGCCTGGTGGTGCTCGCGCAGGATCCGCAGGCCCAGGCCGTGGAACGTGGTCACGGTGGGCTGGCCGCCGGAGCACAGGGCGGCCAGCCGGTCCTGCATCTGGAGGGCGGCGCGGCGGGTGAACGTGATGGCCAGGAAGGATTCGGCGGGCTGGGCGCGGTCGGCGATCTGGTGCGCGATCCGGTAGGTGAGCGTGCGGGTCTTGCCGCTGCCCGGCCCCGCGATGATCAGCAGCGGGCCGTCCGCGGCGGCCGCGGCCCGCTGGTCCGGGTCCAGGCCGTCCAGCAGCGTTCCGGTCGCCGGCGGGGCGGGAACCGCGGGGAGTGCGTCAGCCCGGCCGGGCGCGGGGCGGGAGGTGGGGCGGGAGGCCCTGACCCGTTCGGCGTCCTTCTTTTTCTCCCCGGCGCCGGCCAGGCTGAACAGGGCCACCTCGTGCAGTTCGTCCGGCTGGAACAGGCGGATCGTGCCGTACTCGCCGTCGTACCCCGCGTCCCTGATGACCTCGCCGCGGCGCAGCCTGGTGATGCCCTCGCCGAGCAGCGACCCGCCCACCCGGCGCACGTCGTCGAGCGGGACGTCGCGCAGGATGCTCAGCTCGGGTCCCAGCGCGGCGACCAGCCGCCCGACCTCGCCGGTCACCTTCTTGCTCTTCGGTCCGGTGGCCAGGATCTCGCCCACGATGTAGGGCAGCTGGATCAGGTTGGTGAACCCGGCGGCGCCGTTCGGCCGGTATCCGGGCGGGCGGTCGGCGATCTCGGCCACCCGGTGCAGCACGCCGACGGTGAGCGGCTTGCCGCACTGCGGGCACAAGGTATCGAGCGCCCTGGTCTGCTCGGGGTCGACCCGGACTCCGCACTTGCGGTGCCCGTCCAGGTGGTACTTGCCCTCCTCGGGGAAGAACTCGACGGTGCCCGCCAGGCCGTTCCCGGTGCGCAGCGCCGCCGCGATGGAGAAGTAGTCCATCTCGGTGTCGAAGACGGTGGCCTCCCGGCCCAGCATCGGCGGGGAGTGCGCGTCGGAGTTGCTGACCAGGCGGTACCCGTCCAGCGAGGAGCAGGCCCAGTTCATCGGCGGGTCGGAGGACAGGCCGGTCTCCACCGCGAAGATGTGATCAGCCAGGTCGGCGTAGCAGTCCCGCACCGCGTCGAAGCCGGACTTCGAGCCGAGCACGGCGAACCACGGCGTCCAGACGTGCGCGGGCACCAGGAAGCAGCCCGGGCCGGCGGACAGCGTGATGTCCAGCAGGTCACGCGAGTCGAGCCCGAGGATGGGCCGGCCGTCCGAGGCCAGGTTACCGATCCTGGCCAGCGCCGCGGTGATCCGGTCGGCCTCGTCGAAGCCGGGCGCGTAGAGCAGGTGGTGCACCTTCCTGGTCCGGTCGTCGCGGCGGTAGATGGTGGAGATCTCCACCGAGAGCATGAACCTGACCGTCCCCGCGCAGCTGGCCGGGGTATCGCGGCAGAGCCGTTTCTCCAGGTCGGGCCGGATCCGGAACAGGCCGGGCTCGGTCGGCACCAGGGTCTCCCTCAGCTCCGCCGCCCACGCGGGGTGGGTGAAATCGCCGGTGCCGAGCACCCGCAGGCCCTTGCGCAGCGCCCACCAGGACAGGTGCTCGATATCGCAGTCCTTGCTGCAGGCCCGCGAGAACTTGGAGTGGATGTGCAGATCGGCGTGGAACATGGCGGGTCTGATCCTGCCATGGAGCACTGACATCCGCGCCCGGAACAGCCGTGTGCCCGGGCCGGTCTCCCGGCTCCGGGCACACGTCGTGCGGGTCAGGCCGTCAGGCGATGCCGTCCACCCGGTGGACGGCCCCGCAGTCCACTCCGATAGCGGCGTGGTGCTTGCGGATCGCGTCCTCGTCCGGCCCGTCGAGCAGGCAGTACACCTGGCCGTCGGCGTTGTGGTACAGCTCGACCTGGCGCACGCCGAACTCGTCCGCCCGCTCGTTGCGGGTGTCGTCGGCGATCTGCGCGATGGCTTCGGGCGGCAGCTTGAGATCGGCGTGGAAATCCATGAACCTGGGCATGTCAGTTCTCCTTTTCCAGGTCGGCGGGTTACAGGCCTGCGCCGGAAATCGGCTGAGCCAGCGGGCGGACCGGCCGGCGGCGGGCCGTGCGGCCCCGCTCGACCCGTACCGCCGCGATCGCCGTGACCAGCGCGGCCGCGACCGCGATCGCGGCGATCTGCCAGCCCGGCATGCCCGCCACGACCACGGTGCGGACCACGGTGGCCGGAGCGGTGGCCCCGTCCGGGCTGCCGCCGCCCCCGACCGGGATCATCGACGTCGACGCCAAGGCGCTGCTGGCGAAGCTCACCGCGATGACCGCCAGGCTCGCCAGCACGGCTCCCAGCCGGCTCAGGCTCTTGATGGTGCTCATTGGATGGTTCTCCCTCCCCGGCTTCCCGGGACGCGGCCGCGGGCGTCAGCCCGGACTGCTTGCGTTCCTTACCCTGCGACGCTATGGCGCGAGCACCGCGTTCAGGATCGGGAGCATTACCCAGTTTTGCGTTCCGGTTCCCTAGTTTTCGCCGGACAGGCGAGCAGCGCCGGGCGGGACGCGGCGCTGCTGCGGTGAGTTCCGGATCCGCCGGCTGGCCAGAGCGGACCCTGCGACCGCTCTGGCCAGACAGCCTTGGGGGAAGGCTTAGCGGAGCTTGGAGACCCGGTTGACGAGCATGCCCGGGTGCGAGGCAGCCAGCGCGGACGGCGCGAGCAGGAAACTAGCGGTGGCGAGAGCAGCGGCCGCGGCAAACCTGGCCCGCAACGACATTGATGCAATCCCCGATCTGCGGCTTTCCAGCCAGGCCCTCTGGCGTCCCCGCCGTATTGCGAAAGCATCGTATTGGGAGAAGTGACCGCTCCGTCGGCACTGAGACCAAATCGCGATATTTGACCCCCCGGGGACGTGAACGCGTCCACGCCGCAAGGGCCGGTTATGTTACTGATGGGAATCACGCCAGCAGAGGGAAAGGGGCCGGTCCATGCCGCTCGCCTGGGTGCCCTACACCGACCGCGCCGAAGCCGAACGCCGCCTGAACGGCATCCCGGCCGGCCTGGAGCTCGACTTCTACCGCGCGGACGGGGACGAGCTTCCCGGCAGCCTGGACGAGGTCGCCTTCTACGTTCTGCCTTACATGAAGGGCCCGGCCGTCCTCGACCGGGCCGCCGACATGCCCAAGCTGCAGGTGGTGCAGACGCTCACGGCCGGCTACGAGGAATTCCTGCCGCTGGTGCCGCCGGGGGTGACGTTGTGCAACGCGGCCGGGCTGCACGACACCAGCACGGCCGAGCTCGCGCTAGCGCTCGCCCTGGCCAGCGGCCGGCACCTGGACGAGTTCGCCCGCAACCAGCCCAGCGGCACGTGGCGGTTCGCCTTCGGCCGGGCCCTGGCCGACCAGCGGGTCCTGATCATCGGGTACGGGCACATCGGGCAGGCGATCGAGTACCGGCTGAACGGGTTCGAGGTCGCCTCGATCACCCGGGTGGCCCGGCGGCCCCGGACCGGGCCGCCGGAGGTGCACTCGATCGAGGAGCTGCACCGGCTGCTGCCGCAGGCCGACGTCACGTTCGTCATCGCCCCGTACACCCCGCAGACCGAGGGCATGATCGGCGCCCGCGAACTGGCGCTGCTGCCGGACGGCGCGCTGCTGGTCAACGTGGCCCGCGGCAAGCTGGTCCACACGGCTGCGCTGGTCGCCGAGCTGTCCACGGGACGGATCCGGGCGGCGCTCGACGTGACCGACCCGGAGCCGCTGCCCGCGGACCATCCGCTCTGGCGCCAGCCCGGAGCGCTGATCTCGCCGCACGTCGGCGGGGCCAGCTCGGCGTTCTTCCCGCGCGCGGACCGGCTGATGGCCGCGCAGCTCAGGCGCTTCATGGCGGGCCAGCCGCTGGAGAACATCGTCAAGGCGCCCTGAAGCTAGGCGGCGGCGAGCTCGGCGTAGCGGCCGTCGCTGGCCAGCAGGCTGCCGTGGTCGCCGGACTCGACGATGCGGCCGTGGTCGAGCACGACGATCTGATCGGCGTCGCGGACGGTGGAGAGCCGGTGCGCGATGGTGATGGTGGTCCGGCCCCGGGCCAGGGTGTCGAACGCCTTCTGCACGGCCCGCTCGGTCTCGGTGTCCAGCGCGCTGGTGGCCTCGTCGAGCACGAGCACGCGCGGATCGCGCAGCAGGGTCCTGGCGATGGCGATGCGCTGCTTTTCCCCGCCGGAGAAACGGTGCCCGCGCGACCCCACCATGGTGTCGTAGCCGTCGGGCAGCCCGGCGATCAGCTCGTGGATCTGCGCGGCGCGGGCCGCCGCCTCGATTTCACGATCGGTGGCGCCGGGCCTGGCGTAGCGCAGGTTCTCCCGCACGGTGGTGTGCAGCAGGTAGGTCTCCTGGCTGACCACGCCGACGATGGCGGCCAGGTCGGCCAGCCGCATGTCGCGGACGTCGACACCGTCAATGGACACGGTGCCGGCGCTCGGGTCGTAGAGCCGCGCGACCAGCGAGCCGAGGGTCGTCTTGCCCGAACCGGTCTCGCCGACCAGCGCGAGCGTGCTGCCGGCCGGGACGTCCAGGTCGATGCCGGCCAGCGCGGGCCGGTCGGCGCCGGGGTAGGTGAAGCCGACCGCGTCGAAGGTGACGTGCCCGGTGACCGTGGCCGGGTCGATGCTGACCGGGCGGGCCGGCTCGTCCACCTCGACCGGCAGGTCCAGGTACTCGAAGATCCGCGCGAACAGCGCCAGCGAGCTGATCACCGAGACGCTGGTGCTGAGCAGGCCGGTGATCGGCCGGAACAGGCTGCCCTGCAGGGTGGTGAAGGCGATCAGGGTACCGATGCTGACCGCGCCAGCGGTCACCGGCAGGCCCGCCGCGAGGTAGATGACCGCGGGGATGGCGGCGAAGATGATCGTCAGCGAGGACATCCGCCAGCGCCCGGCCAGCTGGGAGCGCAGCTCCAGGTCGATCAGCCGGGCCGAGGAGGCGGTGAACCGGCGCACCAGGGCGGGCCCGGCGCCCATCGTCTTGGCCAGCTGCACGCCGTTGACCGACAGCCCTTCCTCGATGGTGACGTTGAGATCGGCCAGCTCGCGCTGCTGCTCGGCGGTGATGGCCCGGCGCATCCGGGCGACCTTGCGGGTCAGGTAGATGGCGGGCGGCATGACCACCAGCGAGATCAGGGACAGCCGCCAGGACAGCGCGACCATGGCCACGGCGGTGCCGACGGCGGTGGTGAGGTTCGAGGCGATGGACGTCGCGGTCGAGGTGACCACGGACTCCATGCCGCCGATGTCGTTGGTGATGCGGGACTGCACCTCGCCGGTGCGGGTGCGGGTGAAGAACGCGATCGACTGCCGCTGCAGGTGCGCGAACACGCTGGTCCGCAGCCCGTGCATGACGTGCTGCCCGACCTTCGTGGAGATCCACGTCTGCACCACGCCGAACGCCGAGGTGATCGCGGCCACCGCGACCATGGCGAGGACGAGCCAGGCGAGCAGCCGCACGTTGCGGTCCGGCAGCGCGGTGTCGATGATCGCGCGGAGCAGGAACGGCGAGGCCAGCCCGACCAGCGAGGAGGCCACGATGATCGCGGTGACGACGGCCAGCTGCCACCGGTAGGGGCCGAACAACCGGCCGATGCGGCGCAGCGACACCTCGCGGGCCTGCGCCTTTTCCGCCGCGGTGACGGTCTTGCGACCGCGGACGTGCGTATCTCGGTTCGTCTGAGTGGCTGCCAAAGAGCTACTCCCTTCCTCTACGGCTACCGGACAATGCTGAGGTTACCTCAATATGAGGCTACAACAGGAAAGGCTGATACGCTATTCCCGTGACCCAGGACCGTGACGAGGCGGCCGCCGACCTGGCCGCCGATGACGCGCTGTCCGAGGCCTTCTGGGCGGTCGCGCGCCAGCTCCGGGAGCGGTCGCAGGAAACGCTGGCGCCCTGGGACATCACCCCGGCCCACCTGCGCGCCCTGCGCACGCTGCGGCGGCACGGCACGATGCGCCTGTCCGAGCTCTCCGACCACCTGCACATCGCGCCCCGCTCGACCACCGAGGTGGTGGACGCCATGGAGGCCAGGGACCTGGTCCGGCGGCGCGCCGACCCCGGCGACCGGCGGGCCACGCTGGTCGAGGTGACCGAGCACGGTACCGACGTCCTGGCCGCGATCCGCGACACCCGCGGCACCGAAGCTGGCCGGGTCTTCGGCCGCCTCGGCCCGCCCGACCGCGCCGAACTGGCCCGCATCCTCGCCCTGCTCAGGGACCCCGCGTGACCCCAGGAGATTCGGGTCGTGCGGCTCAGCCGAGCGGGATAACCAGCACGTCCGTCACTGGCGCGTCCGGCCCGGCCTGGGCCCGGGCCACCTTGCGCCAGCCCCACGCGCGGAAGGCGTGCTGCGCGGCCGTGGCCGCCGGCCGCACGGTCAGCGTCGCGCGTTCCTCGGGCCGCCCGTCCAGGATGAGGTCGTGCAGGTCCCGTCCGATGCCCTGCCGCCGCCAGGACGCGCGCACCAGCAGGTCGGCGAGCGCGAAGGTCCGCCCGGCGTGCTCGGTGGTCACCTCGTCCGGGAGCGGGGTGGTCAGCTCCCGCCACCACGAGGTGGACGGCCGCAGCGGCATCCCGGCCGCGTATCCGACCAGGTAGCCGCCGTTCCTGGCCTCGGCGAGGACGAAGCCGGGCTGCCGCCGCTGGACGGCGAACCGGCGCGGGTAGTCCTCGTCGCCGGCCTGACGGTACGGCGGGTCGGCGTACACCTCGGCGTGCAGCCCGTGGAAATCCTCCGCGTAAGCGGTCGCCTGCCCGCCGTCGAGCAACTGGTAGGCGAGGCCGTCTCCGATCACCGTCACCGTCCGTCGAGCCCTGTCAGTCGAGTAGGGCCAGGTCGAGTGCTGCCAGCCGGTCCGGGTCGCCGATGACGTCGATCTGGCTGATCTTGTCGGCGGAGAAGGTGAAGGCGAGCGCGATCAGCAGCCGTCCGCGCGGCGCCATGATCAGGCCGGGAGCCCCGTTGACCAGGGCAACCCGCCCGTACCGGGACCGCGCCGAGGCGGCCCGCGCCCCGCCGGCCACCGCGGCCGCGCCGCGGACCGTGATCGGGACGCCGGACGGCGACGTCGCCGCGTCCGAGTGCAGCACCACGTCGGGGTCCAGCACGGCGATCAGCCCCTCCAGGTCGCCGCCGCGGGAGGCGGCCAGGAAGGCCTCGGTCAGCTTGCGCTGCCGGGCCAGGCGGGCGCCCGCGGCCGCGTCGGCATCCGGGCCGGTCCCCTGGATCCGGCGCCGGCCCCGGCTGGCCAGCTGGCGGGCCGCGGCCGGCGACCGGCCGGTGATGGAGGCGATCTCGCCGAACGGCAGGCCGAACGTGTCGTGCAGCACGAACGCCACCCGTTCGGCGGGGGGCAGCGTGTCGAGCACCACCAGCAGCGCCAGCCCGACCGAGTCGGCCAGCATCGCCTCCTGCTCGGGCCCGGCCACCGCCGCCTCGTCCGGGTCCAGCGGGTCTTCCCGCCGGGACTTGCGCGAGCGCAGCATGTCCAGGCACACCCGGCCCACGATGGTGGTGAACCATCCCTCCAGGTTGGCCACGTCGTCGGCGCCCCCTCGAGCCGTGGCGCGGGCCACGTGCAGCCAGCCCTCCTGGACCGCGTCGTCGGCGTCGCTCAGCGAGCCGACCATCCGGTACGCCATCGCCCGCAGCCGCGGGCGGCTCGCCTCGAACCGCCCGGCCAGCCGGAGCTCGAATTCCTCGTCCATCGGTCACATTCTCCCCGTCGCGTCCGTCATAGCCTTGACGGATCGGGCCGGCCGGATGTGACAGGCCGCCTGGACAGTGACCGCGTTCGGCCAGGCGTCTTTCAGTAAAGTGGCCGCCGAGCCGCCGTCACCAGCCGTGACGTACCAGTCAACGCACGCAATGGAAGGCCGATGCTCGCCGCCCTGGACGGTGGCCTCAGCGCGCCGTGCGCCGCGAGGCGCCGATCACCCCCGCGTGCTCGTGCCGGGCTGGCGAGTAACAGCTACGGCTTCCCTGACGATATCAGTACATCTACTCGCTTTCAGGTAACACCATCCTTGCAGCGTGCGCGACGCCGTCACCGGGCTCGCGCTCGGCTGTGAGAGAGCAGGAGACTGATGCCGGCAGAGACACGTGGGCGGCGATCCGTGCCGTCCGGTGTGACGAGCGAGACTGCTGCTACGAGGCAGGGCGGGAGCCGGTGAGGCGAGGCTCGCCGACGGCATGGGATGTTGACCACTGGCGGTCACCAGCGCTTGAGAAACACGCATGGGCGCACCCTCGATGCCGTGCGACGCCAAACGCCTCGGTCCCCCTCTCCCATGGTCAGTTGCTTTTCGGCCCTGCTGATCCCGGGGGGACTCTCGCTAGTTCCTACTACTACCGAGCACGACATGGAGACGCACGAAGCGGGCGCAGGGTGCCGTTCTGACCACTGTTGCCTGCCTCGCACCTGCGTCGCTGTTCGTGCCGTTCTGCGGACGGTGAAGATTTGGAAGATCTTTCAGCGCGCGGACCGTACGTGCGCGGAGCGGATGTCCGTCGGCCGTCTCATGACCGGCGTCGCCACACTGCAGCGAAGCGCGGCCGCGGTGCCCAGCAGAATCGCCGCGCTCCAGCGGGGGGCAGTGGTGGGGTACGGCGGGAACAGCGCAACCTCGCGGCGCAGCGTGCTTATGCCCGCTGCGCGGAAATCGCCGGGCCGCTGGACTTCTCGCCCGATCCTCGGGTCTTTTTCCGCCGGGTCGCCTCACCGGCCCAGCGTGCCGTGCTCACCATGCTTGCCCTGATCAACGCCCTCACAGCACTGGCGTTTATCGGCTGGCTGCTGGTTCCCGCACATGTTCCCGGGCCCGGTGTGGTGGGATTCGGCGGATGGCGGCTGGGCGTGGCCAGGGTGAGTTTCTGCGTCGTCATCTGCGTGGAGAGCATTCGCCTGGTGCAGAACTTCGCGGTCTGGGTTCTCGCGTCCGCGATGAAGGATCCCGTGCCGAAGGCACCGCAGCGCGGCCTCCGGATCGCGATGCTGACCACAATCGTCCCGTCCAAGGAGCCGATCTCCGTGGTCGAACGCACCCTGCGGGCCATGCGCAGGGTCAGGTACCGCGGGCAGGTCGATGTGTGGATCCTGGATGAGGGTGACGATCCTGCGGTCAAGGCGATGGCTGAGCGCCTGGGCGTTTACCACTTCAGCCGGAAGGGCATTCCCCGGTACAACCAAGCGACCGGTCCGTACCGGGCCAAGACGAAGTCCGGCAACCACAATGCGTGGCGGGATAGTTACGAGCGCTTCTACGACGTGGTGGCGCAAATGGACCCGGACCATGTGCCGCTGCCATGCTTCCTCGAGCGGACGATTGGCTACTTCCGCGACCCCGACGTTGCTTTCGTGGTCGCTCCCCAGGTCTACGGCAACATGTACGAGAACTGGGTGGCGCACGGCGCCTCTGTCCAGCAGTACCTATTCAGCGGGGTGGTGGAGCGCGGTGGCAACGGGCTAGACGCACCGCTGCTCATCGGCACCAATCACTTGTACCGTCCGGCGGCCTGGCGGGAGATCGGCGGGTACCAGGACTCGATCATCGAAGACCACCTGACGAGCATGCGGGTGCAGGGAACGATCAATCCCGTTACCGGTAACGCCTGGCGAGGCGTGTATACGCCGGACGTGCTCGCGATAGGGGAGGGCCCGGAGTCGTGGACGGATTACTTCGACCAGCAGAAGCGCTGGGCGTACGGCATCTGGGAGATCCTGCTCAAGCGCAACCTGCGGGCCGGCATCAGGCTGCGCGCCCGCCAGCGGCTTGTCTACGGGCTGGTGCAGTTCTATTACCCCAGCGTCGGGTCCGTCGTGCTCCTCGGCACGATCGCCACCGCCGTTTATCTGCTTCTCGGCGTTACCGCCATCCGGCTTAACTCCCTGCAATGGCTTGCCTTGTGGTCAGCGTCCATGACGAGCTGGATGGTTCTGTGGCTATGGCTGCGGCGGTTCAACCTGGCGGTCCACGAGCGGCGCGAGATCGGCGTCGCCGGCATGCTGCTGGCGCTGTTCGCCGGGCCCGTGTACGTCGTGGCAGGGGTTACGGCCCTGCTCCGCAGGCCGCTGACATACGCCGTGACCGCGAAGGGAAACCTGAAGAGTCCCGATTCTGTCCGCACCTTCCGGTTCCACCTCGCGTGGGCCGCGATCGCGACCGTCCTGCTCATCGTGAGCTTCCGGCTCCACCATGACTACACGGCGCTGCGGGTGTGGGGCACCCTTGCCGTCATCACGGGCCTCGGGCCGCCGCTGATCGTCATGGCTAGCGGGCTGGGCCGGGGCGGCCGTGCCGTGGCCGGGGCACCTTCGGCGTCGGTGCCCTATGACAGCGCCTGGGTGCCCTATGACGTGCGCATCCCGCGCCGGGCCGCCTCAGCTTCCCCGGTCCAGCAGACCCGGGTCCCGCGCGAGATCCGGCCAGCCGGGACGCTCGCGGCTCATAAGGCCAGGCCCGGGACGGGCGCCGTACGGCCGGGCCAGCCAACGGCCATGCTTCCGTCCCTGAACAGCAGGAGCGCGGTCGAGCGCCCGGCCTACCGCGGACGTGCTTATGAGCGTCCCGCCCGCGGGGCCCCCGTCCACAGCCTCTCCGCCCAGCCTGCCGGGTCCTGGGACGTCTCGTGAGGGTCACCATTCCGAAGCTCCTCGGCCTGGGCTTCAGCGTGATGCTCGGGGGCTACGTGTTCGTCGTGGCACCGCAGATTGCTGGCAAGGTCGTCAGCCGTTTCACGCACGCCATGGGGGGCGGCCAGGCTCGCGCACCGGCCGCCAGGAGCGCTCCGCTGTTCCCGTCGCGAGGAAAGAAATTCGTCGGCATCATGACGAACAGCGGGCCATACGATTTCACCCAGCTCGACCGGTTTACCCGAGCGGTCGGCCATCAGCCATCGGTGTATGAGTTCGCGCAGGGGTGGGCCGTGAACCGGTTCGACCGGAGCGCCATCGACAAAGTGGCCGAGCGGGGAATGCTGCCGCTCATCTCCTGGGAGCCATGGAATTACCAGCGTCGGTCGAAGATCGCGTCGCTCGCCGGCGACCAGCCTGCATACAGGCTATCCCACATCATCAACGGCGACTATGACGGCTACATCAGGTCATGGGCCATGGGTGTAAAGAGCCTGCCTTACACGATCGCAGTCCGTTTCGCGCACGAGATGAACGGCAACTGGTACCCGTGGTGCGTCTTTACCAACGGGAACAGCGTCGGCGAGTACGTCAGGGCATGGCGGCACGTGCACGATATCTTCACCCGGATCGGCGCGAGGAACGTGATCTGGGTATGGTCGCCGAACATCGTCTGGAATAACTCCGCCAACCTGGCGGAACTGTATCCGGGCAATAGCTATGTCGACTGGATTGGGTTGTCCGGCTACTACGGCACGCCGGGCACGCTGCGCTATAAACCCTTCGACGCGACATTCTCCCAGACAATCGCTCAGCTGCGAAGATTCACTAATAAGCCGCTTGTCATCACCGAGACAGGGGCGACGAACGTCAACGGGCTGATGGCGCATTGGATTACCCAGATGTTCCAGCAGCTGCCCGCGCACAAGGACATTATCGGGATTATCTGGTTCGAAGCGTTCCGCGTCATCGACTGGCAGGTGGCCGATCATCCGGCGGCTGCTGCCGCGTTCCGGGCCGGGCTCGGCAGCAGCCTTTACCGGGTGGAATGGCGACCGGGCATGCGGCCGCTGCTGACGGTGCCGCTGCGAGGCCGCACGGCCGGCGGCTGGCGGAGGCCGTCACCCAGCGCAGCGCCGAGCAGTGCGGCCACGTCACCGCGGACGGCCACGACGAGCCCGGCGAAGCCGACCGAGCCCGCACCTACCGCGCCGAGCTCGCCCGCCCAGCAGAGGCCGTCCCACAGCCCGGCGCCATACCCGACAGCGTCGCCTACCCCCACGCCGACCCACCGCCGGAAATGGCCATAGGCCATGAGCGCACAGCCTCAACGGCCACCGGGTCATGCCCGGCGGCCGGATAACCGCCGGCCGTCGGGGCCAATCCCTAGCGTCAGGGAAATCTCTGCGGCACACGGCCGGCCGGACGCAGCCAGAGGGCCACGGCCGCAAGGACCGCCCGCCGTGCCGCAGGAGGCGAATACGGCGGTACCACACCGCGCCCCGCCGGACGATCGCCGCCCCGCTCGGGATCCGCTCCAGCACGTCCTCAGGGAGGCGCCGCGCGAGGACTGGCCCGCCGCTGACCAGGTCGGTATGTCGCTCCGAGGGCTGGGGCGAGCGCTGGCAAGCCAGCGGTGGCCGCTGCTCGCGATCCTGGCCACCCAGGCTGCGCTATCGGCCCGGCTGGTACCGAGCAACACCGCGTTCCAGGACGAAGGCTTGTACCTGTGGTCGGGACACCTGGAACTCGCGCACCTGCTGCACCACGCGCAGATTCCCGACTTCGCCTCATACTTCTCCGGCGCTCCGGTCATCTATCCGGTCATCGCCGCCCTGGCCGACGAGGGCGGGGGTCTTACCGGGGCGCGGCTGCTCAGCCTGGCGTTCATCCTGCTGACGACGGTTTTGCTGCACGGCATGACACGCAGGTTGTTCTCCAGCCGCGCGGCGGCGCTTTTCGCTGCTGCGCTGTTCGCCGGAACCGGATCAGCGCAGTTCCTGAGCGGATTCGCCACCTACGACGCGATGGCGCTGATGCTGCTGGCCACCGCGACCTGGCTGGGCGTGCTGGCAGCGGGTTGCCGGCTTCCGGCCCAGATCGCCCTGATCGTGATCGCGGCGCTGGTGCTGGCCACCGCCAACGCGACGAAATACGCGTCCGCGCTGTTCGACCCCGTAGTCATCATCGTCGCCGCGCTTGCAGCATGGCGGCGGCGCGGGAAGGGAGCCGGCCTAACCGCAGGCCTCGGCATGGCGGCCGTCACCCTGGGCGTTTTGGCTGTCGCGTACCGGGCTGCGGGTCCTTCCTATGGGGCGGGGATCAGCTTCTCCACGCTTAGCCGCGTGTCCGGCACCGACGCGACCGGGTCCATCACGCTGATGAGCGCCAGGTGGGTGGGGATCAATGCCCTCCTGGGCATCGCCGGTGCGGTGGTCATCACCCACGCATGGCACCACCGGCCGACGACATTGCTGGCATGGACCTTGGCGGGGGCCGGCTTCCTCGCCCCTGTGGAGCAGGCACGCATCCATACCTATGTAAGCCTCTTCAAACACGTCGGTTTCGGCGCGTGGTTCGCCTCGGCGGCCGGAGGCTACCTGCTGGCGGCGCTCCCGCGCGCCGCGGGCCAGATGCGGTCCGCAGGCGAATCCGCGCGTCGTTCGGCATGGTCGCTCCGCGCGGCCGTCGCCGCTACTGTCATCGCCGGTACTATCGGTCTCCTCATCGTCGGCGCACAGTACCAAGGCTGGCCCGACTCGCGCGGGCTCACGGCCGCGGTCCAGCGACTGGGCAAGCCCGGCGGCCGCTACCTCGCCGAGGACGACGGCGTGCCGGCCTATTACCTGATGCGCAGCGTGCGGTGGACACAATGGTCGAACACGTTCTACTTTGGCTACAACGACCCCACGACCGGCCAGTACCTTCAGAACGCGCCAGCTTACGCCGATGCGATCCGCCATCGCTACTTCGCTATGATCGCACTCGCCTTCGGCGACACGAACACAACCGACCAGCTGATCGTTCATGACATCGACCGTTACGGCGGCTACCGGCTGGCTGCCGTGATCCCCTACGCCGACGCATCCGGCAACGGAGCGTACAAGATATGGATCCTCGCCCCGGAGCCGAGGCGGCCGACAGGCGGTCCCACGCACGGCGGCTACCAGAGGAGGAACAACTAGCTAGTTCCCCGGCTCGTAGAGCCCGAAGATGAGCTGCCGGTCCCCGGGCCGGAACGTGCCGTGAACCTGCGAGCTGTCACCGATATCCCGGCACCGGGCGAGCAGCGCCTGGCCCAGGGCGAGCTGGCCGCGTTCCCACCGGGCCAGCGCGGCCGACACGTCCCCGCCGGCCGCGGTGAGCCCGGCGGCGAGGGCCCAGCCGTCGGCGGCGGCCTTGGCCGTGCCCGCGGCCGCGTGCGGGCGGACCGCGAACGCCGCGTCGCCGATCAGGCAGACCCGGCCGAACGCCATCCGGGGCACCGCGATGTCGTAGACGACCTGCACGAACGGCTCGGCCACCCCGGTCACGACCTCGGCGATGGGCGGAGCGAGCTCCCTGCTGGCGGTGTGCCGCATGACGGTGACGGCCTCGTCCCTGGCCGCGCCGGGCGGCAGCGACACCGGCCGGCGGATCCCGTCCCGGCCGGTCATCAGCTCGTCGAGTTCCCCGCCCTCGGCCACGTTGACGTACCAGACGAAGTTGACCAGCCGCTCGCCCGGGGTGAGCGCGCCATCCAGGCCGGGGATGGGATACACCAGGATGTGGCTGTCCTTCAGCACCTGGTAGGTGATCGCGTCGCCGAACCGCTCCCGGGTGGCGGCGGTCAGCGCCTGCTCGGGCAGCGTGCCGCGCCAGGCCACGTAGCCCGCGTAGGACGGCCTGACGTCGGGCAGCAGCCGGGCCCGGGCCAGCGAGCTCACCCCGTCCGCGCACACCAGCAGGTCGGCCTTTGCCTCCTGACCGCCGGCCAGCGTCACCCGGACCGAGTCCGCCGACTGGCTGAACCCGGTGACCTCGTGGCCGAGCCGGTAGCGGCCCGGGTCGAACAGGCCGAGCAGCGACCGGTAGATGGTGTTCCAGGAGGAGAACAGGTACCGGTGCCGCTGCTCGTGCCGGACGCTGCCGTCGGCCTGCAGGAACCGGATCCAGTTCGTGGACGAGCACACGTCGGCCACCGGCCGGCCGCCCCGCTCGGTCAGGTACCGCAGCGTCGCCTCGAGGGTGGCGATGCCCGCGCCGCGGGCCTGCAGCGCGGCCGACGAGCGCTCGAAGACCGTCACGTCGCACCCGGCGTCGCGGAGCACCAGCGCGGCGGTGAGCCCGCCCACCGATCCGCCGGTGACCGCGACGCGGGGCATCATCGTCTACGGCCCTATCGTCTACGGGCGGCCGAACGTGGCCACCTTGACCACCTCGAGCTCGAACAGCACCCGGCGCTCGTCCATCGACGGGTCGCGCAGCGCGTAGGGCGGCTCGTTGCCGGTGTACTTCACCCAGATCCGGTCCAGCTGGTCGGTGACCCGCTGGCCCTCGGCCGGGTCGTCCTCGGAGATCTCCCGCCTGACCACCGTCTTGAGGCTGAGCCAGTGGTAGGGGTTCTCCGGGTTCATCAGCAGGAAGGTGGCGTGCGGCGCCTTGCGCAGCCAGTCCACCTTCCTGCGGTGGGTGGCCAGGTTCAGCAGCACGGTGTCACCCTCGTAGTCGAACCAGACCGGGGTGAGGTTGGGCTGCCCGTCCGAGCCGGTGACCGCGACGATGGCGGTCACCGGCTCGTCGAGCAGCCGCTTGTAGACCGGGTCGAGGTCGGCCAGGCTCGCCACCGGCTCCCGGTCGCCGATCATGAACTGACCGGGCTGGATGCCGTCGGCGACGTCCCTGAACTTCGCCACGGTAATGCTCACTGCACACGCTCCTTCACCTGGGTCGCCTGGTTGGCCCGGCTGATGCCGGGTACCGATCTGCGTCCGGCCTGGCCCCGGCTGAGGTCCATGACCGCCGGGTAGCCGGCCGGGTCGACATAAGCGTCGATCACGGTGGGACCGGGCCGGGCCAGCGCGTCCGCCAGCGCCGCGGCCAGTTCCCGCTCGCTGGTCACCGTGGCGCCCGCCGCGCCCATCGCGGCCGCGGCGGCGGCGAACGAGGTCGGGCGGTACCGGACCGCCTCGTCGCCGCCGTGGCCGGCCGGCTTCTGCTTGATCTTGATCAGGCTGAGCGCGGCGTCGTTGAAGACGATCACGATGACCCGCAGCGACAGCCGCACCGCGGTCTCGATCTCGGCCAGCGTCAGGCCCAGCCCGCCGTCGCCGGTGAACGCGAGTACCGGCACCCGCGGCGCGCCCTGTGTTTGCGGCAGGCCCTGTGTTTGTGGCAGGCCCTGTGTTTGTGGCAGGCCCTGTGTTTGTGGCAGGCCCTGTGTTTGTGGCAAGCCCCGTATTTGTGGCAAGCAGAGGGCGGCGGCGATCGCGGCGGGCAGCGCGTAGCCCATGGTGGCCAGGCCGCTGGAGGTCAGCAGCAGGCGCGGCCCGGGCACCTCCCACAGCGGCATGGCCACCAGCATGTGCGCGCCCGCGTCCACGGTGGCGATGGTCTCCGGCGGCGCGCAGGCCCGCGCGGTCGCGACGACCTGCTGCGGGGCCAGCCGCCCGGGCGCGGCGGTGGCGGCAGCGACGAGCCGACGGGCCGCGTCCGTCTTCGCGGCCCGGCCCGCGTCCGGCGGCCAGTCCGGCTGGGGGCTGGCGGCCAGTACCCCGAGCGCCTCGTCGATCGGCATGGTCAGCGCGGTCGCGCCGGTGAACCAGCCGTGAGCCGGGGGCGCTCCCGGCTCGCTGACCAGGATCGTCCGCCCGGCGTAGTCCCACCGCGCCGGGATCATCTCGGCTTCGTCCACGCCCAGCCCGACGATCAGGTCGGCCGCGCTGAGCAGCGGCCACTCCATCGTGCCCCCGGTGACCAGCCCGGCCGCCTCGGCACCAGAGTCCGGCAGCACGCCGCGGGCCCGGTAGGTGTGCAGCGCCGGGATACCGCGCCCATCCAGCGCGTCCCTGACCGCCGCGGTCCGCGGGATCGCCCCCGTGCCGAGCAGCACCAGCGGCCGCCTCGCTCCCCGCACCGCCTCGGCCAGGATCGCCCGCCCGGCCCGGGCCGCCGTCTCTTCCGCCGCCCGCCGCGTCTGGGCCCCGGCTCCGTTCTCCACCCGCGGCGGGCCGTCCTGGTTCGCCGCGCTGTCGTCCATGTTCGCGATGACCGGTCCCGGCGGCGCCGCCAGCGCCGTGGCGACGGCCCCCGCGGCGACGGCCGCCGCGGCCGCTGGCGGACCGCCCACCATGACCGCGGCCTTGGCCACCGACCGGCCCAGCGCCGCCTGGTTGATGCGCTGGTGGCTGATCCGGCCGGCGTCGGCGGCCGCGACCGTATCCGCGATCACCACCACGGGCAGCCGGTCGAGCGCCGCGTGCGCGATCCCGTTGACCGCGCTGGCCAGCCCCGGTCCCCGGGTGACCACCACCGCCCCGGGCACACCGGTGAGGTCCGCGCTGGCAGCGGCCATGATCGTCGCGGCCGTCTCGCCGTGCGCCAGGACGAAGCGCAGCCCCGCCGCCTCCGCCGCCCCGACCACGTCCAGGTTCGGACCACCCCCCGGCACGCCGAACATCAGCCGGGTCCCCGCCCGGGCCAGCGCCGCCACGATCGCCCCGGCCGCCGGAGAGGCAGTGCTGGCTTCCAAGGAGGCTCCTTTTCTGACGGTCGTCATTCTGTGGTGCGCGTGAGACGCCGTCAAGGCACATACCCGCCCGTTCGGCCCATATCCGGCCCTCGTGAGCGCCCGCGCCCTCACGCCTTCCGCGCCCGCTCCGGACTGGGTCACGCCAACATCATCCGACGCTCTATCACCACAGACCCCGCATCGTCGGTGCCGCGCATCCTGCCGACCATGATCGCGAAGGATTCACTACTCTATGCAGTAGTAAACCCTTCGCGATCATGGAAAACCAGTGCGAATCGGCGCGTTCACCATGATCACGAAGGGTCTTTAGTCTGCGCGGACCAAAAATCGTTCGCGATCATGAGATTCGTCGGGCCGGGGCTGCACCCGGATGCCCGGGTGAACGCCTGGCGGCGAGATGATGAACATGACCTGGACGGCGGAGGTGAGGCGATGCGGCTGCCCGTGCTGCAGGGGCTGCTGCCGGTCGAGCGGTCCGGGGTGCGCGCCGACGTGCTGGCGGGCCTCACGCTGGCCGCGCTGGGCGTGCCCGAGGTCCTCGGCTACGCCAAGATCGCCGGGATGCCGCTGGTCACCGGCCTGTACACGATGCTGCTCCCGATGGCGGTCTTCGCCGTCCTCGGCTCGTCCCGGCACCTCGTGGTCGCGGCGGACTCGGCGACCGCGGCCATTCTCGCCGCCGCGCTGGCCGGGCTGGCGGTGGCGGGCTCGCCCGCCTACGTGAAGCTGGCCGGGCTGGCGGCGCTGCTGACGGCCGGGATGCTGCTGGCGGCCCGGCTGGCCCGGCTCGCCTTCCTGGCCAACTTCCTGTCCCGCACCGTGCTGGTCGACTTCCTGACCGGGGTCGGCATCCAGGTCGCGGCCGGGCAGCTTCCGGACATGCTCGGGGTCAGCGCCGCGGGCCAGTCCACCGTGCCCAGGCTGCTGCGTACGCTGCGAGCCCTGCCCCAGGCGCACTGGGCCGACGTGGCCATCGCGGCTGCGGTCATCGTGATCGTGCTCGGCCTCCGCCGGATCTCCCGCCAGCTTCCGGGTCCGCTCATCGCGGTGGTCGCCGCGATCGCCGTGAGCGAGGCCGCGGACCTGGCCCGGCACGGCGTGACCGTGATCGGGGCGGTGCCGCGCGGGTTGCCGGACCTAACGCTGCCCGCGTTCGGCTGGCACAACTCGGCCGTGCTGACCGGGACGGCGGCGTCCATGTTCGTCGTCATCCTGGCCCAGAGCGCGGCCACCTCCCGGGCCTACGCCGCGAAGTACGAGGAGGAGGTCAGCGAGGCCACCGACCTGGTCGGCCTGGGCGCCGCCAACGCCGCCGCCGCGTTCACCGGCACGTTCGTGGTCAACGGCAGTCCGACCAAGGCGCAGATCGTCGACAGCGCCGGCGGCCGGAGCCAGCTCTCCCCGCTCACCGCGGCCGCGGTCGTGCTGGTCGTGCTGGTCCTGCTCACCGGGCCGCTGGCCGCCCTGCCGGTAGCCGCGCTGGCCGCGGTGGTCTTTCTCATCGCCATCGAGCTCATCGATGTGGCCGGGATGCGGCGCATCCTGGCCGCCCGGCGGCACGAGTTCGCGGTGGCGCTGCTCACCACGGTCGCGGTGGTGGGCCTGGGGGTCGAGTACGGCATCGTGCTCGCCGTCATCGCCTCGATCGTCGATCACCTGCGGCACAGCTACAACCCGCTCAACAGCGTCCTGGTGAAGTCGCCGGAAGGGCACTGGCACGCCGTCCCGGTCGCGCCGGGCGCGCAGACCGTGCCGGGGCTGGTGGTGTATAGGTTCGGCACCAGCCTGTACTACGCCAACGCGGCCAGGCTCGCCGGGGATATCGCGATGCTGGTCGGCCACGGCGCCCCGCTGCGCTGGCTGGTCCTCGACTTCGCCGCCATCGGCGACGTCGACTACACCGCGTCCACGGTCCTGACCAAGGCGGCCGAGCATCTGCACCAGCACCAGATCCGCCTGGTGGTCAGCTCCGTCCTCGCACCCGTGCGGCACCAGCTCGGCCGCTACGGCATCCGCGTCGACGCCAGCTACGACACCCCCGGTGAGGCCCTCGAGGCCTTCGAGGGCCATGTGCCTTAGTCGGAGTGTCCGTGCGGCTCACTTGCGGTGCCGCGCGGTGAGACCGAGCACCACCTCGAGTTCGGCGGGCAGCCAGGCCGGGCAGACCAGCAGCCCGGTGAGTCTCTTGTGGCCCTCGACCACCACCAGGTTTGCCGGTCCGGGTTCGCCGATCAGGATGATGGCCGGCGGCAGCCGCCCGTCCTTGGCGTTCTCTGCGATCTGCCGGTAGATCGTCCCGGCCGGCTGGTCCTGCCAGGGGCCGAGCCTGCGGGCTCCGTCGGCGGCCAGCCTGCTGCCGCCGGAGAAGTCCGTCCAGTAGGAGTAGTCGAGGTACTTCACGGTGCCGAGCTCGGCCGGGGTCAGTGTTGCGCGGTACCAGCGAACGTCGGCGGGCATGCCGGTGAACACGTCACCCGACGGGTACTGCCGGTAGGCGGCTAGGATATGCCGCCGCACCGTGTTGGCGGACTCGTCCCTGAGGTCCGGCTGAGTCACGACGGCCAACGGCTGCCCGAGCTGGGCCAGGATCTCGCGGATCCGCGGGCCGTAACGCGCCGAGGCGACCTCGGCCGTCAGGAAGGCCGCCACCATGTCGCCTTCGGAAACCGCCCGGAGCAGGCGCATCCCTCATTGTGCGGGCGGTTACGCTGTCAGGTCCATGGACGAGACCCTTGCTGAGCCGCCGAGGGTGGCGGTGTTCGCCCTCGGCGGCACCATCTCCATGGCGCCCGGCGCGGTGCTGACCGGGCGGCAGCTTCTCGACGCGGTGCCCGGGCTGGACCGCGTCGGCGCCCGGATCGAAGTGCGCGAGTTCCGGCAGCTGCCCAGCGCCTCGCTGTCCGTCGACGACATCGTCGAGCTGTCCGCCGCGATCGGCGAGCAGCTCGCGGCGGGGGCCGCCGGGGCGGTGGTGATCCAGGGCACGGACACCATCGAGGAGACCGCGTTCCTGCTCGACCTGCTGCACGCCGGCCCGGAGCCGGTCGTGGTGACCGGGGCGATGCGCACTCCCGCCATGGCCGGGGCCGACGGCCCGGCCAACATCCTCGCCGCGGTACGGGCGGCGGCCAGCCCGGAGCTGCGTGACCTCGGCTGCGTGGTGGTGTTCGCCGACGAGATCCACGCTGCCCGCTTCGTCCGCAAGGCCGACGCCACCAGCGTCACCGCGTTCACCTCACCGTCGGCCGGTCCGCTCGGGCGGCTGGTCGAGGGCGAGCCGCGGCTGCTCACCCGCCCGGCCGGGCGGTTCACCGTGCCCATGGCGGGGCCACCCCGGCCGGTGCGCATCGGCCTGATAACCCTGGCCCTGGGCGACGACGGCGAGCTGCTGCGGGCAGCGGCCGGCCGGTTTGACGGGCTGGTCGCCGGGACGTTCGGCGCCGGGCACGTGCCCGCTGCCACCGTCCCGGCCCTGGCGGCCCTGGCCGGGCAGATCCCGGTGGTATTCGCCTCCCGGACCGGCCGGGGCTCGGTCCTGGCCGGCGTCTACGACTTCCCCGGCTCCGAGCGGGACCTGCTGGCCCGCGGCCTGATCAGCGCGGGCTTTCTCGATCCGGTCAAGGCCCGGATCCTGCTGCACGTCCTGCTGGCTGAAGGGGCCGAACGGGCCGGGATCATCGCCGCCTTCCGCACCGCCGGCGGCCTCGGCGGGTAAGCCCCCGGCCCGTAAGCGGCCGATGTGCGTAGCGGTGACCGAGGTGAACTGGCAGATCAGCGCGGCGGTGAGGAGGACGAGGCCGAGCGCGATCTCGTTGAAGCGGCGCAGTTCGCGACCGCTGGCCGCGAACACGAACATGATCATGGCCGCGACGGACAGGACAAGGGCGAGGGCATCCATGTTGCTCCCAGCGGTCAGCCCCAGAGGTCGGGGCGGTAGCGTGCGGTGGTCTCCAGCTCGTCGAGGTAGGCCTCGGCGCGGTCTCGCGGCAGCCTTCCGTGGTCCGCGACGACGTCGGCGAAGGCGGTGCGGACCGCGTCGCGCATCGGCTGCGCCCCGCAGACGTAGACGTACCCCCCGGCCCCGAGCAGCCGCCAGACCAGCTCGCCTTGCGCGCGGATCCGGTCCTGGACGTATTCGCGCTGGCCCGGCTGCTCCCGCGACATCGCGACGTGCACGTGGTTGAGCACGCCCTCGGCCGCGAACCGCGCGATCTCGTCCCGGTAGATGTAGTCCTGGCTGGCCGAACGGATGCCGTTGAACAGCACCGCCTCCGCCAGCGTGACGCCCGACCGCTGCATCGCCAGCCGCTCCCAGAGGAACCCCCGCATCGGGGCCAGCCCGGTGCCCGCCGAGACGAAGATCATCGGCCTGGTCACGTCCTGCTGCAGGCGGAATCCGTCCGCGCTGTCCAGGAAGACGTTCAGCCGGTCACCGGGGCGCAGCGCGTGCAGGTAGTGCGAGCCCAGGCCGCGGAACGGGTGCCCGCCCGGCACCGGCGCGGGCTCGAGCCCGGCGGTGACCTGGACCACGCCCTCGCCGTGCACCCGCGGGCTCGAGCTCGCCGAGTAGTAGCGCGGCCGCAGCGGCTGCGCCACCCGGAGGAACTCGAAGATGTTCAGCGAGCAGGACGGAAACTCCTCCAGCAGCCGGAGCACGTCGTAGCCGCCCGCCTCGATCGCCGCGCGCAGCGGCCCATCCGACTTAGCTAGCCCGCCCGGATGCGCGAGGACATTCCGGATCTCGGTCAGCCTGGCCCGTTCGGCCGGATTGACCGCCTTGGCCAGCAGCAGGTCCAGCAGCGGGACACCAGGGCGGCCGCTGATGTCCACCAGGCTGGTGAGCACGTTACGGACCTGGAGCACGACGCCCTTCGGCACGGCCCGGATGGTCATCGTCTTCGGCGCCATCAACAGCCCGTCCAGGGCCGCGCCGAGGTAGCCGGCCAACCGCTCGACCCGCTCCTCGTCGTTCTTCGGGCACACGCCGAGGTGGTCGCCGGCCCGGTAGGTGACACCGGGCAGCAGGCTGATGTCGAGCTGCCGGGCCCGCTTCGGCCCGTCGGCGGGCTGGAGTTCCTGGCTGGCCAGGACGCGTGCCTCGGCGGTGCGCACGCCGACCGCGTTGGTGAGGATGGCCGGCGCGAGCATCACCCGCGACGCCGTGCCGTCCGCGGCCAGCCGGCGCATGATCGAGGTGGCACTGGCCGGCCGTGGCATCGGCTCGGTCACCTCGGTTGTCCCGATGCCGCCGTAGAGCGACCTGTGCATCGCGGTGGCGGAGTCGGTGCCGGTCAGCGCGCCGGTGGCGGCGTTCTCCGCGGCCACCCGTTCGGCCGCGCCCGCGGTGGGCTTCGCCCCGGACAGCTCGAGCAGCACCGGCCAGACCGTGCTGTTCCAGTCCGCGTGCAGCCGCTCCCACACCGGTGAGCCCACGTCGCCGAAGCCGAGATCGGCCAGCGGCGTGGCGCCGAGGTCGGCCAGCTTCTGCTGCACGTAGCGGGGGAACGCGAGGAACGCGTTCCACTGGCTGTTGCCCAGGCCCCAGACGAGGTAGCGGCAGTTCCGCCAGGTGCCGGTGCCCGCCGCGGTCCGCTCCAGCCAGGTCCTGAACGCGGTCGCGTTCGACGGCGGGTTCGAGGTATAGGTCGAGGTCATGACCACGAGCAGCCACGGCTCGGTGCGCGGCGCCGCGTCCGCGAGCTGGTTCAGGGTGAGCACCTCGCTGGTGTAGCCGTAGAAGTCGCTCCGCTCGGCGAACCGTTCGGCCAGTTCCTTGCTCGCGCCGAAGTTGCTGCCGTACGCGATCACCAGGTGCCGGTAGGCGCTGGCCGGCGGGATCTCGGTCGGCTGGCCCCAGCCGGGCGTCACAGGGGCCGAACGGTCCGGCTCCATCGCCCCGCCCGCCGGCTCGATCGCCCCGCCCGCCGGCCGGGTGGCCGTCCCGGGCCGCGCGGCCGGCCTGGGCCGGGTCACCTCGCGCGGCACCCGGATGACGGGGACCGCGGCCGGCTTGGTCGTCACCACCGCGTTCTTGACCACGGTCGCGCCCGGCGCGAGCCGGAGCCGGTACCGCCGGTACACCTCGAACAGCACGACGCGGAGCATCATGAACGTGACCTCCTGCGCCATGCACTGCCGCTTCCCGATCGAGAACGGGATGAAGGCGTGCCGCGGCCGGCCGGCGATCTTGTCCATGGTGAACTGCTCCGGGTCGAACCGGTCCGGTTCCGGGCCCCAGTAGCGCGGGTCGCGCTGCGCGGCGAGCGTGCCGACCAGGATGATGTCGCCCTTCCTGATCCGGTAGCGGCCGAGCGTCCCGTCCTTGAGACTGCGCCGGATGGTGACCGGCATGGGCGGGTAGATCCGCATCGTCTCCTTGATCACCGCGGTGGTGTACGGCAGCGCCATCAGGTCGTCGTAGCGCAGGTCGTAGCCGGGGTCGCCGCCGGTGATCCCGTCGATCTCGGCGATCAGCTTCTCCTCCACGTCCGGGTTCGTGGCCAGCACGCAGGCCAGCCACGCGGCCGTGATCGACGGGCCGTTGAAGCCGTTGGACAGGTGCATGAGGATCTGGTCGCGGACCGTCTCGGCGTCGAGGAACTCACCGGTCTCCGGGTCCGGCGTGCTCACCAGCCGGCTGAGCAAGTCGGTCTGCGGCCCGAGCGGGCAGGTATGCATCCGGGCGCGGACCAGCGCGTCGGCCGTCCGGAAGAGTTCTTTGTTGTGCCGGCGGTACTCCTTGCGCCGCGCCCGCCGGGTGCGCCCGGCGAACACGGTGAAGTCGGGGCGGGGGTCGGCCACCCGCATGATGCTCTCCTTGGTGCTCGCCGGGATGGCCGCCGCGAACGGGTGCGGGCGCCCGTCGCCGGTCCCGTCGCCGGCGAGGAGTCCGAAGTCGTAGGCGCACGCGCCGCGCCCGGACACCTCGAGGGTGTAGCGCTCCATCCAGGCGCGCGCGTCCAGCGGCTCGTCGTCCGGCAGCGCGGCCCACGCGGCGACCAGCCTGCCCGCCTGGTCCTTCATCCGGTCCAGCTGGGTGCGCTGGTGGGCCGGTGAGTACCAGGGCAGCATCACCCGGCGGATCCGCTCGTAGTGCGGCCCGTCGCCGATCACCGACAGGCCGCCGCCCCGGGAGTTGGCGAGCTGGGCGAAGAAGTTGATCTCCTCCACCCGCTTGCCGAACTGCTCCTCGTCCGCCGCCACCTCGTCCAGGAGTTCGGGGTCCGAGACCACGACGAGGCGCCACTTCCTGGCCGGGACCCCGACCGCGTAGATGTGGCCGAACCGGCGGTAGTAGTCGAGCTGGGTGTCGTTGTCGTTCAGGATGTCGAAGTTCGCGAACCGCTCGCCCCGCGGCACCAGCCAGCGCACCGCGTACGGGATCTCGGCCGGCTCGGTGCTTGCCTCGGCCGGGTCGGGGCCGGCTCCCGCGGCAGCCCCGATCCCGGTTTCGGCTATGGAGTCGGTCGCGGGGTCGGGCGCGGGCGGCATCTGGGCCGGCGCCGGGTCGGCGATCTGGAGCAGCTCGCCGCCGGACACCCGGAACGTGGTGTCGCCGAAGCCGACGGTGTCGCTCTCGGCCAGCGGCGCGGCGGTGACCCGCTGCTCGTTGACGAAGGTGCCGTTGTGGCTGCCCAGGTCCACGATGCGGTACCCATCCGGCGTCGCGTGCAGCTCGGCGTGGTGCCGGGAGACGCTGAGGTGAGGGATCACGATGTCGTTGTCCGGCACCCGGCCGATGCGCCGTGCCCGGCCAGCCGTGCGGGTGAGCACCGTGCAGTCGAGCAGCGGCCCGTCTTCGGGATCACCCAGCCGGACCTGGCGGGTCCCGTCGATCTCGATCAGGTCCGCCCGCCGGCCGTCGGCGTAGCTGCCGTTGCCGCTGCCGAGGTCGGCCAGCGCCCAGCGGCCTCTGGCCGGCCGGAGCTCGGCATGATGCCAGGACACCCGGAAGTCGGCGACCACGATGTCCGCCTCCGGGTCGCGGCCGACCAGGTACGCGCGGCCCGCCGCCAGGGTGTGCTCGCCCTCCCCGGTCCGCACCACCAAAGATGGCGCGGATGCCTGCGTGCTCATGTGCTGCCTCCACCCCGCCGGCCGGCCGCTTCTGGCGCGCGGCCGACCGACACCGGATAGAGCAGGTGAGAGCCGCCCTGATACATCTAGATCGAGGCAGGCGGATCGCGGCCGGCCGGGGGCAGGGCGGTCAGGCCACCTGCGGGTAGAGGCCGCGGACCCCGGCCGAGAGCCCGGCCAGGACCTGCTTGCTGATCTCGTCGGCGACGATCTCGGTCTCGCCCGCCTCGATCCCGTCCAGCGCGATTCGCGCGATATCGGCCGGGTCGGACTTCGGCTCGGTGACCCGCCGGGCCAGGTCGGTGTCCATGTACCCGACGTGCAGTGAGGACACCCGGGTGCCCTGCGGTGCTAGCTCCGCCCGCAGCGCGTTGGTCAGCGACCACTCCGCCGCCTTGGCCGCGCAGTAGGCGCCGATGTTCGGCAGGCTCACCCAGGAGAGTACGGACAGGACGTTCAGGATCGCGCTGTGCTCGTGCTCGGCCAGCTGTGGCGCGAAGGCCCTGGTCACCGCCAGCGTGCCGTGGAAGTGGGTGTCCATCTCCAGCCGGACGTCGGCCAGGTCCCCGGTGAGCAGCGAGGCCCCGGTGCCCGAGCCGGCGTTGTTGATGAGGATCGCGACGTCCCGGGTGGCGGCGGCCGCGGCGGCCACCGACGTGGGGTCGGTCACGTCCAGCGCGATCGGCGTGACGTCGGCCAGGTCCACTGCCGCCGGGTTGCGCGCGGCCGCGTACACGGTCGCGCCCCGGTCGCGCAGCTGTGCGGCCAGCTGCCGCCCGAAGCCGCGGTTGGCCCCGGTAACCAGCGCGGTCTTTCCGGAAATCTCCATCGGGCTCGTCCTCTCCATCGGGTTGGTTCTCTTCTGAGTAGGTTTTCCCAACCTAGCATGGCTGGATCCAGAAAACCAACTCAGCAGGTATGCTGGAAGGCATGGCGAAGAACCCGGAGGAGGCGTGCTCGATCGCGCGGACCCTGGGCGTGGTCGGGGAGCGCTGGACCTTCCTGATCCTGCGCGAGGCCTTCCTGGGCGCGACGAGGTTCGCCGAGTTCCGCGACCGGCTCGGCGTGGCCCCCGACATCCTGTCCGACCGGCTGGCCACTCTGGTCGACTACGGCGTCATGGCCCGCGAGCCGTACCGCGAGCCCGGCGCCAGGTCCCGCTTCGCGTACCGGCTCACCCCGGCCGGCCGGGAGCTCCAGGTAGTCCTCAGCGCGCTGCAGCAATGGGGCGACGAGCACCTGCCCCGCCCCGAGGGCCCCAGCATGTTCCGCCGGGTGCGCGGCACCGACTGCCCGGTGCACGTCGGCTACCTCGACGACGCAGGCCGCGAAGTCCCCCCCGCCGACGTCGCCATCATCCCGGCCAGCTAGATGAGCGATACCGTGCGCCGCACCAACGACCGCACGGCGATGGCTGCCCCGCTTGTGCCGGGATCGGCACTTGGGCCCTCAGCGTCATCCGCTTCGACATATGACCGAGGGCAAGCACCTGACCGCGACCGTGGTTCCGGGGGTGCGGCCGGGCACGAACGGCCGCCATGGATTCGCGCGGATTTGCGCCGCCGCGGCCGTCAAACCGGCGCAAGCGGGTGGCCCGGCTGATGCACCGTGCCGGGCGCTGTATCGCTTCCCGGGCGGTGAACGAAGAGCACGAGTCTCCGCAGGGACTGCATTTCCAGGATGTCTCGCCGTGACGGTGACCGTGAGGGGCCGAGGGTCGGGCTCACCTTCCGGCCGTCACTGGCGGACTACCGGGGGCGGTCCGCGGCCACGCCGGCGGGACAGGACCCAGAAGATCCCGAGCGCGGCGGCGCCGAGTGCTGCGACGGCCAGCGTGGTCGCCAGCCCGCTGTGCGGCAGCTGCAGCTCGTAGAAGCCGCGGATTGCGGGTACCGGGAACAGCAGCACGAAGCCGGCCAGGACGGCGCCGACCAGCACGATGCGGCGCCAGGTCAGCGGGGCGGCGAGCAGGACCAGCACGCACAGGCTGAGGATGAGGGTGACCAGGGTGGCGGCGGTGCGCTGCTGGACCAGCGGGAGACCGCGGGCCCGGGCCAGGGCATAGGCGGCGAATGTCGCCGCGGCGATGATGGTGCCGGCCGGGATGGCGAAGCGCAGCACGCGGCCGGTGAACCCGGGCCGGTAGCGCCGGGTGTTCGGCGCGAGCGCGAGGAAGAAGGACGGCACCCCGATGGCCAGGGTGTCGATGATCGTCAGGTGGCGGGGCAGGAACGGGTAGGGCAGCAGCGTGAGGCCGACGGCGACGGCGAGCAGCGTCGCCCAGACCGTCTTGGTGATGAACAGGTTGGCGACGCGTTCGATGTTGGCCGTGACCCGGCGGCCTTCGGCGACGACGCCGGGCAAGGTGGCGAACCGGCTGTCGAGCAGGACCAGTTCGGCGACCGCCCGGGTCGCCGGCGCGCCCGAGCCCATGGCGATGCCGATGTCGGCGAGCTTGAGCGCCAGCACGTCGTTGACCCCGTCGCCGGTCATCGCCACCGTGTGGCCGCGGGCCTGCAGGGCGGTGACCATCGCCTGTTTCTGCTGGGGTGTCACCCGGCCGAAGACCGAGCGCTCCTCTAGCAGGCGGCCGAGCGCGCCGGGGTCCTCGGGCAGGTCCCGCGCATCGGCCGGCCGGCCGGCCTGGGGCAGGCCGGCCCGGGCCGCCACGGCGCTGACGGTGAGCGGGCTGTCCCCGGAGATCACTTTCAGCGCTACGTCCTGCGCGGCGAAGTACGCGATGGTCTGGGCGGCGTCGGATCGCAGCCGCTCGGCGAGCAGGACGAAGGCCGCCGCCCGCAGGCCCGGCGGGAGCGACTCGCCCTCCAGCGGGCCCGCGGCGCGTGCCAGCACCAGGACCCGCCGGCCGCTGGCGGCGAGCCCGGCGGCCTGCGACAGCTGGTCCTGCTGGCCGCCGGGCAGCACCATCTCCGGTGCCCCGAGCACCCAGGTGCCGT
>WNGL01002552.1_pt1 | contig 34402 bp, 29 predicted proteins | sample 5400591 | NCBI WGS metagenome assembly WNGL01 (sample SAMN13153377, study PRJNA577476) | soil metagenome | isolation source: 80 cm soil or saprolite under Garry oak tree replicate 1 | place: USA:California | collected 2016-06-15
GTACGCGGCCACCTCGTCGGCTGTGGCGTCTTTCTTCGGTTTCAGTGGTGGGGCGATGACCTGGTCGGGGTGGTCGTTGGCCAGGCCGCGATAGCCGGAGTCGATCAGGAACTTCACATCGGGGTACTGGTCGAGAAGCTCGTCGAGTCCCTCGGTCTTGACGGCGGTCTGGTCGTGTATGCGCCCGGGTCGGGTCGCGCCGGCCTGGATCGCCACGGTTTCGGTACCGAGCGCGGCGGCGACTCAGGACGTCGGCGTGTTTATGACCTCGCACAGCTCGGGCACGATCGGGGAGGTGGACTTCGACCACTTCACGCTCGGCTCGTGACCGCTCAGGAATCAGCCCTTTACGGCGCCCATCGTGAAGCCGGCCACGAACCTGTCCAGGAACAGATTGAACACGAACGCGATCGGCAGCGCGACGAGGACGGTGGCCGCCTGCAGCGACTGCCAGAAGAACACGTCACCGCGCACCAGTTGGGTCGGTATCCCGGTGCTGACGGTCATCTTGTCGGTTGGCGCGACGAACGCCAGCGCGTAGATGAACTCGCTCGCGGTCAGCGTGGCGGCGAACACGACAACCGCCACGATCCCCGGGAACATCAGCGGGATGACGGCCCGCACGAACGCGCCGAGTCGGCTGTAGCCGTCGACCATCGCCTGCTCCTCGATGTCGCGCGGGATCCCTTTGAGGAAGCCCATCAGCAGCCACACCGAGACCGGGATCGTGATCGTCGGGTAGATCAGGACCAGCGACCAGGTCGAGTCCTGGAGGCCGAGGGCGACCACGATCCGCGACAGCGAGAGGAACAGGAGGCTGGGCGGGACCAGGTACACCATGAAGATCGCGATTCCCATCGGGCCCGACCAGGGCCGGTCGAGCCGGGCCAGCGCGTACGCGGCGGGCAGGCCCAGCACCAGTGTGATCAGGACGACCAGCACGGCGACCCAGACGGTGTTCCAGGCGAACGTCGGGAACGCCGTGTCGGTGAACAGGTAGGTCACGTGGTCGGAGGTCGCCGGGCGGTTGAACATGAACGGGTTGTTGGCGGGGTTGTACAGGTCCCGGTTCTGCTTGAACGCGGTCACCAGGCTCCACAGGAACGGCGCGGCGCACAGCAGCGCGGCGAGGATCGCGGCCACGTACACGCCGATCCGGCCGGCGACGTGCCGGACGGCGTACCGTCGGCGCAACGCTGCGGCCTCCCGCGAGCCGTCGCCGGCCATCACCCGACCTCGATCCGGCGCACCGCCCGCAGGATGGCGATCGCGGCAGCCAGTAGCAGCGGGAAAAGGAACAGCGCGACCGCGGCGCCCTGCGCCACGTCACCGCCCTCGATGCCGCGGTAGAACGCCCAGCTCGCCAGCACCTGGGTCGAGTCGTTGGGCCCGCCCCGGGTCAGCACGCGGACCACGGCCATATCAGTGAACGTGAAGATCGCGCCGAACAGCGCGGCCACCGCCACCACGGGGAGCACCAGCGGGATCGTCACCTCGAACATCCGGCGCCAGTACCCGGCCCCGTCGACCCGGGCCGCCTCTTCGATGTCGCGGGGGATCGCCACCAGGCCGGCCATCATGATCACCGCAGCCAACGGGGTGAGCCGCCAGACGTGTACCGCGATCACGGAGGCCATCGCAAGCCCCGGCCGGCCCAGCCAGTACGTGTTCTGCCCCGGGTCGATCAGCCCGACCTCGCGCAGCACCCAGTCGATCGGTGAGTAGATGGAGTCCAGCAGCCACAGCCACGAGATCGACGAGAGCGCGACCGGCGTGGTCCAGGGCAGCAGGACCAGGAACCGCACCAGCCACTTGCCCCGGAAGTCGGCCACGAGGATGTTCGCGAGCACCTTCCCCAGCAGCACGATCAGCACCATCGACACGGTGGTGAACAGGAACGTGTTGCCCAGCGAGCGCCAGAAGACCGGGTCGTCGAACGCCCGGCGGAAGTTGCGCAACCCGGCGTAGTTGAACGAAGGGTCGCCGGCGGTGACGTCGGAGAACGAGAACGCGACCGCGAGCCCGAACGGCATCGCCACCAGCGCGAGGATGTAGAGCACGCTCGGCAGGAGGAAGGCCCAGGCGAGAAACCCGTCGCGGTCGGCCAGGGGCGGCCGGGTGCGCGGGCGCGCGGCCGTGGCCGGCCGTTCGGCGGTGGTCGTGGCCATCGTCGATCAGCTCCCCAGCGGTACCGGATCCCGGCGCAGCCCGGTCTGCGCGTCGAAGAACCGCAGCCGGCGTTCCGGAACCGCGAACTCGTGCTCCTCACCGGCCGTGATCTCGGTGTCCACTGTGGACGGCAGCCGCGCCACCACCCGGGTCTCCGCGCCGATCCGCGACACCGTGCCGTACACGTGCCGGTCGCCGGACAGGTACTCGATCCGGTCGACCGCGAACGGGATCGTCACCCGCCCGCCCGGGACGTTCTCGACCGGGAGCAGATGCTCGGGCCGGAACCCGACGAGCTGCCCGTCGCGGAGTACGAGGTTCATCGGCGGTGACCCGATGAAGGTGGCGACGAAGGTGTCGGCCGGGTCGTCGTACACCTCGACCGGCTTGCCGAGCTGGCGGACCTTGCCGGCCGACAGCACCGCGATCCGGTCCCCGAGACCCATCGCCTCGGCCTGGTCGTGGGTGACGTAGATGGTGGTGGTGCCGATCTCCTGCTGGAAGCGCTTGAGTTCGTCGCGGGCGCTGGCGCGGAGCTTGGCATCCAGGTTGGACAGCGGCTCGTCGAGCAGGAACACCTGGGGTTCGCGTACCAGCGCCCGCGCGAGCGCGACCCGCTGCCGCTCGCCGCCGGACAACTGCCGGGGCTTGCGGTCGAGCAGCGCCCCGATGCCGAGCAGTTCGGCGGCCCACCGCGCCTTCCGGTCCCGCTGCTCCCGCCCCATGCCGGCGGCCTTGAGCGGGAACACGATGTTCGCCAGGACGGTCTTGTGCGGGTAGAGCGCGTAGCTCTGGAACACCATCGCGATCTTCCTGGCCCGCGGCGGAAGCCCGGTCGCCACGTGCCCGTCGATCAGGACCTCCCCCGAGGTCGGCTGCTCCAGACCGGCGATCGTGCGCAGCAACGTCGTCTTGCCGCAGCCGGACGGGCCGAGCAGCACCAGGTACTCCCCGTCGGTGGAAGCGAGGTCTACGCCGTCGATCGCGCGTACCCGGCCGCCCTCGTAGTGCTTGACCAGGTCATGGACCTCGACCGCCGCCACCCGCTCCTCCCGGCTCAGCCGCCGACGAGCCCTTTGGCCCGCCACTTGTCGAAGATCGGCTTGATCCGCGCCTCCGCGTCGGCGACCGCCTGCTGGGGGCTCACCTCACCTCTGGCAGCGCGGGCGAACATGTTCGGGATCACAAACGTGCCGAACACCTCGCCGATAGCGGTGTTCGCCGGTCCGGGGTACCCGACGTTCGCGGTCCAGCTTATGGAGTCCTTGAGCACCTTCAGCTTGTCCGCCGGCTTGGCGCCGAACGGGTCCGTATCGAACCAGCTGTTCACGTCCGGCGTCAGCTTCGACCAGGCGCACAGGTCGTACAGCTTGGAGTGGTACGTGGCGGAGGCGAAGTTGGCGGTGTAGTGCAGCAGGAACTCCTTGGCGGCGTCGACCGCCTTCGCGTGCTTCGGGACGATCCAGCTGTACAGCACGTGCTGGGCGTGGAGCGCGGTCTTCGGACCGCGCAGCGCCTTCACGAAGAACGTGTCGTCCGCGACGGCCGGGTTCTGTTCCTGCGCGGTGCGCCACGCCGAGATGGAGTTGACGATGTACGACAGCTTCCCCGCGACCAGTCCCTGGTTGTTGCTCGCCGCGTTCCAGGAGAAGATCTCCGGTGTCATCGACTCCTTGTACAGCTTCGCCATGAACTCGACCGCCGCCACCGTCTCCGGCGAATTGATCACCACCTTCTCGTGCTCGTCCTGCTCAGAGGCGCCGTACGACCACATCAAGGCGCGCAGGACCATGTTGGAGTCGATCTCCTGAGACATGCCCAGGCCGAGTTGGACCCCCTTGCTCTTCTTGATGTCGGCCGCGCCTTTGAGCAGGTCGTCCCAGCTCGACGGCCCGTCGGGGAAGCCGACCGGCTCCCACAGCGACTTCCGGTAGTTGCCGGGGTCGGGCACCCAACCCGGCGAGTACGAATAGAACTTGCCGGTCGCGGGGTTGAAGCTCGACTTGCGGCACACCTCCAGCTGGGTTCCCCAGCGCTTGTTCGCCTCATCGACGAGGTCCTTCATGTCGAGCACGCTGGGTTCGAACTGGGACAGCGTCGCGATGTACTGGATCAGATCGTGCCCCTGACCCGCCTGGACCTCGGCGGCGATCCGGGTCGGGATCTGAGCCTGGTCGATGTGATCGACGACCACGTTGACCCCTACCTTGGCACCCCAGTCCTTGACGAACTTGTCGAACCAGGTGTCATGGCTGGGCACGAAGTGACTCCACAGCAGGATCTTCAGATCGCCGGACAGTTTCGTCCGGGGCTCACTGAAGGTCTCTTTGGGTGCCTCGCCGGGCTTGCTGCCCGGCTGCGCCGGCCCCTTCTCCTCCTTCGCGCACGCGCTCGCCACCGCCGCACCGAGCGCCACCACGCCCGTGGTCCGCAGGAGGTCCCGCCGGCTGCGAGGCGTACCGAAGAGGCCAGAAACCGAATCGGTCATAGCTGGCTCCTCCCATGGCTATGCCCGAATCCTAGATCACGGTGACCTGCCTCACCACAGTTCGGCGCGGGTGGCCAGGCCGCCCGCGCCGGACCGAGGCGTCGGTTATCCCAGCGACAGCCGGTCGAGGTCGGGCGCCGCGGCCGGGTCGTTGTAGATCTTGATGGTGTTCGCGCCCGCTTGGAGGGTCACGCGGACCGAGGTCGTCCACGGGGTGTTGTTACCGATGCCACTCACCGCCGCCTCGACCGGCGGATCGCCGTTGACCGACATGAAGAACGAGCGGTTGCCGTCGACGGTGTAGTCGATGAACAGCGTGTACTCGCCGGCCTTGTCCACGGTTGCCGATCTGTACGTGGTATGCGGATCGTCGTAGCGTGGCAAGCAGAACCACAGGCGGTCTCAAAGGAGAGGGGGAGTCATGACCATCCTCGACAAGGCGAAGGCGGCCGCCAGGCAGGCGGCGGTCCAGGCCGAGCACGGCGTGCGACTGGGCCGCGAGCGATTGGACCAGATGCAGGCCCGGCGACAGTACAGCCGATTGCTCCAGCAGCTCGGCGAGACCTGCTACGCCGAGCACCGCGGGGAGGCGACACACGAGGCGGTGGTTGCCCGGCTCGCAGCACTGGACGCGCACATCCGGGCCGGCGCCGGAACCGCGGCGTCGAGTCACCCGGAGATGATCCGACGGGCGCGGGACATCATGCATCCCGGAGCCGAGTGCGTCGGCGAAGAAGACAGCGTCGCAACCGCCGCGCAGCGCATGCGCGACCTCGGCGTGGGCTCGCTGCCGATCTGCGGCGGCGACGACCGGTTGCACGGCATCATCACGGATCGGGACATCACCGTGAAGTGCATAGCCGAAGGCCGCGACCCCGCCCAGGTTCGGGTTGGTGAGCTGGCCCAGGGCACGCTGTTCTGGGTCGACGCCACGGCCGGGCTCGGCGAGGTGCTGAGCCAGATGGAGGACCACCAGATCAAGCGGCTACCGGTGATCGAGAACCACCGCCTAGTCGGCATCATCAGCGAGGCCGATCTGGCCCGCAACCTCGACGAGCACCGGCTGGCCGAGTTCGTCGAGAGGATCTACACACGGTCCTGACCCGCACCGGAGTCACCCGCGAGCGCCGCTGACGTTCGGCGAATCGGGGTACCCATCAAGGAGACCTCCGACCACAGATGACCGCAGGGGCCCGCCGGCCGGGCAGGCCGGCGGGCCGCGTGTCTCACCCCAAACACGTTCGCCGAGGTCCTCGAAGCGATCGCCGAGCCGCGGGTGCCCGACGGGCGCGGCTCCAGCGGACGTTCCCACAAACACGTCAGCATTCCGAACGTCGATCCCGGCGTCTGCCGGGCCGCGGCGGCCTGGGCGAGCAGGGCCAGTGCGGCGAGGTTGCCGGACGCCTGGGTAACCGCCAGCGGCAGGAAGGTGACGACGACGCCGGCTGCCATCGTGGTGGCCGAGAAGACGACCGACGGCCGGATCAGGGCCGGCGTACGCAGCCCCGCCAGGACCCCGACGGACCGTTCCGGCGTCGGGCGCCGGCCGGGCAGGCTGGACAGTTTCGGCATCGCCGTCAGACCGGCCAGCGCCGCCAGGCCCCCTGTGACGAACACCGGCGGGTAGCCGACGCGTCCGGCGAGCCAGACACCGAGTGGCAGCGCCACCACCGAGGGCACCCCGACCACGATCCCGTAGACACCCAGTCCTTCGCCGCGGCGCTCAGCCGGGACGAGCATGGCGACCAGCGCACTCCCCACGACGACGCTGATCGCGAAGCCCAGGCCGCGGACGGCACAGACCGCCACGATCGCGGCCATGCCGGCCGAGGCGGTTATCGCCACCCGCCGGGTTCACGTCACCGGGGCGACCGCACATCCGACCGGCGCCTGGTCGTCCAACAGCCGCGGAACCTGCTGATGGACCTCGATCAGCGAGCAGGAATTGCCGCTGTCGAACTGCAGCCACGCTGGTGAGGACGCCACGGACACGGACCTGGGGCCGTAGGGTGACCGGCGTGACCGACGTGCCCGACACCCACAAGCAGATCGGGCGGACCGTCGCGGCCGCGTTCGGCGGCAAGGCGCGCGTGGTTCGCTACTGGGACGCCGACGAGGTGTCGGCGATCGCCCTGGTGCTCACGGCGGACCGGCCGTACGACCGGGTGACCTCGGTCGGCACCGTTGGCCTGTCCGACCGGACCGTTCCGGGGCGGCTCACGCCGCCCCTCGGGGGTCGAGATCGTCGGTGCCTGCGACAGGCCGGAGACCTGGTTCCCCAACCTGATTGCGACCGCGGCGTTCTGCGTGCTCAACTCCGGCTGGACCTGCGAGCCCGGCGCCGTCTTTCCCGGCGTCGTCGCGGCGCACCGGCCGGACACCACCGTCCCGCATCCCATGTTCGTCGAGCCGTTCCTGTGGAAGGAGCAACTCACGCCCCGCGAGATCGGCGACCGGACGGTCGCCTGGTTACTCGCGGTGCCGATCTCGCCGTCCGAACGCGACTTCGCGCAGCGGCACAGTGCGGACGCCCTGGAAGAACGGTTCGAGCGGGCAGAGGTCGACATCTTCGACCTCGACCGGCAGCCGGCCGTCTGAGGCGGGTGCGGCACGCCAGCGGGTTGCAACGGCCCCACGCACGAGTTCGGCCATGCAATCGGCTGCGTGCACGAGCAGGCAAGCCCAGCCCCGAACATCCGATAGGACGCGCCCAAGGAGCTGACTTCATCCTCAATCGCGTTGCTCCTCGGCGAGTTGGAGCGTTCACACCAGGGCCGCGCATGATGGGTGGTCGTCGGGTCCGACCTTCACGCCCTGGCACCAGACTGGTGCGCCAGCTGGTCGTCGCGGTCTTGACGAATGCTTCGATGCGGGAGCGGCTGGCCTTGCTGATCCACCGGTCGAGCAGCTCGGCGACGTCCTGGATGGTCAGGTCGCCGGCGAAGATGGCCCGAAACGCCTCCCGCAGGGTGTAGGCGCGCCAGAGTTCGCCGCCGCGGTGGCGTAGCTTGCGTAGCGTGCCGGCTTGGTCGTCGGTGAGGTGGTCGGGGCGTTTGAGCAGCGCCCAGCGGGCACCTTTGAACCTGTGGGCGGCGGCGGGGTCGGTGCGACGCATCTGTTGCCAGACGGCGCGGCGCACGGTGTCCAGGGCGTCGGTGACGGCCGGGACGGCGTGGAACGGGTCGATGGCGATGGTGGCCTGTGGCGCGTGGGTGCGGACACTCTTGGCGAACGCTGGTCCCATGTCCATGCTGACCGCCTCGATCTGCCCGGCGCGGGCCTGGCCGAGTTCGGTGAACAACGCGTCGAGGGTGGCGGTGTCCTTGCCGGCCTTACCCCAGACGATCTTCTTACCGCCGTGGTCGGTGACCAGGGTGAGGTAGTGGTGGCGCTTCTTCCAGCTGACCTCGTCGACCCCGACGTTGATCAGCCCGTCCAACCGGTCGCAGTCCAGCTCGTCGGCGGCGACCCGTTGGCAGACGCGTCCGATGGTGTCCCAGTCCAGGCGCAGGAACCTGCCGATGGTGCTCTTGTCGGTCTTGGTGGCCAGGAACGCGGCCACGTCCTCCAGGTCGCGGGTGAACCCCGAACGGTGCCGGGCAAAGGGCACCGCCTCGGTCACCACCCCGTGGATGGGGCAGTCCAGGCGCCGTAGCCCAGCCCGGATCAGTACCCGCCACGCGCCCAGGTCCAGACCCCGCCATACCGAGGGCACCGGCCGGGTGTCCTAGCGCCACCGGGTGCGGTAATCGCAGTGCGGGCAGTGCAGCCGCCTGCGGCGCAGCGCCACATCGACGACGACCTGCCCACCGGACACCGACACGCCGCGCACGACGATGCCGGGCAGGTCGAGCAGACGGTTGAGTAAGGTGGTCTCGCGCACGGCTGTAGCGGCTTCCTGCGGCTTCTGGTGTCTTCGTCGACCTTGAAGTTAGGACCAGCAGCCGTGCGCACCCTGCATTCCACCAGCGTGTCCGCGATCTCCATACCTGCCACGGCCGCAGCCACCCTTAACCCTCAAACCCATCCACATGGATGCCGGGAGAGCCCCAATTCCTTCTCCATGTCGGTTTATCCCGGCGCTTTCCAAGGCATCCGTTCGTCTATGCCACGCCGTGTTGTATTCCAATCCGCGGATCCGGGTCAGAGGGGGGTCTGCGACACCGCGATGTCGTCCAGCACGATGTCGTAGGTCCGTCCGCTTGACGTCTCGCCGACCTGGAGCTTGGCGATCGGGGTGGCGCCCAGGTCCTGGCCGGTGAGTGTCAGGTTCGGCACGGGGGTGCCGTCAGCGGAGACGTCCAGGCTGCTGTTCGTGCCGTTGATGACGGCGTGCAGCACGATCCGGTGCCAGCCGCCGGCTGCGACCGTGGTGGTGCCATATGTCGTCACCGATCCGACGTTGTTGCGCAGCGAGATACGGCCGTTGGTGTCGAGGTAGACGTTGACGATCGACCCGCCGGTACCGGCGCGGAAGCCGAACAGGTTCGCCGATGTCGACCGGCTGGACACGTACACCCAGCTCTGCGCCCATAGTTCGGTGTAGCTGGACGGCAGGACCCGGTAGGCGTACGTCACCGCGCCGGAGCTGGTCTCCCGCGCCGCGAACGAACCGGTGTGCACGATAGACGACTGCACGGCGAGCCCGGTGACGTTGCTGTATCCGGACAGCCCACCTGACTCGAAGCCGTCGGCGAAGACCGACCCGGCGGTCGGTGTGGTGACTGTCAGCGTCGCGCTCGTACTCGAGTTCCCGGCCGCGTCGAACGCCCGGATCGCGTAGTCGTATGTGGTGTTCGCCGCGACGGTGGTGTCGGTGTAGTTGGTGCCGGTGGCGGTACCGATGACCGCGCCGTTGCGAAGGACGTCATAGCGGAGCACGCCGACGTCGTCGGTGGCGGCGGTCCAGGCCAGGCTGACCTGGTTCGCGGCCACGCCCGTCGCGGTCGGGGTACCCGGCGCCGTCGGCGGTGTGGTGTCCGGCTGCGTGGTGGCCGTCACCGCGACGCTCGGTGGTGAGGTGTTTCCGGCGCTGTCCTTGGCCAGTACCTGGTACGTGTAGGCGGTATCCGGCTGCAGCCCGGCGTCGCCGTACGAGGTCACACCCGCCGGCACCGACGCGACCGGCGCTCCGCCACGCAGGATCGTGTAGCTGCTCACCGCGACATTGTCGGTCGACGCCGTCCAGGACAGCTGGGTAGTGGTGGGCCCGGTCGCGGTGGCCGCGAAGTTGCCCGGAGTCGTCGGCGGCGTAGTGTCGGTGACGCCGCCGCCGTTGACGTCCACCGCGGCTGCGGTCGAGTTGCCGGCCAGGTCGCGGGCGAAGACCCGGTAGGTGTATCCGGCGCCGGCCACGACGGTGGCGTCGGTGTAGCCGGTCAGGTTCGCGGCGGTGGTCGCCAGGTAGGTGTCGTTGCGGTAAATGTCGTATGCGCTGACCGCGACGTCGTCCGTGGCGGCCGACCAGCCGAGCACGACCTTCGTCGACGTCGGCTGGCTGGCGTGCAGTGCTGCGGGTGCCGAGGGCGCGACCCCGTCCGGGCCGAAGTTGTAGGTCATGCCGTCGAACGTGTGCCCGGTCGAGTCGGTCGGCGTGACCGTCACGGTCGAGCCGCTCACCGCCACCTTGAGGAAGTGGTACACCTGCGCGTCGCTGGTCGGTGTCGGTGCGGCACCGCATGTGTTGCCCTTCGACTTGGTGTAGGACCAGCCGATCCCGTACGCGTCGGTGGTCGAGCAGCCGTTGCCGGCGATGGACGTCGCCTTCGCGCCGCCGCCGCCGGTCACGTAGCTGGTGACTCCGCCCGGCGTGGCCACATGCCGCTGGTAGGTGTGTGAGTGGCCGTTGAAGATCAGGCCCACGCCGTTGTCGTGCAGCAACTGCTCCAGGCTGTCCGTGCTGCCCGGCGTGTTCTGCAGGTACGCGTCGGAGGGCTGCGCGGAGTCGTCCGAGCGCAACGGGAAGTGGAACGCGGCCATCTTCAGCCCGCCCGGGTGCGCGGCCAGGTCCTGCTGCAACCACTGGTACTCCTTAGACGTGATCGTCCAGTGGGCGTCGTGGTCGACCTGGTACATGGCGCAGTGCGAGCCGCACGGGCCGCCGTCGGCGGTACCGACGTTGCTGTTGCCCCAGGAGGCCTCCAGCAGGTAGAAGCGGACCCCGCCGGTGGTGAAGGCGTAGTAGGCGGTGGTGAACGAGCCCGGGTCGGTGCCGTCGATGGACGGGTAGTACACGGTGTCGTACACGCCGTCGGAGGCCGCCACCGAGGCGGTCTGCGGCCAGGTCTTCAGGAACAGCGAGTTGAAGCCGTGGTTGCCGCTGACTCCGTGCACCGGGAGGCGCTGTCCGGGCACCGCCCAGTAGGACGGCCCGAAGACGGCGCTGACGTCGATACCCGACTGGTTGAGGTCGCCGTAGTTGGTCTCGGTGCCGCCCTGGTACCCGACGTCGCCGGTGGAGATGGCAAACCGCGCCCCGCTGGTGGCCAGCAACCCGTCGATCGCGGCCTGGTTGACGTTGGGCGTACCGTCATCGACCCCGCTGTTGGTGGTGTCGCCCCAGTCCCCGAGGACGACGAAGCTGTACGGCGTGCTGCTCCCCGGGGCCTCCAGCGTGGTGAAGGTCGGCGCGGCGTTGCCGCCGAGCAGATCCGCACCGCCCGAGCCGGCGTACACGCGGTAGCAGTAGGCGGTGCCGGCCGACAGTCCGGTGATGGCGAGCACGTTGTGGTACTCGCGTAAGCCGTTGACTGTGATGGGGTTGCCGGACGCGGGCGCGGTGACGGCGTTGGCCGTGCAGTTACCCGGCGGACCGTACCGGACCACCCCGCGGCTCTGCGTGCTCGAGCCCCAGCTCACCTGGACCGACGAGGAGGTCAGGTCGGACAGGTAGGGTGCCCGCGTCAGGTCCGCGTCACCCCCGGAGAAGTCTGCCTGTGCCGCGCTGGCCGGCAGGCCCAGCGTCGCCAACGATAGGGCGAGAACCACCGATAATCGGCGCGGATGTGGTGTCACGGTTCCTCCTGGGGTGTTGGACGGGATTACCGCTGCTTACTGTCGATCTGTTCCGGCCAGCTCGGCGGGTTCTTCCAGCTCGGCCAGCGATCGGTCGCGGCGCCGCCGGACGGCGAGCACTCCGACCCCGAGCGCGAGGATGACCGGGAAGCCGATGAGCAGGGCAGTCGGCCAGAAGCGGGACGGCAGGTCGCCGTTCGCGCCGTTCGTGGTGCCCTTCGAGCCGGCCCTGGCCGGCGGCTCGCCGCTGGAGTCGACGGCCGTCGCCGGCGCCGGTAGCGGTGTGTCGCGCAGCTCGCGCAGCACGTCCAGGTACCGGGTGCCGTACTTCTGAGACGGCTCCACGAAGGAGTTCTCGCTGAACTCGTTCCAACTGATCAGACCGAGGACGTCCGGTGAGGAGCGGGCAGCCATGCCGTACTCGGTGCGTAGCGTCGCGCCGTCCTTGCGGTCCACGACGTTGGAGCCGCCCACCAGCCGCGCGTCGAACCCGGGCGCGAACGGCGCGATCCAGTACTTGCCGTCCCGGTGGATCGCGTCGCTCATCGCGTTGAGCTTGGCGCCGTAGTTGCCGTTGGTGTCCGGGTTCACCGACGACCAGTAGTACGCGTCCCCGTCGGTCAGGCCGGCGATGCGCCGGTAGTCGTCGAGGCTCTTCTCGGTGTTCAGCACGAGCATGGAGTCGCGTACCGGCCGGGTCACCGCAGCGACCTCGTCGTGGCTGAACCCCCAGGTGCCGCTCCAGATCGTCAGCGGCTTGCCGCCGAGCTTGTAGAACACCGGGTCGGGGGCGAAGTTGTCGCGGAACATCACGAAGTCCGCGGCGACCTGCTTGGCGGGCAACGGGTTGCGGTCGAAGTCGAGCCCCTGGTAGATCATCGAGAGCTTGAAGTCCATCTGCCGCGCCACGTCCATCAGCAGGCGCAACCGTCGGTCGTTGGTCGGGTTGTCCTTCCAGCTGACGATGAAGCCGTCGATGCCCGCCGACTTCGCCCACGCGATGTGCTGCCGCATGATCCGCGGGTCGTCACTGGAGTACCGGCCGAGCTGCGGGTAGTCGATTTTGGCGCGATCCCAGGACGTGGTGTCGAACCAGATGTAGTAGAACGCGAACAGCGGTACCGGACGCGTCGGCGTGGTACTCGGCGCACCGGTCGCGGGGATCGGCGGTAAACCGAGGGAAAGCCCGGCGAGCAGGCACCCGGCCAACAGTCCCAGCCACGACGGCACGCGTACCAGACAAATGCTTTTCATACCGGCGGCTTCCTGTCTGACGCGTCCGATCCGGGGACCACACCGGACATCGGGCGCGAGGATTCGGGCGCGATCGCCGGATCGGGCTGGTCGTCGACCGCCTCCGGCGCCCGGACGATGGGCATTTCCAGCTCCGACCCGGTCGCCTCGCGCAGCGCCACGGGCGTCCGGGCGATGGACAGTTGCAGGGGCGGGGCCGGGTGATCCCGGCGTCGTGCCGGGATACGGACCGGAATGCGGGCCGGAATGCCGGCCGCAAGCCCGATCGCCAACTGGGCGAGCTGCACCGACCGGAGCCGCGCGTCGGTACGGGAGGCGAGCCGGCCCAGCCGGCCACCCAGGTACCGGCGCACCCGCGCCCGCCCGACGAGCAGCAGCCCCACGGCGAGTAGGAGCAGCACCAGCCCGATGGTCGCAGCGTCCACGATGCTGACCACGGCGAGGTCCAGCGCCTTGTCCCGGGACAGCACGAACTCGTCGGCCAGCACGACCCCGCTCGCCCCGCTGACCGTCACCTTGTACCGGCCGCGCGGCAGCCCGGCCAGCGTGGCGTTTCCGTTGGGCCCCAACGGAACCAGAAGTGCCCGGCCGTCGGGGTAGGTCACCTTCGCCTGGCGCCCGGCGAAGCCGCCGAACATCGCGTCGTGCGCGTGTAGGGTCAAGTCGAAGAACTCTCCGGTGAAGGTCACCGTCGAGGTCTTGGCGGGGAGGAACTTCTGCCGGCCGGCGTCGACGATGTTGGTGCCGCCGACCACGAGGCTCTGCAGCGAGTAGCTGACATCGGTCTCCACCAGTTCGCTCTTGCGGTACGACGGGAGCGTACCGTCCAGCCAGATCGTTCCATTCTTGGGGAAGTCCAGCAGTTGGCCGGTGTCGCTCTTTATCTGCACGGACGAGATGCGGTCGGTCTCCACCGGCCGCCCCTGCTCGTCAAGGAAGCGCGCGGTCACCGGGTACTGCACGGTGAAGGCGGCGGTCACCGTGTAGTTGGCGCGCATCGGCAGCCCGCCCACCGACGAGCGGAACGCCTGGCCCGGATCGCGCTGTCCGGCCCAGCGCGCGAAGCGGTAGTGGCGGTCGGACAGGTCGATCGCGGTGTCCACGAGCGCCACGGTGTGCTGGTTGAAGTTGTGCTCGGCGGTGTATGCGGTGCGCCCCGCGGCGTCGGTGACGAGCTCCGTGCCGTCGAACCTGACGTGCACGCCGGCCAGCGGTGGCACGGTCTGGATGGTGACAGTGATCGGCCACGGGGCGCGTTTCGGGTGTGGCCGGCGCGGCCGGGGCGGCCGGTGCAGCAGGGGCGGCGGGGACGGCGACCGGCCGACGCTGCGCACGACCCCGGCCGGCGCCGCCGACGCCGGAGCGTCCGCGGACAGCACCGGAACGAACCCGGCCAGCACGGCGACCACCACCCCGACGACACGCTTCACGCGACCGGCACCTCCCCCTGCGGCGATATGGACGGCGCCGGCGACGTCGGTGCCGCCGGGGGCAGGGCCTTCGCGCGGCCGACCGGCTTGTGCGGGTTGACGATCGACCGGTACCCGGCGAACCCAACGACGAGCAGCACGAGTACCGTCACGCCGCCGTAGAACCGGTAGATGATGCCCACCCGGACCGACGGCGGATGGTCCCGGCCCGGCGGGTCGGCCGAAACGATCTCGGGCCGGCGCGGCGGCCCGCGGAAGTCGAAGGCGCTCGCGAGGCTGGTGGCCTTGGCATCCCGGTCGGTCAGTGCCGGTACCTCCCAGTTCTGCTCGATGAACCGCAGCGCGCTGGTGTAGTCCAGCGTCCGGTTGTTCACCTGACCCCGGTGCGCGTAGGGGCTGACCAACAGGGCCGGTACCCGCAGCCCGTTGCCGGGCGGTGGCGGCACGTGGTCGTACCAGCCGCCCGAGCCGTCGTAGGACCACAGGAACGCCGAGGTGTCCCAGAACCTGCTGACCATCAGCTGGGTCAGCATGTTGCGCACCAGGTCCTGCCCGGCCGGGATCGACCGCGCCGAGCGTTCGCTCGATCCCGAGCTGCTGACGTAGGCCACCGCGGGAAGCGTGCCGTCGGTGAGGTCGCGGTAGTACTCGTCGAGGTCGACGATGTGCCCGCGCAGCCTCGGGTCGTCGACGAACCGGGCGTAGTTGAGCAGCGGCACCCGTACCGTCTGCGCGGCCGGGTCGCTGTTGGACACCGCCCGGAACGTCTCCTTGGGTTGGTAGTCCTGCACGTAGAACTTCCAACTGATGCCCGCGGCGTCCAGCCGGTCGAAGATGGTCGGCTGGTCGCCGTACCCGCCCGCGGGCACCTTGTCGGTAGGCTGCGGTGCGCCGGCCACCCAGATGGCGCGGTTGGCGCGGTAGCCGTACGGCGCCCCGGCGAAGAACCGGTCGAACAACACGTACCGGTCCGCGACGTTCCAGTAGAACTGGAGGTCGCGGTTGTCGTAATAGCCCATCGTCGCGGTGCCGTCCCGGCCCTGCGCCGCGTAGGTCGCAACGAAGCCGTCGAGCTTTCCGCCGTGCAACTGCCCGTCGATGACGTTCCTGCCCGGCTCCAGCGGCGGCGGCGTCTTGCCGTGCAAGGGGAACGGCTTGACGCACCCGCTCTCCGGCCGGCCCAGCACGAGCGGCTGGCAGGTGTCCTTCGGGATTCCCTCCGCGCCGGGGTAGGTGCCGAAGTAGTTGTCGAAGGTGCGGTCGCCCTGCATCAGATAGACGAAGTGCCGGATCGGCGTGGTCGTCCGGGTCGACCGGTCCTCGGCCCGCGCCGGTGCCGCACCGGCCAGAACAGTGCCGAGAACGACCAGCCCAGCGACGGCGGTACCGGCGATCCTCATGTGGCACGCACCTGGTAGATGACGATGACCGGGGCGACGACGTCGTGGCCGGATCCGGCGCGCACGGTGCGGGTAATGGTGAACACCGCGACGCCGTGGTACTTGTCGACGAGCCGCCGGGTCTCGTCGGCGAAGAACTTCGCCCGGGCGGCGGTGTACGAGTCCCAGACGACGTACTGGAACTGCCCGGCCCGCAGCGCATGGTCGGGGTTGGGTACGGGCACGTACGCGGGGTTGCGCGAGTTGGGGTTGGTGCTGACCGACAGGGCGAAGACCCGCCGGCCGCCGTAGAACTCCAGCACGTTGGCGATGGACGGGCCGCTCGCCAGCAACTGCGCGCCGGCGGGTACGTGCGCGCGTACCCAGTCCCCCGCCTCGCGGCCGCCGGGCAGCCCTCCGGTACCGGCGAGGAAGGTACCCGTGGGCGCCGGGTTCACCTGGGCCCACGACGGAAGGGCGAGGCTGAGCAGCGTGGCCAGGGTCGCCACGACGACGGCGGCCCGCGGCAGCCACCGGCGCCGGGCCAGTACCGGCGCACCGCGCAGCCGGGTGAGGGTACGCCCGGCGAGGATCGCCATCGACGGCGCGATCGGTAGCAGGTACTGGTACCCCTTGACCGGCCAGAATGAGAAGAACGCGACCGGTACCGCCATCCAGCACAGCAGCAGCCGCTCCCGCCAGCCGTTCTCCCGGCGCAGCCAGACCAGACCGGCCAGTGCCGCGGTGACCACGGAAAGGCCGACCGCGGCGGGCACCACGGTGAAGTAGAAATCCGGCCCGTGGTTGCTGCGCCGGAACATCTGCCACAACAGGTAGTTCTGCCCCGTGCTCGCCCGACCGGCCATGGAGAGCACAACGGGGTGCACGGTCACCACGAGAACCACGGTCACCACGGCCAGCGCCAGGTGCCGCAGGCGTACCCGGATCGCCGGGGTCAGCGCGAAGAACGCGTAGAGCCCGCCGAACAACACCACGCTGGTCTCCTTGGCGAGGACGGACAGCCCCATCACCCCGCCCGCGGACAGCAGCCACAGCAGCCGTTTCGAGTGAGCGTACCGGACCACGCAGTACAGCGCCGCGGTCGCGCACAGGGTCATCAGCCCGTCGAGCAGCACCTGCCGGCTGACCACGACGTGGTAGGGCATCACCGCGAGGATCGCGGCGCCGAACCGGCCGGCCGTGCGCCCGTACAGCCGGCCGCCGAGCAGATAGGCGACCACGACCGTGGCCACGCCGATCGCGGCCGGTACCGCCCGCGCGGCCCACTCGCTGGGCGGGTGACCGTGCCCGGCGATGGCCAGGAGCAGTTGGAACAGCAGCGGATGCGCGCGGAACACCGGGAACATGGCGCGCAGTGACTGGTCTCCGGCGATGGAGGCCGCCGTACCGGCGTACACGGCCTCGTCGCTGTTGAAGCCCACCGCGGTCAGCTGCCAGAACCGGAGGAACGCCGCGACAGCCGTGATGCCCGCGATCGGAGCCAGGCGTACCAGCAGCGGCAGCACCTCGGGGCCGAGCCGGAGCCAGGCCGTGCGCAGCCACCCCACGCCGACCGCGGGATCGGCCGCGAGCCGCGCCCGGATGGCCTGGATCGCCTCGTCCCGGTCGGTCTGGGCGACGACCTCGCTCGCGTCGCTCAGCAGCACCATCGCGTGCGTGGCGTCGTGGCCGTTCACCCGGGGCACCACGTAGGTGGCGTCGCCCCGGGTGGGCCGGCTCGCGGTACCGGTCACGCGTCGCTCACGCGCCACCCGGGAAGGCGACTACCGAGCCGCCGTTCCACCGCGGGAAGACCTGGCCGTTGGCGCGGTGCGGGGCCGCACTCGGCAACTCGTCGGCGGTCGGGTACCGGTCCTGGGCGACGAGGCGAGGAATCTGGTCGGCCCAGCCGAAGTTGTCCGACGCGACCACGCGGGTGCGGATGTGGGACAGGAAGCCGGCCAGGATCTCCTTCTCCTTGGCCCGCAACTCGGTGTAGCCCAGGCCGCCGATGGTGATCGCCGGCGCCAGGTACCGGAACGGCGGGAACCCGTAAGCGTCGTCGGTGTTCTCGATCATCCGGGCCAGGGTGCTGGCGTGGTCGAGGTCGCGGATGTTCGGGGTACCCCGCTCGATGATGAACAGCTCCTCCACCCGTGTCGAGCTGCCCAGCCGGCACGGCACCAAGCGGTCCACCATGTACTTCGGCGGCGGGACGAGCATCTGGGTGATCGCGTTGATGCCCATGATGGGTACGTTGAACCGGCTCAACGTCAGCGCGATCGACCGGCCGCCCCTGGAGTGCAGCTGGCTTTGGAACCGCAGCCGGCGCCACTCCTTCGGGGTGAGGTCCTCGGCCTGGACCGCGCGCAGCGTGTGTGCGCTGATCGTCAGTGGCTTCGGGAAGCAGGTCGCGTTGCCGTGCCGGTCGACCAGCGTCATGTCGTCGGACAGGAACAGCCCGCCGTGGTCGCGCAGCAGCCGCAGTACCGTCGCGGTCTTGCCGGTGTCGGTCAGCGCGGACAGCATCACGCCGACGCCGCCCAAGCTCAGGCAGGCGGAGTGCAGCAGCATCCGGCCGCGGGAGACCATGACGAACCGCAGCAGCGCCTCGATCACGTTGGTGTAGACCACGTGCGGCGAACGCGCCAGCAGCGGACCGACCAGCACGTTGATCGGCTCGCCCAGCTCCACCCGGAAGTTCGCGCCGAACCGGCCGAGGTGCTCCTCGTACCGCAGCGTGTTGGCGTTGGCGTACTCGGTCATCGCCGCGCGCCGCCGCGGCCGCCGGTGGCCGACGTCACCGACCCGGACCGCGATGTCCACGTCGGAGTCCGCGACCCACTGCGCGCGGAAGAACTCCAGCTCTGGCAGCAGGATCTGGGAACCGATGGTGAGCACGCCGGCGATGTCGTACCGGTACCGCAGGTGGTGGTACCGCTTGCGGCTCGGCGGGGCGGACTGCTCGCCGGAGCCGGCGTCGACCAGTACCCGCACCGGGTCGCGGCTGACCTCCCACGAGGCGCCGTAGATGACCCGGTCGCTGACAAAGAACCGCACCAGGAACAGCCCGACCAGCGTGACACCGTTGGCCCACAGCACCTCCACGCCGGCCCACACGAGCGCCTGCAGAACGGGCAGCCGGGCCACCAGCAGCAGGTTGTTCATCAACGCGAAGCGCAGCAGGCGCCCGCGGCGGGTACCGTTGCCCTTCCCGTGGTAGACCACCCCCTCCACAAGGAGGAAGTTCCACGTCGTCGACACCTGGGTCGCGAGCGCGGCGCCGATCAGGTGGTTGATGCCCAACACCTTGTAGAAGAACCACAACGCGCCGGTGTTGACCGCGACCCCGGAAAGCCCGACCAGGCCGAAGAGCACCATCCGGAACAGCTGGCGCAGCCGCTCCTTCGGAGTCGGCGGCCGCTGCCGGATCTGCCGGACCAGGCGCTGCCGGCGTAACCGGAGGAGCTGCCGCAGGAAGGTCGCGCCCTCGCGCAAGGACGCCTTCGACTCGCCGGCGTTACGCGGCGCCATCTCGTACGTGGCCTCGGCGACCCGGGCGCCGGGGTGCCGGACCAGGATCTCCAGCAACACCTTGAACCCGGCCGGCTTGAGCCGCTCGACGTCGATGGCGGCGGTACGGAAGGCGAATAGCCCGCTCATCGGATCGGTGATCGTCGCGAGACGGCGGGGGAACAGCGCCTTGGCCAGGCGGGTTGCCGACGACGACATTGCCGTGCGAACGACGCCGGCGAGCCCGTCGCCGGAGGAGCCGGTACCGGCGTAGCGGGTACCGACGACGATGTCCACGTCGTGGCGCATCACTGTGCGCGCCACGGTGGCCGCCGCCTCCGGCGGGTGCTGCAGGTCGGCGTCCATCACCAGGACCCAGGCGCCGCGCGCGAAGCGCGTGCCGGCAACCACGGCGCCGCCGAGGCCGCCCTTGCGGTGCGCGCCGGCGCGATGCAGCAACCGCACCGGTACCGGGCACCCGCTCGCGTGTCGCGCCAGCGCCGCCGGGGTGTCGTCGTCGCTGTCGTCCACCACGAGGATCTCCGCCGCCAGGGACGCCAGGGCCGGACCCAGTCCGCCGAGCAACGCCGCCACGTTCGCCGCCTCGTTGCGGGTCGGCACGATCACGCTCAACCGCACCGGCCGGTCCGGAGTCGGGTCGTTGAGACCGACCGGCTCTGGATGGCCCTGGGCGCTGCCCAGCGCGGTGCGGACCGGCACCCGGTCAGCCGGGTCGGCGGACGGGGACGAGATCAGTTCGGCAAGGTCAGACACGGGGGCCTCCGGGACGGGTACCAACCGACGCGCTCGGCGCGGCGAGGACGGCAACAGAGAAAGGCTTCTTCGTCGATACGGATGGACAAACGGCCATCCGGCCGGTCGCGAAGACGCAGAATCAACATTCGAGGATCAGATGCGACTCGGACGGTTCTATGGAAGGCACGTCGCGGGACACCATCTTCTGGTCGCCGCTACCCGAACTGGACTTCTTTCCCGGGCTGCTCCTCTCAGTTGGCGTCACCCCATCGAGCGGGTTTCGACCGCGTGCGAACAATCTGATCCGGCGGATCGAGCGGCTGACAATAGAGCTGTGCCAGATGACAGATAGTAAAACAGGAGTTGAACTCGCGCAGGCTAGGAAAGTGTTGCGTTTGCGTTACCCAATCAGCCGATACGGCTATTGCGGACGTAGAGCCGATCTTGCCGGAAAACGGCGGACTACCTCATACGCCTGCGTGCCTTCGGAAAGTTGTGCCGCTATGTCCGGGATTTCCCGGCCGGCGGCGCCGTTCCTGAGCCTATGAGCACACCTTGCGCATTTTCGGGTACCCCTCCGGGGCGGCACTCCGGCCGGGCGGACAACCCGATGCTCGAACTCCACCACCGGCATGCGGGCGCTGTCGTCGGCGGGTGCTATGCCCGCTCGCTAGCGGCCCGTAGTCGCAATGGCAATCGGCTGATCAGGTCGACAACTTCGGCTCCGGGAATGCGCTCGGCAAGCGTTCCCAGTACCGCCTCGGTAATTCGGCGTGCGCCTGGCGCGTCCAGACCGGTACCTTCCGCCACTTCGGCCAGAAATTCGCCCACCGAGCCGCCGTGAATGGCCCTTTTCGGCAGACGGTGGCGCATGGGCTCTGGACAACCGGGTCCGGAAATGCACGAGCTCGGCATCGTCGACGGCCCGGGCGAACGCGATGAACACAGCCGGACGTGCCGTTCGGCAATATCGATGTCGAAAGGTTCCGCATGGGCACCGGGGTCGAACTCCCCGCGTCGACGCCCGGGCCGTCCGGCCGATGAACGGCCGGTTGGATGTAGGTCTGTCGGAGCAGGTCTTGAGCGCCGCCGAACACGGCGGTCACCACGTCGGCGTGAGCGTTGTTCGTGGCTGGTCAGCGACCAGGGGTCGCTGAGGGCGCGAGTCACGTCGGACGCTGACGACCCGCCCGCAACGGTCGGCACGCCACCCCGCCGGACACCGTCACCGGCCCCGCAACAGGTACCCGGTCCCGGGTCCAACCCGCGGGGCAGGCGCCACCTGCACCAACACCGACACGGCACCAAACGCCGTATCCGAACGGCCACGCCGATCGACGTCGCACTGGTGCCCCACCCCGCCACGAGGCACCGCAGCGACCGCCGGGTGCCCCCAACCGCCAGCCCACCCGCAAGGAGGGACCATGATCCGCCTCCCGGGTGGCGGTCTACGGGCCGGGCAAGGGTAAGTATTCGGTATTCCCGTGGTCCAGTGATTGATCTCGTTCCGTCGCGGCCGTGGCGTGGGAGCGAAACCGTGGTCTGGGAGTTGTCCGCGACACGCGGGGTGTGGTTCGTGGCGTTGATGGCGCCGATGGTGTGTTCTGGGCGGCGTGTCCCTTTCGCTGGCGGTTGATGCTGTCGCTGATGCGGCGTCCTGGCGTGAGCGGGCGGAGCGGGCCGAGGCGCGGCTTGCGGGGTCGAGGCGGATCTCGCCGTGGCGGGCGAGCGGTTCGGGGCGGCCGAGATGCGGATCTCGGAGCTGTCGGAGCAGGTCGCGGTGTTGAGCCGGATGCTGTTTGGCCGCTCGTCGGAAAGGACTCGCCTCACCCGGGATCGAGGTGCTGGGGTCGCAGAGTCTGACCGCCCGGAAACCCGGCGTGGTCTTGATGGACCGCAACGCAGGCGGGGGCAGCGGCAGGGAAGCCAGGGGCATGGGCGGCGGGATTACTCGCATCTGGATACCCGCGAGGAGGTCCATCTGGACACCCGCGAGGAGGTCCATGACGTGCCCGCCGATGCGCGGGTGTGCGCGGGCTGCGGGCTGGAGTTCGAGCTGTTGGGTTCGGAGACCAGCGAGCAGGTCGACTGGCGGGTGACGATCACCCGGATCGTGCACCGGCGGTTGCGGTACCGGCGTCGGTGTGACTGCCCCGGCCGGCGGACGGTGGTCGCGGCGCCGGCGCCGAACCCGGTTGCCAGGGGCCGGTTCACGGCGTCGTTTCTGGCCCGGCTGCTGTACGAGAAGTTTGTGCTCGGGCTGCCGGTGCACCGGATCGTGCGGGCCTTGGCCGCTGCTGGGCTTGCGACGGCCGAGGGCACGGTGTGCGGGGGCGTTGAAGTCGACGGCTGATCTGCTGGTGCCGCTGGAGTCGGCGATCGTCGAAAGTAACGCCCAAGCAACGCACGTGCACGCCGACGAGACCAGCTGGCGGGTGTACGAGCAGACCGAGGGCAAGGACGGCTACCGGTGGTGGCTGTGGGTGTTCCTGGCCGCCGACACGGTGGTGTTCACGATGGACCCCACCCGCTCGACGGCGGTGCTGGAACGCCACTTCGGGATCGACCGCACCGACCAAGCGCTGCCGGCGGGGCGGCGGCTGGTGCTGTCGACGGACTTCTACACCGCCTACCAGTGTCTGGCCCGGGTGCAAGGCATCGACCCGCTGTGGTGCTGGGCCCACATCCGCAGAAACTTCATCCGGGCCGGGGACGCGCACGTGCAGCTGCGGTACTGGCGCGATGCGTGGGTGGCGCGGATCGCCGACCTGTACGTCGGCCACCGCGCCATGGCCACGGCCGAGCCCGGCAGCGTCGAGCACACCCAGGCGCGGGCAGCGTTCGACCAGGCCCTGGACGTCATGGACACCGCCCGCCGGGAACAGGCCGCCGTCTACAGCCTGCACCCGGCGGCCAAGAAGGTCCTGGCAACCCTCGACCGGGAATGGGACGGGCTGGCCCGTCACCGCGACTTCCCCGACATCGCCCTGGACAACAATCCCGCGGAGCGGGCCATGCGCACCCCGGTGGTCGGCCGCAAGAACTACTACGGCAGCCACGCCACATGGGCCGCTGACCTGGCCGCCCGGGTCTGGACCATCACCGCCACCGCCGAACGCAACGGCCGCGAGCCCCTCCCGTACCTGACCGAGTACCTCCAGACCTGCGCCGAAGCGGCGGGCAAGACACCCGAAGGCCAAGCCCTTCAACGATTCCTGCCCTGGCTGACCGATCCCAGCGACACCGCCGCAAGCCGCGACAACAACCCCTCGCTGGACGCAGCCGTCCAGCCCGGCCCCGCACCATAGCCCTCAGACCGATCCCGAACCGACCCGAACACCGACCGCCCTCACCGGCCGGGATTTCGGCACACCCTCCACGGGATCACCGAATACTTACGGGCAAGGAGGGCTCGGCGTTCTCCGCGCTGGAGGGCGTGCGCGACGGCCGCTGCCGTCCGGGCTGGGCGGGCCGAGCGACGATCCTGGGGTGCCGCTCACGCCGGCGTTCGAGATCCCCCGGCTACAGCCGTTTCCCGACGCCCAGGTCGACCTGGAGGTGCGGGGCTGACATGCGGCTCGCGCTGGTGGCAGCGATGCAGGTCCTGCCGGCGCGGCAGCGGGCCGTGCTCCTGCTCCGCGAGGTACAGGATCGTGCGCAGCGGCGCCGCGGGGCGCAGGACGAGCAGGGCCTGGACATGAGGGCGACGACGGCGCTGGCCGACCAGGCCTGGGGTGGGCAGGCCCTGGGATAGACGCCGGGGTACGGGTGGTCCTCGTCGCGCGAGGCCGCTGATGACCTCGGGGAGTCGGTGTCCCTCGACCAGCGCCGCGGCGGCGAAGGTGCCCTCGGCGAGGCGGTGCAGTTCGGCCCGGCAGCGGTAGCGGGCGAGCCCGAGACCGTGGTACCCGCCTCAACCGGCCACATGCTGCCGCGGTGATCGCTGAACGGGCTGTACGCCGGGTGGCAGGCGGGCAGGGGGCGGATTGCCCAGCCGCTGAACAGGTCGGGGGCGAACAGTCGGTGGGCGACGGTGTGGGCGAGACGGGCCGGGACGTCCGCAGCTGTCGGTGCGGCTGACGGGAGCGTTGCCGGCGTGGGTCAGCGCCAAAGACGTGACTCTGAAGATGCTGCGCAGCCACCGCGTGGCCGGCGGCGTCAACCGCATCGTCGAGTACCGGGCGCAGAGCGTGATCCGCCGGCCGGGGCCCTTCAGCGACGTGGAAGCCGACGTGCGCCGGCGCGTCGCCCGGATCAAGGCCAGCCCGTTCATCCGGCATACCGAGGTGGTTGGTGCGCGGGTTCGACTACCCGGTCGAGGAGGGAACGCCGGCCGGGGTCCATTGATGGTCGCCTCACGCTACCGGTGTGCCGCGTCGGCCAGGGCGGTGACGGCGCCGGCATCGTCGCCGAGGATCAGCGTGGGGGCCGGTCGGGAGGTGCAGCGCAGGGCGACTCCCTGGTCGAGCGCGGTCCAGTCGCCGTCGGCGAGGGCATGGGCTGCCGGAACGCGTGGGAAGTCGACGGTGGAGCGCACGAGCAGCACCCGCTGTCCGGTGGTGGTGGTGTAGAGGTGGGCGACCAGCGGCTGGCCGTTGATGGTGGTGGCCGTGTCAACCTAAATTTGTCCAGGTCTTGGCCATCTCGAGTACTCGAGAGACCATGCTGGTCACCACATCGGCAGGATGACGGTCGTCGGTCATCGGGGTATCGGACATCGCAGCTCCACCGTCGAGGGTCGTCGCCCGGATGGTAGGCCGCGCCTACCAACACTTGCATGGCGGCAGCGGCTCCACCATGTGATCCCAGGCGACACCGGCTTCCTACACCGCGGTACCCCCGTTCAACCGCCTACGGGCGCCGGTCGACATCGCGATCTGCCCGGTTGGGAACCGCTTAGCGGCCACGGATGAGCGGGAACCAGCCCTGCTCCGGGTGTGCCGCTTCCGTGCGGCCGTCGCTCGTGTCCGCGCCCAGCCACGGCGCGAGTAGGCACGCGAGCAGAAGAACCAGCAACAGTACTACGAACATGGTATCCATCCCTTCTTACCCTCCAGGGTGCGACGGGGATCGTTCATTGTCCAACGACGAATCTTGAACAATCCTTCAGCGATCCTGAACAATGGGCCTGTGCTGACTCCACGGCTCCTGCTCGTCCTCCGCGCCGTCGTCCAGCGGGGTACCCTGACCGCCGCGGCCACTGCGCTGGGCTACACCGTTTCGGCCGTCAGCCAGCAGCTGTCTCAACTGGAGCGCGAGGCCGGATCGCCACTGTTGGAAAAGGCCGGCTGCGGCGTACGCCCCACCGCTGTACCGTGCCAATACTCGTCGCGTGGCCTGGACCTGCGGCTCGGGTGACCGGGTCAGGCGGCTCGTGAGTACTGGTTGACCATGCCGCCGAAGGACTCGTCGTCGCCGTACCGGCGCGCCGATCGCGACGACCACGTCCGGGTCGTGGTTGGGCGGGTGTTGGTCGAGGCTCTGATGCGGACGGTGCTCGTTGAAGTGGCGCTCGTAGGCGCCGAGCACGGCACGGGCGTGGCGCTCGTGGTAGATCAGCATCCGGTCGGTGCACTCGGCTCGGACGCTCACCCACCTCGAGGAGCGCGCCATGCGTAGATCCTTCGCCGGCCTGGCGACCCTGCAGATGCTGGCCGTCGTCGCACAGTTCTTCCTGGCTGCCAGCGGTGCGTTCGACACGGCGCCCAACGATGAGTCCTTCCAGACGCACCGCACGCTGGGCGCCGGAATCGTCCTGCTCGCGGTCCTGGTGACCATCGTCGCCGCGATAACCCGGATGCCCGGGCGGCTCATCGGGATGAGCGGCCTGGTCGCCGGGCTCGCGGTTGTCCAGGTCGTGATCCGGGCGATCGCCACAGCGTTCGACGGCACCGGCGGCAGTACGACCGCCGGCGAGCTCGTCTTCGGTCTGCACGCGGTCAACGGTCTCGCCATCCTGGCAGTGGCCGGGATGATCGTCCGTCAGGCCGGACAGCCGTCCAGGCCAGCCACACCCACGCGACAGGCGCCATGACCACCGGGCTGTGGATCATCCTGGACCACGTCGTCGCGCTGCTGAGCATCGCCACGTGGTTCGCGGCCGGCGTCACACTGGCGCTCCGGCGCACCCGGCTGGCGCTCGCCGTCCTCGTCGCGGCGGTGCTCGTGACGCCTGTCCGGGTGGTCACCGTGGCGATACTGGCCGGCCGGGGCTGGTGGTTCGTACAGGAGAAGGTGCTGCTGGGCTGCCGATGCTGGGGGCCGCCGGGGCCGGCGCCGTGCTGCTCGCCAGCCCACAACTGCTCGCGGCGAGGTGGGGGCGAGGCGACGGTAGGTCGGCAGGCGGCGTGGTCTCGATGCTCACCGCGGCTTACGCGGCGCTGGCCGGTCTTGTGGTGACCTTCCTGGTCGGGTACCCGCTCACCTTGAGCACGGCCTTGATCACGATCTCGCTTGTGTGCGCCAGCGCGTTGCTGACCGCGCGAGTGGTCGCGCCTCCCGCCGAGAACACCGCTGATGCGGGCGTCGCGCAGGCGCCGGAGGGTCGACGCGCGATCTCGCGCCGCCGGTTCATCGGCTGGACCGGTGGCGCGGTCGTGATGACCGCGGCCGGTGCCGGCACCGGGCTGTCGTTCCTCTCCACCGAATCGGTAACCGTGGGAGGCGGCCCCGGACGCTCGTCCCGAGCGGCGGTGTCGGTGGCCGACCTACGGGGCTCCGGCTCACCGGCACCGGGTGGCACCGTGCGGCGGCACGTGCTCACCGCGAAGAAGGCAACCGTACGGCTCCCGTCTGGACGAGAGATCGACGCGTGGACCTACAACGGCGAGGTCCCGGGTCCGGCGATCACCGCGACCCAGGGTGACCTGATCGAAGTGCGGCTGCGCAACGCCGACATCGAGGACGGCGTGACCCTGCACTGGCACGGCTACGACGTACCGTGCGGCGAGGACGGCGCGCCGGGTGTGACCCAGATGGCCGTGGGACCCGGTGAGGACTTCGTCTACCGGTTCCGCGCCGACCAACTGGGCACCTACTGGTACACCCATCACGCGTCCCACGTCGGCGTACACAGGGGGCTGTACGGAACCCTCGTCGTAAAACCGCGCGACGGACAGCGAGCCGACGAGCACTCCGCGGCGGAGCAGGTGGACCTGACCCTGCCCGTGCACACCTTCGACGGCACCGCCGTGATCGCAGGCAGAGACGGCCAAACCGAACACCCCGCACCACCCGGTACACCCGTGCGGCTGCGATTGATCAACACCGACTCGGATCCGCACCGGATCGTCGTCGCCGGAACCCCGTTCCGGATGGCGGCCGTCGACGGCCGAGACTCAACCAGCCCGGCGAGGTCAGCGACGTCGGACTGCACCTGCCCGCAGGCGGGCGATACGACCTGGTGTTCCTCATGCCGGACACGTCCGTGGCACTCGTTGTCGACGACGATCGTGACGGCGGACTGCGCCTGCGCCCGCATGGCGATGCCCCCGGTGAAGCGCGCATCGAGGACACGTCCGACTTGCCGGAGCTCGACCTGCTGCGGTACGGAGCTCCGGCCGCCGTGCCCTTCGACACCCGCAATGCCGACCGGCACTTCACCATGGTCCTCGACCGCGCAGTGGCCATGGTCGACGGCCAACCGGCGTATCCGCACACCGTCAACGGCCGAGGCCACCCCTCCATCCCCGACCAGCTCGTCGCCAAAGGCGACATCGTCCGGTTCACCGTCGTCAACCGAAGCCTGGAAACGCACCCCTGGCACCTGCACGGCCATCCCGTGCTGATCCTGTCCAGGGACGGGACGCCGTCGACGGGCAGTCCGCTAGTCCGCTGTGGGTGGACACATTCGACGTCCGGCCAGGCGAGATATGGAAGGTCGCATTCCGCGCTACGAATCCCGGAATCTGGATGAACCATTGCCACAACCTGCCCCACGCGCATCAGGGCATGATGCTGCGACTCCACCACGACGGCGTCACGACGCCATTCGGCGGCTCGCACGGCGGAAGCCCAGGCCATGGCCACTGATCCAGCCCGCGCCGCTTGTCAGCCCCCTGGATGTGCGGACGATCTCAAGTCGAACCTCCTTGCCCTGGTCCACCGGCACACCCGGGCCATCGATGGGCGACCGCCATCCCGGCCGCTCCGCGCTCTGGTCCAACGCGAGGGTTGGCCACGGGGCCATGATGATCGCCCCGTTCGGCGTCGGGGTCCGCTGTCGATCCGACGGCGCCCCGTGCAGGTCGGCGCGGCTACTCCCCGACCAGGCTGGCCAAGATCAGGACTGGTTGGTCCTTAGCAGCACGCCACCGCGAACCCGAGCACAGACAATTCCGGAACAGACGAGCACCCTAGGAGCACCTGGAGTCCACAGTGGACAGATCTTGAAAGGCGCCTGGCCCGCGTTTCCGCAGGCCAGACGCCGTTTGATGTTGCGCGCCCGAAGGGACTCGAACCCCCAACCTTCTGATCCGTAGTCAGATGCTCTATCCGTTGAGCTACGGGCGCAGTGCCTTGCCAGTGTACATACCCACGTCAGCGCGGAGGCTCCGGGATTCGAACCCGGGAGGGGCTTTAAGACCCCAACCGCATTAGCAGTGCGGCGCCATAGACCGGACTAGGCGAAGCCTCCAAGGCGGCCATACGGCCACCGACGGTCGAGGATACCGTGCCCGTACGGTACGGGCAAAGCGACTATCCGTCTGCGCCCGCGTGTTGCCGACGCGCCTGACCTGGACCGATCCCGATCCGAGCGGTCAATGGCGGCAGACCCGGGTGGGGCCGGCTACGCTCAGGCCGCATGGAGGACGACGCGCCCCGGCGGCCGGGCCAGCGCTCGGAGTCTGCGCGCCCAGCGAGGCCACCGCGCCCGCCGGCGGCACTGTTCATGGAACCGACCGCATCCCAGGCGCACCGCTCATCCGAACCGGCCGGCGATGCCGGCCAGCCCGCACCGGCGCGGACCCCCGAACCCGGGCCTGACCAGGATGCCGATCGAGGAGCGCCACGCCAGGTGGCCCCGAAGAAGGCGCCGTCGGACGAGCCGCCGCCTGCCAAGAAGGCGGCAGCCGCCAAGAAGACAGCAGCCGCCGTGAAGGCACCCGCCAAGACTGCCACCACCTCAGCCAAGGCCGCCGCCCCAGCCAAGGCGACCACTCCGCCCGCCAAAGCGACCGCGTCCAAGAAGGCGAGCCCAACCAAGAGCGCTGCCAAAACCGCGCCCGCTAAGAAGGCGACGGCGAGCAAGGCCGCGAGCAAGACCCTCAGCCGAAACCCGACGCGGCCGGTGACCGCTGAGGTGAGCCTCCCAGAGCGGGTCACAGCGCCACAAATCGCCGCTGCCGAGCCGTGGTGGGCGCGGCTGCCGACAAGCCCGGCGGAGGTACCCGGATGGCTCGCGCAGGTCGCCGTCGAGCGCTTGGGCGACTCGGCCGACCGGTACGTGCGCTGGCTGCGCGACACATACCCGCACGCGACGCCGGACGGGCTGGCCCGGGCGGCGATCGAGCGGTTCAAAGGTCGACCGTGGTACATCGCGCTGGCCGGGCCGGCTGGACTCGGCGCGCTGGTGTCGACGCAGGCTGAGCTGGTACTGCACATTGCCGCCGCGTACGGCCACGATCCGCGCGATGCCCAGCGGGTACCCGAGCTGGTTGCCCTGATCGCGCCCCGCGACCTGGCCGCAAGTGCGGTCGGGCGGCTGATCCCCTGCGCCGGCCTGGTCCTCGGCCTGGTCGCCGACCGCGCCGCCTTGGACGACGCGGCCCGCCGGGCGATCGCCCGCTACCGGACCGGCTCAGTGTAGAAACGCGAGCTGTTTGGCGAAGAGGGCATACCCGACGAACGCGACGGTGTCCAGGACCGTATGCGCGATCATGAGCGGCCCGACCCGCCGGAACCGCACGAAGAACAGCGCGAACACCACGCCCATCGCCGCGTTGCCCAGGAAGCCGCCAAAGCCCTGGTAGAGGTGGTATGCGCCACGCAGCAGCGCACTGGCGGCGACGATCATCGGCAGCCGCCAGGCGAGCTGCCGCAGCCGGATCACCAGGTACCCGACGACCACGACCTCCTCCAGGATCGCGTTCTGCGCCGCGGCAAGGACGAGCACGGGGATCGTCCACCAGAGGTGCGGGAGCGCCGCCGGTACCACGGTGACGTTGAAACCGGCCTGCCGCGCCGTGACGTAGAGCCCGAGCCCCGGAATGCCGATGAGCACGGCCAGCGCGCCACCCGCCGCCAGGTCGACCTGCGCCCGCCGGGGGGAAAGGCCCAGCGCTACCGCCGGGCCATCGTGGTCACGCCGCAGCAGGTGTACCGCGAGCAGCGCCGGCACCAGCCCGAACCCGATGTCGGCGAGTTGGAAGGCGAGGTCGAGCCAGGGCCGGCCGGGCGCCGCCGATGGGACGAGCGTCTGGATCTGCTGGTTGAGCGGCTTCGCGGCGGTGAGCGACCGGACCAGATCGAGCAGCGCGAACACCGCGCTGGCCCCGAGCGAGACGCCGAGGACGAGCAGGACTTCGTCCCGGAGGGTACGTCGCGACAGCGCTTCCACGCCGGCACGGTACCCTCCCCCGGCCGCTATCCGCGGGCGCAGCGCTCGGCGGCCGCGCCGAAGAAGTCGCCGCCCTTGCGACGGACATCGTCGGTACCCCAGGCGCGGTCACGCGGCAGCCTCAACAGCCGCGGGATGTGCTTGGCGCAGTGGATGTACGCCTCGTGGATGTGGACGAGCACCCAGCGTTCGGGGCGCCGACCCGGCACCGGGTCGACCGGCTGGGCGCGCTCGAGCAGGCACATCTCGTCGTGCTCGACGACCATCGCGTGTCCGTTGACGTGCAGCCCGATCACGTCCTGGAAGAAGTCCACGAAGAGCAGGCCGACGAATCCGTTCTCGGTGATGTTGCCGAGGCTCGCCATGACGCCGTTGCCCCGGTACTCCGGCCAGGCCAGGCGCCCCTGATCGAGTACCTGGACGAAGCCCGGCGGTCCGGCGCGGAAGGTACAGTCGCACTCGCCGCGCGCGTCCGACGTCGCGACGAACAGCATCTCCTGCCGCGAAACGAACTCCCGCATCCGCTCGTTGAGCCGATCGAGCACCTGCTGCCCGTAGAACCGTTCGGCCCGCTCAACCGTGCCGTACCTGCGTTGCAGCTCCCGCTCCCCGGACGATCCGGGCAGGCTGATGAGGTCACCAATACGCTCCACGACGCCTCCCCGGTACCCGCCAACCGATGTCGTAGCAACAGGTTCGCAGTCGCGTGTCGTAATTCGTCGCACACTTTGTGCGATACGACCGGTCGTCTGATGTCCACGCTTGGTGCCGCGCACGACCACACGTCGAATGCCGGCCACCACCAGGTGTAAGGGCGTCCATGAGCAACTTGTCGAAGTTGTTGAAGGAGAGCTGGACTCTCGTCGAGGAGCATCAGGACCGGGTAGCCGGATACTTCTACGCCCGCATTTTCCTGTCCCACCCACAGCTGCGCGACCTGTTCCCGGTACAGATGGACGTGCAGCGGGCGCGGCTGCTCGGCGCGATCGTGACCGCGGTACAGACCCTTGACGACCCCGAACGGTTCGACGAGTACCTGCGCGCGCTGGGCCGCGACCACCGCAAGTTCCATGTCAGCCCGGAGCACTATGATGTCGTCGGCGGGGCGCTGCTCGAGGCGCTGCGGGCGTTCGCCGGTGAGAACTGGTCGGTCGAGTACGACCAGGCGTGGCGGGACGCCTACGAGGTGATCGCGCGCAAGATGATCGCGGGTGCGGAGGCGGACACCAACCCGCCGTACTGGCATGCCGAGGTGCTCACCCACCAGCGACGCAGTACCGACATCGCGGTATTCACCTGCCGGCCGATGCAACCGCTGGACTACCGGGCCGGGCAGTACGTGAGCATCGAATGCCGGTACCAGCCGCGGCTGTGGCGCGTCTACTCGATGGCCAATGCGCCCCGCAAGGACGGGACCATGGAGTTCCATGTCCGCGCGCTCGGCGCCGGGTGGGTGTCTTCTGCCCTGGTACGCCGCATCAAGGTCGGCGACATGATCCGGCTGGCCGCGCCGATGGGCTCGCTGACGCTGGACCGCAAGTCCACGCGGGACATCGTATGCGTCGCCGGGGGTACCGGTCTGGCGCCGATCAAGGCGCTGATCGAGGAGCTGACCCGGTACAACCGGACCCGGTGGGTACACCTGTTCTTCGGCGCCAAGCACCGCGACGATCTGTACGACCTGGCCGAACTCAACCGGCTCGCCGCCCGGTACCCCTGGCTGTCCGTCGTGTCGGCGGTCAGCGAAGATTCCGGCTTCGGCGGGGAGCAGGGCAACATTTCCGACGTGGTGGCCCGGTACGGACCATGGAAGGAGCACGACTTTTTTGTTTCCGGCTCGCCAGCGATGGTGAAGGCGACCCTGCGCCGCCTTGCCGAACTGCAGATCCCGTCGATACGGATCAAGTACGACGCGTTCGGGGATATGTGAGTCAGGTAGTTGCCCGCCGTCGCGTTACCACGATCAGGATCGTAACGAGCACCGCGGCTGTGCCGAGTGCCGCCGCGATTACCGGACCGGCCCGGCTCCCGCTTGCCGGCGCTTGCTTCGACGACGCCTGGGTTGGGGTGGCGCTGGGGCTGGCGCTGGCCGCTAATGGGGGAACGTCGGCGGTGAGGGCGGCGTAGGGGTTGACGATGCCGTAGCCGTACTCGTCGTCGCGGCCCTTCGGTCCCTTGTCGGTCGCGGTCGCGGTCAGGCGATGGATGACCTCGGCAGCGGGCAGGGTGGGAAACTTAGCCCTGATCAGAGCGACAACCCCCGCCGTGATCGCCGTCGCGTCACTGGTTCCGGTTCCCGTTCGATAGAGGTTTCCGTTGGCAGCTGACTCGATGTCCACACCGGGCGCTGAGATCAGCACCTGCCGGCCAGTCACCGAGATGTCGGCATGATTGCCATTCCGATCGACAGCGCCGACCGCCACCACGCCGTCATACCGGGCCGGAAAGGTAACCTCGCCGTCTTCGGGCTTGTTGCCAACAGCGGCGACGATCACAACGTCGGCCCCTTCGGCGCGCGCTACTGCTTCACGCAGGATCGACGACTCTGCGTCTCCGATTGACATCGAAATGACCTTGGCGCCCTGTCGCACGGCGGCGTCAATACCGGCAGCGTCAAGATCCGGAGTGCCGTGATCAGTAGCTGACATGGTTTGCACGGGAAAGATCTTGGCCCTGGAGGCGATACCGAGAACCCCATCGCTCCGATCGTGTCCGTGAGCACCGATCAGACCCGCCATGCCGGTGCCGTGGCCGACGGTGTCATCCCAACCGTTGTCGGGATGCCCAGGCAGGAAGTTCCTACCCGACACCACATTGCCGGCCAGGTCGGGATGATTGCCGTTGACGCCGGAGTCGATCACCGCGACGGTGACTCCCTCACCCTGGCTGATCTGCTGGACCCGAGCAATATCCAGGAAGGCCAGGTGCCACTGAGCGCTACGCTCGGCATCCGCCCGGCCGGGGGCGGCCGGGGCAGCCAGGACGAGCAGCAGCCCGGCCGCAACGACAGACGCGAGGCGTGAGCTACCGGTCACGGCGCTTCCGGGGTAGCCCGATCGCCGGCCCCGGGTCGTGGATTGGCTCGTCAGCCCGAGGCATGATCACCGGTGGCACCCCCGTGGGCCGCGGCCAGTGCTCGTCGGTGTCGTAGTTTCGATTCCGCGCCTGCTGCCGCTGGTCCCCCAACCCGCCACCAGCTCCTCCAACCGGTGGGGCAAACATGCCCTCCGTCTCCCGTCCGGTTTGCGGCCCGATCACTCCACCGACCGGATTGACCCTAGGCACGCCCGTCGCAGGCCGTTTCGGCTCGATGTCCTCCATCGGGCCGTTGATCACCCCGCCCGGCGGCAGCGCCCAATTGCCGGGCCTCAATGCCGACCCGGTGCTCACTGACTGGCCGGATGGCACAATTTCTATGCGGTTGCCGAGCGGCGCAATGCCGATAATCCGCCCAACCACGGGCTGTGGCCCTGCGCTGGTGAACACCGCTGGTGCCGGCACCGACGAACCTGGCCTCGGCACAGTCGACGTCGCGGGCCCGCCAGCCAGCGCGGGATCCATTGTCCGGTTGGGTATCGAGGCTAGAACCGGCGAAACGGGAGCATGGCGCAGCGGCCCACCGCTCCCGGAACTAGCCGACCCTGCTGGCAGTGCCGCATGACTAGGCGGCTGCGGATCAGAACGAAGCTGCAATCTGTATGACGGAGGGATCTGGACGGCGCGGTAGCCCTCGATCGCCTGGCTGGACAGGGTGGACATGACGGCGACCGCCTGAACGTGCAACTGTTCCTGCGCCCCCGGCGACACCGCCGGTACCCCAGCGGACGGGTGCGGCATGCTC
>WNGL01000987.1_pt1 | contig 34393 bp, 28 predicted proteins | sample 5400591 | NCBI WGS metagenome assembly WNGL01 (sample SAMN13153377, study PRJNA577476) | soil metagenome | isolation source: 80 cm soil or saprolite under Garry oak tree replicate 1 | place: USA:California | collected 2016-06-15
CACGACGAAGATCGATCAGTTCACCCGTTGCCAAAGCAATCTTCAGTCGCCTCACATAATTTCGCGTCGGCCCATATCTGAAAGTGCGCGCTCCCGAAGCATTCGTCGCGACGTTGCCGCCAAGAAAACAACTGCGTTCAGTTGGATCCGGTGGATACATTAATCCTTCCGATTCAACCGCGCGTTGAAGATCAATCAAGCGAACGCCGGCTTCCACAATTGCTCGACCGCCGGCGCTATCGCGAACGATGCTTTTGATGCGATCTAATTTGTCTGTAGCGAGGACTGTCCCGCCGAATGGAACCCGACCAGCCACCGTTCCAGTGCCAGCTCCGGAAATAGTCACCGGAGTTTTCTCGCGCGTTGCCTGCGCAAGGATTGCGTTGACTTCGTCTGCGGTTTCAGGAAAGGCCACACGGGCCGCATACCCACCGCGCAGGTAGCTTGCATCTGAGAAGAAGTCTTGAATTTCTTCCGAGTTGGCTTTGATTAGCATTGCATCCGAGCCGAGAGTCTAATTGACCGTGTCGCCCACACCCGCCTTCTTGCGAATCTCTTCGCGAGTCTGCAACTGCAACCCACAGAAAGGACAGAAGATGACGGCCTGATCAAACCAGCCAGGCCCGTCAGACGTTTGGACAAAGCCAATTGTTAGATATAGGACGCCGTTATCTTCTATTCGGAAGAAAGAGTTCGGTGGCGACGTCCATTGCCTTGTCGAGGTCTTCGCAACATGACCCAAATGATCCAGTGCCCATGGACTGATTTCCTTACTTAACAGATTAGGACGAAAAGCTAAGCCACCTGCAGTTCGCGCTCGCGCAGATACTTGATTCGATCGCGCAGTTCCGCAGCCTTCTCGAATTCGAAACGCTTGGCATGCGCACGCATTTCAAACTCCAAACGTTTGATCGTTTCGTCGATCTGCTCCGGGCTGTAGCCGTCCATCTCTTCCAATTCCAAAGGCACTTTGAAGTAGTCGGCCTCTGCCGCAGTCACGAGCGTCGCTTCGATTGGCTTAATGATGGTTCGGGGCGTGATGCCATGTTCGCGGTTATAGCCTTCCTGCAGAGATCGACGGCGGCGCGTTTCATCGATCGCCCGCTTCATCGATTCAGTTACGCGATCGGCGTACAGAATTGCTTTGCCGTTAGCGTTGCGCGCGGCGCGTCCGATGGTTTGAATCAGCGACGATTCGGAACGCAGAAAACCTTCCTTATCCGCGTCAAGGATTGCGACCAAAGAAACTTCCGGCAGGTCCAATCCTTCGCGGAGCAGATTAATACCGACTAAAACATCGAACTCGCCACGACGTAAGTCACGCAGAATCTTTATGCGCTCCAGCGTCACGATGTCAGAATGTAGATAGCGCACCCGAACGTCGAGTTCGGTAAAATATTCAGTCAAGTCTTCGGCCATTCGCTTCGTCAACGTCGTTACCAACACACGTTCTTTGTGTGCGGCGCGCTCTCTGCATTCACCCAGCAGATGATCGATCTGGCCTTTGACGGGCAGCACTTCGACTTCGGGATCCATCAAGCCGGTGGGCCGAATGATCTGTTCGATTACTTCGCCGCTTGATTTTGTCAGCTCGTACGGGCCGGGTGTCGCCGAAACGTATATTCTCTGGCTGACACGCTCCTCAAACTCGTCAAAATTCAGAGGCCGATTGTCCAAAGCCGACGGCAAGCGAAATCCGTATTCAACCAGCGTCCGCTTGCGCGATTGATCGCCGAAGAACATGCCGCGCACTTGCGGAATCGTCTGATGCGATTCATCGATAACCACCAGCGTGTCGCGCGGCAAATAATCGAGTAGCGTGGGCGGCGGCTCGCCCGGCTGCTTGCCGGTGAGATGGCGCGAATAATTTTCGATGCCGCGGCAGAAGCCCATCTCTTTTAGCATTTCGAGATCGAACATCGTGCGCTGGTGCAATCGCTGTGCTTCGAGAAGTTTTCCTTCCTCAATTAGTTTTGGCTCCCACCATTCAAGCTCCTGGCGAATCGACTTAATTGCGCGTTTCAAAGTGCTGCGCGGCATCACGTAATGAGACTTTGGATAAATCGGCACACGCGCGGTGTGCCTTTGCGTGACCTCTCCGAGTAACGGGTCGATCGTCGAGATAGAATCGATCTCATCACCCCACAATTCGACTCGGTACGCTTCGTCCTGGTAACTCGGATAGACCTCGACCACATCGCCCCGGACGCGAAAACTGCCGCGCTTGAAATCAATGTCGGAGCGCTCATACTGCAACTCAACTAATCTTTGCAGCAAAGTATCGCGTGCGATGCGCATGCCCGGCTCGAGAAAGACCAACATACCGTAGTAAGCATCGGGATCCCCAAGACCGTAAATACAGGACACGCTGGCAACCACAATCACATCGCGTCTTTCGAAGAGCGCACGCGTCGCCGACATTCGCAGCCGATCGATTTCTTCATTAACGATAGCGTCCTTTTCAATGTAGGTGTCCGACGCGGGCACGTAGGCCTCAGGCTGGTAATAGTCGTAGTACGAGACGAAGTATTCGGCTGCATTTTCGGGAAAGAGCGATTTGAATTCCTGATAAAGCTGCGCGGCCAAGGTCTTGTTGTGCGCGATCACGAGTGTCGGTCTCTGCGTCCGTTCAATTACGCTCGCCACCGTGAAAGTCTTGCCGCTGCCCGTGATGCCGAGCAGTACCTGATCCCTGGATCCGTCATTCAAACCACGCACCAGCGCGTCAATTGCCTGCGGCTGGTCACCACAGGGCTGATAGTCGGATTTCAGCGTGAAACGCATAACCAGCAATAATAAATCGTGAATGGTGCAGGAGCAAACGAGTGAACTGGTGCGCGAGCTCGCGTGGATTTCAGTTCGCCTATCGACGCAGATTCCTTCGTAGGTCAGATGTTATCGGGTCGAGTTCTTGATTGGCTTTGAAGACCGTCGAGATAGTCGCGGACTTTCTTCAAATCTTCCCAGGTCTCTTTTTTCTTGGAGGGATCACGCAGCAGGTAAGCTGGGTGAAAGGTCGGCATGACTTTAATGCCGCGAAAGTTCTGGAATTGTCCGCGGACGCGACTGATTCCTTCCCGGGTCTCAAGCAAATTACGAAGCGCAGTGTTGCCAAGCACGACGATCACATCGGGCTGCACGGCAGCAATTTCCCGGAATAGAAACGGGCGGCAGATGGCGGCTTCTTCCAGAGTCGGTTGACGATTGCCCGGTGGCCGGCACCGATTTACATTTCCAATCAGCACTTCTTCACGTTTCATGCCGATCGCTTCGATGATCTTCGTAAGCAATTGACCGGCGCGGCCGACGAACGGTTTGCCTTGCGCGTCTTCGTCGGCGCCGGGCGCTTCACCCACGAACATCAGACGAGCTTTTGGATTTCCATAAGTATTAACGACCTGAGTGCGGCCTTCGCACAAGCCGCAGCGAGTGCAGTCGCCGATGTCGCGCCATATAACTTCAAGCGTTTCGCTTGATTGAATCAAAGAAGGTTCGTGCGGCCTTAGATCACCGAAGAGCGTATCTTGCGGTGCTGATTTGATTGCGGCGGTCCTGGTCCCCGTTGTGGAGAATTCATCCGGCGGCGTGGTTCTCTTCGGACTCACTGCCGCGGCGGCTTTATAATCCGGTGAACCAGTAACGACGGACATCGAAACGGAGGCAATTGAAGACTCGTCTATGCGACCTTCGAAGAGTTCGACGGTCTCCGCACCAAGTTCGCCCAGGTACTGCGCGTGCTCTCGCAAAGATCCCAACAACTCGGAGATTTCGTTGACAGTTGAATCGGAACTCATGACTTGCCTTCCGCAACTTTCGATCGCACTAGATTGATCGCCCGCTTGCCTTGGCGCAACTTTACCACTTCGTCGAGAATTCGATGCGCTGTTTCCAGCTTTGACATCAAAGGCAATTCGATTGGATTGCGATTATCGCGCAGCAGAAGGATGACCTGGTTAGTTTCGGATTCAAAGGTTGAACCCTGGCGCGAAACATCATTCGCCACAACTGCGTCGAGATCTTTGCCGGTCAGCTTTTCACCTGCATGCTTTAGCAAGTCGTTTGTCTCCGCAGCGAACCCGACGATTATCTGACCGTCTCGTCGCGACCGAGCGACTTCACCCAGAATGTCGGGTGTGCGTTCAAGCGTTACCTCAAGCCGTTCTTCCGATTTCTTGATTTTCGTCTTTGATTTCTCCCTGGGTCGATAGTCGGATACGGCGGCGGCAGCGATGAAGATGGTAGCGTCACTGACCTGATCCGCAACCGCGCGATACATCTCGTCGGCGCTTTCAACTCGGATAACCCCCATTCCATTCGGCTGAGGGACGCTTACAATGCCCGCCACAATATTCACGTCCGCGCCGCGAGCGCGAGCCGCTTCTGCCAACGCAAAGCCCATTCGTCCCGAAGAACGGTTCGAGATAAAACGAACGGGATCGATTGGCTCGCGCGTCGCGCCGGCGGTGATCAATATGCGTTCACCGATTAAATCTTGCTTGATGGACTCAATGGACTTGGCGGACTGCATCGACTCAGTGGAGGCTGGAGCGGTTACGGTTGCTTGCGATTTTGACTCGCGCAGGATCTTCAGCGCGACGGCGACAATCCTGTCTGGTTCAGTGAGCCGGCCGGGCCCAATCGTTTTGCAAGCCATTTCGCCTTCATCAGGATCGATGATGTGAACGCCATCTTCGCGCAGCGTCTGCAGATTGCGTTGCGTCGCCCGCTGCTGCCACATCACCGTGTTCATCGCCGGCGCTATTAGCACGGGAGCGGTGCACGCCAAATACGTCGAGGTCACGAAATCATCGGCGACGCCATTGGCCATCTTGGCAATCACGTTGGCAGTCGCGGGAGCTATTAAGAACAGGTCGATCGTTTGAGAAAAAGTGATGTGCGCGATGGGATCTGGGTTGTGAGGGGAATAATCGTCGACAATTACGTACGAGCCCGACAGCGCCCGGAACGTCAATGGCTGAACGAATTCGCAAGCGTGCCTCGTCATGGCGACGCGTACTTCGCATCCGAACCGCTGCAACCCGCGCAGGACTTCGACAGCCTTGTATGCCGCAATGCCACCGGTCACGCCGAGGCCGACTCGTGCTCCCAAAGGCTTCTCCTCGTCATCCATCACGAAATTGAAATGTAACATCGCTGAATTGGTCGTGCAATATAGAGAGCCTGGTGGAGGAGTACAATCTCGGCTATTAGCAAGAAAGAACTGGCTTGTCAGAGCTTCCGTAAGTTAGAGTGGCCACTGCCAAAGATCGTTAGCAGGTGGCGAATAACTAGAGTCCCGAGGGTATATTCCATGCCTAACTTAAGAAGTTTATCGCGCCTTTTGTTTGCGCTCACTATTGTGCTTGGCTTTAGTGCCGTTTGTATCGCCCAACGTTCGCTTGGCAACACCCCGATGAACGACAACTCGAACTTTGGACCCGTCATGCAGGCTTATCTTGGCTATCTTGCCAATGAACAAGAGGTCGTCGACGATCGAATTAGCCGAAAAGAGATCAGCGCCGCGTATTATCACCGAAACTCAAATCGTATTCGGGCGCTGCGGACGATGGCGATTAGACTGGTGCGTCAGAGCGGAAACGACTACGTACCCGAACTCGAGGCTGTGGCGCCGGACGAACTACGGACGCTGTTTGAAAGGCCGCCAAATGCCGGGGCTCTTCATCCAAACGCCATACTCGCGAATAAGTTCAAGTTCCTGGCGACTGTTCATTCCGGAGAAGCCTTTTACCTTTTCGCGCGGCTCGATCCTTATGAACAGGCAGAACTCATGAAGCGAGAAGGAAAGTCCTCGACCGCGAGATCGGAAGAGCCGAGCAAGGCAACCGCAGCGGGCCAGCGTGTCGGCCAGACCACAATGCGGCCCAGACGCGTCGTTCCGCAATAGAATGAATGGGCTCCCAGCGACTCATTCAACCTACAGAATCTCAGCTTCGTGCCTTTGCGACCGTGCCAAATGCGCCAAAAACACAGAATTTTGACAGCCAAATGGGAAAAAAGCTCTTTACAGAGACTCGGGGCCATGGTATCTTGCCCCGGAAGCTAGTTAATACCATAGCTTGAGGATCAAGGGTAATTATTGACATAAGGGGCAGTAGTCGTGTAAAAAGGGCTAGGACTAGAGGGCCGTCAACGGCCCCGAACACGCTTTACTGTTTTGAGATCTCGCGCGCGCGAGGTGATTGAGTGGAGACGGGTTAGTGGTTTCCGTCTGCTGTGGTTGTTAATGATCGCAGCACGCTTCCACAAAACTTGTTCACTGGTACGGGAGGAAATGATGATTAGTAGAACTTGGAGCCGTAAGTCCATTGCGTTCTCTGTCGCGGTTGCGGTGTTAAGCGTTTACTCGATGGTAGCACTGGCGACGCCAGGGCAGAAGGCATCGGGCGAGCTTTCGGTTTCCGGGCAAGTCACCGTTAATGGCCAGGCCGCCATATCAGGCGCCACCGTCTTTTCTGACAGCGTAATCGCGACCGCGGCGAACAGCAGTGCGACGATTAGCCTTGGTAAACTCGGCCGCGTTGAGTTGTTACCAAACTCGAGCGCAAAGCTGAGCTTTAGCGAGGGAAATATTTCCGCGTCGCTTGATGCGGGCCGAATTCAGATTTCCACGCTGTCTGGCGTTTCTGCAATCGTGACGACGAAGGACGGCAATGCCGTTGCCGATGCGCATCAGGCTGCGACGTTCATGGTAGACGTCGAATGTGGAAACACGATCGTTGCATCTCAGGGCGGTTCGGTTGAGTTGCGGGCAGGCGGAGGCACAAAGGCCGTTGCGGCGGGAACTTCGGAATCCGCGGGCACACCCCAACCGGGTACTCGTTGCACCAGGCTGACCAAAACAGAGACCTTCGGACACCTAAGTGGTGGTGCGTTAATCGCGCTGCTGGCTGCTGCGGGTGGTGCAATTGCGGCAGCTATTATCGCAGCGACGCATAACAACAATCTGAACTTCGGTGGCTCGGTTACTGTGGTCAGTCCGACGAGATAATCTTTCGCCCAATCCAATTGGTAACGCGCAGAACGCGCGCTATCATAAGTGGAACTTTGCGGGTCACGCGCCGATGGCGCGCGTGACCCGTAATTTTGTGAACGGCCGTTTACGCCCGGTTTAGGACAAATAGGGAATGCACATTGCTGTCATCGGCTCTGGTTACGTAGGACTGGTCACCGGGGCATGTTTTGCAGAGTTCGGAGACGATGTTACTTGCGTAGATGTTGATGCCGAAAAGGTCGCCCGGCTTTCTCGCGGCGAGACTACGATTTACGAGCCCGGGCTCGATCAGCTTGTCAAGAAGAATCTGCAGGCTGGCCGCCTTCGATTCACCACGGACATCGGATCGGCAACTGAACAGTCTCTAGTAGTCTTTCTGGCAGTGGGCACGCCCCCCAAGGCAGACGGAGCTGCTGATCTAACTTACATTGAGGGCGCTGCGCGGGAAATTTCTGAACACCTCGACAGCTACAAAGTAATAGCGACAAAGTCCACGGTACCAGTTGGGACCGGAAGACGCCTGGCGTCGCTTATTCGCGAGCATCTGCCTAAGCCGCTTGAATTCAGTGTCGTTTCTAACCCTGAATTCCTGCGCGAAGGCGCGGCGATCAGCGACTTCATGCGACCGGATCGGGTGGTAATTGGCGGTGATGACCAACAGGCCATTGCCATTATGCGCGACCTTTACCGCCCTCTATACTTAATTGAAACACCGTTCGTTATCACGTCACTTGAAGGCGCGGAACTGATCAAGTACGCGGCGAACGCCTTTCTGGCCACGAAAATCTCCTTCGTTAACGAGATTGCCAATCTCTGTGAAAAAGTAGGTTGCGACGTGCACGAGGTGGCCAGAGCTATCGGCATGGATCGGCGGATCGGAGCCAAGTTCCTTCATCCGGGGCCCGGGTTTGGCGGTTCATGCTTCCCCAAAGATACGCGTGCCCTCGCTGCGATTGGGCGTGAATTCTCAAGTCCAATGCGAATCGTCGATGCGGTCATCGAAGTAAATGAGCAGCAACGCCTATCCATGGTGCCGAAGATCGAAACCCTCGCGGGCGGACTGCAAGGCAAACGGATCGCCGTTCTGGGATTAGCTTTCAAACCGGAAACGGATGATATGCGCGACGCGCCTTCGGTCGAGATCATTCGCGGATTGATTCATCGAGGCGCAACAGTGAGTGCTTATGATCCTGTTGCCAGGCAGGAGGCGCAAAAGATTATTCCCGAGATAGAATTTGCCGAGGATGAATATGTCGCCGCCGCAGGCGCCGACGTCCTCGTGTTCATGACTGAATGGAATCAATTTCGCGCGCTGGACATGGAGCGTATTAGCAGCTTGATGAGAGTCCCCAGGATTGCCGACTTGCGGAACATCTATGAACCGGCCGACATGCGTGATCTGGGATTCGAGTACGTTGGAGTTGGACGCTAAGGATGGCGCTTTCAGGAATAGCTCTGGTTACTGGCGGAGCCGGTTTCATTGGATCTCATATCGCGGCGGCGCTCGTCGGGCAAGGCGCGCGAGTGCGCATAATTGATGATCTCTCTACCGGGCATCGCGAGAATATCGGCGAGATTGGCGGTGAGGTTGATTTTGTTCAGGCTAGTCTTTGCGACGGTAAGAAGCTCGTTAGCGCACTAGAAAATGTCGAGCTGGTTTTTCACGAGGCCGCTATTCCTTCAGTGCCACGTTCAGTTGAGAAGCCCGTCGAAACGCACGAAGCCAGCGTCAATGCTACTTTCTCGCTTTTGTTAGCGGCTCGCGAAAGAAGAGTGCGCCGCGTAATTTATGCCGCATCCAGCTCCGCATACGGCGATCAGCCGCAATCGCCAAAGCGGGAAGACATGCGGCCGGATCCCTTGTCACCCTACGCAGTGGCGAAGTTGGTAGGAGAGTACTATTGTCAGGTTTTCAATCGTGTTTATGGACTGGAAACCGTGTCGTTGCGTTATTTCAACGTTTTCGGGCCGCGCCAGGATCCGAGTTCGCAGTACTCAGGCGTAATCTCTCGATTCATCAGCGCGCTGCTCAACGGAGAGCGGCCGGTGATATACGGCGATGGCGAACAATCGCGCGACTTCACCTATGTCTCAAACGTGGTTGATGCCAATCTGCTCGCTGCTGAATCCGTTGCCGCGATTGGTCGCGTAATCAACATTGCCAGCGGCCGAAGCGTAACAATCAATCATGTTCTTGAACTGCTGAAAGAACTTACCAGGCGGATGGATGTCAAGGCCGAGCATGTCCCGCCACGAACAGGAGATGTCCGAGACAGCCTCGCCGATCTCACAGTCGCGCGTTCGTTACTTGGATATAACCCAGGCGTTAGCCTGGAAGACGGAATGCTCCTAACACTCAATTGGTGGAAATCAGGCCGCTATCTTGAAGTGTGTGACGCGTGAACGTTCAAGTCGCGAACTGTCGTTTGGCATTAATGGCCCTGCGAAAGCTTTCCGATCAGCGTGAACATCGGCAAGTACATCGCGATCACGATCGAACCGATAGTAACTCCTAGAAATCCAATCAACGCCGGTTCAATTAGCGTTAGCAGGTTAGCAATCGCGGCGTCCACTTCCTGTTCATAGAAGTCCGCGATTTTTCCCAGCATTGCATCAAGCGCGCCTGTTTGCTCCCCGATACCAATCATTTGAGCAACCATGTGAGGAAATATCTCGGCGGCCCGAAGCGGCTCGACAAAACTCTTACCCTGCTCCACGCCGGCCCGAATGCTGAACATCGCTTCCTCGATCACCATGTTTCCAGCGGTGCGGGCTGTGATGTCCAGTGATTGCAGAATGGGTACGCCTGAAGATAGAAGGGTCGAAAGCGTTCTCGAGAAACGCGCAACGGCGATTTTCAGAAAGATGGGACCAATGATCGGAACCTTGAGCAGCAGCGTATCGATTCGCTTGTGCCCGCCGGGAGTTTTGTAATAGAAGCGCAGCGCGATAACGGCTCCGATGATGAAGACCAGCATAGAAAGTCCTCCCCAGCCCGCGAGGAAGTTGCTGAGCCCGACAACGATGCGCGTGGGCAACGGCAGAGGTTCGCCCGGACCGAGCAGGCCAAGAAAGATCGTTTGAAACTGAGGAATCACCACGATCATGATTACGACGACGGCTACGATTGCGAGCAGAATTACCGCGGCGGGGTAGATTAGCGCCGAAATAACGTCGCGCTTCAACTTGACGATCTTTTCGATGAACGTCGAAAGCCGCTGCAGAATCAGGTCGAGGATACCACCTGTCTCGCCGGCTTCGACCATATTTGCGTAAAGCTGGTCGAACACTCTGGAATGTCTGGCCATCGCGGCTGCCAAAGTCGAACCTTCCTCAACGTCCTGACGAACTTGAGCCAGGACTTGCTGGAAGTACTTGTTCTGCTGTTGCTGTGAAAGAATGTCGAGGCACTGGACCAGCGGCAAACCGGCATCGATCATGACTGAAAACTGGCGGGTGAAAATCGCCAGGTCTTTCGATTTAACTTTCTTTCGGCCGGCAAGTTTGGGGATGCCGATTTCTCGGCCCTTTTCTTTTACCGATGTCAGCGTTACTTGTTCGCGGCGTAGAACCTGTCGTAGGGCGTCGCGATTGTCTGCGACGCGTTCACCCATTACGACCTCGTTCAAGCGATTGCGGCCCTTAAAAACGTAGGTTGGCATTTCTCGGCACTCCGTTTCTGTTTGATTGTTCTGTTCTTTCTTTAATTATGGCTTCCGGATTTGGCGAAACCGCGCGAACTTACTTGCGTGAGACGATTCGACTCGTCTGCCCATAACCAGCCGGCATTCCCGCCTTTGACGGTGAGCCATTGCCGCCATTTAGGCCCAGACCCCGTTCGATAAGATCGCGCAGTTCGTTGATGTTCGACGTGCGCTGCATCGCGGTCTCTCTGGTGATTTGGCGCTTGTGAAAAAGCGACGCCAGGGACTGATTGAATGTTTGCATACCGTGGATGTCCTGTCCCGTTTGCATCATCGAATAGATCTGATGCACCTTGTCCTCGCGAATGAGGTTTCTAATTGCCGAATTGGGAATTAGGATCTCCATCGCTAATACTCGACTTCGTCCGTCGGCGCGCGGCAGCAATGATTGGCAAAGAATGCCTTCGAGGGTCAGAGACAATTGGGCGCGCACTTGCGCCTGTTGCATGGAAGGGAACACATCGATGATGCGGTTGATGGTTGAGACTGCTGAGTTGGTGTGCAGCGTCGCGAAAGTCAGGTGACCCGTTTCGGCGATACGCAGGGCCGATTCGATCGTTTCAAGATCGCGCATTTCGCCGACCAGTACGACGTCGGGATCCTGTCGCAGAGCCGTACGCAGCGCCTGAGCAAAACCCTTGGTGTCAGCATTGACCTCGCGTTGATTCACGATACAGCTCTTGTGATTGTGAAGAAACTCAATCGGGTCTTCTATCGTGAGAATGTGTTCGTGACGCTCCTTATTTATTTTGTCGATTACGGCTGCCAGCGTCGTCGATTTTCCCGACCCGGTTGGTCCAGTCACTAGCACCAGGCCTCGAGGTTTGTTACATAATTCTTTGACTATGGGTGGAAGACCTAACTCTTCGAAGGTTTTGATCTCGTAAGGAATGGCGCGGAAAACGGCGCCGACGGCTCCTCGTTGATTGAAGATGTTCGCGCGAAAACGCGACAGGCCTTTGACGCCGAAACTGAAGTCAAGCTCGAGATTTTCTTCAAAACGATGCTTCTGCGCGTCAGTTAGCACCGAGTAGGCCAACTGCTTCGTCTCTGAAGAGGTCAAGGGGTGGTATCCATCCAAAGGGCGAATCTCGCCGTGTACGCGAACCAGAGGCGGCGTGCCCGTGGTGACGTGCAGATCTGAGCCGCCCAGTTCTGACAGCCGGTGAAGGAGTTCCGAGAGTGAAACTTGGGGTGGGTTTTCCATGTCCGTTTTTCCTTTAGCCAATCGAGTAGCCAATCGAGTTTTCTTGCTGATGAAGCTCCGGGTTACTTCATAGCAGTTCGGTTTGCATCCATCGGGCGGAAGCTTCCAAGAAATTTCTCGGCGTCAGCAGCCAGTTTCTCGGTCAGTCCAATGGCCGAATGAGTCGTAAGCGAATAGATTCGGCCATTGACCTCGGTGAAATAGAATTTCCAAACCTGTTCAGGCTTCTCACTGTTCGCGGGCGTTTGCGCAATCACCTCAAACACACGATGGCCGGCGATCTCGCGCTGTCGATCATTGACGACCCAACCGCCGGCGCTGATCATCCTGTCAATCACCGTGCGTCTGAGATCCGAGAACGGAAGCCCGGCCAGATTGTTTCTTTGCTCACGGCCGACGAGTTGATTTGCATTGGCAGGTGCGGCGGCCACGACTGCGAGTGTCGCCTGAGTGGGCGTTCCACTGGAGGCAATGCGAAAACTTGTCGTGCCTTTAGTCGCCGACTCGGCCGACCATCCGCTCGGAAGCGACATGGTAAACGCGCCATCTTTGTAAAGCCCTTCGGGCAACGCCAACGAGGGAATTGCCGTGTGATTGTCTGCGACCCCTTTCGATCCAGGCGACGTAACGCGACTCCGTGCCTCGGCAGCCAACGCTCGCCTTCTCGCAAGCAGAGCTTGCCGCCGGCGCATCAACGCGCGATGCCGCCGCCACCACGCTCTTGAGTGGTGATGGAAGCGTTGTGAGCGCGCGGCCACTTGAGATCTCAGGTTATGCGCCGTAGAAATCGCAAACGGCAGCAGGACCACGATGGAAACGAGTAAACTTAACGATAGAACAATTCGACGCCACATACTTTCACCCCTTTCATGCCACCGTCTCGCGAAGAACTTCTTCGATGGTGGTAACGCCATTCCTTATTTTTTGCAGACCGGATTCGCGAAGCGTGATCATTCCGTCTTCAATCGACTTCTTTCTTAACTCCAGAGCCGACGCCCCGATCAGAATTAATTCGCGAACTTCATCGGTCATCTCCATTACCTCATAGAGTCCGATCCGGCCTTTGTAGCCGGTGTCGTTACAACTCGGGCAACCTTTGCCCTTATATGTCTTTAGCTTTTTCGCTTCTTCCGGCAGAAAGCCGATTTCGACCAGCGCTTCGACGGGTGTGGGATGTTCTTTTTTGCAGTCTTTGCAAACGCGCCGGATTAGTCGCTGAGCCTGTATGAGATTTACGCTCGTGGCGACCAGGAAGGGCTCGATTCCCATGTTCATGAGCCTCGAGATGGTTGAAGGAGCATCATTCGTATGGAGGGTTGAGAGAACTAAGTGGCCCGTGAGTGCGGCCTTAATCGCAATCTCCGCAGTTTCAAAGTCACGAATCTCGCCGACCAGGACAATGTTCGGATCCTGTCGCAGAAAGGACCGTAAGGCCGCGGCGAAGTTCAGGCCAATCTGTTCTTTCATTTGCACCTGATTAACGCCCGGTAAATTGAACTCGACAGGATCCTCGGCCGTCATAATGTTCGTGTCGACTGTGTTCAGAGATTGCAGCGCGGAATAGAGAGTGTTGGTCTTGCCGCTGCCTGTCGGTCCGGTAACCAGAACCATGCCGTAAGGCTTCGAGATGTTGCGCTGGAACTTCACGAGAGACTCAGGCTCAAACCCGAGGTTAGTCATGTCGAGCATGAGCTTCTCTTTATCCAGCAGACGGAGCACCACCTTCTCACCGAAGAGCGTGGGCAGTGTCGATACGCGAAAATCGAGTTCGCGCGATCGCGAATCGACCTTAACGCGGACCTTGATGCGGCCGTCCTGAGGCAGGCGCTTCTCTGAGATATCTAACTTGGACATGATCTTGATGCGGGAGATTAGCGCATCGCGCATCTTCAAAGGCGGGTGCATTACGTCGTAGAGCACGCCATCAATGCGAAAGCGAATGCGCAACTCTTTTTCGTAAGGCTCGACGTGAATGTCAGAGGCGCCTCGTCTGAGCGCATCAACCAACAGGACATTGACCAGGCGTACGACTGGAGCGTCCTCGCTCATCCTGGCCAGACTGGAAAGGTCAATCTCTTCGTTGTCTTCCAGGACATCGACCTCGCCATCAACTGACTCTTGATCGAACTCGAGGTTGTCGAGTGACACAAGATCCGCATCAGAGAAGCCGTTTCCGTTAGCGCCTTCAACTGCAAAATCCGGCGCCACGTGAGCAAGTTCGATCTCGCGGGAGCTGCTGTAATACCTCGCGATCGACGCCTGCACGCTAGCTTCGGCGACGACCACCGGCTCTACGTTGAGTCCGGTCATGAACTTTATGTCGTCCATCGCGAAGACGTTCGTAGGATCGACCATGGCGAGCGTGAGGGTGGCGCCTACGCGTGACAGCGGGAGGACGGAGTATTTCTGGGCGACTTCCTGGGGAATGAGACGAAGGACTGAGTCGTCAATGTCAAATAGTTCGAGATTAACGGATGGGATGCCGTATTGGCGCGACAGTATGGCAGTAATCGTGTCATCGGAGACCAGCCCGAGTTTGACGAGGTTGTAGCCAAGTCGACCGCCATGCTCGCGCTGATAATCCAACGCTTGACGCAAGTGCTGCGGGCTAATAAGGTTCTCGCGGACGAGAATTTCGCCGAGTTTTGCTGACATTTCTGGGGTTCTTAGTTTTCCGGCTTATGCAAAAAGATGGTGGGATCCGGCCCAAATTGGGCTCGAAAGTGAGCCTTGCGGGACAGGCAACGACGCTAAACACCGTTGCAATGGCGATTCTAGCGTTGAACGATGAGAACTGTCAACAAAAGATTTCAGAGAACTTCGGTTTTGGAATTCAATAAATCTCTCAAAAGCACTGGTTGCCAGGTCATGTGATTTCGTGCTGGACAAAGTCTTTGTCAATATTCGATAATATTCGCCACTGATTCGAACATCAGCAGGGAGGAGACAGATGCCAATCACTGCGAGACAACGAAGAGTGTTGGATTACATCAAGCGTTATTTCGAGGTGCATGGGGAACCGCCAACCATAGCCGAGATTGGCAAAGAGTTCGGCATGAGCTCCTCGGCTAGCGCCCATCATGTGGTTTCGATCCTGGAAAGGGAGGGATTAATTCGACGGATTCCGAATGTCAGTCGCGGCATTGAACTAGTGAAGGAAGAATCCGCCGAGGCCAACTATGAAATTCCGTTGCTGGGAGTAGTAGCGGCGGGCGCGCCAATCGAAGCGATCTTAAATTACGAAACGGTTTGTATTCCGCGCGACATGTTGAGGTCGGGACGGATGTTTGCTCTGCGTGTGCGCGGCGACTCAATGATTGACGAGCAGATTCGTGAAGACGATTTCATCATTCTTCAGTCACAGCAGACGGCGGAAAATGGAAAGACAGTTGTTGCTTTGATTGATGGCAGCGACGCTACTGTGAAACGGTTTTATGGCAGCCGAAATCAAGTACGACTCGAGGCAGCAAATCCGCGTTATAAGCCAATAGTGATTCGGCCGCCGGAACGCGTACAGATTCAAGGTGTCGTGGTGGGAGTGATTCGCAAGTACGAATAGATTTCAGATTATTTCGGATCTCAGATTTGAGATCTCAGATTCAGCATTAAGATTTAGATCGGAAGATCTTCGGTCCGATCAGCTCTTTGAAAGCACATCCGCGACTTTCTTTAGATCGTCAATGAAACGCCGCTTCTGCTCGTGACGAGTTTCATCGTCCGGGGCGCGTAGAATCGCAGATGGATGTACGGTAGCGATGATATAAGGCGCGAGGTCCGATTCGATGAACTTGCCGCCGTCCTTGCTGACCCTGAATTGTGATCCTAGCAGTGCCTGCGCAGCGGTCGCGCCGAGGCAGACGATCACTTTCGGCTTGACGATCTCAATTTCGGCTTCCAGCCAGGGACGGCACGCGGCAATTTCTTTCGCGTTTGGCTTTTTATGGATGCGGCGCTTGCCGCGCGGTTCCCACTTGAAGTGTTTGACGACGTTGGTGACATAAGCTTTTTGACGATCAATGCCGGCTTCTTCAAGGGCTTTGTCGAGCAGTTTGCCGGCTGGACCAACAAAAGGTTCGCCTTCGAGGTCTTCATCGTTGCCGGGCTGCTCACCAACGAAGAGGACTTCGGCATTGCGAGTGCCCGCGCCAAAGACGGTTTGCGTGCCGCGCTTATAGAGATCGCAAGCCTGGCAATCGGCTGCAGCTGCCCGAAGTGCCGGCAGTGTTTTCCGATCGGGAAAGAAATCTTCGGTGTCTTTTGATTTAGTTGATTTATTGAAATTCTCAGATTTGTGAGATCTGAGATCATATTTGCTTTCACTCACAGAAGGAATTCTCCTCTGGAAATGTAGAACGGCAGACCGTTCTACCTGAACAATATGAAAACGGCAGTTGCGAAAAAAGAGATCGAATCAGCACTGGCCAATCGCTTTGGGGCTATTTTTGAGCGACATGAAAAGCATCCCGCAGAAATTCTGCCCACGGGCGTGCCGGAAATCGATGCCCTCTTGAATGGATTCCCACGTGGAGCGATTACAGAAATCCATGGAGCGGCATCGTCAGGGCGAACGAGTTTGTTGCTCTCGGCGCTGGCCTTTGCGACCGAGAAGGAAGAGACGTGCGCCCTGATCGATTGCAGCGACACTTTTGATCCTTCATCGGCAGCGAAGGCTCGAGTGGATTTTGATCGCTTGTTATGGGTCCGTTGCAGTGGCAATCTGGAGCGCGCCTTTAAGGCGACGGATCTTTTGCTGCACAGCGGCGGCTTTGGTCTGGTCGCGCTTAATCTGGCCGACGTGCCGACAAGAAACGCGCACCGAATAATTTCGTCGTGGTGGTTTCGTTTCCGCCGCGCGTTGGAAAACACGCCGACCGCCCTCATTGTGATTACGCCAGTGCCTTGCATCCGCTCATGCGCCACGTTGGTTTTGGAGTCAATGAACGAAAACATAGTCTGGCCCAGCACTGTGTCATTAGTTTTAGATAACCATGACGCAAGAGTAACGATGAAGAAAGGATCGCACCTTTCGCTGGTCGGAGATTCAAGCCGTCAGGCCGGAACTTACTCTTCCGCTCTAACCCACGCACGTTTACTTGAGAGGATTCGCGTTCAATTAAATCGTGAAAGGCCTATCGCATGGACTGGCCGACATGCCCAGTTTGAAAGTGTTCGATAAGCTTTTTAGCTTGTCGTAAACTTTCATCGCCGACAAGCTGAAGCCTATTGGCCCTTGACACTATTCGGATATATTCGGTAATCTTCGATAACCCGGCAAGTCAGCTTCCCTAATTCAAGCTTTTGCATGGTGAATGCTTATGTTTGCCTGCATTTATGGACAAGTTTCCCCCAAAAGCGGATCAAGCGACGATGCTAGACAGGCGTTGCTGATCGATCTGGCGTTCACTTTTTCGCCCTTTGTAGAGCGAACGTTTGTTGACACCGTGGTGCTGGATATCTCAGGCGACGAGTTGCTGTTTAGTTTGCAGAGCCAGGCTGAGGTTAATTGGACACGCAGCCTCGGCGATGAAATTGCGCGGCGCGCGGCTGAGTCGGGTTTGAAAGTAAATGTGTCCGTGGCCGCGAATCCTGATGTGGCGATTCATGCCGCGCGAGCTTTCAAAGGAGTAACTGTTGTTGCGGCCGGAGCAGAACTTTCGCAACTCGGTCACCTGTCTATAAAGCTGCTTGATTATTCCCTTGCTGGAATTGACCAGAAGAAAGCGGAGGAGATTGGTGAGACCTTGGCGCTTTGGGGCATTCGCACGTTCATCGATTTTGCGGAGCTGCCGCCGGCTGGCGTGGCGCAAAGACTCGGACAGGAAGGCGTACGGCTGCAAAAGCTTGCCCAGGGGAAAAGCGAGCGCCAACTGGTTTTGGTTCAACCGCCGATTGGTTTTGAGCAGTCACTTGAATTAGAGCATCCGATTGCGGAACGCGAGCCGCTCTCATTCATTCTCTCGCGTTTGCTTAATCAACTTTGCGCAAATCTGAATGCGCAGGCACTGGCGACAAACGAATTGAGGCTGCGCCTCGTTACAGAACCGGAAGCGGTAGCGACCGGATCCTACGCTGCCAATGACCGAGTAACACATGAACGAACCATCACCCTGCCCGTACCGATGCGCAATCCGAAAACTTTTTTGCGGCTGCTCTTGTTTGATATCGAAGCAAAGCCCCCGCAAGCGGCAATCACCGCCGTAAGGATCGCAGCCGAGCCGGTAAAGCCTCGCATATCGCAGACCGGTTTGTTTATTCCGCTGGCGCCTGAGCCGGAGAAATTGGAAGTGACTCTGGCGCGATTGGCGAAATTAGTCGGCGCTAACAACGTCGGTTCGCCCGAACTTTTAGATACTCATCGGCCTGATGCTTTTCGGATGAAGCGGTTCAATCTCACAGTCAGGCACAAGAAAGGAAATTCAAATCCGCAATTCGCAATTCGCAATTCGCAATGCTTGATGGGTTTCAGAATGTTTCGGCCATCGTGGCGGGCGGAGGTGCAAACCCTCGACGGCGAACCGGTACGCATCGCGGCGCGAAGCATGGATGCGTCGAGTGCGATGCGCGGGAAGATTGTCTGTGCCTCCGGGCCATGGCGCTCTTCCGGTGATTGGTGGGGTGCGGATGTTTGGGCCAGAGATGAATGGGATGTAGCAATCGCGGATTCTAATCGCGGACAAAGCGACGTGCTTTGTCGCATCTATCGCGATCTGGCGAGCGAAGAGTGGTTCGTGGAAGGCTGCTATGACTGATTACATCGAGCTTCACGCGCGGTCAGCATTCAGTTTTCTTGAAGGCGCTTCGACGCCGGAAGAATTGATTGGGGCTTGCTCTGAATTAGAGATGCCGGCAATGGCGCTGTTGGATCGCGATGGCGTATATGGCGCGGCGCGGTTTCATTTAGCGGCCAAGAAAATCAGAATCAAGGCCCACATCGGCGCCGAAGTCAGTGTTCAAAGACCAACGTCCGAAGACCAAAGACCGAAAGAGATGGTCTCAATTCCATTACTCGTTCGCAATCGTACCGGCTATCAAAATCTTTGTCGTCTGATCACTTTGATGAAAATGCGCGTGCCGAAGCATGCAAAGCCCGGCGAATGTACGGTGACGCCAAATGAATTGGCGGAGCGTGCGGAAGGGTTGGTTTGCTTGACTGGAGGAAGCGATGGGCTGCTGGCGAAGGATTTTCACGACAGAGGACACAGAGGTGCACAGAGAAACGCGGAGTGGCTGATTGATGTCTTTGGCAGAGGAAATGTTTATGCTGAGCTGCAACGCCACTTCAATCGCGATGAAGAAGCGCGCAATCATGCGGTAATCAAAGTTGCGCGCAGCTTGAAACTGCCGCTGCTGGCGACGAATGGGGTTTGTTACGCGACTCGCAGGCAGAGACAAGTCGCGGAGGTGTTCACCTGCATTCGCAATCACGTGCGTTTGGAAACTGCCGGACGTTTGCTCTCGATGAATTCAGAACGGTTTGTGAAATCTCCTAAAGAAATGGCTCAACTATTCGCTGACTTGCCGGAAGCGATCGCCAATACGACGGAACTTTCATCGCGTCTAGAATTCACTCTGCAAGATCTGGGTTACGAATTCCCTAAATATCCAGTGCCACCGGGCGAGACTATGACTTCGTTTTTGCGCCAGCGAACGTACGAAGGCGCGCGGCGGCGCTACGACGGGCGCAATGGCTCGCCCACATTTGAGCGCGCGCAAAAGCAGATCGAGCATGAGTTGGCACTGATCGAGAAGTTAAAACTCGAAGGTTATTTTCTGATCGTTTGGGACATCATTCAGTTCTGCAAACGCCACGGCATCCTCGTTCAGGGTCGAGGCTCGGCGGCGAACAGCGCAGTTTGTTATTCATTGGGCATCACCGCGGTCGATCCAGTTGGCATGGAACTTCTGTTCGAGCGTTTTCTTTCCGAAGAGCGCGGCGAATGGCCGGACATCGATCTCGATTTGCCCAGCGGCGATCAGCGCGAGCGCACGATTCAATATGTTTACGAGCGGTACGGCAAACTGGGCGCCGCGATGACGGCGAATGTAATTACTTATCGCGGCCGTTCGGCGGCGCGCGAGGTTGGCAAAGTGCTGGGCTTTGACGATGAAACGCTGGGGCGATTATCGAGTCTGGTCCATACTTGGGAATGGAAAGACCCGAAAGATACGACTGAGCGACAGTTCAAAGATGCCGGCTTGGATCTAGGTGACCGGCGCATCAAGAAATTCTTTCAGCTTTATCTCGCGGTGCAGGATCTGCCGCGGCACCTGGGCCAGCACTCAGGCGGCATGGTGATTTATCAGGGACAACTCAATTCAGTTGTACCGCTCGAGCCGGCGGCGATGCCTGGCCGCGTCGTCGTGCAATGGGACAAAGAAGATTGCGCGGATTTGGGAATTATCAAAGTCGATCTGCTGGGTTTGGGAATGATGGCGGTGCTGGAAGAGACGATTCAAATTATTAGCAAAGATTACGGTGAAGAAGTTGATTTGGCCCATTTGCCACCCGACGACCAAGCGGTCTACTCAGCGCTGCAACAAGCAGACACGATTGGCATGTTTCAAATCGAAAGCCGGGCGCAGATGTCTTGTCTCCCGCGACTGCGGCCGCAGAAGTTTTACGATATCGTAGTGCAAGTTGCGATCATTCGGCCCGGTCCGATTGTCGGCAACATGGTCCATCCTTACTTGAATCGCCGGCTGGGACGCGAGCCGGTCAAATATTCGCATCCTTCGCTTGAACCCGTGTTGAAGCGCACGTTGGGTGTGCCTCTCTTTCAAGAACAATTGCTCAAGATGGCGATGATCTGCGCGGGCTTTAGCGGCGGCGAAGCCGAAGAGTTGCGGCGTGCGTTCGGCTTCAAACGATCCGAAGCCCGCATGAAAGAAGTCGAAGTAAAGCTGCGGCAGGGTATGACGCGCAATGGCATCAGCCCGAAGGCCCAGGACGAGATCGTACAGTCAATCACTTCGTTCGCGCTTTACGGCTTTCCCGAATCACACGCCGCCAGCTTTGCTTTGATTGCTTACGCCAGCGCCTATCTCAAGTGTCATTACCTGGCGGCGTTTACCGCGGCGACGCTCAACAACCAGCCGATGGGTTTTTATCAGCCGTTCACGATTATCAAGGATGCGCAGAGGCATGGATTGAAGGTGTGGCCGGTCGATGTGACGAGATCGAATTGGGAATGCACGATTGAAAGCGGGAGGCAGGGCTCGGAGGTCAGAGGTCAGAGGTCGGAAGTCAGAGAGCAGAAGTCAGAGGTCGGAGATCGGACATCGACGGCGTACCCAGAACAGTCCCGTAGGGACGAAATATTTATAGATGGCGACCAGGATGAATTTTTAAGAGCCCCTTTAGGGGCGAAAGAGTTCCGATCCTACAGAGCTTCGCATTCATATCTAAATTCGGATTCTATAAATATTCCACCGCTCTGCGGCTGTTCTGCAAACGATAATCGCCAGCTCGTTCTTCGGCTAGGCCTGCTATGCGTCAAGGGTCTGCGCGAAGAGGCTGGACATGCGATTGTGAGTGCGCGCGCGGAGCGACCGTTTACGAGCATCGATGATTTGCATTATCGCGTGCCGGATTTGAGAAAAGATGAATTGCGAAAGTTGGCGGCGGTGGGCGCACTGAATCCACTGGGAGCGCGGGCGTCCCGCCCGCTAGTGTTTATTAACCACAACCATGTTAGGCATATAGGCGGGCGGGACGCCCGCGCTCCCAGTAATCGCCGCGATGCGTTATGGCAGGTCGAACGCGTATCGCGGGACGCCGGGCCTTTATATGAAAGACTTCAAGAAGGTAATGGCTCGCCGCTAATGCCGATGACGCTTAACGAGCGTTTGAATGCAGATTTGCGCGGCACGGGAATCACCATTGGCCGCCATCCAATGGCCCATCAGCGCGAGTCATTGGATAAGATGAATGTGGCGCGCGCGGCCGATTTAAAGAACATGCGCAACGGCGTATCGGTAAAAGTTGCGGGTTGGGTAATCGTGCGCCAACGTCCCGGGACAGCGAAAGGATTTGTGTTTCTGAGTTTGGAAGACGAAACCGGGATCGCGAACATCATCGTCAGGCCACAGCTTTTTGAAAAGTACCGACTGGAATTAGTCAACTATCCTTTTCTGTTAATCGAAGGAGCGTTGCAGCATCAGGACAATGTTATCTCGGTAAAAGCAAGACGCGTCGAGCCACTCAATATCAAGGTCGAGAGTGCGGGGTCGCATGATTTTCACTGAAACAAAAGGCGGGCAATAGCCCGCCTCTAAACGAAATGGGAATCAGAGCAGAAGACTACGGCCGGCGTCCGCGCTTGGGAGTTGTAGTTGTGGTGTTCTTCTCAGCTTGCACGTTCTGCTGATTCTTAAGCTCAGCCAGAACGGCTTTGGCATCCTCTTTGAACTTATGACCGTCCGGAGCTTTCTCAACAAACTTTTGCAAGTAGTTGGCAGCTAGTTGGTACTGGGCTTTGGCTTCGTCCTTCTTTCCTTCCGCCTCTTTGGTCGCGCCAAAATTAAAGAGGATCAGACCCATGTTCGCTAACGCGTCGGGATCGTCGGGTTTTTCGGCGAGTATCTTTTCGTACTCCACTTTTGCTTTGTCATAGGCATTCGCGTCGAACAGCATCTGGGCCAGATCAAGCTGCGCTCTCGCCTTCTTCGCTGGATCGGTCTCGACTGAAATGTAATCCTGAAAAGCCGCTGCGCCCGCGTCGGCTTGCGTCGAATCAGTCTTGGTCACAAATAAGCGCATCGCCTCTGCTCTGACGCTGAAGGCTGCGTACTTGTTAGCTTCCTGTTGTTTCTGCTCCGTCGGATCGGTTGCCGCCGGCTCTTTCTTAAGTAGATCGGCCGCGGCATTTGCAGCTTCGGCCGCAGCCTTGAAATCAGCCTTAGCAGCTTCGGTTGCTGCGGCGTCTTTGTTCTTAATACTAGCGTTGTATTTATCGACACCACGCGCCTTCAATGCGGCGGCTTTGTTCGTTAGCAGTGCGGCCTGTTCAGGATCGGCAGCCAAGCCGACGTCGTATTGCTTAATCGCTTCGTCGTAGTTCTTCGCGTTTAGCGCGACATTGCCGGCTTTGAAGGCTTCAGTGACGACCTTATTGGACTCTTCGATCTTTTTATTCTTGGTCTCGATCTCAGCATTCTTCTTGGCAATCTCTTCGCGCTTGGCTTTGTCGGCAGCGCTTTCGCCGCCACCGGTTGAACTCGGCGCGCCGCCGCCGCCTGGCTTTATCGCGGCTTTGGCTTCTTCTGCGGTATAGCGTCGACCGTCACCTGGTCCAAGCACGATTTCGTAGTCGGTGTCGCGACCCGCCAGGATACCGCCCAGAACAGAGGGCGCGGCGTTGGGCGCACTCGCAGCAATAATATATCTGCCAACGTAAGGCAACCCCGCATAAACGAATTGCCCTTTCTTGTCGGCCTTGGTCGGGTAGTTGCCGGGAAGATCAGTTCGGAAAACATCGATCTGTGCTCCGGCCCCAGGAACGCTAGTCCCATCCGCCTGCTTGATCACAACGTGACCTCGAAGTTGACCCGTTTGAGCTGAAGCCGCAATCGCGCTAGAAAGCAAAACTGCGGCGGCCACCATCAGAGTGAAAAGATAAAAGCGACGCATTTAATTTCCTCCAAAACTCTTTGGCCTTCGTTAAGTTAGCCGTCGATAAGATGCCACTTGCTGCGAACAAGTTGTAGCCGTTGGAACCGGCTCTAAGTTAGTCAGACGATGCCTCACTGTCAAGCATATGGAATCGGATCGGGCACTCCAGCTTCACGAAACGCCCTCCGCCGCAGCGCGCACGAATCACAGCGTCCGCAAGCTTCATTCTCTGCCTGATAGCACGACCACGTGAGTTCGAAGGGCGCGCTCAATTCAACGCCACGTTTTACTATTTCTGCCTTTCGCAAGTCTATGACCGGCGTCACAATTTCGATTCGAGTTTCAGGTTTCGTTCCCGTATCGATTACGCGCTGAAATGCCTCATAGAACTCAGGCCGGCAATCAGGATAGCCGGAAGAATCTTCCGCGACTGCGCCGATATAAATTCGCTGGGCGCCGATTACTTCCCCCCAACTTGTGGCGATCGAAAGGAGATGTGAATTGCGAAACGGAACGTAGCTGGTGGGAATCTTAGGCGACGCCAGGTTCGCTTTAGTGACTGCAATGTTTGGATCGGTCAGAGAAGAGCCTCCGATCTGCTTGAGGTGCTCGATTGAAACAGCCAGCCGCTTAGTGACGCCAAAGTGATCGGCAAGTTCATTGAAGGCTTGGCGCTCGCGGGCTTCAGTGCGCTGCCCATATGAAACATGCAGAAAGGCAAGTTCTTCGTTTTCCTGTCGCCCGATCGCTGCGGTAACACATGAATCCATTCCGCCTGAGACGAGACAAACGGCTAAAACACACAGACTCGAATGTGTGTCTTTCGGCTCGTATGCTTGATCGTTGTGGCCGCCCATCGAACTATTTGGAGTGCGCCGGCAGGCGTAGGACGACGCCGCTTTGGATTGATCTCAAAATTCTGAGTTTCACGCGAAGGTGCCAGCTCGCGAAGAGATCCAAAGCACCGTCGTTGCCGGCGCACTCCAAATCACACTCCTTGTACATCAGGCCCCCAAATGTATTTGTGCATCTGCAACTGCATGCGCACGTTCAAACCGCTTTCGGCTATCCAGTTTGCCAGTTCCTTCAAATCGATTAGGCCCCAGGCCGGCGAGATCAAAATCGCTTTGGCGCGATTTTCAAGGTCGTAATCGTGTATCACTTTGCGTGCGAAATCCCAGTCGGCACGATCGGCGACCACAAATTTCACCTCGTCAAGATTAGGCCGGAGGTGTTCAAGATTTGGCCAATGATTTCGCTCGGCTTCGGCCGAGGCGGGACACTTCACATCGAGAATTATCTTGGCTCGCGGGTCAACGTCCGCGGTCGAAACGTAGCCGCCAGTTTCAATCAGCACTTCGTAATCGTCGTCGCACAGGTGCTTAATCAGGTCGAATGCCTCGCGCTGGGCCAGCGGTTCGCCTCCCGTGACTTCCACCAACCGGCAGCCGAAATCGCGGACCTGCCGCATAACCTCTGCAATCGTAAAGTGCTCGCCGCCAGTGAAAGTGTACTCGCTGTCACACCATACGCAGCGCATCGGACAACCCGTCAGCCGCACGAAGGTGCAGGGCCGACCCGCGTGGGTAGACTCACCCTGAATTGAGCGAAAGATTTCAGTTACCCGAAGCACGGAATGATTTTAGATTTTGAGCTGACGATTGTCGATTTTGGTTTGGAGTTTGTGTCAGAACCGGGAGCGGTAGCGACCGGGTGATTTTGACCAGTCTCGGTTTGACACCTCGCTTCGAAGACGGTCGGGCGAACCATCACCAAACTGTTGGCAACAAATAGTCGCTAATCCGTCTAATCGATCGTGATAGGATTGGTGTTGGCAGCCAGAACCGAAGCGTAATAGTGAGCCGCGAAGCAGACAATCTTCAAGCATTAATTCTCGCTGGGGCCAAGCGACTATTGGCCCGGGCTGCAAATTCACGCTCACTTGACGACTCTTCATTAAGCCCCAGGCTTCTGGCGGCGGTCGAGAAATATCTGTTCAAGGACGATACGCCGGAAGAGTCTGCGATCGATAAGTTTCTGGATGGGCTGCATGCGGACGATCTTTGTCTGGTCGTCGCGTGCGAGCGTGGCGACCAGGTTGCCTGGAACGATTTGTTTGAAGGATACGGCGCGACCGTGCGTTCCGCCGCGCGGACCGCCAGTTCGAACGAAGCAATGGCCGACGACCTCGCGCAATCGATCTGGGCTGAGCTGCATGGATTGAAAGCTCGCGAGGATGGCCAGCCTGCAGGCAAGCTCGCTTACTATTCTGGGGCAGGTTCGTTGGGCGGCTGGCTGCGCGCGGTGGTTGGCCAACTGGCGATCGACCAGCACCGGCGACAAGCGCGACTCATCCAGACCGAAGAGGACGCGGATTTCGATCGGCTCGCACACGATCTTGACGACGGCTCGGCAGCGTCGATGGCGTTTCATTCTTCGCCAAATCCGGAGGATGAGTTGACTCGCGATCTGGCGGCCGCTGATGTCGAAAAAGCTTTGGGACGCGCCTTGTCAGAACTCGATGCCGAGGATCGCTTGCTGATGAAATTGTATTACTTCGACGGCTTGCGTCTGCGCGAAGCGGGCGCGGTGCTGGGCTTTCACGAAGCCACCGCGAGCCGCCGCCTGACGCGCATTCATCGCGAAGTGCGCGCGCGGGTCGAGACGATTTTAATGAAGGAACACGGTTGGACGAAGATGGAGGCCACCCAATCGCTGGCTGAGGTTGCGACGCACTTACAGACTGAAGTCGAGCCGATCCTTTCGGCCCCGGCGGATGCTTCTTTGCAGAGTTCGCCTGTGGGAGGTTGATTGCTCTTGATTTGGTTTTTGATCCGAATAGAACCGCAAGTTGTTTACAGCGAACTCGTTCATCCAACAGGCGATGAGTTTAGCCCTGTTGAGTAACTCAGGAAATCATGTCATTTGAAGACACACAAATTGATGTTCTCTTGCGGCGCCACGCTGAGCGCGCAAGCTCGAATGCCGGAATCGAACATCTCGACGCGGACGAACTGAACGCGTTTGCCGAAAGGTCCCTGCCCGCAGCGGCGCGGTCGCGTTATGTGTCTCATCTCGCGGACTGTAATGACTGCCGGCGATTGGTTTCACAACTGACGATAAGTGCCGGCGCAGTAGCCAAGGCTGAAGCCGCCGGAGCGCCCACAACTGCGCATATATCCTGGTTAGAAAAACTGGGCGCATTCTTCCGGCCTCCGGCGTTGCGCTATGCAGCTTTTGCAGCTGTCGTGGTCGCCGCAGTGAGTTTCGCATTCTTGGTAATGCGGCAAACGCAGCAAAATCGCGAATCGAATCTCGTTGCTCAGAACGAGCAGCCGAATCAAGCTAAAACTGATAGTACTAAGTCTGAGGAAACAGCAAAGGCTACTCCGGAAAAGAATGCGGTTGCGAATACCAATCTCGCGGGTACGCCGGCAGGGCCCACGCCGCAATCAAGAGTAAGTTTGGAGCGCGAAGAATCGAAAACGCTGGCGAATCCGCCGGCCGCTCCGAAACCTCAGAAGGAAACGGACGAAGGCGTCGCCTTTGCAGATAAGAAGATAACCGAGACAGAGGTCGCGGAGTCGAAACCATCCTATGCACCGGCTCCACCACAAGAGGGTCTCGCGCGCGTGGAAACAAAATCGAGTAACCAGCAACTGCGTCCGGGCATCGGGGGCGCATCTCCGCAGAGTAGCGGGACGCTGTTTGGGCAAACCGGAGGAATGGACCGCAAGCAGAGCAATCAGCCTTCGGGCCAGCAATCAAAAGATGACAACAGTGCCGTGGCTCAAAATCAAATACCGATTAACGGAAGGGTGATGAATGAAAAGGCAAAGGGACCGAGGCGGGATGCAGATAATGTCGGCGCCGCAAACCGCAGTGTGAACGAAGTTCCTCCGGCGCCCAAAACTGAAGAGGCGCGAGCCGAAAAACGCACCACTTCCAGAGAAGAGTCGGAGACACGCTCAGTTGGGAGTCATAAGTTTCGACGGCAAGGCAACGCGTGGGTTGACACTAAGTTCAAATCCTCCATGACGTTGAAAAGTATATCCCGCAGTTCCGACGAATTTACGGCGCTTGATTCCGGACTGCGTTCGATTGCCCAACAAGTCGGCGGCGAGGTCATTATAGTTTGGAAGGGCAAAGCTTACGTGATTCGCTGAATATCCGCCAAACTTCAGTTTGTCGCTGACTTGGCAAGTTTGGAGATCGCAGTAAACGACAAACTGAAGAGTTTGTCGGACATTTTCTTTGTGAACCTGGATCAGGTGGAAACCGTATTGATTCAGTGTAATAATGAGTCTTCGACGGATTCGCTTTTCTAATGGCCAATTACGATTTACCTTCACGAATTATGTTCTGTCCATCCTGCGGAGCCGAACACTCGCTTGAACTCAGATACTGCCATCGTTGTGGCGCGAACCTTAGCGCGTTAGTTCAACCGGAAATCGCCCCAGTGAGTATGACCAAGCCGGTGCTGGTAATAGGGATAATTCTCACATGCTTGACGCTGGGCGGTTTTGGGGCCCTAATCGGTGGAGCACAGGCGCTGGCGCAAGTAGTTCACGGAAACGATCCGCTGTTGGCGATGATCTTCTTTGGGATGATGGTCATTCTCACTATCGACATCTTTCTCCTGCGCCTGTTAACGAAGCTCATTAATGCCGCGCTGAAATCCGAGTCCTCGAAAACCCGACCCGCCCAAACGGCAAAGCCCATTGCTACGCCACAACTGCCGCGCGCGGACCTGGCGCAATTCCCTCCAACTCCGAGCGTGACCGAGAACACGACAAGATTTTTTGAAGCCCAGTATCAGTCGCCTGTCGTGTCAGAACCGAAGCGGTAGCGATGGGCTCGCCTCAAGTAAATGGTAAATCGTGAATCGTAAATAGTGAACCGCGGCGCCCCTTAGTTCGTATTTAGCCGCGAAGAGCTAGCCGTGGGTCTTTTCTATTCACGATTTACGATCTATCATTCACGAATCATGTTTTGTCCATCCTGCGGAGCCGAATCCACGAACGAACTGAACTACTGCAATCGGTGCGGAGCAAATCTCAGCTTGGCGCCCATTGCTAACGCCGAAATCGCCCCGATAAATGTAACCAAACCGATCCTGATAATCTCAGTCACGCTTTTGCTGCTAACCCTCGGCGGCTTTGCTGGCATTATTTCGGGCACCATAGAGATGGTAAGAAACGGGGCTGGACCGATGTCACCGGCGCTTCCCATCTTTGGGCTGCCCACGATTCTAACGATTGACATCTTGCTGCTGCGCCAACTATCGAAGCTGATTAGCGCCGCGCTTTCGGCCAGCGGACTTCCGGCGAAAAAGACAACAGCGCAATTTCAAAACGAGCGGCGCCTGCCGCGTCCCGTGACCACGCGACTGGAACAGGCGCCCAGCGTCACAGAAAACACTACGCGATTCTTCGAGCCGGTTTATCGCGAGCCGCGCGAGCCAGCGACGCGCGATAAAGTCGAAAACTAATCTCACGCCCGAGCACCCAATAATTTGTTGCCCTCAAAACTCTGACTTGGTAGAGTCTCGGCTGATCTATTATCGAGAAGTTGTCGTGAGGTGTGGTCAGATGCCAGTCATTCAGAGCCGTATTTCGCGTGCGCTTTTGTCATGCCTGTTGCTTTTTTTCTTCGTCACGTTGATCGGAGCGCAGACTCCCTCGAATTCAGCACCTGCCAAATCATCAACCGCACGCACTCGCAGAACTCGGGGAAACGCAGTCGCCGCTCGTAACCCGGAAATTGCCCGCATCGTTTCGGAAATCAATGCTCGGAATATTGAGAACACGATTCGGAAACTGGTGAGTTTCGGAACGCGAAACACGCTGTCCGAGCAGAACGATCCAAATCGCGGCATCGGCGCCGCGCGCGACTGGCTGTATGCAGAGTTTCAGAAGGCGGCCGTCGAATCAGGCGGACGCATGACGGTCGAAAAGCAGACCTTCGAACAGCCAAAGGCGGCCCGCGTTCCGCAGCCCACCATGCTGACGAACATCGTCGCGACGTTGAAAGGAACGCAGCTCGAATCAGTGAATCGAGTCTATGTGGTCAGCGGACATTACGACTCGATGTGCAACAGCCCCACCGACGCCAAGTGCGACGCGCCCGGCGCCAACGATGACGCTTCGGGCACCGCCGCGGTGCTGGAAATGGCGCGCGTGATGGCGAAATACAAATTCGACGCGACGATCATTTTCATGACCGTGCCGGGCGAAGAGCAGGGCCTGCTGGGTGCCACTCACTTTGCGGAAGAAGCGAAGAAAAACAATCTGGACATCGAAGCGATGTTCACAAACGACATCATCGGTAGTTCCCTCGGCGGCAACGGCGTTCGTGACGCTCACACGGTTCGTGTTTTCTCCGAAGGCGTGCCGTCGAACGAGACGCAAGCCGAGGCGACGACGCGACGCAGTGTCGGCGGTGAGAACGATTCACCTTCGCGCCAACTCGCGCGCTTCATCAAGGAAACCAGCGAGCATTACGTACCCTCGATGAAAGTCTGGATGATTTATCGCCGAGATCGTTATGGCCGTGGCGGCGATCATCAACCATTTCTGGAGCGTGGTTATGCCGCCGTGCGCTTCACTGAGCCCAACGAGGATTACCATCATCAGCATCAAAACGTGCGCGTCGAAAATGGAATTCAGTATGGCGACCTGCCGCAATTCGACGACTTCAATTACATCGCCAACGTCGCGCGAGTGAACGCCTCGTCGCTCGCAGCCCTGGCGCTGTCGCCGGCGCGACCGAAGAATGTTGTTTTTCCTTCGGGCCTGGCGAACGACACCATCATCAGGTGGGATGCCAACAAAGAGACGGACTTGGCGAGTTACGAGATCGTCTGGCGCGATACGACCGCCGCAACCTGGACCAATTCGCTTTCGGTCGGAAATGTCCTGACTTACACGATGAAAGGGATGTCAAAAGACAACTATTTCTTCGGCGTGCGCGCGGTTGATAAAGACGGAAACCGCAGCCCCGTAACTTATCCTCGGCCGCTCCCTCGAACTCCACGAACCAATCAAACTGCGCCGATTGAAGCGACTAATCCTCCCTGACTGCAAAAATGCAGCTTCGCGGTTTGCTTTTTGATTGGTGCGGATTAACTCAACCATTGAAGGCATCCAAGCGTCTAACCCACAGCGAAAAACAAGAGAGTCATTTCATCGACAGGAACGAACGATATGAAGACCAAACATAGTCGACTCAATCAGCATCCGAGTTTGCCGAAACGCGGCGCCTCGATCTTTTCAGTCCTGGTATTACTTGCCAGCACTTTCGCCGCCGGCATTGGCGCGCAGAATATGAAGTCGCCGGCAAAAGCTGGAAAGCTCAGCGAAGATCAGCGCATCCTGCACGTGCTGAATCGTCTCGGTTTCGGGGCTCGTCCGGGTGATGTCGAGCGAGTTAAAGCGATAGGCCTCGATAAGTACATCGAGCAACAGCTCTCGCCGGAAAAGATCGATGATTCCGCGACCGAGGCTAGATTGCAGAATCTGGAAACGTTGCGCATGACCACGGCCGAGCTTTACGGGAAGTACCCTGAGCCGGGACAGCTCTTGCGGCAGTTGCAGCAGCGGGGTGCATTGCCGGCCGACCTCGCAGCCGCGCGCGACAATCGCGTGAAAGGTGGCGCCAACGCAGCGCCGAATCCGAATCAGCCAAAGACCGCGGAAGCATCGGGCGAGATGCAAGGACCAGACGCGGCGAAAGGCAATCAGGTGGCGAAGAATCCGGCGGCTAATGATGCGAACCCGATGAACAATGCGGAGTATCGCAAGGCGATGATGGGATATTTCAAGGAAAATAATCTCCGTCCGCCGCAATTCCTCACGGGCGAATTACAGATGTCGCGCATCCTGCGCGCGGTTTACAGCGAGCGGCAATTGCAGGAAGTGATGGTTGATTTCTGGACCAATCACTTCAATGTATTTGCGGGCAAGGGCGCCGATCGGTGGCTGTTGATTTCGTACGATCGTGACACGATTCGACCGAACACGCTGGGCAAGTTTTACGATTTGTTGCTGGCCGACGCGAAGAGTCCGGCGATGCTTTTCTATCTGGATAATTTTCAGAGCGTGAGTCCGAACGCGCAGGTGCCACCACTACGGCCGAACGCTCAGCAGAATCCGCTGCGTAACCTGCGAATGAGTAACAACCCGCAGCAGCAGAGACCGCAGCAGCAGCAGCAACAGCGACGCGGCATCAACGAAAATTACGCACGCGAGTTGATGGAGTTGCATACCCTCGGCGTCGACGGCGGTTACACGCAGAAGGACGTGCAGGAAGTCGCGCGCTGCTTCACGGGTTGGACCATCATTGCTCCGCGCGGCGCCGGTGCTGCAGCGCAAGGAGTGATGAATGGCCCGATGGCTGACATGCTGCGCACGAGAGCCGGCACCTTCATTTTCCGGCCCGCAGTTCACGATAACGGCGAGAAGATGGTGCTCGGTCATAAAATTCCCGCGGGCGGTGGCGAGAAAGATGGACTGATGGTGCTCGACATTCTCGCGCACCATCCTGCGACGGCAAAGTTTGTCGCGACCAAGCTCGTGCGGCACTTTGTTTCGGACGATCCGCCGCCGGCACTCGTCGATCGCGTGGCGCAGACTTTCTTGAAGAGCGACGGCGACATTCGCGAAGTGCTGAAAGCGATCTTCTTTTCGCCCGAGTTTAATTCAGCCGCCGCTTATCGCGCGAAAGTGAAACGACCGTTTGAATTGGCCATCAGCGCGGTGCGCACCCTCGGCGCGGATACGAACGGCGGGCCGCAATTCCATCAATGGATTGCCCGCATGGGCCAGCCACTCTATGGCTTCATAACACCGAATGGTTATTCTGATGTGGCTGAGAATTGGGTGAATACGGGCGCCTTACTCGAGCGCATGAACTTTGCGCTGGCGCTGGCGAGTAATCGAATCCCCGGCACGCGCGTCGATCTATCGAGATTCGTCAGCGACATGGGCGGGGCTAAGTCTGTCGATAGAGACAAACTGCTGGATCGATTTATAACCTTGATTGTTGGGGGCGACATCTCGGCGCAGACCAGAGAGACTCTGCTCAAGCAGTTGAGCGATCAAATTGCGCTGCCGGCGACGCCACCGATGCAGACCGCGTCGATGAAAGCGCCGGAAAATCCTTTCGAGGCAGGATTTCAACGCGGTATCCTTGGTCCCGGCGGCGGTGGACCACAGCAGCAGCAACTCGCGAGAGTGAATCCAGCATCAATCGATAATCCGGTGGTGAGGATTGCCGGGTTGATTCTAGGATCGCCGGAATTTCAGAAGCAGTAAACCATGTGCTTAGTGCTTTGTACTTGGTGCTTTGATCTCTGGTGAAAGAACCGAGTCGCTTTGAATCGTGCACAAAGACTAAAGTACAAAGATCAAAGTACGATAACGAGGAATAGATCATGAATAGACGATACTTCATTAGATCAGGCGGCATCGCGCTCGCTTCATTCGGGGTGATGACTTCGGCGCCGAGCTTTCTAAGTCGGGCGTTGGCGGAGACGGTTGACAAAGTCACGGGCGGGCGGCGCAAGACGCTGATCGCGATCTTTCAGCGCGGCGCAGTTGATGGCTTAAATGTCGTCGTGCCTTACGGCGAGCATGCTTATTATGACGTGCGGCCGAACATCGCGGTGGCAAAACCGGATGGCGGCGCTGAGTCTGCGATCAATCTCGATGGCTTCTTTGGTCTGCATCCGGCGCTCGTGGGCTTCAAGCCGCTGTGGGATTCGCAGCGCCTGGCGATCGTTCATGCGTCCGGCTCGCCGGATAATACGCGTTCGCACTTTGACGCGCAGGACTACATGGAATCCGCAACGCCGGGCGTGAAGTCGACCCAGGATGGTTGGCTGAATCGCTACCTGCAAACGAAGGCCGATCCGCAGAAGTCTCTGTTCCGTGCGGTCTCGATGACTCAGAACATGCCGCGCGCGATGCAGGGCAAAGCGCCCACGCTGGCGATTTCAAATCTGGCGGACTTCAGCATTCGTGCGGGCCAAAGTTCGGCGGCAATACAGGGCGGCTTCGAAGCGATTTACGATCAGACTGTAAACGATGCGCTGCACGGAACTGGAAAAGAAACATTCGAAGCGATCAATTATCTGAAGCAAGTCAATCCAGCACAGTTTAAACCTGAGAATGGCGCGAACTATCCGCAGACGCCTTTCGGCAACGCGCTCCGCCAAATCGCGCAATTGATTAAGGCGGGCGTCGGCTTGGAAGTCGCATTCGCCGACATCGGCGGCTGGGACACGCACGTTAACGAAGGCAATCAACAAGGACAACTCAGTAATCTACTGCGACAGTTCAGCTCGGCGATTGCGGCGCTTTACACGGATCTCGGTCAGCGGATGGATGACGTGGTTATACTGACAATGTCCGAGTTTGGCCGCACGGTAAAAGAGAACGGCAATCGCGGCACGGATCATGGTCACGCGAACGCGATGTTCATCGTCGGCAATGCCGTGCGCGGCGGAAAGGTCTACGGCGATTGGCCGGGGTTGAAGAACGATCAATTGTACGAAGGCCGCGACCTTGCCTTAACAACTGACTTCCGCGACGTCTTCGGCGAGATTGCTTACAAGCACCTCGGCGCCACGAACCTGAAAGCTGTCTTTCCGGGATACACGGGAAGTTCGTCGAAATTCCGCGGCTTTCTTGGCTGAAAATTTACACCCGAGCGGAACGAATCTGAAACGCAGACATCGCCTTAAAGTGGTGTCTGCGTTTTTGTCTTCTACGTTTCGCTAGTCGCCGAGCAGAACCCCTCTTCTAAGCGGAGCGATTTCGTGAGGCGCTGTGCCTGAAGATAGCTCTCGTTCACACCCT
>WNGL01001909.1_pt1 | contig 34383 bp, 27 predicted proteins | sample 5400591 | NCBI WGS metagenome assembly WNGL01 (sample SAMN13153377, study PRJNA577476) | soil metagenome | isolation source: 80 cm soil or saprolite under Garry oak tree replicate 1 | place: USA:California | collected 2016-06-15
AGTTGTGGGTGATCAAACAGATCTAGAAAGCGAGCAGGCGTTTGGTAAAGCGTTCGTCTAAACAAACAGCGTCGGAACGAGGCAGCGTGCAGGAGGAGTTCGTGCGGCTGCGGGAAGTCTCTCAGACTGTCCTCTGCCTGACCTCTGCGTCCAGCCCAACGAAGCGAGAGTACCGGGCCATCCTGGAGGTCTCCTCCACCAACTACACGCTCAAGTCGGAGGAGGAGCAAGACCTCATCATTGCGGGCTATCGCGCCTTTCTCAAAGCGCTGGCCTTTCCCATCCAGATTCTGGTGCGCAGCCAGCAGCTGGATCTGAGCCCGTATGTGCAGCACCTGCAGGATGCCTCTACAACCCCGGCTCTTGACCCGATGTGGCGGGACCTGGCCGACTCCCACGCGCAGTTTGTGCAAGAACTGGCGGCGCGGCGTACCCTGCTCGAGCACCGCTTCTATCTCATCCTGCCTTCCGATCAGGGACCGGGGATGAAGCAGGCGCCATTCTCCGGGTTACTGTCCCCAGGAGGCAAACGCAGGCGTGCGCGCCTCACGGCGGAGACGCTGGAGAAAGCGCAGCAGCAGCTTGAACTGCGGGCGGAGGTGGTGATGCAGCAGTTGGCTGCCCTCGGATTGCACTGCCGTCGGCTCGCAGGTGAGGAACTCATCGCGCTCTACTATAGCTGCCTCACACCAGAACGAGCCATCCATTACCCGCTGCCTACCCAGGCCGCTGCTGCAGTGGGGCGACCGATACGGGTCAAAGAGCGTCAGCAGGTGAACGCACCTCCTGCTCTGCGTTCACCTGGTGCGTCGCAAGAGTCGTCGAAAGCGGTACATTCCTCTGCTGCATTCCCTCTGCCGCCTCACTCCTCAGGGAAGAGGCAACCACCACCCCGGGCATCTGTTCCCCAACCTGATCTGCTCCATCTGGCCGACCTGCTGGCTCCGGCCAGCGTGGAGGTGACACGCGAGAGCATACGCCTGGAGGATGAGTACGCCCGTGGCATCGCGGTGACGAACTTCCCGCGGGAAGTCTCCCCCGGCTGGCTGGCACCCCTGCTCCTGCACGATGAGATCACCGAGATCGTGTTCCACGTGCATCCGCAGGACAATGCCTCGATGCTGCGCCAACTGCTGCGACGCAAGAATGAGTACCAGTCCTCGCGCCGGGTCAATGAACGGCGCGGGCGCATGGAAGACCCGGAGATGCAGGTGGCCGAACAGGATGTCGATGCACTCATTAGCCAGCTCGCCAGTGGCGAAGAGCGCGTCTTTGACGTGGGCTTCTATGTGATTGTACGTGCCTCCGACCGGCGCAGCCTGGATGAACGTACCGAACGCATGATGGCTGTGCTGAGAAACCTGTTCCTGCTTGCCAGGCCTACCACCCTGGAGCATGTCCCGGCCTTTCGTTCCTTTTTGCCTGAGGCACGCGACGAGTTGATGCGCACATTCACCCTGGATTGTAGCAGTCTGGCCACCGCCTTCCCCTTCATCAGCAACTCCCTCTATATGCCAACCGGTGTGCTGGTGGGGATCACGCCCAATGGGGAACCCGTGGTAATCGATGAATGGGATGAGTCCCTGGACAACCCGCACGAATTTTGCGGGGCCATTACCGGAGCCGGCAAATCCTATCTCTATAAAATTCGCATCATGCGCGAGCTGCTGCAGCACCGCACACAGGGCTTACAGGTCGTGGTCATTGACCCGGAGAAGGAGTACGAGGACCTGTGCCTGGCCCTTGGTGGAGACTATATACGACTGGCGCCCGGGTCCGAGCAGCACCTCAACCCCTTCGATCTGCTGCCTCAGGGTACCAACATCAACGCCTACGTCTCGGACCGCAGCCGGGGCGATCGCCTGGCCGACAAAGTGCAGGCGCTGCATGCGCTCTTCGACATCATGCTGTCCGACCGGGGACCTGGAGGCGTCACCACGCTCACAGCGCGGGAGAAAGGCCTGCTCGATCGGGCCATCTACGAAACGTACCGCAAGGTCGGCATCACCGCTGACCCCCGCACGCACGACCGCCAGGTGCCGCTCGTGCGTGACTTATATGACGTGCTGAGGAGCAACGTGTGTGGCAAGGATGAGTATGGGCTTGCCGACCGCCTCTACCGCTACGTCCATGGCAGCCTGGCAGGTCCCTTTCAGGCGCCCACGGATGTGGCACTGGACAGCCATCTGGTGGTCTTCGATATTCGCGACATGTCTGGGGAACTGCGCCCCATCGGCGTCTTTTTGATCACCGATTTCGTGTGGACGCAGGTGCTGCACAGCTACCGGCCCCGCAAGCTCTACATCGACGAAGCCTGGTCGCTCATCCAGCACCCCGAAGGTGGTCGCTTCCTGGCCAACCTGGCACGGCGCGCACGCAAGCGCTATCTCGCGCTGGTCACCATCACGCAAAATCCGGAACTGTTTGCCAACGATGAATGGGGCAGCGTGGTGGCCGCCAATGCCGCGACCAAAGTGCTCAAGAAGCAGGACCGTACCAGCGCCGATGCCATTACCTCGCGCTTCCAACTCACCGGCGGAGAGCGGCAGCGATTACTTACATTTGGCAAACATGAAGCGCTGCTGCTCTCCGGTGGCAAGCGGGTCATCATTCACATTGAGGCCAGCCCACTGGAGCACCGGCTCGCGACCACCGATCCACGCGAACTGGCGCGTCGACGCGAAGAGGAGCAGACGCGCCCCCAGGCACACCGGTTCGTACAACAGGCTGACCAGAAGCCCGCAGACATGACTGGCAACGGCCATCACCATCCTCAGGTATCCGGCGCGCAGGCCCCTGGGAAGCCGAGCAAGCACATGAGAGCTATGAGACGGCGAGGAAGGACCTGAGGATGGTGCTGCAGGCTGTTTCTATAGAAGGAGATGCACACATGGCTGCACAGCAGTCACTGCTACGACAGGTGATACCACCACGCAGCGCGAGCAACAGGGATATAGCAGCGCTCGAAACGGTGATGCAGGGCTTGGCGCTGGGTGTCCGGCACCCGGTCGCCCTGGAGATTGCCAGGACAGTGCGGGGGCGGCAGTTTCTGCTGCGCGCAACGTCGCCTGCCGCATTGGAGCATCTCACTGCCCAGGTTCAGGCGCGCTACCCGCAGGCCAGCATACAGCCGTTCACCGATGACCCGCTGATTCTTGGACCAGAGGAGACGGTCACAGCGGCCGAGTTGCGACCGGGGGCGGCCTCGTACCTGCCGTTACGATCCTGGCGCGAGCGGGAACTGCCGGTTGCAGGCACCGACCCGCTGTTGGGACTGCTGGCAGCCGTGAGTCACGTGCCTGCGCACAAGCGCGTGATTGCCCAGCTCGCGCTCGTGCCCCTCTCACCCACCTGGTCTCAGGGGCACCGGCGCAGGGCGGTGGAACATCCGCTGGAGCCTGAGCGGCAGCGGCAGCGAAGAAGCATGACCACATCTGGTTCATCTGCTCCCAGCACTGCCGGAATCATCGCGATGGGCATGCTGGTCGCCCTGCTCTTGCTCTGGTACCGCTTTTCACAGCGGCTGCCATCCTGGATCGTGCATGCAGGAGCGCTCCTGCTCCATGGCAGGAACCCGCATCTCTCCTCCTCGCAGACAATGCTGCTGGTTATTGGCTTGATGGCCATTGCCACAGCGGTCCTGCTGTTGCTGTTTATGATCAACTGGCTGCTGCGCCATCTTAGACACACATCGATCTACGATATGCGCCTGGTGGCTGAGAAGACAGGGCGGAGCGCCTACCGCGCACGCCTGCGCCTGTTCGTCATCACAGCTCCTGAAGTCGCTGAAGGGGAGGTGGCGGAGGAAGGGTCTGTGGAACGTCCCCCACGTCGCGAGTTCTCCCTCATCCTCCATCCGCAAGAGATCTCGCTCACTCGTATCAAACGTGCCTTCCAGCACTGGAGGCACTCGTTCCGTCGACAGCGCCAGCGTATCCAGGCCGAGGTGTCGGTGCTGGAGCGCCTGATGTCCGCCTACCGGCAATACCATACTGCAGCGGGCGGCTACTTTGTGCCCCATCGTCTCTCGGGAAGGGAAGCGCGACGCTTGCTCATACGGCGTACTGGCCTTGCTCGCTTCTTCACCGGATGGGAGCAGGGCCTGCGCCGATCACGTCATATGCTGAGTGTCGCCGATATTGCGGTGCTCTGGCATCTCCCTCAATCCAGCGATCTGCCCGATCTCCCGCTTCTGGAGCGGGGACGCGCACGGACCTTCCTGGCTCCTCTTGAACTCTCGTATGGTAATGGCTGGAGGATAGGCAGCTCCACGCATGCAGGTCATACTATTCCAGTCTACCTGCCTCCTGGGTCACTGCGTCACAACCTGCTTGCCATTGCCAGCACTGGCAAAGGGAAGAGCACCCTCTTCCTACATTTAGCCCGTGCCATCTTATCTGCAGGGACAAGCACGGATGGCCTCTTCGTGATAGAGCCCCATCGGGAACTGATCGAGACCCTCATCGGGCTCATCCCCAGGGCACGGCAGGATGACGTGGTGCTTGTCGATGTCGCCGACCAACTGTATCCACCAGGCATCAATCCACTCGATGCCACCCTTGGCCGTGACCGGGATAAGACGGTCGACAACCTCATCACCATTTTCGAGCGCATCTGGATGCATTCATGGGGTCCGCGCACAGAGAATGTGTTAGAGTTTTCGCTCAAGACGCTCTCCGATGCCAACGAGAGTATCGTAAAAGCTGACCTGCTGCAGGGACCAGACCGGCAGTACACCTTGCTCGACGTGGTTCCCTTGCTGCGCAATACCAGCTTCCGGCATGCCATCATGGAACAGGTGTCGGACCCGGCGCTGCTCTCCTGGTGGCGACAATACTATGAGCCAATGGACCCGCGCTTCCAGATGGAAGTGATCTCTTCGGTGCTCAATAAGATGAGCAAATTCTCCAGTTCGCGTACCACCCGGCGCATTCTCGGGCAACCACGCTCGACTATCAACTTCACGGATGTCGTGCGTTCAGGCAAGATCCTCCTGGTGAGTACCGCAAGCGGCGTGGTGGGAACAGATGTAGCGGCGCTGGTGGGCGCGACCCTGCTCGGCCTGTTCCAGCATACCCTGGCAGAGCAGGCAGAACTCGAGCGAGAGCAACGGCAGCGCTTCCTGGCACTCATTGACGAATTTCAGGTGTTTCTGGGCGCGGACTTTGGCGCCATGCTGGCAGAACTGCGCAAGTATGGCGGCAGCTTTGGGCTTGCTACCCAGTCGCTCTCTTACCTGGATCGGTTTGATCGCGCGCTGCGCTCCACGGTGCTGGCCAATGTGGATCACCTGTTTGCGTTCGCGATGAGTGGTGAGGATGCGCGGCTGTTGCACGAGCTAGATGGGATCGAGGAGGGCGATATCATCACTCTGGACGACTTCACCTGCTACGCCCGGCTATCGTTGGATGGCCAGCGCTTGCCGGTCTTTTCGCTGTGCCTGGATGCACCTCCCCTCGCTGACCGGGAGCAGGCGCAGCGTATCCGCATGCGAAGTCAGCAGCGCTATGCGCGACCATGTGATGCCGTTGATGCTATGATCGCGCAGGCACTGGATCGCCATGCGACCCATAGGCTCTCATCTGGAACCGGCGTGAGCGGCAATGGACAGTTCAGGGAGCTTGAAGAAGGCATGGACAGCCATGCCACGGATTCTGCGCAAGCAAACACGGTGGGACAACCGATCAGATCAAGTCGTCATAAGCGCCGTGGCAGCGGCAAGGCGTCCATGGGAGCACATATTTCCCCGCTCAGCATGCCATTAGTGTACGAACGGCAAGAAACGGAAGGCGGCGAAGAGCGTGATGGGAACTGAAGCAGCCACCGGCAGCCGTAAGTCCAGCAGCAGGCGAGCGACCTGGGGAGATATCCAGGTGCTGCTTGAGCAACTCACCCCGGTGGATCTGCGACTCCTCCAGTGGTTGCTCCGTTACCCGTTCCAGCGGGCAGAGGACCTGGCCATCGCCATGGGCAAAAGCCTCGCCACCGTCTACCGGCGTCTCAGTGTACAAGAGATGTTGAGTTTGGTTGAGTCTGTCATGCCAGGGGCTCTGGGCGCCAGCACATGCAGAGTGTACCACCTGAGTAATCTAGGACTACATGTTCTGGCGGCGCATGAAGAGCAAGATCCAACCATACTGGCACAGCAGTGGGGAAGCGATGAACGCGCGCTGCTGCGTCTACTGCCGCGACTGCCCATGCTCGTCATGTTGCAGGACTGCATCAATGGCCTGGTTGTCCACGCACCGGAGGCGCTGGCTCATCGTGGCCGCCGCTCAGAGGTGCGGTGGCACTGGGTTCGCGACTATGCCCATCGCTTTGCCTATCGTGAGAAGCTGACGCGCTGTACCGCAGATGCAGGTCTGATATTACGTATCCGTGCGGCCGCAGAAGATGGCACAAGCAGAGAAGAGCAGTGGTACAGCCTGTTCGTACTGATTGATGCCGGTATCGCCGAAGTAGGCCAGTTGCGACATCGTCTGAAGCGGCTGCTCTGGTACCGTGAGTGTGCAGAACGCTGGCCCGTCTACCAGTATTTTCCACTCGTGCTGGTACTGGTTTCCACCACACATCGTATGGAGCACTGGCAGCGGTGTGCGGGAGAGGCGGCGACCGCAGTCCAGGTTGCCTCACTCACTGGAGCCTGCGCCTGCCCGTCAGCCGGGCATGACAGAACGATCTCCAGCCCATGGAGATTCGCCTGGAAAACGCTTGCCTCGGGTGTACCGTGCCAGCTCCAGCATCTCCTTGTACCTGTGCCGACCGAAGCCATCCCGCCTGGGCTGCTGGATGACGGTGGAGCATTATCGGGTGCCCCGGCGGAGGAAGCTACATCTTCTCCACCCTGGAGAATCAGCAGAATCATTTGCGGGAACTTCGTGGAGCGTGCTGAGTATGCAACAAGAAGGAGTGGAGAGGGCTATCAGGATGAACGAGAAGGCATTGCCTTGCTCAGTTTGCGTTTGAGCAGCCGCCACCTGGCGCTCCTCGATGTGTTGCATACTCATCCTCTTCTGCAAATCAGCGAGATGGCAGCGCTGCTTGATTTGCAGGCCAGTTCAGTTGAACGGTACCTGCGTGAGCTGTATACGGTTGGCTGTATCGACCCGCTTGCGACCTGTGTCGGTCAGCGCTGGCGACTGCATGAGCGTGGACTGCGTCTGGTAGCAGCAAGGTACCATCTGAGCATCCAGAGTATTGCAGCATCTGATGACGAGCATAATGAGGCAAGTCTCGTCCAACGAGGTCAGGATGTGCTGCTCCGCCATCTCGAGCACACTACCGGCGTCTATGGCTTCTTTGCATCCTTATCCCAGGCGGCAAGGCAACAGCGAATGCAGCAACGGGAGCATCAGTTGCTCTGGTGGGAAACGGGAGCATTTTGCGAGCGGCGGTACCATGATCACGACCACTGGCACAATCTCCGACCCGATGCGATGGGCGAATATCAGGCGGGAGAGCAAAGAGTACGTTTCTGGTTGGAGTGGGATCGGGCGACCATGGGCACACGGGACCTGTTGGCCAAGTTCAGGACATATGCACAGTATATTACGTCGCGCGAATGGTTCAGGGGCAGAGCAGTTCTGCCCCTCCTGCTTGTGGTAGCACCAGATCAGGGACAGGAAATGCGCATTGCTCGCGTCGTCACGGCCGTTCTGGCTAACACTCCTGGACTGGTCATACGGACTACCACGATCACACGACTGATGGATCGGGGACCACTTGCTGAGATCTGGTACCAGGTGCTCCCGCATGGCCGGACAACAGATAAAACACAGAGATGCCAGTTTTTTGATCTGGCAATTTCCGGCAGTTCATCCTGATATGAGCATATTTGACCGGGCTGGGCCTAAATAATGCCTGTTAGCACATGTCACGCAGAATTATTGCCGGATGGCAACGTTTGACTTTCGTTATCGATAGCTCAGCAGATCTCTGCTAAGCTGCCCTGACTACTGCTTGAAAGAGAGGAGAACTATGACGCTCTATCCACCACTCGCTCCCAGAATACAGGATGGAGACGCGGAAAAAGGACTGAGCCTGCTTGATCTCAAGTATGCGCAGCCGTCTGCTCGTGTTCCCCTATATCAGCGCCTTCGTCAACACGGACTCGTGTATGATGAGCGCAGCAAATGCTGGCTGTGTGCGCATGTATCTGGGCTGACGTCGATCTTAGGCGATGGACGGTTCACCTCGGGACGACCATCAGGGAGTGGAACGCCTGCTATAGGTCCTGGAAAAGCCTGGGGGGAACACTCGGCTCCCGGATCAGCGCTGCGAGAAATGAAGGCTTCCATCGAGCAGGTCCTCGCACGACAGCTCCTGGTCAAAGATGGTGCTACCCATACGCGACTCCAGGGGATCATGAATCCCATACTACGGCAGATGGGCCACCACTTGAGTGCGTCCATGGGGCAAAGGGTGGAGGCACTGCTGGATGCCGCCGCGCCTACCGGGCAGTGGGACGTGATGCAGGAACTGGCACTCCCACTCGTCCTGGGGAGCATGGTCCACCTCTTGCTTGGAGAGAAGGACTTTGATTCCGACAGCTTGCACCGCTTCCAGGCCTGGTCACATGCGCTTGCCTCTGTAACCAATGGATTTTTCTCGCGTGACACTATGCAGCGGGTGCTGCTGATGAGCGAGGCTTTCTATGTGCTATTGGCACACAAACGGTGCGCTCCTGGTCATGATCTGCTTAGTATTTTCGCTGCTGATGTGCGCTGGCAGGATGATGACGAATTAGTGGCTAATGCCATGATGCTGCTGGCGGCGGGCAGTGTCACGACCACCAAGGCTGTGACGCATAGCCTGTGGTTCCTTTTGCAGTATGCTCAGTTGTGGGAATACCTGCGGGCAGCGCTCCTCCAGTATGCCGATCCACGCGCGCAGGCGCATCTGCTGAAGCCAGTGGTGGAGCGGTTGCTCTGTAGGGTCACGCCCACCCGCTATATTGTGCGCTGGGCAACACAAGATATTGCCATCGAGGGAAAGCTCATCCGGTCCGGGCAGCAAGTCTACGTATTTCTCGAAGGAGCCAACGACGGACTGTTGCAGCAGGAGATATTGTCCGATACAGCGACATCCGATGCCGCTGTACAAGAGTCGTGCCATCTGCTGCGGCCGGGTGTGCCGCTGGCTCGCACGATCCTGCAGCACACCCTGCTTGCGCTGCTGCTGCGCTTTCCCCATCTCCGTCTCGCTCCCGTTCCGCAACAGCAGTGGGGGAAGAATGCTAACCTGGGTGGATTAGTCGCTCTCCCCGTCGTTTACAGGAAACGGGCTTGAAAGCCCCCTGTTTTCAAACGGGGGATGAAAAGCCCTGGCCGTAGGCGCAAAACTCTTGCAAAGGAATATGAGTCTGTGCTATACCATCAACATGGACTATCAACACGAACAACATACGGTGCACCTCATCGTGTACCACATCATCTGGTGTCCCAAGCGGCGGCGGCATCTCTTGCAAAACAAGCTCGCAGAACGCTTAGAGCAGCTTATACACGAAGTGGCGCAAGAGAACGAGTGGGAAATCTTGCGCCTGGCTATCCAACCCGATCATGTACATCTCTTCATCCGTGCCAATCCCTACACGCTGCCTACGGATATCGCACGCAAGATCAAGGGCCGGTCCTCCCATGTGCTGAGAGAAGAATTTCCTTCGCTCCACAAACTCCCTTCCTTGTGGACACGCTCCACATTCTACTCAACAGCAGGCAACGTCAGTGCGGAAACCATCCAGAAGTACCTCGAAAGGCAGAGCAAGACATGAGCAAAACCACGTTGCAAGTACGGCTCTATCCCACGATTGAACAGGGCCGCTTGCTCATGGCACACTGCCTTGAGTACATCGGCACCATCAATGTACTGGCCTCTGCCCTGGATGCTGATATGCTGCCGGAAAAGATCAGTACCAAGGATTTTGTGGCCGCGCTTCCCAGTGCTGTCAAAAATCAAGCCTTGCGGGATGCTCGTTCTGTCTTCAAGCGGTCCGTTGAGCTTGACTGTCTGCCCGTCCTGAAAAAGCCCATCTGTCAGTGGAACAATCAAAATTGGCGCATTGAGGATGGAATGCTCGTTCTGCCTACCTACCAGGATGGGAAGACACAGCAGGTACGCATAGCTTGCGCTTCTGTTGTAGTAGAAGGCAAAGCAGGGATACTCCGTATCAAAAAGAAGCGCGGCAAATGGATTGCTGATATCACCTTGACGCAGGACTCGGTTCCAGCTTCCGATGGGCAGGCCATCATGGGCATTGATTTAGGCGTCAAAGTCCCTGCTGTAGCACATATCAGAGGCAAAAGGACTCGCTTCTTTGGCAATGGCCGAAATCTTCGCTACATGCGCCGTCGCTTCTACAGCCGCCGCAAGAAGCTACAAAAGGCCAAGAAGACATGCGCCGTGAAACGTAGCAAGGGCAAAGAAGCCCGATGGATGAAGAATATCAACCATCAGCTTTCTAGGCAGATGGTGAACCATGCCCATGAGCAGGGCGTGGGCAGGATCAAAGTAGAATCTCTTGCTGGAATACGCAAGGGCACGACAAGCACAAGTCGTGGGGCAAAAGCCCGCAAAAACAACCGCATGAAGAATGGTTGGAGCTTCTATCAACTCTCTCAGTTCATCACCTACAAAGCGGAACGGCTTGGCATCAAGGTAGAGCAGGTTGATCCTGCTTATACCTCGCAAGAATGCCCTGGATGTCTTGCACGCAATAAAGCGCAAGACAGAACCTATGTGTGTGCTGCATGCGGCTGGCATGGACACAGAGACGCGGTAGGCGCTATCAATATCAGTCGAAGGACTGGCCTATCTGATAAGCGGATAGGTGCCACAGGAGCATGAGGCTCGGCCTGTGGATGGGCCGCCTGAGACGGCCCGTAAACTGTGAAGCGTTGATCTCAAAGGCGAAAGCAACTGCGAGGGAGCCGATCAGAACCCCCGCTCTTAAGGCGGGCAGTCTCAGACTCCAGAAAGAGGTGCTTGATGAACATAGCTATTCAGGCCAGTCCCCAGCATTCTGCGCGTGACTGGCAAGGTCTCCCTTTTCCAGCTTTATTTGAGCAGCAGGTGGAACTGACGCCGCGCGCGATTGCCCTCTCATGCGAGGAAGGCGATATCTCGTATGCTGATCTCAACGGATACGCGAATCAAGTGGGGTTCTTCCTGCGTACCCTGGGGATAGGACCAGAACGGGTGGTCGGGCTGTTGTGGGAGCGCGCCAGGCGTCCCCAGGACCTCTACATCCTCCTGCTGGGCATATTCAAAGCTGGAGCGGCCTACCTGTATCTCGATCCCACACTTCCTGCCGAACGCCTGGCATTCCTGCTCAAAGATGCTGAGGTCGCACTGGTGCTGACGGAGGAAAGATTAGCGGCGAGCGTCCCGGTATCTGGGATTCCTGTCATCTCTCTGGAGAGGGAGCTGGCGTCGATTGCAGCGCAAAGCAAAGCGAACCCGCCCGGTGAGGCAACAGTTGAGAGCCTTGCGTATCTCATCTACACTTCTGGTTCGACAGGGTGGCCTAAGGGCGTACAGGTCACGCACCGGGGCATTGGCAACCTGGCCGAGGCTGAGATTCGTGCATTGCTCGTGCAGCCGGGAGATCGTGTGGCCCAGTTTTTCTCGCCTGGCTTCGATGCCTCGGTGTCGGAAATCAGCAAAGCGCTCCTGTCAGGAGCCACGCTCTGTCCCGTGCCCGCCACAGCTTTACGGCCAGGGCCGGCGCTGTTCACCTTTTTGCGCGAGCAGGCGATCACAGTGGCGACCTTTACTCCGACGATCCTGGCAGCCTTACCACCCGCCGATCTGCCGGATTTGCGGGTCATCATTATTGGGGGTGAGGTCTGTCCCGCTGCCCTGGTCAGCCGCTGGTCGGCTCCTGGCCGCCTGTTCATCAATGCCTATGGCCCGACGGAGGCCACAGTCTGCGTCACCTTCGGCCCCTGCACGGCCAATGGTCTTCCCCCCACCATTGGCCGGCCCATCCAGAACGTTGTTGTCTCTATTCGTGACCTGGCACATCTGCCGGTGGTCGCTGATGAGGCAGGGGAAATCTGCATCAGCGGCCCTTGTCTCGCCCGCGGCTATACCGATCCGCAGTCTACAGCCGAGCGGTTTGTGGCCGATCCCCTCGATCCTGCCGGTACGATCTACCTGACGGGAGATCGTGGTCGCTTTGACGTAGATGGCTCCATCGTCTTCCTGGGGCGCGTCGATGGCGACGATGAAGTGAAGATGCGCGGCGGGTTTCGCGTGCGACTGGGCGACATTGAGGCGGCGCTCGCCCCCTATATGATGGCATGCGCTGTCCTGCTCATCGAGGAGGTGCTGGTGGCCTTTGTGGTCCTGCCCCCGGGCCCGGGGCAGCCTGCATCAATTGATGAACTCCCTGCTCTGCTCCGGCAGCAGTTACCGGCCTATATGCTACCCAGGGCCTTTGTGCTACGAGAGACGCTGCCACGTACGGCCAGCGATAAGATCGATCGGCAGGCACTGCGCCGCTCACTACCTGATTGGAGGCAGTTCGCGCATAGTGGCGTGTTTGTTGCCCCACGGACTCCACTCGAACTGCGCCTGGCAACATTGGTTGCTGATACGCTCAATCGCAACTATTATGGGCTGGTCAGGGCAATGTCAGATCCACCCGATGATCGGCTCGAAGAGCATAACCTGGCGGTGGAGAGCTTGCTCGACGTACACAGCATGAACCTGCACAGCCGTTTTGATCAACTGGGTGGGGACTCGCTCGCGCTGGCCGACCTGTTGCTGAGCATAGCGGACGAGTTTCATGTAGAGCTTGACGAAAGCGAGGTCAACGAAAACACGCTTGCACAACTGGCGACGATGATCGAGGCACGGGCAGATGCCTTAAAAGCAAGGAGCAGGTCATGCAACACGTGATCCGGCCAGAGAACTCCTGGGTGATGCGCTTTCACCCCAGATCTGCAGCTGACCTGCGACTGTTCTGCTTCCCCTACGCAGGAGGAAGTGCCACTCTCTTTCAGAGGTGGGCACAGCCGGGAGTGTTGCCTCAAGAGGTGGAGGTGTGCGCGATAGAGTTGCCTGGTCGGGGAGTACGACAACAGGAACAGGTATCGACACAATTCTCAGACCTGGTGACAGTCCTGGCTGAAATGCTCCTTCCTTCTTTACAAGAGGGGCATGCCTTTGCCCTGTTTGGTCATAGTTTAGGTGCACTGGTGAGTTTCGAGGTGGCACGACACCTGCAAGAACGCTTCGGGCTTGTTCCTGTACAGCTGTTTGTCTCCGGCTGTAGTGCGCCGCAGCTGGGAGATGCCTGCCCTGAGATTGTCGATATTCCAGCGCTCGTGACATATCTGCGACAGTTGGGAGCCAGGCCCAACGAGCAGATGCTGGTACGCCGCTGGCCGCTGATTCAGGCAGATTTTGCCCTGCGTGCTTCCTATCGCTATTCCGCAGGAGGTCCGCCACTCGCCTGTCCAATCACGGTTTTTGGAGGCATACAGGATGACTCGGTCAGCCGGGATGCGCTGGCGGCCTGGCGGGAGCAGACGCTTGAAACCTGTACCCTGCACCTGCTTCCTGGTAACCATTACTTTCTTCATCATGCACAAGGGCAGCTCCTGCGCTATCTGCAGAGCGCACTGCGGCGAGTACTTCGAGAGACACCACCGGAGAGGAGGAGCTACTCATGACGATTATTCACGCAACGACCCTGGAGCGATTCGAGGGACATGGCGGCAGCATGTACGGGTTAGCCACCTTCAGCCATGGCGCGACTGAAATCAGCCTGTGGCGGGCAACGATGGCGGCTGGGGCATCCAGCGAACCACAGTATCATGATCACGAGGAGGTTGTCTTCATCCTGGAGGGAGAGGGCCTGGCACACATCGCGGGAGCGGCAGCGGCATTCACCGCTGGTGATACCCTGATCATCCCCGCCTATTCAGTTCATCATGTGAACAATAACGGGGAAAGGCCGGTGGATGCGCTGATCATAATGCCAGCCGGTACCCGGAGCTTTCTGCCAGATGGTGAGGAGCTTGCTCCCCCTGCCTGGGCACGTTAATGCTGCCAGCCGGTCGGTGCTCACATGGGATGATACACCAATGATTAAGGAGGAACCAGGAAGACATGACAGGACTGAACAGACAACAGCGTGAAGCGCTTTGCCTGGTCCCACTTTCAAGTGAGGGATGCTTGTTGCCCTATGTGCAGGTGCAACGAGCGATGTGCATACGTGAAAAGCTCATCCTGGAACTCTGGCCAGTGTGTGAAGAACATCCTCCCATGTTGCCAGCTTTGGCTCTGGTCTGCAACGCCCATCCTCAAGCGCTCTGGTGGCTTCGTCCTTACAAAGAAGTCATATGGCTGGTTGGAGATGCAGTGACGAAACTTCTGGTATTGCAATCCATGGTGAACGTGGACGGAACCATGCCCAAATGCGAGTTGATCGATGAAACAGCCTGACCTGCTCCTCTTGCCAATATTTCAGGCAGGACCGGGGTACGTATAATAATGGGGCGCCACACCTTTTTGCATAGGGTCTCAATTTGTAGGTAGTGACTCTAGGAAGGGGTGATACAATAGGGGAGTAGGAGGTGAAGCATGAACAAGCAAGAAAGCAAAGAGCGACCCAATCTGCCCTTGTGTCCGAATCCAGACTGTCCACAGTCACATGTCGTGCGCAATGGCAGCCATCGAGGCAGGCAGCGCTATCACTGTCGCAGCTGCAAGACCTACTTTGGGGAAACGGAAGGAACCCCCATGTATAACCTGAAGACGCCTGCCGCGGAGGTGGCCCAGGCCCTGTTGATCGTGATGCGACGGGGCAGCTTGCGTGGCGCCGAAGAGATCACGGGCCACAAATATGAGACCATCAGCGTGTGGCTCAAGCGGGCAGCGAGCCATGCCGAGGCCCTCACGCAGGTGTTGGCCAACGACCTGCACCTGAACCAGGTCGAAATCGATGAGTTCTGGTCGTTTGTGCAGAAAAAAACGGTGGAGCTGGCCAGTCTGACGAGGGGGAACGCTGGGGATGCCTGGTCCAAGACCGGGACAGTCGCTTCGTGATTGCCTGCGCCACCGGCCCATTGGGCGAAGACCTGATCGAGCAAGCAGTGACCACTACGGTCCAGCAGACCCACCGGCGTCCCCTCTCCTGGTTCAGCGATGGCTGGCATGGCTATCGGAGCATCCTGGTGCGGGCCTATCGAAAGCCGATGCGAACGGGCAACCGGGGCGTCCGCCGTTGGTCGTCCCAAAGACCATCACCTTGACGCAAACCATCAAGCATCGCGATGAGCATGGGCGCCTCTTGTCAGTCGAGATCCGCACCGCGCTGGGGGCGGCGCTGGAGCCAGCCGGGACGGTGCATGTCGAACGACTCAACGGCACCTTGCGGGATCGGCTCAATGCCCTTACCCGCAAGACGCACGCCTTCGCCAAACGGGATGCTACCTGGGATGCGCTGGTAGGCTTGCAGCTCTTCGATCACAACTTCCAGCGAGCCCATCGGGCTTTGCGGTTGCCTGGTGGGGAAGGCGTGTATCGCTACCAACGGCGGTCTCCGGCGATGGTTTTGGGGCTGACCGATCATCTCTGGTCGTTCCAACAATTGTTGACGACTCGGATTCCTATCACCCCTTAATGGGGTTACTACCAATTTGTAGTTGTCGGATACAAAATCACCCTCCTCACCTCTCCCGACGGGCATACGTGGACTAGCCAGCACTCTGGACCTCGCAAACGCTTGGGATGTAGTTTGGTCGCGGCGAGGCAAGAGCGGGCACAGCAACGGGAACATCAGTTGCTCTGGTGGGAAACAAGGGCATTTTGCGAGCGGCGCTACCGTGACCACGATCACTGGCACAATCTTCGGCCAGATGCGATGTGGGAATATCAGGTAGGAGAGCAACGGATACGCTTCTGGTTAGAGTGGGATCGGGCGACCATGGGTACGCGAGACCTGATGGCCAAATTTATGACGTATGCACAGTATATGGCTTCGCGCGAGTGGTTCAGGGAAAGAGCAGTCCTTCCACTCCTGCATGTTGTGGCTCCAGGCCAGGGGCAGGAAATGCGCATGGGCCGGGTGGTGATAAGCGTTTTGGCCAACGCCCCTGAACTGGTTATATATACTACAACGACCGTACGATTGGCAGATCGAGGACCGCTTGCCGCAACTTGGTTCAAAGTGCTTCCGAAAGGCCAAGTGGCGGAAACGACACTGAGACATCGGTTTTTCGATATATCAAATCTATCGTAGCCAATATTGATGCACAAGTCGACGAGGTCGAATCTGAACATTCACAAAATCGTAGGGAAAGTGACATTTAAGGCATTTATATGCTAGAATAGCAACATTAAATTTCAATCTACAATTACTACCTGGAGGACTTTCATCGACGATCAAGTAGAAGATAAATGAGGGTAGTGATGCAAAACGGGCTGGTCATCCGACCATATCAGACAATATTTAACACCTATCTCCAGGTGACTATGCACAATGTGGTCGGATACCAAGTTTCGACCTTGCGCAAAACCTACATGCAAGTTATGAAGTATGTCGTTCGCTGGATGGCTGATCGTGGTCTGACGCTCCAATCACTCTCACATGATGATTTAGTAGGGTTTCATTCTCGTTTGGAATGCTTGTCAATTTCATCACCTTGCTCCTCGAGCAAGTGGCTGATCTCATCTTCACCCAGAATGCCCCAGGGCATGAGGATCTTCGAACAACCAGTTGATACCAAGAGTGGGAGAATCCCCATAAGAACGCTATCAATTTTGTGTGGTCTTTAAGGGAACTTGAGAGAGAGACGTACTCATGAGCAATCAACCATTGTCGCCCATGACGAATCCTAGTATTCAACTTGAAATTGTCGCTGAAGATGAGCAACAGCAAGACCTTGGCGATGTCGCTGAGGCGGGGCAAAATATGCTTGACTACCTCACCGGGAATGGTTGCACAGTAACGCCAACCTATACCGGAAGAATGGGAGGCCCCATTTACGATGTTTTGGTCCATGCTTATCACACTATCCATAGTAACGAAGAGCTGTTAGCTGCCATGTTCGCCTCGCTTGCGGCTACTCTAAAGCTCATCAGTGAACACAACAAACCGAAAGAGGGAGGGAAATCACTACTCATCCCTTCTCACATGCCAGTGGAAATTGATCTACCTACGAAGGATGGGGCAATAACAATCAAAGCCCCCGACCCGGAGACAGCTATTAAAATGGTAGAGGAATTCCGGAACACTCGACCAGAAAAAATAAAGAAAGTGACGCCACAAAGCAAGGCAACAGTCAAAGTAAGTATTCCAAAACAAAAGTGGCAGCGGCATCACCAATAGGTTTAGTTTAAGATGTGGCGGCGGAAAGGGAAAGCCTAGCATGTATAATTCTGATAATCCCGGTTTCTCCACTCCTGGGGATACTACAAGGACGAGCGGTGATCATAAAATCGCTCTCGTCGTAGGAATCAATAACTCAAAGGCTTCGTCACATTTAGAGACGCTGAGATACGCCGAAGAAGATGCCTATGAAGTGTATCGGATACTACGGCAAAATGCCTGTGGTTTTAACTATATAGACCCGGTTCTTACAGGTGAAAAGGCGGTAACAGGAAATGTCAGAAGTGCAATTATACGATTAGTAGCGGAAAGAACGGAGCAGGACTTTTTATTATTTTACTTCATTGGACATGCTCAACCAGTGAAGATGAAAGACGGCCAAAGCGATATCTACCTCGTCACTTACGATTTCAATCCAGGCGAAGTGAAAGTAGATCCCTCTGCTCATCTTTCCCTGAGTTGGCTGCGAAAGATCCTCTATCAGTCGAACGGGGCGGGGAAAATCCTGATCATATTAGACTGCTGTTATGCAGGCAATATGATTGAAATCAGACCAGATGAAGCGCGTATCCATGTAGATATAAATGTAGATGTACGCAAGATAGTAGAACAATGCCTTGGCGGCTCCCCCGTCAATTATCACCTGGGTCGATTGAGAGTCATTCTAACTGCAACTGGCTACAACACTCCCGCGGCGGAGAGAGTAATGACAAGCCTGGTTCTTTCGGTCCTACAAGGAAAGGAAAAAGAAGCAGCAGACCAGAATGGCGATGTTAACATTCATTCGCTCTACCTCTATTTGCAATCGCAGATGCCATTAGAACAGTTACCGAACCTATCAGGAGATTTTCCGCGAACTTGTATTCTGGCCAGACATCCGCATTTATCTGAATTCTCTCTTTATACGAGGCAAAAGATCGAAGAAAACGCATTAAGGACAGAACTATCTGCACTAACAGAAAAAGTATCTGAGGTATCGAGAATTATTACTGAGCCTGACTACTTTTGGAGACTAGCGCAGACAAACTCACCTTTGCTCGTTCAACCATTCGATCAGTTAACAGATGAGGGCTCTTCTACAGATGATCTCAACCAAGAGAAAATAGTGGCATTTTTCGAGAGAGATAGGGTTCAGATACAAGACGATTTCCTCCAGGATGCTTCCACCTCAGATCAACTTCGCGATTTTGGCTTCATTCAGGGCTCACACCCTTCCTATGGAGCACTTCTTTGTTTTGGTCAAAATCCAACAAGAAGGGTCGCAGGGGCATTTGTACGTTGTACTGTTTGGTCTGGGAATGATCGCCATGCAGGCTGGGAAGTGGCTCAAGATTATCAACGTGATTTAATCACTCAATTTGAATCAAGTCGGGATTTTCTACGCAAACACCTTCGCTTAATTCGCACGATTGGTAGGGATGAGCGTACCGAGGAACTGGAAATTCCTCTGGTTGCCTTGGGAGAGGCCTTGGCAAATGCATTAGTCCACAGGAAGTACGCTAATCAAACGAGTCCAGTTTATGTAGACATCTTCAAAGACAGAGTTGAGATATGTAGCCCAGGTACTCCACCCGCCCCTATGACTCTGGAACTCCTTGAAGAGAAACACATTAGCCATCCAAGAAATCCGCAAATTGCGCGCATATTCTATCTTTGCAAATACGTAGATAAGGTAGGATCGGGCATACAGCGTATGCAGGATGCTCTGGTAAGTGCAGGGTTGCGGCCTGCAAAGTTTGAATTAGGAAAAGATAAGACGCTGAGAGTTATTTTCTCTCGTCCTGAACGACCATCAGAAGAAGCTGTCACACTCGCAGCAAAGGAGACAGATAATCTGAGTGTATTCTGTTCATACGCATCTGCCGATCGGCTTTTAAGAGATAGGTTGGGACAATATTTACAGAGCTTACAGCGGCAAGGTATTATCAGCGATGGGTATGATCGCCAAATTGATGCCGGAACTAATTGGAGGGATTCTATTAATACCCACCTCATGACGGCTTCTGTAATTCTCTTACTTATCAGTCCGGACTTTTTAGCCTCAGATTACTGTTATAGTGTCGAGGTTCAACAAGCATTGGAACGACACAATCAAGGTGAAGCTCGCGTGATTCCAATTATTCTACGTCCCGTTCTCTGGCAAGGAACACCGTTTGGGAAATTGCAATGCCTGCCCCGCAGCGCTAGGCCCGTGACAACGTGGTCTAATCAAGATGAAGCTTTCCTGGATGTAATCAATGGCATACATGCAGCTATCAAGAGCTTACGTACTTCTGCCCTTGTTACTCAACATTCTACCTTGCCAGTTGGAGCAAGGCTTAATCGCCAGAGATTACTAGAGAGAGTAAATGCTACCTGGATTACTGGTGTGCTTCAACCATCTTTGTATGGAGCAGCACTCATTTCACTGGGGCTTCGTGAGCAACCCGAAATCATCTCGAATCCTTGGAGACTTGCTACTCAAGAGACTGATCAACCTGCTCATCTGACACCAGCAGGTACACGTATTACACAAGTTTATGCCGAGGCAGATGGAGAATTGTTGATTCTTGGAGAACCTGGAGCAGGTAAAACGACTCTACTCTTGGAGTTAGCTCGCGACCTTCTGGAACGCGCGCAACAGGATGAAACTTGTCCAATGCCTGTAGTATTCAACCTTGTCTCATGGGCAGTAAAACGACAGCCCATTGCAGATTGGTTGATAGAAGAGCTAAATACAAAGTATCAAGTGGCCCCTAGATTAGCTCAATCGTGGGTGGATACTGATCAGATATTACTTCTCCTTGATGGACTCGACGAGGTTCCTCAAGAGCATCGCGCAGCATGTATAGAAGCGATCAACGTCTTTCATCGGGAGCACCTCGTTCCGCTCGTAGTATGCAGTCGAAGTGCTGATTATTTAGCTCAGAGAATGCGTCTAGGGCTTAGAAGTGCTGTTGTCATACAACCTCTCACTAGGGAGCAGATTGATACTTACCTGTCCAGCGCTGGCGAGCAGCTAGCTGGTCTGCGTGTAGCACTTAGTAAAGATCAAGCCTTGCAAGAGTTGGCTACGACACCTCTAATGCTCAGCATATTAATGCTAACTTATCAGAGGGTACCAGTCGAAAGCTTTTCAATGTCTAGTTCTTCCGAGATAAGAAGACAAGTATTTAGTACATATCTCCAACGGATGCTCCAACGTCGGAGTGTCCAGAAGCGCTATACACAACAGCAGACTGTACGGTGGCTGGTATGGCTAGCACAGCAAATGACAAAGCACAATCAAACAGAGTTTTCTATTAAGCAGATGCAGCCAGACTGGCTTCCCGAAGGGTCACCGCGCCGAATCTACCACATGGCTGTCGGAATAATCTTCGCGATTGCCTTCGGAGTACTCTTTGGACTAGGTACAGGGCTTCTAGGAGGGCTGATCGTAGGGATAATCTGCGGACTAATAGTAGCGCTAATCTTTGGAGTCATATTTGGAACGGGCCTTATTAGAAATACAATTATTCAACGTTTTGTCTTACGAGTGCTTCTCTGGCAGGCGAAGCTTGCGCCTCTCAGCTATCGTCGTTTCTTGGACTACGCTACTGAGCGTCTTTTACTTCGCAAGGGGGAAGATACCTACTTCTTTGCGCACCCGATCCTGCTTGACTTTTTCGCGACGCTAGAGAGCGACGTATCCTCCGATGAGGAGTGACGACAATCCTTAGGAAGGAGTGGGATGTATCTTCGGGCTGATTGTTCAATGGCAAAATGGGAGTTTGTGAATGTTTGCATCTGACAACGCAGAGTATCCTCTGGCCGAAACTACTCAGGATGTTCATAAATTCGCTCTCATCATAGGGGTGAACAATTCAATCGCCTCATCCCAGTTTGCCTCTTTGAAGTATGCGGAGGATGATGCGATTGAAGTATATCGAACGCTAAGGCAAGATAATTGTGGATTTTTCTTTCTAGACCCGGTTCTTACGGGAAGCAAGGCAGGGACGGCGGAGGTCAGAAGCGCCATAATAAGACTGGTTGACGAGAAAACAGATCGAGATTTTCTGCTCTTCTACTTTATTGGACATGCACAACCAATGAAAACGAAACAAGGCTTCAGTGATATTTACTTCGTAACGCACAACTTTAACCCGAAAGAAGTTAAAAAAGACCATAATGCACATCTCTCTATGAGATGGTTGCGGGACATACTCTATCAGCCAGAGGGGGCTGGAGGCGTATTAATTATTTTAGACTGCTGTTATGCCGGAAATATGATAGAAGTTAGACCCGATCCCGGCCTTATACAAATAGATGTAGATGTACGCAAAATTGTTGAAGAGTGTCTCGATGGTCCAGTCATTAAGTATCAAAACGGTCGGCTGCGAGTCATTTTGACGGCAACTGGATATAATACGCCTGCACAAGAGAGGGTCATGACGAGTTTGGTTCTCTCAGCTTTACAAGGGAAGGAGCAACAGGCAATAGATGATAAGGGTGATGTGAACATTCATTCGCTTTACACATATTTACAGAACCAAATGTCGCAGGAGCAAATGCCAAATTTGTCGGGAGAATTTGCACGGAAATGTATTCTTGCTCACTTTCCTGAAAAATCTAGCGACCATCTTCAGCAGCTTCAGAGAGCTGTTGAAGACGACCGCTGGAACAAAGTATCTAATCTCATGAACAGAATATCTGAAGTCTCGGATATCATCATTGATCCAAACTATTTCAGAAAACTAGCAGAAGCAAATCAGCGCTATCATATTCATCAATTTGATCGGTTGATAGAAGAGGCGGCCTCCATTGCTGATCTCAATCAAGAGCTGATTAGCGCATTCCTCAAAACTGATCTTGTACAGAGACAAGACGATTTTATTCGAGGAGCTTCCTATCAAGATCAATTACATCAATTTGGCCTCCTCCAGCAATCGCATCCCACTTATGGAGCACTTCTTTCCTTTGGAATGTATCCCACCAAATGGCTGGCAGGCGCCTTTACACGCTGCACTCTTTGGTCTGGAAATGATGATCATTCCGGCTGGAAAGAATCCCAGGATTATCAACGCGACCTGGTGACACAGTTTGAGTTAAGTCGTGATTTCCTACGAAAAAATCTGCGTTTAAGTAGGGTGATCGGTAGGGATGATCGCATCCAAGAACTAGAAATTCCCCTTGTGGCTCTAGGAGAGGCATTAGCTAATGCGTTAGTACATAGAGAATATGCTAATCAAACTAGCCCTGTCTATGTTGATATCTTTGATGATCGTGTTGAAATCAGCAGTCCAGGAGTACCCCCAGAGCCTATGTCTATGGAACTTCTCCAAGAGGAGCATAAGAGCCACCCAAGAAACCCTCAAATTGCCCGAATTTTTTATCTTTATGGGTACGTCGAAAAAGTGGGTACAGGAATCCAGCGAATACAACGTTCCTTAGAGGAAGCGGGGTTATCTCCTGCCCAGTTTAAATTAGGTGGAGATAAAACATTTAAAGTCATATTTTATCGTCCTAAGCAAGTCCTAGAGGATTCTGCTCAGTCAAGATATTTTTACGCAAAAGATCGTCATATGGATAGCTCAGACGAGTTAATTTCTTTGTTAGAGCGCTCTACAATGCGACTCTCAACTCCATCAACAAGTGGAACAGGATTTTTTGTCGCCCCTGGCCTCATTCTTACCTGTGCTCAGATCGTTGGAGATAGACAGAGCAATCAAACGACTGTGACGGTAGAGTGGGAGAACCAAACCTACCACGCGAAGATTCTGCGCGTGCTACCTTCTTATCCTGATTTGGCACTTTTGAAGCTGGAGAATGCTCCATCAACTCATCCTTGCGTCCTTTTACATGAGGCGGTGCAAGTAAGAGACGAGGTGTATAGTTATGGTTATACTAAAGACTACCCTCATGGAGACCCTGCTTCGTTTGTTTTCGAGGGGATGACAGGTGGCCCTGAAAAGCTACTCACGTTCAAATCAGGCCGAGCGATTGAAGGGTTTAGCGGCACACCTCTATTTAATTTGCGGACTGGTTGTGTGTGCGGCGTGCTAAGCATCACAAGAGGGCAGAATACGCTCATAGGCGTTCGGGGGATCCCCACAAGCGTTGTTCTTGAGCAGTTTAAAGAACTCGTGACTTTGCAGAAGGAGTTCCACAGCAAAGATCGTCAGTGGTATGACTTGTTACCAGAGTCCGAAGTAAAACAATTCAGTTGGCAAGAGCTGCGCGCTATCTGTAGTGCTATCACAGACAATCGCATGTCTACCGTCCGGAACAAATATAGCGAGGAACTGTATTTACAGCGAGAGCATGCGCATCAAGCATTTATGCGCTTTCTGCAGGATCCTACAAAGCGGGGTTTTGTCCTAGTTGGAGGATCAGGCGTTGGAAAAAGCAATTTTCTTCTCGCAGCACGTGATGAGTTACAAGCCCGAGAAGATGTTTGTATGCTGATGTACGACGCAGGCAGCCTCATGGAGCATCCCTTGATGGAAACCGTCGATGAGGATTTCCATGAGCAGGTCGGATGGACAGTTCAGGGGCTGTGGGAGAAGATAAAGAGCATTGACGGAATAGACAAACGGCTCGTTCTTTTCTGTGTGGATGCACTCAATGAGCATGAGGAAGCTAGAACGCTTTTAAAGCAGCTCAATGAGTTGATTCAGAAACCCTGGCCGTGGTTAAAAGTCGTGATCGTCTCCCGGCCCGAGGCCTGGCAGTTTATCAAGCGCGGGGTGAAACTCGCCGAGGCGCTCTATTATCGAGAAGAAGGTGAGGCACCGGGAGCTATCTCGGAGTCATTCAACTACTCGGAGCGTCTAGAACCCTTTTCACGCCGAGAGGAGCTTCCGCTTGTCTATGCGAAGTACCAGCGGATAAATCAGGTGCAGACGCCCTACGAGGGGCTATCCAGCGGGCTCCGGGAGATCATCAGTGATCCGTTTAACCTCTGGCTCGTTACAAAAACCTATAAAACGATTCCTGAGCATTTGAAGACCACTACATTCATAGAGGACTACCTGAGCGCTCTTACTGAGAGTGGGCGGTTACAAGAAGGTGATCTTAAGTGGCTGGAGAATCAATTGGTCCCATTGATGGTTAGCGAGGGACATTACGAGAGGGTTATCACCGGTGAGGAACTTGATGCTGCCGATCACGCCCTGTACAGGGCTTTGCTTGATAGGGCAGACAGCAGTGGACTGCCACAGCTCCAGTCGTACAGAAACCTGGTAGACGCCGATATTCTTAAGCGAGAGCCACGGAGGCTCGGCTTCACAATCGCTTTCAAATATGAGCTGTTCTACGATTACTTTGTGGGAAGGAGAATAGCGCGCCTTAGTGAAACCCGACGAAAACGAACATGACAAGTAATGATTCATGGAATAGAATAGAAGAGTTTCTTTTTAATCGTTGAATCGTAAGGCTACTGCAATACTAAATAAAGCGTCAAAACTTGAGCGGGAAACTCGCCAGGATTGGGTGCTTCTGAGAGCGCGATTTATCCGCTTGAGTTTCGTCATTGTATTTAGGTTCAGCCATCCAGCGGGGCCTCTTGCTTGATAACCAGTTCTGACTATATAGCAACCACTCTGCAACATCAGATTTCGGAGCGGAAAAGGAGAGACGTATGCAAGACGAGTCTATCGGCAGCACTCCTTTTGCACGACCTATCGAGATCAAGCTCGATGATGGCACGATTTTCTATGTTCAAGCTAGAACACTAGGAGGCGAGTCGCCCATAGGGATCAAGGCCGCCTCTTTCGAGAAGGTGGCTCAAGCCATTGAAGGGGTAGCACGAAGGTTGAACACTATTTGGAAAAAGGTAGAACCGAGCAAAGCATCCGTAGAACTCGGCGTTGAGTTTGCATGGGAATCCGGAGATCTACTCGCTGTTTTCGTGGACAGTTCCACGACAGCAAGCATGAAAATTACACTGGAGTGGAGTGAATCACCGACCACCAACACAGGAGAATAAAGTGGATAGTTCGGAGGAATTGATTGCTCTTTTCAGGCGCTGTATAGCACGGGTCTCGATTCCTGGTGAAAGTGGGGCCGGCTTCTTTGTCGCGCCTGGTCTACTACTTACTTGTGCTCATGTTGTAGGAGATGTTCAGAGCGGTAGGATTTCTATCACGGTACAGTGGGGGGGCGAGACGTATACAGCAAAGATCTGGCGTCTACTGCCTGGCCCATATCCTGACCTTGCACTCCTGAAATTGGAGCATGCTCCGCTCGCTCATCCTTGTGTCTTCTTGCATGAAGCCGTTCGGACGGATGACAATTTGTATAGTTTCGGTTATCCTAAACCCCGCCATAATATAGATCCTTCAACATTTGTCTTCGAGGGTATGGAGGGCGATTCAACCCAGTTCATGAAATTCAAATTTGGCGAGGCGCGCCCTGGCTTCAGTGGTGCTCCTCTGCTCAATCGACGAACAGGTGCTGTGTGCGGCGTTATGGTGCTTACCCGGGGAGAAAGTACACTCATGGGCGGTCGGGGGATCCCCACAAGCGTTGTTCTTGAGCAGTTTAAAGAACTCGTGACTTTGCAGAAGGAGTTCCACAGCAAAGATCGTCAGTGGTACGATTTGTTACCAGAGTCCGAAGTAAAACAATTCAGTTGGCAAGAGTTGCGTGCAATCTGTAGTAAGATCACAGAGAAGCGCATGTTGTCTACAATCCGGGACAAATATAGCGAGGAACTGTATTTACAGCGGGATCATGCACATCAAGCATTTATGCGCTTCCTGCAGGATCCTACAAAGCGGGGTTTTGTCCTAGTTGGAGGGTCCGGCGTTGGAAAAAGCAATTTTCTTCTCTCGGTACATGAAGAGTTACAAGCCCGAGAGAGAGTTTGTGTGCTGATTTATGATGCAGGCAGTCCTATGGAGCACCCCTTGATGGAAACCATCAATGAGGATTTCCATGAGCAGGTCGGATGGACCACTCAGCGACTGTGGGAGAAGATAAAGAGCATTGACGGAATTGACAAACGACTCGTTCTTTTCTGTGTAGACGCGCTCAATGAGCATGAGCAACCAAGACCACTTTTAAAGCAGCTCAATGAGTTGATTCAGAGACCCTGGCCGTGGTTAAAAGTCGTGATCGTCTCCCGGCCTGAGGCGTGGCAATCTATCAAGCGCGGGGTGAAACTCGCCGAGACGCTCTATTATCGAGAAGAAGACGAGGCGCCGGGAGCTATCTTGGAGTCGTTCAACTACTCAGAGCGTCTGGAACCCTTTTCACGTCGAGAGCTTCCGCTGGTCTATGCAAGGTACCAGCGGAAATACGAAGTGCGGACCCTCTACGAAGATCTGTCAAGTAGGCTCCGAGATATCATCAGTGATCCTTTTAACCTCTTGCTCGTTGCAAGGGCCTATAGAACTAAAGCGATTCCTGAGCACTTGAAGGCCACGACATTGATAGAAGAGTACTTGAGCGCTCTTATTAAGCAGGGTGAGCGACTGCAAGGAGGAGATCCTGACTGGTTGGAGAATCAATTGGTCCCATTGATGGTCAGCGAGGGACATTACGAGAGAGTTATCACTAGTGAGGAACTTGATACTACTGATCACGCCCTGTACAGGGCTTTGCTTGATAGGGCAGACAGCAGTGGACTGCCACAGCATCAGTCCTTCACAAATCTGGTGGATGCTGAGATTCTTAAGCGAGAGCCACGTGGGATCGGCTTCACAATCGCCTTCAAGTCTGAGCGGTTCTATGACTTTTTCGTTGGGAGGAGATTATTTGATATGAGCGAAGCTCAGGCAGACCGGCATGCCTACTTCCTGGACATGATTGGAAGAACAACCGAGCACCCTTATCTTTGGGGTGCAGTGAGAAATGCGCTCGTTCAAGAAGCGGAACAGCAGGATATTGAAATAGTGCTAAAGTTGTGCAGAACCCCGGACCAACACGTCAGAGAGATGATGGTTAATATTCTTACCACGCTCGGCGCAGATGCTCCACGGCAAGTCGAACACATTCTCAAAGAACTGGTGCCTGCGGCGCGGCGAGCTACTACGATCAAAAAAGTGCGACAATGGCAAGGGAAAACTCCTATCGATACCGGTCGCCCAACACGTAATGCCGGAAGAATCGCTACAGAGGTTGCCAGCAACCTTAACCTTCCCTGGCTGCTTCAGGCGGCGGCGCTGCAGGAAGATTCGACGATCAGAACGGAAGCGGTACGCTTCTCCTACCATCTGTGGAAGCGTGATCACCAAGCAGGCTTCACGATCCTTGAGCATCTCACGCAAGAGACCATCTCCGGTTTGATCCCTGAAAAGGCCGCTCTCGAGTCTACGATAGGCTTGTCCACGAGCATCTTCTTCGACAGCTATCAAGACGAGCAGGTTCTCAGGAGGTTGCAGGGATTCTGGCATGATATTGTTGCTCGAATGCTTGCGGGCGAGCAAGGCAAGCTCTGGGAACGCATCCTACGCCACCTCTTCTTTCCACCAGGGAGGATTTTCTCCACGGTTATCGACCTTGTCATTGGGTACATCGATAGACTTCCTGATTATGGTGAGGCGTTCAACTACCCGGCACTGGAGGCTTTTTTTCACCTTGGTGCCACCGAGAAAGCGCTCTATGCACGATTAGTCAGCTATATTGATGTAGAAGGCAATTATTCCAGAGAGCAGATGAAGCACGACTACCTCGCAGTGATGAGGCAAACCAACAACTATCTTATCGTCTTTATGGTGCAACTCGGCCTGATCGCGCATGCGTGCCAGGATCCCTTCGCGTTTCTGCCATTTCTGCAAAGGTTTTATGAAGAGACGAAAAAAGATATCGTGGCGTATCCGTACATGAATGATGTTATTCATGTGCTGGATAATGTCTTACATCGAGGCACGATGGATGATGCCCTGTTCAATTTCTTTGTATTTGCTGTGCAGGAGTGTCAAGAGTTTTATATACGGCATCCCGAGGCGATCCGCAACCGCCATTATAGGACAAAGCCAGAAGCCCACGATTTGGGACCATATATCTTCCATGTGTATCGAAAAACAGGATCGGTCAAGACAGCCTGGCTCGAAACGCGGATACAGAGCGCTCTTGCGCGCGGAGATACGAGGTTTTTCGAACTTCTTCTCATGTCGGAATTATCACTCATCGGCATTGAGCGGCAAAGCCCGAAGGCGGCATTGTTGACCGTCGCGATGTTTTTTCAGCAGCTCAAGGGCAACGCAGCTATTCGTGCGAAGACCCAGGAGTTTCTCGCCCATCTGAGAGCGTACTACCCTAACGAAGTGGATGGATTTCTGGAAGAGCAAGAGGCAGACAACGACTTTCGCGTGCAAGTACAGATACACGAGCCCGAAGAAGACATTGCAACGTTAATCGGGCAAAGAAGTTTATATTTCCTGCGAGACGGTATTATTATGCAGTCGCCAACACTGCGATCTCGCCTGCTGTCTCTGCTTACGCAAGCAGCAGAGTGCAGGAGTATACGTGTCTGGCTCGATTATTTCCTGCGCGAGGTAATTAATCTACTGTATGGAGGAGAAATCCTGCATGTTCCAGAGTAGGCACGGGTGCAATGCCCCAACATCTCGAATTTGAAAAGGTAAAAGCAGGGTGTGACAAGGCCGCCCCTTTGTCAATCTCTGCCTGCCGACTAGTGAGATTTTTTATATGGAAACTGGAATAATAGGAAGCCTCTGGCTTCTCAAGCGAGTGCCCTGGTGGGTAATACTCTTTGTTGGTCCACTCTGCACAACCGGCGTGATCTGGCTCTTGAGAATCATCTTTGAGGGGCGCTTGTATGATTATTCTCTAGCCAGTTTTCCTGGCGATTGTTTTATATTTGTCTATCTTTTTTGCGTCAAGCAAGTATGTGAAAGGCAGAAGCTTCCCTGGAATAACTTCTTTTTCAAGAAAACCTGGCATTGGATCATATTTCTGAGCGCCTTCGTTATCACTGCTGGGCTGTATGGACTTGCCTTAACGCAAGGTGGAGCTAGAGCAAGGTTTACGCTGCTGCCAGCAAACAGCTATCATTTTTTCGTGCAACTGGTCCTGAGCTACGCAGTGCCGAGCTGTTTTCCTGTTATTGTCGTGGCAAAGAACAGATTCCTCCAAGGCCTGGCAATAGTTTGCCTTGTTATCTACCTCTGCTTACTCATCTATGATGTAGCAATGGGAAACCTGAGCCAGCATGTCCAATAGCTCTATCCTAGGGCCGCGGTATGGCAGCTTTTTAGCAACAGGCGTTAAAGGTAACTTGAACATCGGTGAAAAGCGTGCTGAATTATGAACTACCAGCGTTTACTATTGCATCGACAACGCATCCAGCGCTTGGCGAACGTTCCATATCTCTAAGCGCTGGTGGTTCATAGCTCAGTGGGCTGCTCAAGAACGTTCATGAAACATTTGCGAAAGGCGTTTACTGATCTAAGGCCAACTTTATAGAAACACTATGGCAGAGATGATGAAAAAGCTACATTCCCAAGAAACAGCAAATCAGAAAGCTCCCTTTTACCATATAGAGGTCGCTCAAAAGGCATTTGCGAAAGAGCTAGCGCATCCGACGAACTATAAACGCAGAGCAGGGATGCTGCCAAACAATGACCCTCGAAAAGGAGAATTACTACGTCTCGATAAAGAACAGGTGGTGAGGATGACACCGGAGAATGCAGCCAGACAGGAAATTTTACATGACCTGCTTGAGCGTCTCACCCGCACTGTCGTTGAGAATACCGAGATAGTTCATGGAGAGAATGGCGAAGCGTTTCCAGTGAGCCATGTGAATATTACCAATTTTGCCAGCAGCCTTTATACAGACCCACGTTATGGTGGTCGTGAAATTCCTCCAATTCAGCACGATGAGCAAGGCCACGAATTGCGATCCTCAGGGACACATAGCATTGTAGAGTTTAACTTTCCCTCTGCTCCAACCGAACAAAACGGTCATCCATTTACCTTTATTGAGGAAGTTATGAAGCAGACGATGAATCGGCTGGCCTGGATACTCAAGGATATACGAGAAGGAAAACGACCGCAAGATCTTGTGGTCTATCAACTTGGCACACCGACAAATAGAGATTGGGGGTATATGCCACCTGAGTACGCTGCCCAAGTGAAAGAAGTACCTTATGCAACTCTTGGTCATACTTACGCAGACTATATTCGATCAGTTTTAGACAAGTACTCCTCAGAAAGACGACATACCTCAGTTCTCTTGTATGGTATCTCTATGGGAGCAGCATATGCCGCTAAAACAGCAGAAGAACTTCTCAGGAAAGGATCTGTTACGCAACAGCAGGATAAAGATCGCAGTATTGATCTGCCTTCTCTCAATATCCTTCTGGACTCACCTGTTGCATTCAACAGTATGAATATTAATGGCAAACAGTTGATTCTTCTGTTTCTTAAAGATCTAACATTCAACACTATATTTCCATGGAATCTCAGTCTTAGCAAAAAACAAGAGGGGATCTTCAATCCCAAGGTTCTGCTCACCCCTATTTTGGAGAACCAGTTTCTTACTTGGCTTGACACGGAACTTCGGCAACGAGGAATTTATCGCGTGGGAAAACAACCAGGAGTACTAGAAAACGCCGAGCTTAAAAAACAACAACATCGACTAAAACAGGCTGCTTTGCAATCTCTCATTAATCAAATGGCAGAAGGTGTTCCACTTGACCCAAGTATAAAGGTGAACATACGAAGAGGAACGAAGGATACGCTTGAGAGCAGTAACATGTATGATGGGTTGGAGGGATATAAGAATTGGCGGAAAAAAGCAGAATCACGGTTACATACAAAAGAAACTACCATAAGTCGAAGAGGGCAAGAAATTCCTGTCGCTTCCACATTAGGAGCAAATCTCATAAGAACCAACGCTCCCAATACCCGGGAAGGGGCTATTGCGAATGGACATGTCATTCCGTTTTTTAATCGTGGAGAAATGCGCAAATGGGTTCATACAGTGGATACCATTCTAGCCTTGCGCAATAAGGCCCTAAATGAGCGAAGCTGAGATATGGCCAGGATCTCGGCAAAAGTCTATCATAGCGACCTTTGTTCTCGATGAACGTATTCGACGTGCCCGAAGAGGGTTTCGCCTCGTACGTTTGTTGCCAGGAGTCTGTTTTCGTCTTATACTGAAAGAAACGATTGGGAAAGGATGGAACCTGTGTCATGGAGTCAGTCAAAACTATTTGTACAGTCTCGTGTCACATCATGCCCGAGCAGCAGCATGCCACCTTATGCTGCATCAGGAGTGGGTCCGTATGGAAACTCTCTAACTGATCAGCTAGTCCTATCGGCTCACGTGTCTCTTTCTACTGGAAGAAAGGACTGGTACACAATATGGCATCACGATCATCACCTCACCGAAGGAACTCCAAGACAAGGCTCAATTTTCATGGAATAATTGGTTTAGTAGCCATCGCTTTGATGGTGGGTGTAGCCATTCATCTAAGTTGGCACATTATTTGGTGGTATTTTGTGCTATCAATCTTGATTTACTCTATATCAATTATTTCACTCACTTTTCTTGAAGAAGATGCAAGTATTCAGGTAAGTCATTTGACTTCTCGGTTCCTGCTTGGCTGCCACCTTGCTTTTTTGTTTCTAGCTGGTGGCCTCTGGCTCAATTTCCCCTACTTTTTCGTGCAAGTCGGAATCTTTTTGTCCTCAGTAGCCGCTGGATTGGTGATACCGTTTCTCTTGCTAAGATCAACCAAACGAACTTCTCACAATGGCACATTAGCACCCATCCTAGCATTCAATGGTTATGGGCTACTTGGTTTAGTGGCCATTGCTCTCGTAGTCAGCGTTGCCTTTTATTTGATGTGGAATATTATTTGGTGGTATTTTGTCCTATCAATCCTGATTTACTCCATCGCTGCTATTTGGCTGACTATTTATGCCGAGGATTCCTACGGTGGGTATTTGCATTTCGAAGGGGTAGGCCCGATATCCGAGGAGTTCGGGGTTTTTCGATGGTTGCTTGGCTTCCATTTGGCCTTGTTGCTACTGGCTGGCGGCCTCTTGCTCAATTTCTCCAATTTTCTCACACAAGCGGGAATTTTTTTAGCAGCAATAGCTGCAGGGCTTGCAATCCCATTTCTCTTGCTAAGAGGGAGGTAGCAGAATCGATAGTATGTCTGATGCCCTGATCCATGCCTACTAGTACTACTCTGTTAGTTTTCATTTTGTGCTGCCTGCGGCAGCACAAAATGAAAGAAAAATGGGTTATGCGAGGGCACCTCGCGCTCCGGCAGGGGCGAAGCCCCTGCACCCCGTGAGAACCTAACAGAGTAGAACTAGAGCACCGGTCAAGTAGTTAGGCCGCCTTTGCCTGGGAAGTCTCAGGCAAGCGAGCGATCACGTGTAAGTTATGCACGACGGCGCTGCGGCGTAAGTCAAACAAGTTTTTGCGCAGGCTCCGATAGCGGGCACGCCGTCCTTGCCATCGGCCAATATGCGCCAAGGCGTGCTCGACGGCGACCCGCTCCCGCAACTTGGCCCGCCCCAGTGGGGTCAGTTGCCGCTGTCGGAGCTCCCAGAGCAAGGCCTCATCGGGATGGATCGTGACACTACGTCCTCGTTGACTGGTCGTGCAGCGATCTCGCAGGGGACAGGCTGCGCAGGTCTGGGCGGGAAAATGGACCACTCCACCCGGCTCAAAGGGCATGTCTATCTGATGGGGACAGCGAATCACCTGGCGTTCCCAGTCCAGCTCAAAGGCCGTTTTGGGAAAGCGCGGGCCATTGCGCACCGGCCACGCCTTGCAGTACACCTGCCAGCCAGCAGGGCGCTGTCGCACCCACAGACTACTAAGATAGGCTCGATCAACGTGCAATTCGCTCAAAACGACCCGTTGGCAAGCCAGGTCCGCTTGGATCGACTCGGTGACCGTGGCTTCAGCCACGTTGGCAGGGGTGATGCCAACGGCACGCACGATATGCCGCTTGTAGCCATCCACGCGCACACTGCGGCTCTTGCGCCCATGACGCATCTGAGCATCTTCGACACTGATACGCCGATCTTTGGCTACACCCTGGCGCAAGCGGGGTGGACTGGCCTCGCCCAACTGCACATCCTGCTGCTTGACCTGTTGTGCTGTCGCCAGACTTTCCTGGACCACGGGTGCCTCACTACCCGCCGGATGGGTGTCCAGCCAGCTTTCGACCGCATTAAGGACTCCCAGCACGATCGACAAGGCCCGTTCTTGCTCCCCTGGATCATCCCAATCCAGGTCCAAGGCGGCTTTCAAACTCGCTCCACCCAGCAGCCCAGCTTCTGCTTCCTCGGCTATCGCCGCCAGCCCCCGCCCCTGCTGACGTGCGATCACACCCACTGCCTTGCGGAGGGCGTGGCCCAAGAGGTTGTACGTGTCTTCCACGCGACTGGCTCCCCACAACGGGCTACTATCCAGGCGGCGCGCAAGGGACGCGCCCCGAATGCCCCAGTCGTCGCGGCCACTTCAATGGTGCGTTCGATGAGTCGCCGATCCATTTGTGTCTCGATGAGCCGCTTGCGGAAGTTCACTAACGTCCCGAGGCTTTAGGGTGGCTCACTACAGTCTAAGCAGTCCAAGACCAGAGGCCCTCGCCGATCCATTGTTAGCGCTTCGATGACCTCATCGTCGGAGACGCCAACATAGGCCTGCAAAATCGTTGCCAACGCCAGTTGTGCCGGTGCGATTGGGGGCTGCCCCAACGCACTGTCTTGATAGAGGGTCGCCAGTTCCGCCTGAAAGGCCTCGTCAAAGAGTTCATGACGATGTCCTCGCAGGAACACGAAGAGCTTGGCTCGTCGGATCCGTTTCAGGATCGCCTGCTCGGCTGGTGATGGTTCAATGGGTGGATGCCAGGAGAATGGTCGCATGGTCGTTCCCCTTTCTTGTCGCTGTTTTTCTCTAGCAAACCATGCTTGCCCTGTTCTGTCAATCTCCTTCTCGACTACTTGACCGATGCTCTAGTATTACAACGAGACTTTTTGTGGTAAACTGAAAGGAAGTTTCTTCCTGGAGGTGAAACGCTATGTCGCCGTTGTATGATGTCACGACCGACCTCCCAAAGCTCGCGGACCTGCGGGCGGTGCGAGGATTGACG